>Ga0315329_10000111_pt1 | contig 30853 bp, 58 predicted proteins | sample M150032315metaG_FD_203459 | JGI IMG/M metagenome (GOLD analysis project Ga0315329, IMG submission 203459) | Ammonia-oxidizing marine archaeal communities from Monterey Bay, California, United States - M1 500m 32315 | ecosystem: Environmental > Aquatic > Marine > Coastal | place: USA: California...
GAACCAGAGCCTTTCCGAGAATCTTTTTAGCACCTTCTCGATTGAATCAGACGGCCAGATCTACGAAGAGAAGATGGACTTCAAAGTGGAAGAAGATTCCTTGGAGACCTTTTCCGTAGGCATAGAAAAAAAAGAGTACACAGGAGAACTAATCTTCCACGGGGTACATTTGGAGGACAAATACGATTTCGTTATGTCATTCAAAACTCTATTCTGGAAGGGAGATTTAAAAGAAATCGAACTCCTTGAATGGGAAAAAAACAAAAACACAGACCGAGTAAAATTCCAAGAGCGAACACGAAAAATGTTAAGCGAAGAAGTCGCCACCAAAAAGAAGTGGTGGTATAAGCCGCTATGGTATGTCAGTTTCGTAATAAGATTTTTCCTAGTGCTTTCCGCTAGAGCTTTGGGCTTTTTCCTACGGATCGTTTCAAAGATTGAAAACCGTCTTCCTTGAATGGACATAAAATATACAAGCAGAAAAAGAGGAGATGGTCTAGGCGGACAATTGGAAGGGCTAGCCAGCCTTTTGATATTCGCCGATAGGTTTGATTTGTCTGTTCTGTGTGATTTACGCACATTCCCATTTTTTAAGGGGGTTCACAACGAAACAGGCTTTCCCAGCAGCGAATACTACAGCGACGAGGAGGCCAGTCGGTTATTAGAGTTTCACCCTAGGGTAATATATAACTCAAAAGAACTAGACTCAATACGACAACACCAAAATAAACCATGGCTGCGGGTTCTTGAGTGGGGAGACTGGTGGCCGCTTCAACGCGAGATTATAAACTGGCTTTCTGGTGGCCGTGCTGGGCCGGTCAAATATGGATACCCCAACGAAGGACTTATCAATGTATGGAAATATCTTTTAGAGCGACGGGAATCCGCCGTTGAGGGGGCAGTACCCAATTATTCTGAATTACCCATAAAAGTGAGAGATAGAGCGCAATTCGAATTACTATTACCTCGCGTTAAAAATAGCACCGTCGTTCACGCCAGACTCGGCAACGGAGAGCTTGAAGTACCCGCAAACGAGTTTAATGTCTCGGCTTCCCGTGCCCGCATGACCATAGCTGAGAATCTTTTCCTTGAAGAGATGAGAAAACATGACAGCGACTTCTTTGTCTGTTCAGATGACGTTAGGTTCGTCAATAAGTGTCAGGAACTCTTTGGAGACAGGGTATTCCACTCAGATCGATGTTGGTTGCCCTATGGTTGTGGACCGGGGCATAACGCAACGACCCACTCTTACCCAGTACTTACCCCCATTAACACTAACCCTTGGACTCTCATTTGTGATGCTCTGTTAGACATGGAATTGATGTGCGAGGGCAAGCGGATTATATGCAATAAAAGTCAATTTAATTATTTTGCCCGTCAGAGGATTAATTCTGAATCGACCACGATACTCCTATAATGGCAGAATTGAGCCTCAAAGCGTGTAAATATATGCATGTCATGCTGTGGACAAAGCCACGATAGTAATGTAGATGAAGCCATGCAGTTTTTCGAAAGAATAGGCAAGGAGTCTCTTTTATTAATAAATAAAAATAGAAATGAAAAAAACGAGACTTGGGAAAAAGCCATTGAAATAAACAGTATTGCTCGCAAAGGCTTCAATACATTAAAGAACTCTAAATGATCTCTTGACCTTTTCTTAGAAATGACCTACTATTAGATAGTGTCAGAGCTATATGAAATAGTGTACAGCGGCAAACCCGTTAAGGTTGTTGTCGCTAATAATTTCGTAGAAGTAGCCAAAAAGGCTGCTTATTGGTATAACAAGAAAAAGAAGGCTAAAAGGGCCAGCGTCGATATACTAAAGAAACTCTCCTCGGTCCCCCACATACACATCGATGAGAATGGTGCCTTTTTTTATCCGATTTCAAAAAAAGACGGAGACGTCAAATTTGTGCGCCTAAAGTCTAAAGACCTCAAGGATGGTCTTGAAGAGGTAAAAAAGAGAAAAATCCATCGTCGTGATAACTCGAGGGGAGCATCCAAGAAGCTAACGGAAATAAGAAAATGCCACGAAGCATCCGAAAAGCTTCGGGACGTTTTGGACGGATTTACATGGAAGGGGTTCAATTGTCTTAGGCTTAAAACTAGCACTATACCAACAGACTTATACCTAAAAATGAGTAGCAAGCAGTTGCTATTTAACGCCAAATGGGTCAAACTTACCTCAGAAAAAGACATAGCAGAAAAACTACGCTCCTTTGTGCAGCGCAATACAAGCGAAAAAACCAGTCGCCCTTATGATGAAAGATAGTGTAAAATTCAACAATGCTTACTTATGCGGAAATCCGAGATATACTGGTCTCTTTAGATCGTCATTATCATGGCCGCAATCCCGAGTTCGACAAAGAGTTTATCGATAATTCTAAATGGGTTATAAGAGACGTAAACAGAGAAGTCGTTAAAAAAATTAAAAAAAAATATGGTGGAAATCAAAGTTAAAAAAGGCGAGCCAGTTGAGAGAGCGCTAAGACGCTTGAAGAAAAAAGTGAGCAGGGAAGGTATAATTAAGATCATCCGAGAGAAAAAGTATTACGAGAAGCCTAGCAGAAAAAAATACCGAAAAGCTCGGAACTCCAAATACGCAGCTAAGATGCAGTCCCGAAGAGAAGCTTACGAGGACGGGACCTATAGGCCTTCTAAACATGAAGCAGAAAAACTTACTTAACAAAACCCGAACCTACCTAGTAGGGCATATGCAATATGCCAGTGGGCGCGATTGGCGGACACAAGTTACAGAAGAACTTACCCCTCTTGGAATTAGGGTGTTTAACCCATACGAGAAGCCCTTCGTCAAAGACGTAAAGGAAGACGAGGACACTCGCCTTTCGTTAGATCATTGCCAAAAACACGGTTACTTCAATGACGTGGCCGAAAGAATGAAGCTAGTTCGTAGCTATGATTTAAATCTCGTAGACAGAAGTGATTTCATTATTGCTCACCTTTTGCCAGAAGTAGCAAGCTGGGGGAGTGCAGAGGAAATTGTTACAGCGGTAAGAATGAAAAAGCCGATCTTTATTTCCATGGAGGGAGGTAAACACGCAACCCCGCTGTGGATGATGGGTATGATGCCCCATCACTACATTTACGACTCGGTAGAAGAAGTCGTGGAGATGGTCAAGAGGATAGATGATGGCAGTAAAAAAATAGATAGTGACAGGTGGAGGCTTTTAAAAGAGGAACTCAGATAGGCTCATGAAAATAACAATAGAAATTGAGAGCGAAGAAGTTAAGGAGGCGGAATATAGCTCCTATGAGAAGAAATGGTGGGATGAGCACGACACAACGAGTGAATGCGGGGGAGTATAAATTGAGCGGTAAAGATAAATTAAGCTGGAGAAACAGGCTAAAACTCTGCTGGCAAGTACTCTGTTGGGGTAAATGCGACTCTAGAGATTATAAAACTATACGAGAAGAAGAAGCGTGGGAAAGGTGCGAGCAAATGCGAAAAGAATTAGATTCTTGTGTTCGAGAAAGGAAGCCTTTTCCCTACAAACACCAATGCGACGAGCAATGACCGATAAAGAATTTGAAGAAACGATAAAACTATTGGCCGACAAGGCTAAACTAGCAGAATACAACGACCTTGCAATAGTATTATATACATATCTAGGGTCAAAACACGTAGGTATGGGCAGCGAATTTGCAAGGCATTGCCAGACCTTCGCTAAAGAGGGCGTTAAGGAAATAGAAATGTATAACAGCAGGAGAAACAACTAATATAATATGAGTTGAAACTTTTATTTCCACTAGTCAAACGATTCATAGCGGGTTATGATCTTAATTCCGCGAAAAACTCCATAAATAAGCTATTAGATGACGGATACGAGGTGTCCGTTGATTACGTCGGAGAACACAGCAAGACCATCCGTGATTGTAAGTCAGCTTTCAAGCAGTATCTTAAAATAATTAAATATTATAACGGCAGAAATATAGACATTTCCATCAAGCCCACTCAACTAGGGATGCTCATAAACCCTTATATTTCTTGGCGCTACGTAATGAGGATAGCATTGAGAGCCAAAGAGAACGGGCATACGATACGCCTAGACATGGAAGACACCAACGTGACTGAGCTAACCAGAAACCTTGCAATTTCCTTAAATAAAAAATATGGTAATGTAGGGGTAGCCATACAGGCTAACCTAAATAGAAGCGAGGAAGATATTGACCACTTAATAGACAATAATGTTTCGGTCAGGCTGGTTAAAGGGGCGTACAAGGGCGACCTCGACGCAGCAACCGTTCAAGCACGATTCGCCAGCCTAGCAACACATTTGGCGCTCAGAGGGGCAAATAAACCAACGATTGCCACGCATGACGAAAAACTATTAAATAAAATTATATCATCCGAATACGTATACGATTATGAATTTCTTTACGGCATCAGGCGAGACTTGCAAAGAGACTTAAAAAATAAAGGGTACAGAGTTAGAATTTATATACCATTTGGCGAACATTGGCTACCCTACGTCGTGAGGAGATTAAAAGAATGGAAAAACCTTAAGTTTGTTTCCTATAATATAATAAAGGAAAGTATTAAATGGAACAAAAAAAGGGGTTAGAGTATTGTAAAGATTTATTTCTTTTAGCGGTTTATAGTGTTGGTTACTTCTTTTACGCTATTTATCACATTATATTTTCGCTCTTTAGAAAGGACAAAAAATGAAAACACTAGAACTAACAAGGATAAGCAACTCTGCCGTGACAGAGCTACAAGACTCATTCGACAGGCTTCCAGAAACAGACCACAAGGACGGTAAGTTCAGACTCAGGCGTTATTCCGTGATAGAGCTTCGCACCAGCTTTTGGAACGCAAAGGAGGAAGCGGAAATAGAGCATCTTCCCATTAAAGACTTCACGCAAAGCGAAGACTACAATAAGCACCAAGGGGGAATGAAGCGCGTATTCGAAAATATCGAAGAAGAAGTCTTGCAAAGCGACGGGTTTAAGGAGATTTGCCTCATCTTCAAAAACGCAAATAACATGATAGACGGACAGAAAATTGACGTTCACCAGATGCGTTGCGTTACCCTAAACGGAGAATCCAAGCTTGCACCAGAAGGAGTTCATCAAGACGGCTTTGACCGAATAGGCATGATTTCAATAAGCAGAGACAACATCAGTGGCGGGGCGGTGCATCTTTACCAAAATAGATATGAAGTTGACCAAGGTGGGCCACTCAACACGCATGAAAACGAGCCATTTCTAAGATATGAGCTTGATGATGGCGAAATGGTAATGATAGACGATAAAAAGCTATGGCACTGGGGAAGCCCAGTGGTGGCAAATACAGCCCAACAGGGACACTTAGATATGTTTATTTTGTGCGCTCATACGTCTTGATTTTCAAAAATAACAGTCTATAATAGATTATGAATAGGAGAGAGTTCATTAAAGCGTCAATACCCGCAGCGGTCATACCCGCCATCGCAATTACCTGCAAATATGAGGACGACGAGAAGGGGCCAGAGAAAGAGTCCATGTGGAAGCGTTGGGATTACAGAGTTTATTGTTATGAGAGGCAGCAGGGCGAGTGGACATTTAGCCAGAACATTAAAGGCAGCTTCGCTTACCAGAGGGAATACATGACTTTTGAAGAGGATAAAGGATGGCCTTATGCTGGTTGGATGGACGGAGGCAAACTACATTTTGCCGAATTTGATGATGCCACAGATTTTGTTGATTGTCACGTTAGGACTAAAGAAGACATTAATCTTGTAGATTCTATTTATGATATTTATTTTGTCAGCAGAAAAGACCCAGAAAGAGAAGTGGAAATAAAAGTAGCTCATTACTGGTTCAATGGAGACACGGGTAGAACCGTAACGTGGGAGCAAGACGGATTTAATCGTAAAACGGGTGAGGGATTAACAGATTGGAGTAAAATAGAGTGTGCATGACGGATTCCGAAAGATGGCATCCCCAAATAGAGCGTTGTGAGAAAATGACGCTCAAGGAGAGTCTGAATGAGATGGAAAACTTTAAGCTCCGTCAGGAGGAAGTTCCGTTTGTTATTCAATTAGTGGAAAACCCTCGTTATGATGTGGGGCTTTTTGCTGGTAACGTAGACTTATTTACTCATGATTGCATACACGTTCTTTTGGGGCGAGGATTATTAGTAAAAGATGAGGCGTTTGTAATAGGATATACAATGGGCAGCACGAAAAAAATGTTTAGACTCCGCAAGAATCTCTTTATGTTCTGCTCCAAATATCTGTACCCGAAGGGGTATAAGTTTGGAGAGGAGGAGAGGTTTGTTTTCAACTTGGCCGTTGCTGCTGGAAATAAATGCGAAGTAGATTTATCGAAAGTGGCCTTCAAGCAGTTTTACGACCATGAACTAGCAGAAATAAGAATCCTTTTAGGCGTTGACCACGATTTGTTAGAATCGTGTTATTCTTTAGAGAAGGAGCTTTACCCCGCTAGTTACGAAAGCAGGAGGCTTGCATGAAACAACTATACGAACATCACGCTCTGGGCTGGTTGGGCGCATTTTTGGTATTGTATGGATATTACCTCAACGCAAATATGAGCGAGTATTGTTGGCTCGTGTGGATTGTCGGGAACGTCTTGGTTGGACTATATTGCGTGGAGAAAAGGGCGTGGCCCACAGCGTTAATGTCCTTTGTCTTGGTGATGATGAACGTCTATGGCTATATTAAGTGGATAAATTAAATGTACAAATATAAATGCAATCTGGTAAGAGTAATCGACGGTGATACCGTTGATGCTATGGTTGACCTTGGGTTCGATATTTGGGTTAAAAAACGCATTAGGCTCGCTGGCATAGATACTCCCGAAATTCGCACCAGAAATAAAGAAGAAAAGAAAAAAGGGTTTATAGCTAAAAAGATACTTGAAGACGCAATCGCCGCGAACAAGGATGAATTTTTGCTCATTTCTCATGGGGTTGGCAAATATGGGAGATGTATAGGAGAGTTGCACATCACTGGGTACTACTTTCGGTCAGACAAGTACGAAGGTAAAATAATAAACGAGATGATGGTTGCTGGAGGATGGGCGAAGAAAATATAAGTTATTTATTCGATGTGGACGGGACGCTGACTCTCCCGCAACAGCGTATGGATTCAAGTAATGCGTGGGCGTTTCTTTCTTGGATGGATGAAAAGGATGTCTATATAGTTGCTGGTAGTGGAATTGAAAAGGTAGAACACCAAATACCAAATAGCATACTCAAAAGGCTAGAGGGTATTTTTTGCAGCATGGCTAATGAGTTTTGGGTCATCAACGGTAAGAGGGAATTGATTTACCGAAACGAGTGGAAGCCGCCTATCGAGCTTATTTCAGATTTATGCAACTTTCAAATGGGTTCTCCATATCCCGTTAAGAAAAATAACTATTTAGAACAGAGAACGGGGATGGTAAATTTTTCCGTAGCGGGTAGGGATTCAAATATGGAAGAAAGGAAAGCCTACTTTGAGTGGGATAAGGAGCATGGTGAGAGAAAAAAAATAGCGGCCCATTTGAGCGGCGAGTACCCAAATATAGAGATTCTGATAGGCGGGCAAATAAGTATGGACATACAGCCGAAAGGAAAAAACAAATCACTTGCAAGCAAATATATTCGTGCTAATATAGGGGGTAGGATGATGTTTTTTGGAGACAAAACCCAAGAGGGTGGAAACGATTACGACATTGCCAAAGATATTGCGCTTTGTGGCGATGGGGAGATTTTCCCAGTGACAGGGCCAAGCCAAACATTAACCATATTAGAAGGGCTAGAATCGCATGAGACAAATAGTAACTCTCACAGATGAAGACATAAATAAAGCTAAAGAGATAGCAAAAAAACGAAACGAGAAAGAAAAATACTTTGGGCGCGGCAGACACGCGCATCTTTCTGACAAAGCTGGCAGTTCGGAAGCGTCACACGCAGCAGGGCTAATAGCAGAAATAGCCGTAGCCAAGTATTTCGGAGTCCAAATAGACGAAAGGATTTTCGATAAGCATGGCGATGATGGCTACGACATGGTAATAGATGCGTTGGGTGGTAAAGTTGACGTAAAATCATTCATCGACCACGGGAGCGGGATGGTTATGAAAGACCCACATCTGAAAGTTCCATGCGAAATGAAGAAAGACCTTGAGAAGATGAAAAACGTGGACGTTTATTTGGGTGTTTGCTATGACAAAAAAAAGCCAAAAGAAGTGCATCTTTTTGGCTGGGAGACAAAAGAAAACATAGTTAAAGCAAGAAAAAAACGCTACGGTTCTCAATATCCCCTAAACTATGTATTGTATGAAAGAGAACTCAACTCAATCCCCACACACTAGATTATCTTGGGAAGAATACGCTCTAACCATAGCTAAAGCCGCCTCGTTACGCAGCCAAGACCCGTACATGAAGGTCGGAGCTTGCGCCCTAAATAAAGAGAACATGGTTCTCGGTCTTGGTTACAATGGTCTAGCGTCAGGTGCGGAGCCAACCGAAGATTTTTGGTCTGACAGAGATAACAGACGCAAATATATGATTCATGCCGAGGCTAACTGTATGTCGCTGTTCAAGAAGGGGGAAGCTAAACTTATTGCTGTTACATTATTACCCTGCTCCTATTGCGCGACAATGATAGCAGCCTATGGGATTCCACTTGTGGTTTATTCCGAAGAATACGAAAGAGATGTTCAAGCTAGGGAGATTTTTAATTATTATAAAATAGAATTACGCAAAATAATGCTTGACTGAAGTTTAGAACTCCTTTAATATAGGAGTATGCAAGCACAACTCGACTTTATAGGAACCCCGCAAGTCAAAAAAACGGGTCAGCACCAATTCTCCTTGTGGGACAACGATTGGAAACCCACAAAGATTCGCAATGACGTAGATTTCGCCAAGGTTGATGCCCTGTTCAACTCATTCGATGCGGAGGAAGTTGAACGGTATAAGACTTACTGGGAAAGCATAAAACCCAAGAACGACACGGAGGTGTTCCAGCGTTGGCTTTTTGCATTTATGTCCGTCCATACCAGTTGGGAATCCAACGTGAGAGGCTACGAAGCCGTTAAGGATTGGACTAAATGGGTGAACCGCGATGATGAGCTTGAACGACTACTCGTTGAGAGTCGAGTAGGCTTGCATAAAAATCGTACAAGATTTGTCTCGCAGTTCGCCCACAAATTTTGGAGTGACCCCGATTGGTATAAGTACCAAGGAGGCAACTGGCAAACATTCCGCGACAGACTTGTGAAAAACATACTTGGACTTGGGGTTGCCAAAGTGTCGTTTGGTCTTGAAATGATTTATCCCAACGAAGCGAAAGTAACCTGTATGGATACCCATTTGTTTCAAGCCTATGGTTTAAGTCAGACTAAAGATGCTCGTCGCTATAAGGAAATTGAAGACTACTGGCTGGGTATGTGCGCTATGTGGAATGTGCCGTCAACGATTGCCCGTGCAATCTTGTGGGACAGAAAACAAGAACAAACAGATAGCCGCTACTGGAGCTATGTATTGGAGGATTAAATTATGAGAGAACCAGACGGAACTATGTTTATTGTCGGAACCTTAATTGTTTGTGCTATTGTTGTGACAGCAATAGGGTTGGGCTGGGAGGCTTATTTAGATTGGTATATTAAAAATTAAATTAAAAAATGACCAAAGAAGAAGTAAGAGAACAAATTCAAGAGGATATTAGGAGTTATTTGGATTATGATACCTGTTGCGCGAGCATAGTACCCCGCGATGAAATGTTGGATGAGCTTTGTGAAATCGTAGTAAACAACTTTAAGAAATTGGAGGATTAAATGAAACAATACTGGATAAAAATTAAGTACGCCCACGATGGCGTTGAGCGTTGGGAACTCACCAGAGGTAAATTCCAAAACAAAAACGCAGCAGTAAAAGGCTACGAAGCACGAACCCACTCAATGAATGGCACGATACTAGACGCGAAGCCTTATGAATTAGGGCCAAAAAAAGCACCGACAGGATGCGACTACGGAATTGGAGGATAAAATGGAAGAACTAAAAGCAAATGACCCCGTGATGTGGAGAAAGAGAGAGTATCGGTTTGTTCGATACCCCGTTGGCTCGGCAGACAAAGCGGTTATAGTAACCGTTAACGAAACGAATAGGCATTGGTTTACTGTTCCTGTAAGTGAATTGTCTTTGATTATGGAGTTTGATTTTATAAAAAAATAAAATGATAACAGGACAAGCGTTAGAAATAGTATTGAATATGGCGAGAGAACTGCGAGCTATGGAGGGGCAGGAGCATTTGCCCGAATGCGAAGATGTGGAGATGGAAGCTATTAAAGAGGTAGAGTTTCTCCTAACTCAATTTGAAGATACAGGAAATTATACCGAAGATGATTACATGGAGGAAAGATACTAGAATGAGCAAAGGCAGGATATATTACTGGAGTACGGTAATAGCGTTTGCACTAATGATGCTCTACACATACTCGGAATACAAAGACTTGGAAAAGCTGGTCGAAGACTCGCAGAGGATATATAACAGGCAGCTTTATTTGATAGGGCAGAGCAACAAGGAAAAAGTTGACAGATTAACCAAAACATTGGAGGAAAAGAATGAGAAATTACGAACTGATTAAAGCAATCTACGATAGATGCCCCGATGCAACCGACCATCCTTATACCATAGACCAATACTTTGACCGTTGCCAAGACATCATAGATATGATTGAAACGCACCGTCCCGAAATAGCGGGGAAGCTACCGACACACGAAAGTTTGACGGAAGAAATGAGGAAATACCCCCACAGAGACAACCACATGGACTAATTTATGAAACTACCGACACTATATAAAAAAACCACGATAGGCAAAACACAAACTTGGCAGATTATCACCGATGGTGACAAATATCGCACCATCTCTGGTCAGCAGGATGGTAAAAAGATTCAGAACAAGTGGACAACCTGTAAGCCAAAAAATGTTGGCCGCGCAAATGCGACTACTGGCGACGAACAGGCAATTAAAGAAGCCATAGCCAAGCATGACAAAAAGCTGGAAAGCGGATACCATTTGAACGTGGAGAACATTGACAAAAAGAGGTTCTACGAACCGATGCTCGCACAGGATTTCAAGAACAAGCTCCGCGAGAAGGAGGTAATGGGTGAAATTGATGAATCGGGAGTGGGTGCTGCCGTATTCTCTCAACCCAAGCTGGACGGCATACGTTGTATTGCCATGCGCGAGGGGTTGTTTACCCGTACTGGCAAAGAGATTACCGCCGTACCCCACATCCATGAAGCGTTAGAACCTTTGTTTGAAAAGTATCCTAATGCTGTTCTTGACGGTGAGTTATATAACCATGACTACAAAAACGATTTCAACAAAATTATTCACCTTGTTCGCAAGCAGAACCTTACCCAAGAACACTTGGATGATAGCAGGGAAATGATTCAGTATTGGATTTATGATGCGCCAGTAATAGGTAAGGACAACCCATTCCGCAAAGGTGGATGCTATACAGAAAAGGATTTGTTTTCCGACAGAACTTCCGTGTTGGACGCACAGTACGCCAACTTGGGGTTGGATGAAACTGACCATCTTGTGATAGTAGAGACTACTGAAATCCACGGTAGAGAGCAACTAGACCGTTGCTACGAAGATTACATGGAGGCGGGATACGAGGGGCAAATGGTACGCATTGACGGGCCTTACGAGAACAAACGCTCACCCACTTTGCTCAAGCGCAAAGAGTTCATGGACAAAGAATACACTATCCTTGGGTATGAAGAAGGTAAGGGCAACCGTGCAGGAACAATCAAACACTTCAAGTTTGAAAATGAACATGGCAAGGGATTTCACTCCAACGTGAAAGGCTCGTTTGAATATCTGGCAGATTTGCTAGATAATGCAGATGATTTAATAGGAGTGGAAGCAACGGTTAAGTTTTTTAACCTCACACCTGACGGTGTGCCTCGCTTCCCCTATGTAATTGCAATTAGAGACTATGAGTAATTTAGAACTGGTACGCAAAACCCTTGACGCAGCAAAAGAATACGAACTTGAAGCGGAGGTTATGTGGAGTGCGTTAAACGCAGCAGCGGAGGCAAACGAGCATGGTAAAACTATGGAGCAAGTGTTAACCGAAGCGTTGGACGAATGGGACATTTAATGATTGTTAAAATCAAACTAGATGATTGGGCAAAGAAGCGACTCAAAAGCAACTTGGGATTTAAGATGCTTGGTCAAGGGTCAGGCAGTTTGAGTCCGAATGATTTACTTATTTTATCTTTGATTGAGAAAGAAGATGGAGACACAATGGACTTAACAGAAGAAGCGGGGAAATTAAAAAAACTTTTAGATAGACACAGTTAGAACAGTAAATGAAATATATTATTATCATACTATCGGTGTGGCTTGTGGGCTGCAAATGCCCTCAATGCGACAATGAACCAAGACAGGAGTTTAAGCCGTTACCGCCGCTAAAACTCGACAACCTTCTCTTTAGTGAGCCGCTTGGAAACATAGCGTACAAGAGCGTCACGAAGAAAGACTACGAGTGCAAGGAGGAATGTTAAATGAAAAAACGCATTAAAGACGCACTTGTCCAAGAGATGAAGAACATTCACGGCGACACGCATGAAGGCTGGTGGACTGACGAACAGGCACTCGATGAAGTATCTGAAAGGGTTTACCGTACAGTCGGGAATTTTCTGGAGTGGTGGGGCAAGAACCCAACCATTTCCACGGAGAAATACTGGGCTAAACCAGAGGACGGTGGTACAGGAGGGGCGTGGTAATCATGTATTTTGCAGATTTAATCGAATGCCCCGAATGTGGTTTCCATGTTCACGAATTGACACACGTTCACGATTTGCCAAGAGGCAAGACTCTAATGTGTGATGCTTGTCGCGATGATTCGGAGGATGCGCGAATTTTCACGAAACCCTCTGATTCAGATGATTTTTAATTTTTAATAAATGAAAAAGGTTTATAGGTGGACGATATACCAAAGAAAAAGCATTGACTTTATCGCAGAACGATAGTAACATTGGACTTGAATGAGTAACGAAACAGAAAACAGTAACGAACCAGCCCTAACGACAGTAAAGACCGTTTATGCGCGAGCAGCGATTATTTTGCTTGCCTTAAACTTTGCTTTCACGGGCTACCTAACATACAGCATGAACAAAACGCAGTCAGAGACACTGGACAGTATGCAGAACGCACCATCGCCGCAAGCAAGCGTAAATAATGCGCGGCAGGTCGATAGAAGCAACCCATCCAGCCCTCTCACTGTTGACGAGACTATCCCACAGACTTTGGATAAGTAACGCAACTCAAACTTGCCGTGGCTTTCGCTGCGGCAAGTCTTTAATTTTAAGCCATGACTGACAAGGAAATACTAGAAGAAGTTTACATACGGTTAAAGGACGCTGTAAATGATAGGGCTATTTATAGACGTAGCGACATCATTAGCTTTATTGAAGAAGAATGGCAAAAGCGGGACGAGCAAGAACTCGTAGACCAATACAACAGGAATAGGAAAGCTGAAGACCACATTATTGATGTTACAGAGATAGAACGACATCGTGGATTGATTATTGGCGAAGATGGAACAGTTAAATCACTAGAATGAAAAATATAACACTAACAGCCAATAACGGCAGCAATAAAGAAGTCACGGTGAATTGGGACAATGTAAATTTTGCTAAAGAAACTCAAAGTGCCTACGGAGATGCTTATGTCGAGGTTCACTTTGGCGACCAGTATATCGACGTAAAAGAAACACTAGAAGAAGTCGAGGTGAAACTAGCGAATTTGGGCCTTTAGCTCAACTGGTTAGAGCAAGGGACTCATAATCTCTAGGTTGGGGGTTCAAGTCCCTCAAGGCCCACCATTAAATTTTAATAAAAAATGCAAAATAAAAAACAGGAACGCAAGCAGTACCTAGACAAAAGGACGAAAGATGGTCTTTTGAGTGAGTGTGACCGCATGGCGAACTACTACCAAAAATACAAATTTGAGAAGCAAGCCAAGAAATTGCGTGAGTTCAAGAAGCAAGTAAAAAATATGGTTGGAGAACTATAAGATGAATGACAAATGCGACTTCAATAACCTCCCCCCGATGCTCGACCAAAGTGAAGCGGAGCGGTTGGGTCAAGCCCTCCTTAATGGAACAGAGCAAGAGAAGGATGACGCAAAATGTCGGCTCATTGAATCAAACATTCGCCTTGTCATAAAAATGGCGAAAGACTACGCCAATCTTGGAGTAGAAGTCGAGGATTTGGTAAACGAGGGGAATATGGGACTCATGGTTGCTGCTGAAAAATTTGACCCGAATAGGGGCGCAAAATTCTCAACTTATGCTTCTTTTTGGATTAGGCAAAAGATACTACGAGCCTTAAACAATAAGAGCAGCCTAATTAGACTCCCCGTTTACCTAAAGCAGAGATATTTGAACATTCGTAAGTTCATGGGGCGATATATCGCAGAACATGATGATGTGCCAAGCAACGAACTGATAGCCAAAGAGTTCGGCATGACAGTAGCCAAGGTCGAAAAATTATTTGAAATAACTGCCCCAATTTTCAGACTCGACTCGTCGGTAGAGGCTGGCGAAGGAAAAGGGATGCTGCCTTTCATTGAAATGGTGTGCGATATAGAGTCTTTTAGCCCATCGCTTCAATTAGAACGGAAGGAGGAAGCTGAAGTCTTATCAGAAATGCTTTCGTGCCTTCCAGAAAGGGAAGAATATATTATTCGCCATCGTTTTGGCTTACAGGGCTTGGACAAAGAGACTCTTGAGAAAATAGGCGACCACTTTGGCATAACCCGTGAGAGGATACGGCAAGTTGAGGACGCAGCACTCCGCAAATTACAGTTCATGTATCGCAACCGAAAAAAGGATTGACTCAACTTTAGAATCCGTTTAAGCTCGTTATTGTAATGAATAAAAAGAAAATGGAAGTTAAGTGGGAAAGAAACAGCAGAGCGTTGGGCCTAGTAGCTCAAGGTAAAATCGAAGAAGAAGATGTTATACCCCGCACACAAACCGACAACTTTCCGTTTGAAACGGCAACCGTTAGAATGAGAAAAGTGAGAGAGAAGTATCCTCATGTCACAGTTCACATTCGCGGTCAGAAGCAGACCAGAACTGGTTGGAATAATTCATATAGTTACGATTTCGCTCCCACTTGCCGAATAAACTTTGGAGGTGAGTGGCAGGGTAAAAAGAATACCGCTATGGATTCAAATGGAGATTTAGAAGAAGGCTTGACTTGGCTCGACGTACACAACGTAGTCACCGAAGTAAAAGAAGCAATGGGGATGGAATAATGCCAATATCACGCGAAGAAGCAACTATGCTGCGAAGGGCCGAAATTAACCCAATGGAAGAAGAAAAAATACCAGAGTCGATGTATCGCCTCGAAAGAAAGCTGGACAAATATAATCACATTATGGAATTAGCGAGGACTTGCCTTGCGTTGCTCACCGTGACCCTCCAGATTGTTATTCTGTTAAAGCTGTTTAGTATTATTTAATAATTATGAAAAAATCGAAAATGTTAGCCAAGGATGGTAGTGAGTTTACCGTATTTTACCTACAAGATACAGGCTATGGCCCAACTCAAGTGCTGAAGATTGTAGATGATGCAGGATGTGACGTAACAACTGGCAAATATGTTGGCGGCGGCGATAATAAAGGATGGGTTGGCAAGAGCATTAAACAAAGCATGAAAGAAATGGAAAAGGCTTTTTCAGAGCAGTTTGATTCGCCAACGGCACTGGTTGGGCCGATAGGGCCGATAGGGCCGAAAGGCACACAGGGCTGGAAAGGTGAGCAGGAGGCTTACGCTGGTCAAGTGGTATTACCAGAGGATATGGTAAGGGGTAGGCTTTACAAGGTCGAGGGAATAGGCATGGTTGCTAGATTTATGGATGAATACGACGACTTCCTTTTCAAAATGAGACATCACGATGTAGTGTTTTACATTCCAATGGATGCGAAAGTACGCAAAATAGGAAGAAGCGAGATAGACGAGTATTTAAGCTAATTATGTTTGCGGAATAGAGGCGTGAGAGAATCACGCACAGGATGATTACTTCTATCCCTTCATTAACACCGCGAACTATTTTTTAATTTTTATTAAATGAGGATAGAAAACGACACAAAGTTAGACTACAAGGACGTTCTTATGCGCCCAAAGCGTTCTACATTAGAGTCCCGTAAGGATGTCGATTTAGTGCGTGAGTTCAATTTTCCTCATGCTGGTGGAGAAGGAGCAGACCCAAAGGGTTATAGTTGGAAAGGTGTACCGATTGTGGCTTCAAATATGGATACGGTTGGTACTTTCGAGATGGCTAAAAAACTCGCTCAATACAATATGCTGACTTGCATCAGCAAGCATAACGATGGAGATAGATGGGCGCATAAACTGAACGGTTATGGAGTTTGGAAAAATAAAGAGCAGAGAGAAGCTAACGAAGGAAGTTGGAAATATGAACGAGGAGCGAAGGATTGGCAGAGCAGAATTTACGACCACATTTGCCCCTCTATTGGGATTAAGTACGACCCCAAAAAAACGGATGATTTAGATTACCTCCAGAACATTACTTGGAATTTCTATCACACTAGGTTTGTTTGCATTGATGCGGCAAATGGGTACACGGCGAGGTTTTGCGATTTTATTAAACGAGTCAGGGAGGAACATCCAGCACTTATTATTATTGCTGGGAATGTTGTTACTGGCGAAATGACAGAGGAGATTATATTAAGTGGAGCAGATATTGTCAAAGTCGGTATTGGAAGCGGTTCTGTTTGCACTACTCGTATTCAGACTGGTGTGGGTTATCCCCAATTTAGCGCGGTGGTCGAGTGTGCCGATGCCGCTCATGGCGTTGGGGGGTATATTATGGCTGATGGCGGTTGCACCAATGCTGGAGATATTGCCAAGGCTTTTGGTGGTGGTGCTGATTTTGTTATGCTTGGTGGTATGCTGGCTGGACATACGGAGTGCGAAGGACAAGAAGAAGAAATAGACGGCACAAAATATAAGACTTTTTACGGCATGAGTTCCAAGGACGCTATGGAGAAGCACAACGGCGGTGTAGCCAAATATAGGAGCGCGGAGGGCAAAACAGTCAGGGTCAAGCACAGGGGGGTTGTCAAAAACACGCTAGAGAGCATCCTCGGCGGCTTACGGTCTGCTTGTACCTACATAGGAGCCAGAAGGCTAAAGGATATGCCCAAGTGTGCTACTTTTGTGAGAGTGACGCAGCAGTCGAATGAGATTTACGGAAAGAATACATGAGAGAGCTTTTCGACTTAAAGGATAAATACTGGATTTCATGTTCTCCATTGGCTCGCGCCAAGAATGAGTGTTGGGTAGTGTCCGTTTACAAAAAAGGCAAAGTCTCTTGGATAACAGAGGAGTGTAATAGCTTCCCCACACCAGAACAGGCTTACGAGTGGGGCTTTAATAAAATTGAACAAATAAACGCCAAATATGACAATAAAAGCGAGTAATTCACTAGAAAAAGAGGTTAAAGAAATACTATCGGGGTTTGAGGATGCCCAAATAAACCTCGCGTCAGAGTTTTCACAGACTTTGTTAGCAAAAAAAATTTGTAATAAGATTCGTGAACGCTATCATGTTTTTAGAATCAACGAGCTAATAGTAAGAGAGAGAGAAGGACATGACAACGCCAGACTTTGACAAGCCAGAATGGGTAGTGAAACTCAACTATAAGGCTTGCAAGCAATTTATAGTAAAAGCGCATACACGGGAGCAAGCGCACAAGGCAGCGTATAACTCCTTCATGGATATGGCTGAAAGAGATATTTTTAGCGGTTCTCAAATAGAGGACTTTTTTATTGAAACAAGTATAGATGGCCCCGAAGGTGGAGATATGCTACATGGATAATAAGGAAACAAAAAAAACACCGTCAGCACCACCGCTACCAGAAATAAAGGAGGGATGCTGGGAGAATTTCCTTGAGAGATTTAGGTGGTTCCAACAGCATGGCGAACCAGCAGAGAGCCAAAGAGACAACACAAGACCTTACCGTGGAGAACAGTAGTTTACTTTTACCCCTTATAGTCGTAGTTCACGCACTTCTATTTATTAGAAATTAGAAAGTTGCAATTACGCAAAAAAGTAGTTGACTCATTTTTAGAATTGATTTATCATAGTATTTCAGTTAAACATAAAACCTACTATGAAACAAATCGAAAGAAACCCAAACACACTAAAATCTAATGGTATTCAAAACACCGTTAAATTCGGAATCAAGGCTTCTGGCCTTGCTCACATCTTCAATGTCTTGCGGAACCAGTTATACTCCGACAAGATTATGGCAGTTGTACGGGAATATACCTGTAATGCCGTAGATGCTCACATTGACGCTGACAAGCGTGATACTCCCATCATAGTGTCCCTTCCCACTCGCTTGCTGCCAGAGTTCAAGGTACGCGATTTTGGTAAGGCACTTACCGACTTGGAAATTCAAGACGTTTACGCTTTCTATGGTGAATCCACCAAGCGTCAAAGCAATGAGATGATTGGTCAACTTGGACTTGGCTCCAAATCGGCTTTTGCTTATGGAGACAACTTTGTTATCAATTCCTATATCGACGGTAAGAAGTGCATCTACAACGCCTTCATCGACCCATCGCAAATTGGTCAAATTTCCAAAATTGGCGAGGAAAACACCAGCGAAGAAAACGGCATTGAAATCATTGTGCCTGTACGCAACGACGACCACACTGAATTTGAGGAAAAGGCTCATGCTCTTTTTCGGCACTTCCCCGTTAAACCCACAGTAAAGGGAGCAGACAGTAAAAAGTTTGAGTACCAGAACCCAACAGTTGTCTTTTCTGGTGATACTTGGAAGTGGGTTGAAACCAGCAACGAAAGGTATCGGAACTCTGGTGAGGCTATTGTTGTGATGGGAAACATTGGTTATCCCCTCGACGAGTATGCTCTTAATCTTAACCATGAGGATGGGCTTGCTCCTCTTTTGAAAGACAACCTCATTCTGAACGTCCCGATTGGTGACTTGGAGATTTCCGCATCACGCGAAAAACTTCAATACACTGACCACACACGCAAAAACTTGGTTCGCCATTTGAAAGCGGTGAAGGATGGTCTTGTAGAAAGCGTAAGCGACGATTTCAAGGAATGTAAAACCTTATTCGATGCAAAATGCCTTTTTGGTAGCGTATTTGACTATGCAAGCCCCCTTTACTCATTGAGGAACGTCCTAGCAAAGAAGTTGCTCTGGAAGGGCAAGTCAGTGGATAGTGATAGTTATAGTGTGCCTAGTCCCACTTGGCCCAAAACAGAATCAGACCAAACCGTGTTCCTTCACGCCTTCAATAAAAATCACCGAAGCAGCAAGTTTAGATGCGAGGAATCGACGAACATCACTTGCGTAAAAGGAACAGTGGTTATTGAGAATGATATTGGGCATCGTCGCGGCATCATGGGGCGCGTGTTACCCTTGCTTATTAACGAAGGCAAAAAACCCTTCATTATCCAATTTGCTAACGCAAAAGCGAAGAAAGAATGGGTGAAGAAGGCGGGTTGGGACGGTGAAATGACTCCTTTATCGAAGCTCGAAAAGCATAAGTTGAGCGAGTTTGAGGGGTATTCTCCTGTACGAAATCCCGATGGTAGTGGAGCGTCGAAGGACGTTAAGCACTCTGCGAAATGCTTCACCTACGACTTTGAGGTATCTAACAACCGTTGGAGCAGAGCAAAGTCTCAATGGTGGAAGATTGCCGAAGCAGACATGGACGCTGGCGGGGTGTATGTTCTTATCGACAAGTTCATGGTCAAGGGCTTGAAAGGTTACGACCAAGAGCCAAGACAGATGAAGAATCTCAAGGACTCCTGCAAAGAAGCGGGGATTGATTTTCCAAATGTTTACGCCTTCAAGGTCGGACAGAGGAACAAGGTCGAAGGTAAAAGCCAATGGACTACCCTTTGGGATTACATGAAAAAGCAGTTGAAACTGCACATGGAAACCACAGACCTTACGCAAAGGTTCCTTGACCGTACTGCCGCTCTTGAGTTTGTAAACACTCGCAGGAACGACAAGCTGGAGAATCTAAACCACCTGTCTACCTTCCTTACCGAAAAGAGGCAATGGGGCGAACTTGAGAAGAAACTCGCAGACAAGGATGGCACTTTCGTCGAGTTCGCAAATGCGTTATCCTTTATGCACGGTTGCGTAGAAGATACGAAAAATGTAGATGTTGTTCGCGGTTTGGCGAAGGATTTCGGCCTGACGAAAGACTTTGAAAGTCCAAAGGCTTCAAAGACTACCCACAATCTGCTTGCCTTGGGTAAAAAGCTGATGGGTAAGTACCCGATGATTGCTTGGTTAGACTATCAGCACTTGTGCGGTTGGAAATGCGGAGAGAAAGAGTTCCTCCTTACCCTTGCCAACTACGTCAACGTGATAGACGTTTGCAACCAATCTCCCGCTGAATAGTAGGCAGCGGGTTTCACACAGCGGCGGTTTTCCTCAAGTTGAGGGAGCCGCCGTTTCTTCTTTTGTTGCGTATTTCAATTTATTAGAAAATAAAAAACTTGTTGACTTTCGAGTTGCGTGGATTAGAATATAGTAGGATGCACAACGCCAAAACATTTGGAGAGATTGAAGTCGGGAGTGTCTTTAGACTGAACGGGAAGAACTGGCAGAAGGTTAGCGAGGATGCTGCTAGAGACTTGAATCCACCTCCCCCTATGGAAATCGAGAAAGAGACGCTAGTAGAAACCCTCTATGAACACCAATATCCAGAGTAAGAACAAGGGCAAGCTCCCTCCGGTCAAGCTATACGACAAGAAAACAATCGACAAGATGCGTGAGCGTCTATGCAAGGCAGAATCGGAAGGGGTATTAAACGAGAAGAACAGGCTCGTCCACAAGATTCTATGGGAAGGTTGTCATGGCTGGAAGAACATCCATGATGCTATTGTTATTACGCAATACGAGGAAGTCTATGGCGAATATAAAAAGTAATTTATCCTTTTTCTCTTACGAGAAAAATCTCTTAAATTTATGGTAGACCCGAAAACAATCAAAAAAGTAGAAAATTATTCTAGTGATGAAAAAACAGCAAAACTGTATGTTTTTGAAAAATTAGTCGAACACTTGCAGGGGCAACACTTGGAAGCCAAAACCAATCCGAAGTATCGGCAAGGTAGTGACGGCAATCGGAGAGATTCCCGCCGCGAGCTTTTTCGGTTACAGGTTGCATTACGTTACATTGATAATCACTTGGGACAGGCTGAAAAGTATTTACAAAAAAAATGACGAATATGCTTGTGTGAAAGCTAGAATTACATTAAACTAGGGATAGTTAAGTTAAACAAATTAACAGAATAAAAAAAATGATACCCTACATACTCACAGACAACTCACTCACCGTAGTAATCGAAGGCAAGGCACACACGATGGCGAATACCCATCCAGCGTTCCTCCAAGCGCAAGAAGCGTTAAAAGCCGAAGATTGGGAAAAGCTCAAGAATATGTTTGATGTAAGCAAGGCAGTCGGAGAATTTTTCGACAAAGAGGCTAACATCGAAGTTAAAGACGGAGCGGTTTACTACGATGGTGAAGTTATTCACAACCTTGTGGTTGATAAGATTCTCGACTTTATGCGACAGAATCTACCGTACCAACCCCTTGTCAAGTTCCTTGGCAAACTGTTGGAGAACCCCTCCCATCGCGCCGTGGATGAACTCTACTCGTTTTTGGAGCATAAGAATATGCCCCTGACCCCCGAAGGTAATTTTCTTGCCTACAAGGGAGTAAGGTCGGACTTTACCGATTTCTATTCGGGTGAATGCGACAACTCCGTTGGGAGTGTGTTGGAGATGCGTCGAAGCGGCGTGTGTGATGATGCCCGTCATGGCTGTTCCTCTGGTTTCCACGCTGGAAGCTACGAATACGCCAAAGGTTATGCCTCTAGCGGGGGGCATCTGTTAGTGGTCGAGGTTGACCCCTCTGACGTTGTAAGCGTACCTTACGACTGCGAGTGCCAGAAGATGCGTACAAGCAAGTATAAGGTCGTTGCGGTGTATGAAACCATCGACGCTCCACCCTTGGATGAGGCTCTTTACGACTCCTACGACGAGGACGAAGCGGAGGCGGCTGGACAAGACGACTACAACGAAGGTTGGTTCGCTGGATACCAGAAGGCGAAACAGGACATTATCGACAGCATGGATAGTGAGTAGGTAGGCTACAACCCCCCCGATTCATTTCGGGGGGTTTACTAATTTTAACTATTTATTCAAACATGATTAAGATTATCAAACTACCGTTTCAGATTATCAAGTTTATCTGGAATATAGACGATGTGTTTTGGCCTTGGTTTAACGGAAAGACAAACAGGTAATGAATTTTTCGCGGAATAGAGTTGGAGGAGAGCTTCAGACGAGGGATATGTCTCCCTGTATTGAACACCGCGAATTAACTTTGGAGTATCTACGGAATAGAGTCAAGAGAGAGTCTTGGACAGCCTTTATATGTGTTGTGGCGAGTTGAACACCGTGGATACCCCCTCTTTTCATTTACAATCGCGGCTCTTTTCCCTTCTATTTGTTTATATAGCCTTTATTGGGCATAGACTACAAACATATTTAGATAAAGCCCCTTTTACTATGCTTTTATTAAGGTTACAGGGGGGTAGAGATATAAAGAACAGTGGATTAAATGAGTTGAAATGGAGTGCCTCATATTTATATTTATTAAAATTTAATCAATTTAGCTTACCTTTTACAATCTATACAACATATAACACAATACAAAGAGATATACACAATGCAAAAAATTAAAATGATAGGAGAAATGATATGGATGCTATTGGTTACATTATTATACTTATTTGGAGTTTGTTTTTTGGGCGTACTCTGTTTAATCTTTTCAAGGGATGATATTTATAGTAGAAAAAAAGTCCCTCGATATTGAAGCCGCAAATAAGCAGCGCGTCAAAGATAATTATATTAAAAGTCAAGTAAAAAAAGTCCGAAGATTTTGAAATTGAAAATATATAAAAAAAGTCCCAATATTTCAATGACGCAAATAAGCCACGCGACCCCGTTTTTCTATGATAAAAACCCATTTTTGAGAGATTTTTGTGCTTTTTCGTGTGATAATAAAGATTTTATTCCTATTAGATGAATTTTAATTTATTAAAAATAAGAAAACGCCTTTTTTCGCGTTATTATTGCTATAAAAATGTAATTATTATATGATATGAGTACCAAAATGGCCCAAAGATATGAGCAAGCGTGGCATAAAGTCTATTATGAATCACCACGATGGATACAACAAACCGTTATCGAAGAACCAACAGGCAGACACGCTTCAGCCATTGCGCATGAAGCTATGTTGATTGCAGAGAGAGACGACAAGCCCATAACGACAGGTATATTAAACAATGATTGAAAAAGATAGTGTTTATTGGTCTATACATAAAATAGTATTTGAAGAAATCTATGATGATTTAGATAGTAGTATTAAAGATGTAATACAAAACAAACCACAAAGTCGCGAAAGCGAAATGCTTAATGAAAAAATTGATTTAGAGGTGCGAAAGAGATTGACTCAAGGTTAGAATTGCTTTACTATTGATGTATGGCAAGAGGAAAAGTCAAAGGTGCAACGAGTTTCGTATTGGTCAGTTTGAATGACCTAAACCACGTTCTCAAACCCGCAGCACAGGTTATGGTATCGCGCAAGTTCGCGGATACGCTAAATCTTGAGAGTCGCAGGGTCGAGGCAGGATACGATACCTATTCATTCGTCAACAACCAAGTAGATGTGGTGAAGGACATGGAGATGAGTGCCATCCCAGAAGAAAAGGCACTTGACTTTTAGTTAGAATCGGGTTAATATCTATACATACTAATGACTACTGAAACAGAATACTTCCCTACGGTTGTAGGACAAGAACGTGCCAAGCGAAAGTTATCTTATTTTTTGGATAACTGGAAAAGCTCTGGCGTACTCCCAAACACGATGTTCGTCGCGCCTCGCGGGTGTGGTAAAACCATGCTGGCTACGCTTCTGGCGGCGAGCATGAAGGAACACCAACACCAGAAGGTAGGTCGTGTGGTAAATTGCGCGTCCATCAAGAACCTTAACCAGTTTATCAATGGGACGATTATCCCTTATATCCACAACAAGGATTGCACTCTGCTGTTGGACGAGGCATCCGAGCTACCTCGCGATGTAGAGATGGCACTATTGACCATCCTTAATCCCAATCCAGAGAATCGCAACACTTTTTCGTATGAGGATTATACGATTGATTTTGATTTCAAACGTCAGACCTTTCTGCTCGCTACCACCGAGGCACACAAGGTTTTCCATGCGCTCATGGATAGGCTTGACCGTGTGGATTTAGAGGAATACAAGGACGAGCATCTTGGTGAGATTATTCGCCGCAATCTTGTTAACGCTGAATTTGACGGTGGTGTATTGGATGAAATTTCCACCGTGCTGCGTGGCAACGCAAGACAGGCACAACGCATGGCAAACCAAATTCGTAATCATCTTATCAAAAAGAAATCGAAACAGTTTAGTCGCTCCGATTGGGATAAAATGAAACACCACCTTGGCATCCGTCCTTTGGGCTTAAACGAAAACGAGATTCTATGTCTCCGTGCCTTGGCCGAGAAGAAGGCATCAAGTCTCACTTGCATCAGCGCAAAGTTGGGTATGTCAAAAGAAGTCATCCAACGTGATATTGAATTATATCTCCAGAAGTTGAATCTAATGGAGATAAGCACCGATGGTCGTAGCGTTACGGTCAGGGGGCAGAAATACTTACAGCGTCATGTTGATACTGGCAAATGAAGGTCTGGACGCGATTAAAGGGGATTGCCATCTCGCATCGGCAATGGAGTTATGTGAGGGTAAATGGCTTGCTCACCCCGTTAAAGGCGACCACATGATAATGTTTCTTTATTGTAGTGGTATATTATCTTTAGCAATGGGAGAATCAGAATACGAATTACATAATGCTTTTCAAGTAATAGCTTACGATGATGACCTTGTATACGGCGTACCAAAAATAACATTCAAGCAGATATTAGATTTATTAAATTGGCATTGTGATGATTATATTAATTGACATGAAAGTAGAATTAGTTTAGTATAGATGTAGTTGATGGTATAACGGTGGAATCGTTCATCTGTAACCACCGTACCTCCTAGGGCGGCAGCCTTCCTCTTGGGGCTGTCGCTCTTTTTCTTGCCCACTTTTTCAAATTGTTTCAAATAGACAAAAATGTCGGGTTATTTCAATTAGTGCAAATAGCAAAAGAAGTCCGAATATTCCAATGAGGCAAATATACGTATGATATCGTTTTATTTACATTAGAGGAAAAATCCTGTCGATAAATAGTTGATAAATAAAGCTTGACTTTTCGCCAAAATCGGCGGGAACCCGATATTGGTAGGTGGACGATATACTTGCGGGTCCCCGATTTTTTGTCAAGCAAAAAGAACCCACCGAGGAACGAGGCCAATGGCACTTCGAGTTCCCCGATGGGTCTTGCTCTCGCTCCTAGTTAAGATTGCACAAGGCAGTCTTGACAGACGCTTTCTTTCTCACGCAAAAAGCGGGATGTTGGGCGTTGAAGCTCACATGGACACGCTGAGGTCGGATTGCGATTCTCTTGCCGAGGTCGCCATTCCAATCTTTTGGTTGCCCGTTGTACTTCTTGTTGATTCGACCTTGCCGCCATTCGCCGTGTTGAGCTACACCGTAGTATAACCTATTCGCTTCAGAGGCAGTCTTTTGAGCCAACTCAATGCTTGCGACAGTAACGTCAACAGTTCTCTGACGTGGGGCGTAGTTTGCAAACTCATGCAATTCTACCTGTTTCCACGTGCAGACTTGAGCGTTGATGATAAGCGTTGCCAATGTTTTATTCGGCACGTTTTCAAACCACTCGTAACCATTATTTCCCCACCTGTCGGTGAAGTAACCGTTAAGGCCGTGACGAGCAAGGAAGTTTTTCCCCATGCGCTCTGTATCCTGTGCGGTAGTTGGTGGCGTTTTTCCATTCGCAGGAGTGCCATCGTATACGACGAACATTTGCACTTGGTACTGAGTGCTTAACTCTGCACGTCTCCGCTCTATGTTATTTGTCCAGCCGAGTTTTGTGTACTTACGACAACGACTCTGCATAATGTAGAACACGTTGAATGGTAGTGACTGGTCTTTTCCAGACCCCTCGATGATGTATTGTATATGTTTTTTCATGTCTTTAGTATTTTATTCTTGTCTCAATTAGCCCTTACCCTTCCAGAATTATATGGGTTCGTTCCCAAAACTGAAAGGGCAAGGGGGGTTCTTTAGTTGTTCTCCACCTTTATCGGGAGAAGGAACGACTTCAGAGTTTTCTCGTCAAGGCTCATCTTGTTGAGCTTGCGTAGCACGTTGGTGTTCACCTTGTTTGCCAACTCGTAACGCTTCGGTTCAACAACCCTAGTCAGGTGTTGCGTTGTCGCGTTGTAGAGGTTGTAGAGGTTGCGACCATTATCTTCACCGTAGCTTGGGTCATTCCAGATTGCTTCGATGCTATCCTTCATGTTGCCAGAGGTGATGATTTTCTTCTTCTCAAGGTTGGCGAGAATCGTCGCACCTTGGGATTGTTTGATTTCGGTTTCACCCAAACGGTCAAACACTTTAGCTTGGTCGTCTGCCATGCCGAGAGCTTTCAGAATACCTTCGCCAAGGAAACTGGTGTCGATACCAGCTTGATGGCGGCGAGTCAATTCAAACTCCTTCGCCAATGCGACCATGCCATTGGTGCAAACCAACCGCAGGAATCCTAGTTGAACGCTCAAACGTAGAGAGCGGTCATAGGAATTTTTTACGGTAAGACGTAAACCAAGCTCATCCCCAACGCGCCTATCTTCACGGTTTTTGAGTTGGTGATTTTTGTCCTTGAGGTCGTAGGTGACATAGTTGCGCTCACCGTTTCCGATTACACGAACAGTCTTTTCAAACCTGTTCATCCCTTTGTCGGCAAGGACTTGCTCGATTTCGGCAGTAACGTCAGGGGTTTGCACGATGCCGTATCTGTCGCTGCAACTGCCAAGGGCAGTCGATACGCCTGTACGGAAGTTGCCGTAAACTCCGGCAAATGTTGCGTCATTTCCCTCCTCGTTCAACGTGGCGATTTGCTCGTCAGTTAAATCGTAGAGAGGGCGGGTGGATACGCGATAGCTCGCGTCTGTACTTTGTTTTATTACTTTAGGCATTTTAGCTTTCTTGTTTACTGTTCTTGTTGTTTCAACTATATAGATTATCGCATCATTCTATTTTTCATGCAAGCTCAAAACCGCTATAACTGAAACTTTTTTTTGATGGAGTTATTTGCACTATCCCAATAATACCATGATTCTAAAAATCGGCCAGCTTTTTTTGTTGTGAGTAAATAAGGCTTGACATCGGAGGCGCGGGGCCCCCATAATGCAACCGGGTCCCCGCCGCGGCTGTGAATAACCTGTGGATAAGTTTAGGGTTGACAGGGGGTCTTTTTCGTGTTATATTATAACCATGAAAGCGAGAAAGGCCAAGCCAATAAAAGTCCGCGTAAGCCCGCAAGGGTTTATGGGTAGCGCGTCGCGTGAGCATCGCGTGAAAAGGGGCAAGGGTTCTTTTCGCCGCAACCCGAAACACAAGAGCAATTGTGAATAAGTTTTTATCGCTATATTCGCTCACTCTGATATACTTACGCCAATGAAACTAAACAACGTAGAACTAACTTACCAAGACACCGGAACCAACCTTGCTGTTTGCATGATTGGAAACGAGGACGACATAAACGCGCAATTCAATTCTTTTTGGAACCACGGTGCGACCAACGGAGAATTACAATGGACAATGCCCTTTCGCGCTTATTTTTGGACTGACGAAAAACGTCTTATTCGCTCCCTTATCAATGGCGCATTGTTTTATATTCTTGAGAACTATCCCGAAAAGTTCAAAGGCAAAAAGGGTGGCGCGTTGGCTCTTGCGCGTTACCTTGGCCGCCGCCGCTTCCGTGAAATGCCACGCGAGTCCCAATTGGTTTACACGAACCAAACTCTTGAGGAGTATTCCCTCGGAACCATCACGGCAGAATTTTCCGATAACTGCAACCTAAATTATCAGAGTGCGGTACGCAATCGCTCTTTTGATATAATGAAAAAAACCTTGGACACACTCACGGACAAGGGCGCAGCCAAAAAAGCGTATTGACATTAACCTAGAATCAGGAGATAATTAGATTATGCAAATGACATTAAGATTCGGCGAGCCAAACGCCAAGCTCAAAGCGTTAGCCAAACGCATGAAGATGAAACTCAAAACATTTTCCCTGCCTAGTGGCTGGACGTGTCCCGCTGCAAAGGAGTGCCATTCACGCGCAGACCGTGACACGGGAAAAATCAAAGACGGCAAGCACACAAAATTTCGTTGCTTTCAAGCCAGCGCGGAAGCTATTTATCCATCCCTGCGGAATATGGTTTGGAGCAATCATGATTTGCTCATGGCAAAAATTAACGATGGTGTCACGGCGTTGGCTGATTTGATTCACACGAGTCTGCCAAAGAAGTTCGACATTCTGCGCGTCCACGTGGGCGGGGATTATTTCAATCGGGATTATCTGGCGGCATGGTGTGAAGTTGCCAAGCGCAATCCCGAAAAGATTTTTTACTCCTACACTAAAAGCACCCATCTGTGGGAAATGGTGACACTACCGCCTAACCTGATTTTGACTGCCTCTCGTGGTGGTTGGTTCGATGAAAAGATTGAAGAAAATGCTTTCAAGTGCGCCGAGGTTGTTTTTAGCGAAGAGGAAGCCGCGCAAAAAGGTTTGGAGATTGACCACGACGATTCCCACGCGGCATTTGGAAAAGAATCGTTTGCGCTTCTTCTGCATGGTACGCAGCCGAAAGGCTCGGAAGCATCCAAAGCCTTGTCCAAGCTGCGCAAAGCGGGCAAGGGAGGATACAAAAAGGAGGTGGCGATGGTATAGATGAATTAATGATAGTTGCAATGGTGTTTATGTTCGCCTTAGGCGAAAAAATGTTTAAAGGATAATTAACCAATAAAAAGAAAGAAAGAAAATGAAGCTAACAGCAAACAAGCTAAAAAACGGTGCTCTGTATTTCAACACCAAATCCCAACGCGTGGAGCGCATGCTCGGCACGCTAAACAGCAATCGTGTTTGGACTACCAGTCACGACGCTACCCCAGAAGCAAACCGATGCAAGAATTTGCGTTTTGCAAATGGGCAAGAAGTCAACGCCTATCTTCAGGCTAGCCCGAAATGGAACGCAATGAAAATGGAAGAGGTCGAGAAACGGATTGCCGCCGAAGGTGGTGAAAAGAAGTGGCTCGCAAACCTTCCGCCGTTACCGCGGCAGGATTCAATAGTAAATCCGCTGGGCGCAGCCCAACAATAGAAGACCCAAATAAAAACCCCTAGGGCCCGGAAGGGTCTTAGGGGCGGGGTGCAACTTTGTCTTGACATCCGCGGGGCGGGGACCCGGCGGCGCGGTGGATAAGTTTTTAATAAGAAAAGGGCGGATTGACGTGGTCAATTCACTTTAATGGACAGTTCGACAGTTAAGCCAAGCCGTAGAATTCTCCAACCCTTGTCTGCGCGTGCTCGATTGAACACGCACATAAATTGTGGGTAGTAGGACTCCTGCATTACCTACAAGACCAGCGCACAATACAGTTCAGTTAACCGGTCTACCAAAACTATAAGAGTCATACGATTGCACTCTCTCCTATAGCCCTATGCCTTTCCCCTTATGATGGAGGGATATTCAGCCATACCCTTTGTCCAACCGTCGCCGGACAAAATTAGTTCCACGTTGAGGATTCGAACCCCGCCCAGTACCTATCGTTTCGCTTCTATTCCTTGTTTGGAGCGTCCTCCCAGAACAGTCGCTTTCGGCTACCAGACTGTGCATTGAGCTTGTGGCTGTCGTTCTTATGGTTGACGCGTGTCTCACTTGCACACCAATTTCCGTGGCTTAAATTTATAGATGTTCACCCGCCACGGTGAATAAACCGTAAGTTGTCTTACCAACCCTGTCCTCCTTTCGGCGGCGATGGAGGCGTTTTTCAGAGGTCATTTTCTGCGAACAGTTTCCCTCGACTCGGCATCTAAATGTTTCGTTCATCACGCTGTCTTGCCAGTGGCCTGTAATCCAGCACCACCTTGTTATGCTCAAGCGTAGTTTCAGAAACTAAAATTTTCTTTCAAAGAGCGGATTGAGCGTTTCCCAATCACTTTATATATTATAGGCCCATTCTATCTTTGAGTCAAGATTCTTTTCAATTTATTTTTGATGTAAGACTTATCCTTGGCGCGGTTTACTATTACAGGAAAATCATCGTTTGCCTGACCCCAATACCAGTATTTTGCTGGTATGACTAGGGAGTAGTATTTGCTCTCATCATTGTAATTGATATATGGCCCCTCTTTGGCTCGGTACACAACTGTATTCATCTGTTCTAATTATATGGTAATTCTAACTCACAGGCAAGCCCTTTGTCTGTGAATAAGTTTCTATTGCACGAAAGATATAATGATAGTATTCTTTAACCATGACAGCGACAGAAAAGCATTGGCTCACATCTCAACTCTCCGAATTCTTGTTTGACAAAAGCCCACCCGTGGGCTTCAAGGATTGCCGCATCTTCGTTATGGAAGGCGACAAGTCTGAAGATATCTGGGAACTCAAGAAATCTGAACTTTTGGCCGAATTGGTTGATATTGTAGAATCTGCCGACGAGGGAGAGCAACTACCATCACCACCGGAAGAAATCGTGATTTGTGAATAACTTTACCCTTGACAAGACAC
>Ga0315329_10000114_pt1 | contig 30633 bp, 11 predicted proteins | sample M150032315metaG_FD_203459 | JGI IMG/M metagenome (GOLD analysis project Ga0315329, IMG submission 203459) | Ammonia-oxidizing marine archaeal communities from Monterey Bay, California, United States - M1 500m 32315 | ecosystem: Environmental > Aquatic > Marine > Coastal | place: USA: California...
CGGGAGGGATGGATCCCACCGTCAAACACTACTGGAGGTGGCATACTTACGACTTCTACACCGGAGTCTCATGGGGAGTCAATAGCACCCTAGTTGGGAATACCCAAGTTACTCCCGAATTCTCCACGGATCAAGGCGTGGCAGACCAGTCTTTCTGGAATCACTCCGGAGCACTTTCTTGGGAGATAATATTCGAAGAAGCCGGAAACATAGGGCCAGGTGAAGAACTCATACAACCATACAATGTGGTCAATTACACGACATGGGTGGATATTGCCGCGGGCCTCAACTTCTCCAATTACACTAGGGACATTATCGTGGATAGTGCCGTTGTGGAGGCCCTATATGTCAACGCTCCCGAAGTGATATTGTCTGCTGCAATCCGTGAAAACACCACAGTTTTTGCAGATTCTGATTACGGAAAGGATCTACCTCAAGACTTCACGAATAACTCCGGTTTTGTTACGAACCTAACTCAGGACGTGCTGGACCAATCCGGAGCGATATCCGCATGGGACAAGATTTCCGCCATTCAGGACTTCATAGTGAACGGCAACGATACAATCTCTTTCCTTAGGAATCATTACGGTTCAGGAAGGACAAATGGGGTTGGGGTCGATAGCGATGTCACTCATTGGATACTAAACTCTTCGAGAGAGGGAAACTGTGACGAGTTCACTTCCATCTTCGTGACCATGCTTAGAATAGCAGGAATCCCCGCTCGCAAGGTCACTGGTTTTTCCGGAGGCTCATGGGACGGCAAGGCATTCAACGTGTATGGCAAAGACTTCACAAGATGGGCAGAGGTTCACCTGCAGACTAACCAGAACCAGGGGGAGCTGGATCTTGGTTGGATCCCGTTCGAAGCATGCCCCCCTATTTCCGAAGTGATGGTCAATGTGGAATCTTGGGGCCCAACAGTAGTTGAGAGAAATACTACGATATCTGACTCAATCTGGATAGAGGGAACTTTGGAGTTTGTGGATAACCAAACCCTTGTGGAAAATATATCTCTCTCCATGTACCTAGTCGAGCCGAGTAAATCCGGAGAGGTCCCCGGAAGCGCTGCCATCGAAGAACACATGGTGGCAAACGTGACTACGGATGCCAATGGTTCGTTCAATCTTACAGGGCTCCCCTCACAAGTAATACAACCAGGATTCGGGTCTCTGGTAATCCTGACTACCGAGAAGGGCTATGTTGGAACACAAGGAATTTCCATGCCATGGCAGGTCAACATCACAGATAATGTGTCAATTTCGATAACTAGCCCAATCCCGATCGGGCAACCAATGCTAGGGATTGGGGTAAATTCGTCAATCACCGGACAATTGTCTTGGGCTAGCTCCCCATACCTGGACCCATCAATCACAGATGATCTACAGGTCGTGTTGAACTATTCTTCGAGTGTAGATGGCGAGATATCAATTGTTTCGGGTGTTTCGGGTGGTGGTTACTACGAGTTCATCGTCCCAATTGACGAGACAGAACCACTCGGTCTGATGGATGCTGCCCTTTCCTTCCAAGGTTGGCATTTCGATGATATGAACAACGCGACGCCTCCTGACTACCATGCCCGACCAGGCTCCTTCCCCTTCATGTTCAACATCACTCTTTCTCCAAATCTATCTGTTGAAATTGAGTCCCAGAGCGCAAATAACTCAATTCTCGAGATTGGAAGTAACATCTATCTGAATGGTACCGTTCTCAGTAGAGGGCCCTCTCCCACCCCCCTAAATGGGACTCTGATACTCGAGATGCGCAGAGCTGACATCTCTGGGCCTTTCGTCGAACTCTCCTCTTGGTATCTCAACAACTCATCATGGGGTTCGTCGCCGGGAGACTTCTCCATAACGTGGCCATTCTCAGCTTCCGAAGTCCCCCTACCCGCAGGTCCAGTTGATGTGCGCATGCAGTTCGATTCGGATGACTTGAATTCGAACGACCAAGAGCAATTTGTCGATATCTTCGGAATCCGAAGTTTCGTAGTTTTCGACTATGAACTCATCTTCGCAATCAGAGGACGGGAGTACGCAGTAGACGTCTTCATGGAGGATCATACCGGCTCATCATTCGCTTCATTTGAGGGCGAATACACTCTTCTTTTCGATGGAGATAACGTTTGGAATCAAACCGATCCGGACGCGGGCAGGGTCACACCGACGTTCACGCCTTTGTTCAACATGGATCCCGGTGACTATGATTGGAATCTCAGCTATAGCGGTTCAACTTGGCTCAGCCCCAATTCAACATCTGGTTTACTTAGGGTTCGTGGGATGGCCAATGCATCTGCAAGTCTCTCTGACGAGTGGTCCGTTAGGGGTTCGACAAATTGGGTTTCTGGATTCGCTAGCGATATGGTGCTGCAAAACCAGGTCATTGGAAACAACTCTTCCGTTATGGCACAGCTCCTGCTGCCATCTGACTTGCCCCCTACCCCAGGAGGCTTCCCTGCCGCCGGTCCGATTTACAACATTGCAAACGGTTGGGTGGATGAAGCAACCGGTGCCTACAACCTATCATTCGAGATACCACAGGGAGTCCCATCGGGAGTTTACGAGATAGATGTCACCCTGAGTTTCTCGGGCAACCCTCCTGCGGGGGGGAGCTACTACAATGCAGGTGATCCCACAACAATCCAAATTGGCGTTCAGACAGAGTTTGTCGTCCAGACAGATCCCACAGCTTCGATCGTAACTGCCGGGGAGCAATTGCTCGTTGAGTCCGTAGTGACAGATGTCGAGGATTCCAGTGAAACTCTTTCTGGCGTCGCTTTGGACCTCTATTTCGATTGGGGCGGGCCGCTCGAGACTGTCCTTCAGTCTGGAACCACTAATTCAGAGGGCTTGGTTTCCTTCGACCCAGTTGTCCCTTCTTCTGCTCCACCGGGATTCTATGATATTCGAGTGCACGCTCCAGACGACCTTTCCGATTCTCTTAGCACACCCGAAGCAGGCAGATGGCTCGGGAACGAGAGCTTCGTTAACCTCACAGTCCAGGTAGCTAGCACGATTGAGATATCCTCGATTCCGAACCAAGTGACTGCACTGCAATTCTTCAACCTGATCGGTACCGTGATGGATTCTGCAGATATCAATAGGACCGTAGATGGCCCCGTAGGGATCAATGTCTTCTTTCTAGACGAGCCTGATGAGCTCCTGATTGATAACCAAACTACGAATATGTCAGGCGGATTCAACCTCACCGTTCCCACTGATACCCTAGGAAACGGTGTCCTGAGAGGCGACAGAACCGTGGTAGTCAGCGTCGTCAACGGCTCCACCCCATTCTACCTCACAGGGAACGGGGACGCATCCATACTAGTGATCGGCGTGTCTCAGTTCGTCGATTCTAATCCATTCGTCAATACCATCGTTGACAGAGGCCAATCGGCTACTATGACAACCAGACTTGTCGAGTTCAGTAACAACGAGGGGCCACTTTCCAGTTTCGAAGTCATGGTCCTTTTCCACGATACATGGCTTGATCCTGAAGTTACCGCGGCCGATGGCAGTGTCGCATTCGAATTCGAAATTCCTCACGACCACCCACTTGGTCTTGTGAACGTCACCTTCGTCTTCAACGGTTCCGAAGACCTCCACCAGGCAGTACAGATTCTGAATACAATCACCGTCAGATCTTCAACTACTATGGTGATCGATCCAATCACTGCCAATCCTCTTCCGGGGGAGTTCTTCAACGTGACTGGTTCTCTTACTTCCAGTAATGGGACTGGTCTCTCCGACACTTCAGGGAACCCGCTGAACCCTACATTGACATTCTCAATTGACGATGAAACCAGCACATTCACCGTATCTCAGGTTTCATTCCATGCGGATGGAACTTGGTCCGCCGAACTTAGACTCGACTTATCTTTCCAAAGGGGTCCCCACGGATTGGAGGTTTCTTTCACACCCCAAGTAACATACTTCTCTTCTGCATCTGGGTTTTCCACTTTCGACAGTAGGGGTTATTCGGTTCTAGCGATCGAGAACCCGAATGACCTGGATCCGGACAACAGGACAATCAGGGGCGAAACATTCGACATCGACCTTTCCCTAATAGAAAACTCAGGTGGACCCGTTGCATCTGCTACAATCGTAGTCAGGATTGACAACATCACCGTTTGGGGTGGGCTGACCGACTCAAATGGGACCGCCTCAGCATCAATACTCGTCAGACCCGACAGAGATCCCGGACCAATGGTGGTCACTGCCACATTCTCCGGCATCAATGGTACGATTGGCCTTCTGGGCGACGAGACATGGACGAGGGTCGTCGTCTTGGCCCCTACCGACCTGATCCTGAAACAGGCATCCTCGCCTTCCATAGCAGGCGAGTCAGTAACACTCGTGGGCTCACTCTTGGATGAGAGGGATCAGCTGCTGAAGGAAGATGGCAACTTTAGTGGAGGGCTAATCCACTTGTACATAGATGGAATTGACGTTGGCCCTGCTTACACCACATTCTCCAATGGGACCACGGGGCAGTGGTCGATAACTTACCTCATTCCTGCAGATATGAACTTTGGTTCCCATACCGCTCGCGTCGACTTCCTGGGCGGCTTCTCATGGGTCGATCCTATGGGACAGGGAGACTCCCTGAACCCAGAATACTACCTGGCTTCTTCGGATTCAATGGTGTTCAATGTGACTCAAACCTCCCAAGTAGTCATCTCAACGTCTCCAGCCGATATCGACAGGACTGGAGTGGCAATCGTCGAAGGGTTGCTAACCGATGGGGTCGGTCGGGCCATCCCAAACAGGGATCTCATCTTGTCAGTCAATGGACACGAAATCACTGGCATTTCTGTAGACGAGAATGGATCATTCATCGGTTTCGTTCCAATCGCACCCGACATGCCATTGGGACCAATGCTAGTCGGAATAGAGTTCGCTGGCGAGGCATTCGTGCTTCCATCAAACTCTTCTGTAGCCTTCACCGTCTATGCCCCCGTGTTCGTGACGATGGATCAACCAAGTCCCATCGCGGTAGGAGATTCCATGGTTATTTCTGGTTCCGCAAAGGACAACTTGGAGGATGGTTGGCTAGGGAGCCATACAATCGAAGTCTTCGTGGACGGGGTTCTAGTGGGCATTACTAGCAGCCAGGAAAATGGTAACTGGTCAATTGAGTGGACAATTCCGGAGTCAATGGAAGTTGGTAACCATTCGATATCTGCAATCTCCCCTGCCCAGGGATTCTACAGGCAGGGCGGAACCGAGTCAATTTTCACGGTCTCGTACCATACTTCGATATCCCTCCAGGTCGAACAGACCTATGTCACACGCGGTGGTCACTGGAACTTCTCTGGCAGGCTTTTCGAATCGGACACCGGATTTGAGCAGGGCCTGGAAGGAAGGGCGGTCTCAGTACTATTGGATGGGGTACCCGTGGAACAGATTTCCACAGAAGAAGGGGGGGTTTTCTCATACAGCCACAGGGCACAGTACTCATTGAGCAGAGGTGCGCATAATGTCTCTTTCCAGTTTGGAGGGGAGTTCCTCTATCTTCCCACCGCGTTCGCATCATCGGTTTTTGCCTTGTCGGACATAGTTATTGAGATCCAGCCTATTACCAACAGAATTGTTCGCGGAGACGCATCTCCATCCAATTCCATCATGATACAGGGACTAGTTCGTGAGGTCGGCGGTGAATCCGCAATCTTCGACAATCTCTCCATGAGCCTTACTTGGGGGGATTCGAACCTCCCCCTAATATCTGGGCCTTGGGACAACCCAAGCACGATGAACTTCCAGATTCGGGCCAAGGCACAAGAGTTCATGCACCCGGGTGAGAACATCATCACCATACTGGTTGGTTCCGATCAGACGAGGTTCCTGAACGGCGCATCTCGGGATATCGAAATATTGGTTATGATCGAGGTTGACTTCGTCTACTCTGAACTGGATCTCTCAAACGGTCAGAGGGTAATCAGAGGTACGGTAAACGCCACTGCCAGGGATACGGGGGCACCCCTAGAGGGACTCTCACTAACTGCCAGTCTGGCCAATGGCAGCGTCACCCATTTCTCAGTCTCCAAGCTGACTGGGGCAGACGGCGTCTTCGAGTACCAGTTCAAGTCAATGGCCCCGCTGCCAGCGTTTTCCGAACAGGCACTCCCCCCAGAGGGATGGGGCCTTCTCAGTGTGATGATCGGGTCGGACTCCGAGTTCATTGACCCGAGCAGCCTTTCCCTCCTGCCCCCATCGGGAGTGTCGATAACCTACGAGAAGCAGGGAGAGGACTCATTCTTTGGCAGTACCACAGTAGCACTCGGAGCACTAGTGGTCGCTGCAATCGCCATCGCCCTCGGTGCTTTGGCATTCAACACAAAGAGGAAGTCAACGATCAGGGAGCTCGCCAAAGTTCTCGGCCAGACAGTGGAGATGTTGGCATCGGGGGACGAATACCGACGGGCGATCTTCCTCTGCTACGAGAATCTATGCTCAGTGCTGATGCGTCGGAGTTTCCTTCGTAGGAACTTCGAAACCGTTCGAGAGTTCGAGTCCGCAATCAGGGAAGCAATGCCTATCAGCGAGGCCTCATTGGTCTCTCTTGACCGAATCTTCGAGGAGGCCCGATACTCAAGCCACGTTCTTGGAGATGCCCATAGGGACAATGCACAACTAGCGCTCTCATCTGTCATGCAGGAGATAGAGGCAATGCAGGATATTCCGGAGAGAGGGCCCCTTCAAATTGAGATGGACGAGTCAGTCAATCCAACTTGATGGAGATGACTTCTCCTTCCCAAATCGCACCAGAGACGAACCTCCCTTTTGGAAGTCGGAATGACCTGAGCATCCCCCCGAAATTCTCGGGTGCTATCATCCGGACTATCTGAGAACCCCCGTCACTCTTCGTGTCGACGGTAAACTCGTCCCTGTTGGCTGCTGGCAATGGGAGTCTGATTTCAGACTCAGACCACTCTCCACCGAACTCTGAGACAAATTCTCCTAGGGTGGACACAGAGTCGCTGAGGGCTCTAGACTCGATGTCCGAGGTCACTACTCCATGAATCTCCTGAACTTCCGAGAGATGGGGTAGAGAATTTAGGAACTCTTTGTGCATTGACTCCGCATCCGTATCCAGACCCACCTTCAGATCGGCTAATCCACCTACTCCATCGATGATGCCTTCATCGGATTGGACATCGACTCTAGTCCACTCCATGCAATGCCCAGTTATCCGACTCGCATGAACCCATTGATGTTCAAATCTCGAAGAATGCCTTGACTCGCTCTGCAGTTCTAGTGGGTTTCGATGTCTGCATCGTCTGCATCTCCGGCATGCAGTCGTTGACCCTCCTTTCTAGCAACCTCTTCTCCAAGAGAATCACAATGGCTCTGTCCTCTTTCTTCCTTATCGGCCTACCAAGGGCCTGCAATATGCTGTTAACGGCAGGCTGTAGACTTGCGTACTTCCATGCCCTGCTCCTATCAAATTTCTTCGTATAGTATTCCAACAGAGCATCCTGTCTGGCGCTTGGTGGGGGGAGAGGGAGCCCTACGCAAACTAGAGCATTCAGGACGTTGTCAGAGTAGTCCACTCCCTCGGACAGTTTCCCACTAAGAACGCCAAAAAGTGCCGCTCCCCTCATATCCCTCTGTTCATAGAGTTTCGAAATCAAACCCTCAACCCTAGCTTTGCTCATTCGTTGCTCTTCCTTGATGATTTTCTTTGGGCACCATCCGCTTTTTTCGAATTCCTCATGAATCCTACCCAGCATCGAATAGCTGGGAGCGAAGACCGCAACATTCCCTTTCGTATTATCGATTACTGATTTAATATGGCCAATTATCGATGAAAAACTACTTTCTCGTTCTGTGAACTTGCTAGTCACGTCGCTCGCAATCAGTACTGGCCTATTTCCAAGAGGGAACCCCGATGAATACTGATGACATGTAACCCTATCTTCAGGTATGCCAAGAATATCTGCGTACATTTCCGGAGGGAATAGGGTTCCTGACATCAGTATCGAGCCCAGGCATTGTTCAAAGATGGGCTCGCCAACAACACTTGGATCTAGAAGATGACTTGTCACTCGGGGATTCTCCAGTAATTCATCGAAGACCAATGCCAATGCGGCATTTTTTCGATATCTTATGCATATTTCCAGAATCTCCGCCAGTCTGGTACATTCGTTCTGTTCTTCATCGTCAAGATCATCATCTTCTTCGATAACTACCGCCAATAATCTTGAGATCATCATCCTGATTCTGTAAATTATATCCTCAGAATCTCCCTCTAGAACACCCTCAATAGCCTGTGAAATGATGTCCAAGAAATCCTGAGTCGCTACCCTGATATCTTCTCCTTTGGACCTCTGGTTTTCTGATTTCTTTTCTTCAAACCATTTTCTCATTCTCGAATCTTCCTTCAATGCCTTGATTTGCTTTTCTAGATTAATAGCATCCCTAAGCTTATTGGATTCTGGAATATCAAGTTCCCTCTCGCGCTTCTCCATGTTTTCCTTATACTCTTCAACATTCGACAGTGCCCTCTGAAAGACTTGTTCTGTTATCCTCCTCTGCAGGCCATTCCTAATCCGATTGGGGAGGTTGTGGGCCTCGTCTATTATGAGGATTGTATTTTCCAACTCCACCCCCATCACTGGTAGTGAAGCCTCTCTTACCCCTTCTACGAACACGTGATTGTAGTCACAGACAATTACGTCCGTGGATTTGGCTGCTTCTCTCGCTGTTGCCCAAGCGCAAACATCTGCCTTCTTGACCCGCTTCAGAACCTGATCAACATGCCGTGGATCGGAATGAATGTACTCTTCCAGATCAGATCTTAGAAACCTCCTCTCAGACTCGGTGACCCCTACTTCACAATTGCATTTCCCAGTGGATCTGTCCACTACCTTGCACATGCCTTCCCTTCCGATGATGTCGACCACCTTTACTCTGGAGAATCCAGGTGGCAACCTCTTGTTTATCTCTCGAATTGTATCAACAACTATTCTGTGTTGAGATTGCCTACCCGTCAGAAACAATATTTTGGGAATTTCAGGATTCGTACTGTACAGATTTGCCGCATTGAGTGCAGATGCCAGAGCCGCCGCCGTCTTTCCAATTCCTGTAGGTGCCGCCGCTAGTAGGAAACCCCCTCCCTTCAATGACTCAATTCCATCCGAGATCATCCTTGTTTGGGATTCCCGAGGGGATTCATGAGCGAAGAATAGGCTGCCATTGGCCCCTACTTCGCTCGACATGGAGCCGTACTGGGAAATTGACCGTCCATAAGTTTGCATCCCAATGTCCAGCATTCCATCTGGGAAGAGTCGGGGTTGCCCCGCACGTGGTGCGGGACGGTGTGTGTGTTGAGTTCTATCTCTGTTCTGCTTTCCTGTGGGTTCTGGGTGCGTCTCTTGGTTCGTAACCCACCGCATTGCTCAGTTTCTTCGCCCTGTTCCTGATATTCCTAAGTCCGTTGCCGAATCTCCTGGTACCGTTTGATTGGTGGTTGGAGGAGCGGACATGCCGCTCCCCCGTGTTTTTTGTGTGCACCCCAACTTCGCCCATATCTCTCTCACCTACGTGTTTGAATCTTCATCGTGCCTGAAGCGCAACTCGTCCATGCGCTTTCTCAAGAGGCCCACAACGGTGGTCCCCTCGATCATCTCCTTGCGGATCATCTCCCTGGCAGATTGCCTTAGCACCACATCTGCCGACTCACCAACAATTTTGCAGTAGTCTCTCAACCTAACGGTTAGCTCCGGACCTAGGTCCACTTCGACCCTGTCACCCTTACCGGGAAGTGGTGTTGACAGCATTCTCCTCACTGCCTCTCTAATTACATCGGACCTGTTTCTCATTCCATCGAAGCCCACGAGTCTGTCCAGTTCTAGGAGGTAATCCTCTGGTATCCTAAGCGAGACCATTGGACTGTTGCCGGGCACCTCCTGTTCCTCCTGAGTCTGCGAGAGACACGTACAGGATATAATTGTATTGCAATTGAAATGCAAATGAAATACAATAATGGAATAATAGAAAACTCCTTTTGTTGTCTTTATCGAGCGATTCAAGGCAGATGGGTGTCTGGCATACCATGGTGCCCCTATGAAAGTCATCAACGATGCAATACACGGCCAATTCAAACTGGAAGGAGTTGCTCAGGATCTACTTTCCACTCCAGAAATGAACAAGCTAAGTCACATCAAGCAGTTAGGACTGGCTCACTTGGTTTTCCCCGGCGCCCATCATACGAGGTTCGAGCACTCGTTGGGGGCCTCGCACATCGCAGGGAGGATGGCCGACTCCATTTCACTGGATGACTCGGATAAGGCTACCTTGCAAGTAGCTGCGATGCTCCATGATGTTGGACATGGCCCCTACTCGCACACATTGGAACATATTCTGGCTGATAGGGGTGGAATGGATCACATGGAGATAACGAAGGGAATCATTCTCGGGGAATACGATGTAATGGTTGAGGCGGAGAGGGAGTCAATAGATGACAGAAAATCTATTCCAGTAATCCTGGAAGATTATGGAATTGACCCCAAGCTAGTTTCCTCATTGATTACTGGACCAGATGCTTCAGGTTCCGAGAGGTCATTGTTGAACTGGACAGAAGGCAAGACAGATTTCTCCAGTGAGGACAAGACACTGGCACAACTCGTCCATGGACCTGTTGATTGCGATCAACTGGACTACCTGCTAAGAGACTCCCACTTCACGGGAGTCAAGCATGGGGTGGTGGACCACAACCGACTAATCGAGTGCCTCCGAAGACAGAGTGGGGACATTGCCGTTGAACAGGGCGGGCTATCTGCATTAGAGGGGATGCTAGTAGCCAGGGGGCTAATGTACAGTGCAGTGTACTTTCACAGGGTCACGCGAGTGACCGAAGTAATGCTTTCGCGTGCGGTAGAGAGGGCTGGCGATGCACTCCCAGACTCTCTCGATTTACAGAGGAGGGTCGACGCAGAGATTTGGGGCGCTCTTGACAAGGTCGGAGGCTTCCCGAGAGATATGATTTCCCGACTCAAGTATCGGAACTTGCTAAAGGTATGTTTGAGTAGGAGGAAGGACGATTTAGAACCTGAGCAGATAGAAAAACTTGTATCAATAGCCAATGATTTGAATACCAGAAGGGAATTAGAGGACGACATAGCATTCCGTGCAGGATTAGAACCGGGATATGTTGCAATCGATGTTCCCAGTGTAAAACTCCTACTATCCGAGCCAAGGATGACCCAAGTTGACATCAAGGTAGTTGGCGATGATGGAAAAACCAGATGGCTAAAGGAGGTCACACCTATGGCAGATGCCCTCAGAAAGAGACAGGTCAGCCAAGAAGCAGTGTACGTGATGACTCTATCAGGGAACGAACAAAGAGTTTCCGAAATCGCTAAACAGATTCTGTTCTGATAACGCCTTTTACACTGACTTCTCCCTTGGAACATTGAAAAGGGGGACAATTGCAGGGGCGTCCGCCCGACATCAGGGTCGACATAATCGTTGGTGACCAAATGGACAATACGATAAAAACAATTTATGAGACAGTGAAAGAAAGAGACCCGGACCAGCCCGAGTTCCATCAGGCAGTTGAAGAAGTGCTCGACAGCCTTGGACCGGTAATCTCTGAATATCCGGATTACATTGACGTAGTCCATGGGATTGTGGAGCCCGATAGGGTCATTCAGTTCAGGGTCCCGTGGTACGACGACGAGGGGAATCTCCACGTCAACCGTGGTTTCAGGGTGCAGTTCAACAGTGCAATAGGGCCCTACAAGGGAGGTCTCAGATTCCATCCAAGCGTTAACCTATCAATTCTGAAGTTCTTGGGCTTCGAGCAGGTGTTCAAGAACAGCCTGACTGGTCTGCCAATGGGTGGGGGAAAGGGAGGATCCGACTTCAACCCAAAGGGGAAGTCAAATGCAGAGGTTAAGAGATTCTGCCAATCATTCATGAGCGAGCTCTGGAGGCATATTGGAGCAGATCTGGATGTCCCAGCAGGAGACATCGGAGTAGGGGGCAGAGAGATAGGCTACCTATTCGGCATGTACAGGAAGATGGCAAACGAGTTCACTGCTGGAGTGCTAACTGGAAAGGGGCTCTCCTTCGGTGGCTCCCTAGTCAGGCCAGAGGCAACAGGATATGGATTAGTTTACTTCGCAAGGGAGATGCTAGCGACTAAGGGCAAGTCGTTTGACGGGTCTAAAGTAGCAATCAGTGGCTCTGGGAACGTGGCCCAGTTCGCTTGTCAGAAGGTAATAGATCTTGGAGGAAAGCCAGTTACCATGTCCGACAGCAGCGGATACATCTACGATGCATCCGGAATAGACCGGGAGAAGCTAGCTTGGGTGATGGACCTGAAGAACAACAGGAGAGGACGAATCAAGGAGTACGCGGATCACTTTGATGGGATAGAGTACACCAAGTCAAAGCCAGAACCGAATCATAACGAACTATGGAGTACCAATGCTGACGTCGCTCTCCCTTGTGCCACTCAGAACGAAATTAACGAGGCTGAGGCACAGATGCTAGTCAGCGGCGGCGTCATCGCTGTCGCCGAGGGCGCTAACATGCCTTGCACCCCCGAAGCAGTTGAGATCTTCCTCGATAACGGGATCCTATTCGCACCAGGTAAGGCTAGCAATGCCGGTGGAGTAGCAACATCTGGACTGGAGATGAGTCAGAACAGCCTAAGGATGAGCTGGACTAGGGAAGAGGTCGACCAGAAGCTCGAAGCGATCATGGTGAACATCCACAAGAACGCCTTCGAGACCGCTGAGAAATACGGCATGCCTGGTAACTACGTCGCCGGAGCCAATATCGCTGGCTTCCTGAAGATCGCAGAATCTACGATGGCTCAGGGAATTCTCTGAGTTTACTCTTCTGTCTTCCTGTAACTGTCTGCGTCTTCTTCTCGCTCATTGTAGATCGAGAATAGCAAGTAACCCCCTACTGCCGCCGCAATTACTAGGGCGATCAGGGCCGGAAGCAGAGCAGAGTCGTCCTCGTCACCGGCAACTGTCCAATTTACACTCTGACTAGACATCTGTCCTCCTCCAAATGACATTTCGTCCACGAGTTGAGTGGGAGTCAGTATTCTGCATGAGATTGAGTCCTCGCCAGCGACTGACGTCCTCCAACTGAAAGAAATAGTCACTTGCTCACCGGGGCCTAGTATAGCGTTGGGAAAAGAGGGTGAGATTTGCGCCGTTGTATTGGTGCTGGCAGCTTCACAATTGATCGCCAGGGATGCAGCAGCAGTTCCAGAATTGAATATCACAGCCTCGACGTTAACCGAATCACCAACGTAGGCTTCACTCAGTAGTCCGTCTTCTCCAACTACTCTCAAGTCATCCCACCTCACCATTGGGATCCCACTTTCGACCATTACTTCCAAATCCCAAAAGAGTTCGAATTGCCCCCCACCATAATCTCCAATCCCAGACTCCTCTGGGTTCCATGCAGTTCTGTAATCGGTTATGGAGACAACCGCCTGTTCACTCCAAACTGGGTTTTCCTCCCACGTGTTGTCTGCGGACCATGCAATCTCGACTACCCTCTCCTTTCCCCCATCGACAAAGGAAATCCCCATTTCGTTGCTGAAGTTGGAATAGCTTGGGAATTTGTGCATCCCCGTGATTTCGTATGTAACGAACATAGCATCGAAGGACAGGCTCTGCCCTGATACACGCCTCTCCCACTTATCTGTCAGTCCTCCCGAGCCACTAACCAACTCCCCCCATTCGATAGAGGAATGAGCTCTTGCCCTGATATCATGATCGTCTGTGCTGTTTGAGAAACCAACTCCCGATAGGGCGATTGAGGCGTTGTCGCTGGTCAATATCACAGGTCCAACTCTGTTCAGTTTTGTTCCTTCGAATGAGATGCTTCCTGAAGTGGAAATTTCACCCCCCATAATCGAACTGTCAATGAAGTTGCCACTGCCTTCGATATCCATGGAGAAGCCCGGGTTTCCATGGACCATCATATTCCTGTGTTCCAAATCTGCCGCGAGATACACATTTTGATTATTGCCACCGCCATCCCTCAACACACTGACCAGACTGAGGGAAACAGGATGGCAAACCGGGCCGACCAAATCAATCCAAACCCCCTCCGTCCCTGATGGGAAAACTATGGAACTATCATCATCTGAAATTTCTTTGGAGCCATTCCCGAAGTGTGCTGTCACCCCGTCTAGAGACGCACCATCAACCGGGTACAATGTCACCTCGAATCCACGGTTAGGTTGATTCCATGGGATGTGGATTGCAGAGCGATTGTCCTCGTCACAGTAGCCAAATCCAACCAAACCACTCGGCGGCTGCGAGGAAACAATCTTAGAATCTCGAATATTAATTCGAGAGTCCTTGTCGACAAAAATCTCAACTCCGAAATCTATGGAGAAATCGGTCTTTACACCATCTGAAGATTCTAGGTTCAGAACACCGCCGTTTACCACTCTGACGTTATTGGACAGGGTCATGCTTTGGTCCCAAGTCAATTCAGATTCCACGATTATGTCGTCACTATCAGCGACTGCATTTGACGGGAGTGCGATGCTTGCAGCCGCCATTGTTAGGCATACGAGAAACGTTAACCTCTTGCTCATTGTCATTCGGCCGAGCAGTCGGGAAATGAAGGTCACCCCTCCATGCAATGCCCCAGACTCAATTGTACAACGTTTGACCCAAGGTTAAATCGCCTGATTTTCCTGCAGGGGGTAATGTCGTCTGAGAATCTTCCTTGGGATGATCCAGTTATCGCACCACTTCTAGTACTCTGGCTATACCTTCCCGGATATCTTTCCAATACCGCAGCTATGCTCGGAGGGAAGTGGATCCCTGACCTGACTGGAATCCCCGTCTTCACCATCGATGGAGGTGCGGTGATGTCCGATGGGAATCGGATTTTAGGGGATGGTAAGACGTGGAACGGCTTTATTGGGGGCACCATAGGAGGGGGGTTATTGGGAGTCCTCACTCATATAATAGCGAATGACAACCCTGTTGATTCTGCACCCTTCCTAGACCCTCTTTCAACATATGGGACGAATTCTTCAGAAATCTCAGATGCATGGTTCTACATCGGAGGGGCCTCGATGACTGCTTTCACAATCGGCTGTGTACTTGGTTTTGGTTGCATGGTCGGCGACTTGGCTGGGTCATTCGTCAAGCGAAGACTTGGGCACAAGAGGGAGGGGAGCGTCAGCTCCGAAGCCCCATTGCTCGATACCATCCCATTCGCTGCCTCAGCATTCGTTTTCGGCCAACTTCTGCTCGCACCGTCCATTGTGGGGAGTTCCGAACTCCTTCTGGGAATGGCCATGCTGCTCCTGGTTACGCCGATCCTCCACAGGTCGTTCAACATCATAGGGTTCCGCCTCGGACTCAAGTCTGTGCCTTACTAGTCAACCCCAACGTGCAATCTATTAATCACCAGAATAGCGAGCGCGAAGCATGACCGGCATGGAAGTCCTAGTGGTTGGAGGTGGCGGTCGAGAGCATGCATTGGCACTGGGGCTTTCACAGAGCAATTCTGTTTCGGCCGTTCACTGCGCCCCTGGAAATGCTGGCACATCCATGGTTGCGACTAATCACGGAGTTTCTGTTACTGATATCGAGGGTATAGTCTACCTAGCAAATGAATTGGGCGTTTCATTGGTTGTGGTAGGGCCAGAGGCTCCCCTTGTGGCCGGACTATCTGATCGACTAAGACAGGAATCAATACCTAGCTTCGGGCCTCATTCCGAGGGCGCTCTCCTTGAAGGATCAAAGATTCATGCAAAGACGATTATGGAATCCTTGGGAGTCCCAACTGGGAGGTTCGAGAAGATAGACGAAATCGATTCCATAGATGGCATCCTGGACTCCTTTGACCCTCCATGGGTCGTCAAGAGGGACGTCCTTGCAGGGGGCAAGGGAGTAACCGTCACCTCATCCCGCCAAGAGGCTCATGAGGCTCTCAAAATCGGAATAGAATTCGATGGATTCGTCCTTATGGAGGAACATCTGTCCGGAGAGGAGGCTTCCGTACTCGTGATAATGGATGAGTCCGGGTATGTCATGCTCCCAGCAAGTCAGGATCACAAGAGAGTAGGAAATAATGACACGGGGCCAAACACTGGTGGAATGGGTGCCTATGCACCCGCTCCTGTCGCCACTCCTTCCGTATTAGCTAGGACCAAGGAAGAGATCGTAGAACCAATGCACCACTATCTGCGCAACTCTGAGACCCCCTACCGTGGTTGCCTGTACGTCGGTCTGATGATCGATGAAGAAGGTGCTCCCAGCGTGGTTGAGTTCAATGTGAGGCTCGGAGACCCAGAGGCCCAAGTCACGATTCCTCTGTTTCAGTCAGATTTGGGTTTGGTCCTCCTTGCTGCTGCAGAGGGAAATCTTGCAGAGACCGAAGTCGAATTCAAACAGCTCCACGCAGCCACAGTTGTGCTAGCGTCAGAGGGATACCCCGGGAATGTGGCTTCTGGAAGAGTCATAGAGGGATGGGAAGCAGAAATCGACGAAGGGCAGGTGCTTGGCTTTGTCCATCTAGCTGGGGCGATGAGGGGGGAATCCGGAAAACTCATCTCGAAGGGTGGCAGGGTTCTGTCGGCAACGGGAATTGCACCTAGCTTAAGTGAGGCATTAGGGTCTTCATATCAGATTATCGAGGGAATCACCTTGGAAGGCTCCCATTACCGCGAAGACATCGGTTTTCGCGCCCTTCCGAGATGAAATATAGGACCAATCTGGGGGCCCTAATTCCCTACCGTTCTACGAACGGTTAAAACAACCGTTCAGGTCGGCGCGATGCTGAGTCATTGGCAAATAGGTCCGGTGGATGGGATGGAAGCGAAGAAAGATACCCCTCAAGTCGCCCAATTCAACAATCTATTCGCCCCCATTGCGATCACTCTAGCCCTACTCGGATTGACCATCGGGGCATCTTCTCTCGATGGCAGAGAAGTCGGTGGAGATTTCTTATCGGGTGCTATCCTGATTTCCCTCTCGGTTCTGATTCCAGCGTGCATTGGGAGGACCTCGTGGCTGATTCCTATTGATTCTGGAGCATCGCGAGTAGTCACACTTACTCTTGCCACGGCGATCCTCAGCATCATCGCTAATTTCGTGGACCCCGCTGTCTTCAATCACATGTTCGTTGCAACATTCGTCCTCGTCGGATTTGTCTCAGCTGTGCTCAACGAATCCAGTAGGTTCGAGGAATCTGCATCCTTCCTCTCAGTAGTTCTGGGGATGAGGCTTGCGGCATACTACGCGGGTGGATTAATGATCGCCCAAAATGACTCTCTAGGGGCCATCGACACGGCTAGGGAATCACTTGGCAGTGCATTCTTCTCATTCTGGCTATCTTCAATATCACTGGGATTAGTAGTAATGATCGGACTTAGGGGGACAATTGAGCAGAGAGGTAAGGGGCGACTCATGTCAGTCCTCCCAACCTTTAGAGAGAATCCAGAGGTGGTCGCTTACTCGTCCCTTATTTTTGCAAGTTTCATGGTCCCTCTCATTTGGATAGGGCAGATAGACACTCTTCAGGAATTTTCTCAAGAAAGTCATATCGGAGTGGTATGGGGGTCTTTCTCTGCCTTGGTAATCTTCATCCACGCCTTCTTCAGAGCCGAAGGATGGCACGTATTAGGAGCATTACTGGCAGTGAATTGGATCTTGTACACCATTGGTCACATCCATGAAATTGGGAATGAACTTCCCTCTATATTCTCGGATGATGGCTTCATCGGTTCTTTCACATGGTTCTTCTTGTGGTTCTGGATGAACTTCTTCGCTCTTTTCTTTGCCTCCAGAGGCGTCTTCGGTGACGTTGCGCCTCGAAGGGACCGGAGCGGATTCAGAGTTTGGTGGGACGACAACTCCTACGTCGTGATGGTTTCGCTTGCCTTCCTAATAGCACTAATTGTCAGAACTGCATGGAACGTAATTCCAGCAATGAATGCGAATGGCACTGGCCTATGGGATATGACTGGGGGTTCGGACCCTTGGTACATGAAGCGTGTAGTCGACTACATTATCGCCGAGAGAAGCCACTTGATTTTTGATCATGATAGGGCATATCCAACGGGGGGAATAAACCCGAGACCACCACTCTTCTCGTGGTCCCTAGCTCTTGGCGGTATAGCACTCTCATGGGTTCTCGAGATTCCAACAGATCAGGCTGTATGGTGGTCCATGGGCGCTCTACCGGCAATCTACGGGGCCCTCATCGTTCTGCCCATTGCTGGAATAGCCTCACGCACACACAGCAGAAGGGCCGGGATGATTGCTGCTTGGTTGATCGCCCTAATGCCCGGTCACATGAGCCGATCCACTTTCGCAATGTCTGATCACGACTCGTTTGCGATGCTTTTCCTGGCCATCGCATTCTACTTCTGGATCAGGGCCATAGAGAAAATTGATCACAAGAAGCTCTTCAAGACAACTAGCCCAAATCCTCTATACATAATCGCAGGGATGAGGGAGACTTGGAAGAGGAACCCGTCTTTGATGGCAAATGCCACCATGTCAGGAATCGCATTCTCAATAATGGCCCTTGGTTGGAAGGGCTTCGTTTACGGGCCAGGGATACTCTTCCTCGCTTACTCGTTCCAGGTAGCGATTAACATCTTCAAGGGCAGGGATAGCATCCAATTTACCTCTGCAGCACTCCAAATGATGTTTGTCTCCATTCTCGTCCCGGCTCCATTCTATGCATGGCCAGGCATGAATCTTCTCTTCGCCCCTAGTGGCATGCAACCGATGTTCTACATCATCGGTTTTACCTTCGCCATGGGATGGGTATCAAGCTCCTTCAGGGACAAACCTTGGCTACTTGTGGTTTTGGGCGGGAGCACATTATTCGGGTCGATCCTCTCTTTGCTATTCATTCTGCAGGAGTCCGGCCTTTACAATGGATGGGACATTCTCTTCACCGGTGGGTTCTACTTCTCTAAGAACAAAATATTCGGAACGATCGGCGAGGCTCAAGCGCCCGAGAGAGGGGTTCTGTTCGCATCATATGGGCCAGTTGTGGCTATAATCGCAATAGGGTGCGCATTCTTGCTATTGTGGAGAGGGAGCCGCAAGAACAAGTCAGAACTAACTCTTCTGGGCCTTTGGACAATTATCGCGACATACATGGCGTGGTCAGCCGGTCGATTCATCATCAACGCCACGCCAGTGATGGCAGCAGTTGGAGGCATCGGGATTTCCATGCTTTGGGGCTCCGCAAGCTTGCCAGCATTCGCCAAGGTGTGGAGGAACTCTGGAATAGGAACTCCAAGGACGCGTTTCAAGTCCCTGTGGCCCGCCACTAAGGCACGCCCCGGGGTCCCTGCCATGATCATGGTATTGCTCCTTATCACATCCCAACATGCGACTTACGGGATCGACGCAGGAATTCCTCGAGGGGATCGGTCAGCGGACGACATCGACCAGAGCCTATACGACATAGTTCCCGATATTCTGAGGCAGGACTTGCTCGGTCTGTTCTCGGTCATGAATAGCGAACAATACGACCCAAGTGATCCTGAATCAGGCCTTTGGTACATGGGCACTTTTGGTCCGAGCTTCAATCAACAGGGGTGGAACGAGGCATACGACTGGCTTGCTCAGCAGGACAGCGACACGCCATTCAGTGACCGCCCCGCCTTCGTTTCTTGGTGGGACTATGGATTCCAGGCCCTAGCATCCGGTCAGCACCCAACTGTTGCCGACAACTTCCAGTCTGGAATTCCACACAGTGGGGCCATGCTCCTCTCAGGTGGCCAGGAAGACACCTTGTCTTTGTTCATCACCACCTTGGCTATGGGTGATAAAAGCATCAATGGGCAACTTGGTGAGCCTTTCATCAATGTCATTGGGGAGCACATGTCTGAGACACAGGTTCAGGAATTTGTGGCAATCACTTCCAACAATGAGAAGAGCTTCCTTGAAGACCGTTTGATGGCAGTTGTAGCGGAATACGGAGACGCCGAACTACTCATGGGAAACCCTCTCGATGAAGATGGGCTATCTTGCACCGGCCCCTGTTTGGATACCTATATCGTTCTAGAAAATGGCGAGATATTCGGTGATCCTACTACCAATGTTTCTGAGGCAATGTCTCTATTCGACGTGGCTCGCGGTTCCTCATCCGCGTTCGAATTGTCCAACTTTGACGACGCAAGTCACTACGATATGTCCGGATACCGGTATACTCGTGACATCATCGACGATTACGAGGACCTCTCAACCGCACTCCACAGGACCAATGCTAGGTTCGGGATGGCTCGTGCTTTCCTAATAACGGCCTTCTCCCTTGATGATTTGGTACAGATATACGATGGCATCACCTCAATCTCCTCATACGAGGTCTCAGACTACGAGGAGTCTCACGGCAGCACGACCTCGAGGAACCATGAGATACGATACTTTGCTGTCGATAACCGACTTTATCCTCTCGGTGGAAAATACTACCAGGACTATAAATCGTACCACAGAGGGCAGACTACTGGGATCTTTCATGCCCCCACCCATCTCTCTGGTCTTGACATAGACTCTTACATCACTACAACTTACGAGACAAACCAGGGGCCTAAGTCTCCCGAGGATTTCCAAACCCAGTACATGAGTGACCTGAAGGCTCAGGCATCGGGGGCATCGACCGGGGAAGATATGATCCAGATGATAGACATGGACTACCAACATCTGGACAGCTTCTTCGACACCATGATCGCAAGGACATATGTCGGCTATGGGACTTCCACATTGGGGCTTCCATCGATGAGCGGTCAGGCCGGCGATGCCGACACGCCCTCGACTTGGATTCTTCCGAACTCCCTAACCGGGACACCGGGGAGCTACTTGCAGGGCGCAATGGCCCTCCCAGGTGCCATGATGAACCACTTTGTTCTGTCCAACTGGTACGACCCTACAAATGGGACCTCGTGCGAAGAAATGCAGATTACTGGATCCGCATCAACTAAAGCGGGTAATTCCCAGTTGTCAAATGTCACACTGTCTTCCCCGGATAGCCTTTCGTCCGGATGGTCGCAGATTCAATCGGGCGGCCCCTGGAAGATGACCCAAGTGGAAAACGGAACCATCCCAATGGGTGCATATACTGGCTCCTACGACGCCGACGCCGAGACACTTTCCATCAGTTCACAAGCCTCTTCAACTGCCAATTTCACCGACTTCACCCTAACAGGAAAGGCAGACAGGTACTGCGGTTCGATTTACGACTCAAACAGAAACGTGAAGATTCTGAAATACTTCAGTGGTGCCACCCTAGAGGGATCTGTCTCTTTGGAGGGCATCGGCCCAGTACCTAACGCAAGGATTCTCATTGAGAGGGACGCATTCAGCGGAGAGGAATCTGCAGACGCAAATGGAAATGTGGTCGATAACGACTCTAGGACATACTGGATCCCCATTGGTAGTACCCAAGCAGACGAGGATGGACACTTCTCATTCACCGCTCCTGCTGGCAAGATTAGGGTCTCTGCATTCTCCGGTCAACCAGACTTGGAAGCAGCCAGAACAGCACTGATGACTGGAACGGGGAACTCGATGGAAGAACTTTTCACCGAGAGTTCACAGAATCGGGATGTAAACCCAGTTACTGGAATTCTAGGAAACGTCTACGGGTCCACTTGGCTCTCCGAGACGATCGTGAACATATCGGGTTCAGATGGGCACAGCAACGGTCAATCAGTAATTGAGGCCCCAATCTCCGTCTCACCATCAACGGCTTCAGGAATCCTCTCATGGTCGGGCGAACTAGACTTCGATGGAGAGCCCGTTCTTTCAGCCCAAGTTGTACTGACCCCTTCTTCAGATGAGGTTTCCATCCAACCCTATGTCTCCATGACTTCCGATGGGAGCATGGACGGGGAGAGCTTGAAATTCACTGGAACCGGAGAAGTAACATTCCTAGGGAGTGGAACAGTAGAGAGCATGGGGGCAGTCTCAGTTCACGACTTCACTGGCACTCACGCTCAGGCTGTCTTCGACAACCATAGCATTACTGGAGAGGGCCAATTCTCTGGAAAGGGGATGATCGATGGGTCAATTTCCGGAGACTTCCCAAATTGTTCTGGAGACTCAGTCCCTGACGGCTCTGAGGCATGTATTAGAGAGATTGGTAGCTATCTCATTAACGGCTCTGTTAATGGTTCAGGCAAGTTCACATCCCATGGGGTTAGCGAATTCACTAGGGTTCTCTCCCAGGCCACATTCATCGGCTCGGGAATATTCGTGACAGACTCTTCACAGAATCTCACCACGTTTGGTACAGTAAACGGAACTGGGATGTTCTCGGGTCATGGGACGTTCAGCGGTCCAATGGTCAGTCCGGGTTCATTCCATATTGTCGACGTTCTTCCCGGGAAGTACGTAGTATCCGTTGATTTCGGGGTAGGTGAGCCCGTCGAGCTACCGCAACCATTTGTAGTCACACTTGTATCTTCTGAGTACCAGATCCCGGTGTCAATCTCCGGTGGCGCCATCAAGGGCACCGTCTCGCTCTTCTCCGGAAAACCACTATCCAATGAGATTGCAATATTCTCAATAAACGGCTCTAGTGACGATGCGCAGGATGAGTGCCAGGGAGTTGTTACTCAGCCATGCTTTGCAATACCCGACGAAAGCGGGTCTTTCGAGGTTGGCCCCATAGTCCCGGGTTCATACTTGGCAGAGGTTGACATCGACGATGATGGCTTCCCGGAGGTTTCCCAGATCTTCACATTCGAATCAGGCCAAACATCGCTTGTTGCATTCCCTTCAGAAGTTCCCCAGACATCCGACATTACATTCACCCTTTCTGACGACGGTACAAGCGTAGACGACCTACAATTGCAATTCATCCCAGAGGACCTATCCAGAACTCCTGTCTCAACAATGTTCGACAATGCGACAAAAACATACCACGCTGAACTGCTCCTAGGGGATTGGATACTCAATTACACCCTTAGTGATGAGAAGCAACTGTGGCAGCGTATCTCGATAGGGGTTGTTGATGTCAACGAGTCTTTCGAATTCCTAGTAAGTCAGGTAGTAAATGGGACGGTGGTTGACAAACCAGACAAGGAAGGTACCATTTCCCAACTCTCGAGAGTCAGCAACCAGGAGGTTTTGTTCCAATGGGAAGGCTTCACTCTCAAATCTACAACGGACTCATTAGGTGAATTTAGCGTCATACTGCCACAAGGAGCATTTGTCCAAGCAACTGTGGAAAGGATAGTAGGCGCCGGAGGCCTCTTTTCCAATGGGACTAGCTTCCAAGTCACAGATGAGGTGGGAAATATCACGATCGAACTCACAGATTCGACAGTGGTGCTCGGAGAAGTGAGCCTCAATCGGGAAGGGAACACGTACAACCAAGGGTTCTCGGGTTGGCAACCAATTTTCGCCCAAGCAAACAACTTGGACGGCACAACAAACGCCGTTTGGAGGGAAGAGGTGGATGATCTCGGACGTTTCGACATGCTCCTCCCCTATGGGAACTGGTCTTTCACGTTGGACGCAGGAGATGACATGGGAAGTAGCCCAGTAGTCAAGGAAATCAACTCCTCATTAGATGATCCGACAATCGAGCTACTTGTCATGACACTAGAGAACAGTACCGTCCAGATTGACTTCTTCATCGACCATGACGGCGACAACAATGTATCCAACGGGACCCCTGTTTCCTATCCCTTCGAGATTAAGCCATTATCCCCCAATGGGGCTGGTTACTCAGTTTCGGCTGACGGATCCGAGTGGATAGAAACGGGAATGGCGGAGATATCACTCGAACCAGGAAGGTACCGAATAGTGGTTGATAGGGCGAACTCTTCTGCAGACGAGCCTTTCGATACTCTCTATGACACAAATGAGATATTTGACGTTGAGATTGAACCATCCACTGTCAAGCGTTCTGTCGGATTCGAGCCAAGGTGGCTGGCCAACATCACCTTCAGAAACGAGAGTGGCCAGATTCTCAACAATCACGAGATCAAACTTGAGAACGCCGAGAGCGGTTGGGTCCAGACGTTCACAACCAATGAAGATGGAATGCTGGTGGAGTACATCAACGAGGGGGACTGGCTCGTCATCGTAGAAGAGTTCGAGACCAACGCGGGCGTCTTCGAGGGGTTACGAAGATCACTTTCAGTTTCACAATCATCGGCAGGATCCAGGTTGAACTTCCAAACAGCCGAGCTTGCCACAGTGGCTGTGACCCTTCAGTCCACTTCAGAAGACCTAGTTACCTTGGAGTCGTTAGATCTCACTATTACATCACAGGAAGGTCTCGGATCATTCGTAACTTCTGTCGGCGGGCTCGAGCAATCACTCGAAATCAGAATAGTCCCAGGGCTGTGGAATGTCGAGATTAACCAAACCAACCAAGATGGAGTTAGAATGTTCCTAGAGAACACATCATTAGTGGAATCAGGAGTAACTGTGGGTCCTGATCACCAGGCATACCTGTCAGTTCAGATGCTAGTCAGACTTAGCGGCAAGGTATTCTGGGACCTAGATGACGATGACTTGCCGGGATTCTCTGAAGGCATTGCAAATGCAACGGTTAACATCACCAGCAGTGATTTGCAGAGTCATGACCTAATCACAGGCCATGATGGTGCATGGTCTACATTCCTACCATCTCAAAGCTCATGGGATATCATCGTCGAGAAGGAAGGCTTCGGAACGCAGACATCACAAGTCGATATCGGAGAAACCTCAGTTAACGAGGATATCGAGATATCGGCCGGCGAGGTCGAGATCTCAGGAACTATCACCTATCCAGATCAAAACTGTATCTCTAGCGCCGCGTGGCAGATTGAACTTATCCCCTCTCACGGGATAGTCAGAGACCGAGTGCCGGTATCTGGAAACTCATTGGGGGAGTGGTCTTCCACGATACAACCGGGAAGCTGGGTGGCGATGGCAACAACAACCTCAGATGACCCTGCATCGGAGTGCTTTGGCCTAATCTCGATCGAGCCTCTTGAAGTCGGGGTGGAGGGCGGTTCAGTTGAATCCAAACTCACCGAAGGCGGGACTCTGATGCTTGAAACTAGTTGGTTGGACTTCGAGGGAGGTTTGCATGACCTCACCGAGGTTGAGGATTACGACCTAGTCATAGAATACGGTCCAATTTCATGGTCCGAGGAACTAGGAAGCGATGGAATCCTGACTCTCCTGCTCTTGCCTGGAACGGTCCAAACCTCCAGTAGCTTTGACATTGATGAGGGAGTTAGGAACGTGTCTTACTCCGGCGGCAAGGGAGTCTCCATCAGAGCAGGCCAGGTAAGCCCATTGAACACCCTTAGCATCGACAGGATCTCGAAGCAGAGTGTCATCACTACAGTCATAGGCTCTGATAGGATTGAGGTCCAAGAGGTGGATCTATCCTGCACCAACGACAATGACGGAGATGGGGTCATCAATGGCGAAGACGCATTCCCGAACGACTCTACCGAATCCTCAGACAACGATGGGGACTTGATCGGGGACAATGCCGACCCAGATGACGACAACGATGGTGACAATGACTGGGAAGATGACTTCCCATTGGGCCAGGGGCAGCCCACGAACTCAGTCGGCGGCTGTAAGTATCAGGATGCCGAGTTCACAATATCGATTGAGTATGAAGGCCACAACTCATTCGATGAATACACAGTGGTTGGAACCATCCCCGGTGCTGACGGAACTTATTGGAAGGTCCAATTCCAGAATTCAACTGGGGAATGGTTGGAAACAGCCACATTCGATATGGGGCTAACCAATTCAGACATTACGGAAGAGCTCATCATCCGAGTGGCCCCAGCCAACGTTGGCGTCGCCCACCACTTCTCAGAAGGGCACAAGGTACTGGTCAAGATATCCACGATTCAGGGATACTCCACCCAATTAGAGTTGAGAGTTGATATCCCAGAAAACAATGGAATGGAGGTCTATGAGCCTGAAAACCTCTTCTTCAACAAGGAGGAAACCGCTGTGACAATCGAGATCCCATTCAAGAACACTGGAAATTCGGATGAGTTATTCTACTTCCAATTCGACTCTTCTGAATGGTGGGAATTTGCCGGACCAACTACTCAACCAGCATCCCCATTCTCTGATGGAACCGCCACCTTCACTCTAATCCGCTCCGCGGAACCAGCATTGCCTTCCCCATATGCCGAAGAGATCAAATTCACCGTTTCAGATCAGGATAACAACACTTACTCCGGCTCTACAGTGATTGAGACAGACTCCCCGGCTCTTTCTATCGTGGGTAATTCGGCAATACTAATCGGTGGCTCTGGCGGTTTCGCGAGTTATGGTGAAATCGAGCAATATTCTGTCAATATCTCCAACATTGGAAATGTGGACGCCGAGAGCGTAACTCTGGCGGCAACACTCTGCTCCGATATCAAGTGCAACAATGCGGTCGGTGTCAACTCCACATCTAGCGGATCAGTCTCAGCAATGAGTGAATCGACCTTCTACATCACGGTGGACTTCACTCAGTTTACCGAGGCCAAGACGTACTGGCTCGTCCTCTCAATAGATGGTGAATTGCTCGATGAAACGTCCGAGTCTTGCACATCGCCTAAGTCCGAAGGCAAGGCATCTTGCGTCTTGGAGGCCCAGCTTTGGAGCAGCTCTGTTGAGAATGACAACCTGAAGTACCTGGCATACGCCTTCCTGATTATGCTAATTACGGCACTCCTATACTTCACGAGAAGACCAGGTAGACGAGTCAGCGCCCCGTTCTAATACTACTACCTAAGCGCTACATTAGGGGGCAAACATGCGTGGAATCCCGCATCTTGAATTGATGCCTGAACCTGAGGACTCTAGCCTGCTAACAGCTGTTGACAGAGATTCACCGGGCTATCCAGGAGAGGCGTATGACCTCAGTGACGAAGAGGCAAGGAGACTTAGGTGGCCTTTGAGCCCAATAATGAGATTCTTATGGCCATGGGGGGCAGTCGGATTCTCAGCAGTGGTCGTTTCCATTCTCCTTCTCTATCCCTCAATATACTCGATTCTAGGTGAGGTCATAGGTTCGGAGTGGGCTTTTGAGGATAGTGGAATCAGGGAAATGCAGGAATCTGGAAATCAGGGCGAAGGAGTCAGTGTCTGCATTGTTGATACGGGAATTGACATTTCACACCCAGATCTCACTCACATATCATTGGCGGGATTCCGTGATTTCTACAGTGAAAAAGACTCACCAGTCAGAGACATCGGGATAAATAGCCATGGGACCTTGATGGCAGGGCTCCTCGTCGCTAACGGGTCTTTTCTTGGAGCCGCTCCCGGTGTGTCGGTGTCAATCGCAATTTCCCTCGGACCAGACGGAAAATCTGCGAACGAGGGAATGGTCTCGCAAGCGATTAGGTGGTGTCGTATATCGCAGGATTCGGACATTATCTCCCTAAGCCTAGGGACGGCACCAGGGTCAAGTTATTCTACATCTTCCGATACTCTGGAGGCAGTCAGAGAGGCATTAGAAGATGGCATATTCGTAATCGCTGCGGCTGGAAATAGCGATCCTCAGCAGAATATCTCCGACGTTTCATCCCCGGCTAGCCTAACAGGGGTAATTGCAGTCGGAGCTCATGATAGAGGGGGGGATCCATGGGTGGATAGCGCAGTTGGTGCAGAAGTGGACCCAGAAACTGGCGAAGAGCGCACATTCCCTAATCAGAAGCCAGAGATACTTGCTCCCGGGGTGGATCTCTGGTCCTGCAGAGACAGTGACCGAGACCCTCCCTACGCATTCTCCACTGGGACAAGTGACTCTACGGTGATGGTTACCGGGGCACTCGCTTTGATTCTCTCATTGCACGGCGAGCATATTGCCGGTGAAAATGGGATAATCGAATTACACGAGATGCATCTCGTCAAGGTTGCTTTGGCAAACTCAGCCCAATCGTACCCAAGCCAATTGGAAACCCATCACCCCAAGAAAGGATATGGGCTTCTAGATGCTGCAGAATGGTCCAGGCAAGTGGAAATTGAATTCGGAATCACCCAAGAAAATACATGATTTATTGATTATCAATGAAACTCCTTGGCCCTATGATTAAATTGTCTAGATGCCGTCCGATGCATTATGGCGCGGGTTGAGAAACTGAGATCATTCTCATTAACAGGGCTATTCTTGTTCAGCATACTGCTTTCATTGGCTTTACCAGCAGGTACCGTTTCCGCATCTAACGAGACAACGACAGGGACGATCACTGGTACCGAGACTTGGGCTGGCGTTCACACTCTGACAGGCGATGTAACAATCGCCCCGGGTGCAAAACTTATCATCAATCCGGGAGCAACGATAGAGTTTCCCAATGGAACGCATCTGGACGTCAGAGGAAGCCTGTGTGCCGGTGCCTCATCCTGCGGGGCCTCTTCCAATGCCGGCCCCGCTATGAGAATCACTCTGAGATGGAGTGAACCAGTAAACTCCAGTGCAACAGGCGAATGCTATGGGATGAGTTCCGGCAACCAGGAGATTTGGATTGACGACCCCTCCTGCAACGAGGGTGTGCTCATGAGGAGCTCCATCGATCTTTCCGAGACTGGCCTAAGGTACGTCACATTCGACGGCGCATGGGGAATTCCGCAGTACGTCTCCGCAGTAGGGGAGTTCCGCTACGGTGCCCTAGTTCTTGATGGCGCTAGCCCAACTCTTACCGAACTTTCGTTCAACCAGATCAACACCTCCAGCGTGTTGACAACCAACCTGGCCCAACCGTCTTTCAACGGGGGAGATTTCGTCGTCGGTACTGATGCGAGCAAAAGCATCGTCGGAGCAGCACTGCAGATTTACTCCTCGGGTTCATCAATCAACCCCTTCACCCTCTCTGACATCTCCCTGACGGGAACTGACAATGGCTGCGGAAATAGAGACGGCGGACGCCATACAATTTGGGCTGAGGACTCATTCATAGAGATCGATAACGCCGATATAACGTCGGGAGACTTTGGAATCGGGCTTTGGACCTCCGCAGGAAGCGTCACTAACACACAAATTAACGTGAACTGCAATGGTATCGACCTCAACGGCAAAAAGGCAGTGGGGGGAACTTCATTCAGTTTCGATATTTCTGACAATGAAATTGCTACGGCAGATGGAGCCGGTGTATTCGCATCTGCCGGAGCGCTAATTTACCTGAGAGACAATGACATTGGAGGGGCAGCATCTGGCTCGGGGGTTTCTGTTTACAATAGTGAGGCACACATCCACGGAAACGAGATTGGGCCAATAGGCGGATATTTCGGCCTCTGGCTTGGCGGCTCTTACGATGTCATCGCCGAGAACAACTCGATCTTCGACACCACTCTGACTCCTGTTGTCGCTGGAATGTATTCATATTCTATCCAAGCAGCTTCTAGGCTGTACCTAGCAAACAACTCAATCTCATACGACGGAACCGGGACTTGCAGTAGCGAAACCAATTGGGGAGGGCAGTTCACATGTCCAGTATTGCATGCCTACGTGACGGGTGTGACGATGTATGACAACATAATCACCGCAGGGGGGACTGCTGATGGAATTCGAGCAATCGGCTCTCTTTTGGACATTCAGAGGAATTCCTTCGACGTGCAAAAGACAGGTGCTATAATCAAGAATTACGATAGTGGATATGCCGATTCCCAGCAATACGGATCACTAGCATACTTCTCAGAAAACGATTGGAACCAAGCTGAGACGATCTACAACGTCACCAAGAGCTCAGTAACTGCCCAGTCAGAGCATATCCCGTCCCCTCCTAGCGGCGAATACCCAGTTCGACTTTCTTGGCCAGATCAGGAGGCATGGCCAGACAATGAGTTCCAAGGAGCCATTATCCCCACCCCAGTCAAGGACTGCAACAATTGCCAGAACATGACCCCGAGAAACTTCCCACTGGGCGTCAGCATGGATAACAACTCCACCGTTTTCACATTCGCAGATCTAACAAACTTGGATCTATCAAAGGTCAAGATAGCAACACAGCCCACCCACTTCGCAGTACAGGTTAGCAGGGCCGAGCTGGTTAGATTCCAGACACTAATTGGTGGGGAAAAGGTCACCGATGCCTTGGTTATTGTGGAGGATGCACTTGGAAACGACCTCTATAGAGTCAATACCGGTGGCGATGGTTTCACCCCCTGGATTGCTCTTCCATCGAACTTTCATCTTGATTTCAGAGGTCTAGGTGGGGGTGATAATCCGGATGGGTTCGCTGATGACGAGTACGAGGACTCATGCTCCGATGGGATTGACAATGACGGAGATCTGACTATCGATACTGCTGATCCCAGTTGCGACTACTCAGCAGGAACAAGAGAAATGTCACTTTACAGGTATACTGCCTATAGGTTTGGTTTTGGATACTACACGGGAGAATTTATCCTTGAGGAGAACTCACTCGAAGAGACTGCACACCTGGAGAACGATGCTCCAACAGTGATTGTCACAGAGAATGAAGGGCACTCATATCGCAGGGTCGTCAATATCACAGGTAGCGCCCATGACGGTACACTAGCGAATAGCTATCTCACCGATGAGAGAGCCCAATGGGATCAAGGGGGATACGTGCATGATGTTCAGGTTAGGAATCCCTTTACTGGTTCTTGGGAGGATGCTGAATACGCCGTGGATACAAGTGGTTCAGACGAGGGCGAAGTAACACGTTTCAATAGGCCCTTCA
>Ga0315329_10000118_pt1 | contig 30359 bp, 25 predicted proteins | sample M150032315metaG_FD_203459 | JGI IMG/M metagenome (GOLD analysis project Ga0315329, IMG submission 203459) | Ammonia-oxidizing marine archaeal communities from Monterey Bay, California, United States - M1 500m 32315 | ecosystem: Environmental > Aquatic > Marine > Coastal | place: USA: California...
ATCACGTGGCCCAGCTCCGGGCCGCCGGGCGCCAGAGCCTGGCCGACCGCACCACCTGCACCGGCCCGTCGACCGGCCTCCGGGGTCGTCTGGCCAGTGCCCGACGCATACCGGTCATCGGCGACCTGCTGGCCGCCGCCGCACGCTTCATCCGTCGGTTCGGCTGATCTCCGCGGCCGGGCCCGCTTCCGATCAGGACATCGGGATCCAGAAGCTACAGGCCGAGTCCGTACCGGCCGAGCGGTAGCCCCCATCAGCCAACACCCCGGCCACCTCGGCACCGTCGCCCGGCGCTCCGACGGTGAGGCAGACGGCGTCCGGGCGCAGTGACCCCAGGGCGTCAGCCAACGCATCGGCACCCCACTCGGCGTACCCGTGGGTCAGTGCATGGGAAAGCACCCGTCGATGGTCGGCCCCGAAGGCCGCGTCGACGTGGCGCCCCTGTAGGTACGACGACCGGGGGTTGACGGCCTTCACCCTCGAGGTCAGGACCGACACGGCGAAGTCGACGTCCTCCGGGCCGGCCACCAGGCCGCCACCGGGTGCCCCGTCGGAGAGGGACTGATCGATGAGGGTCCGCGCCGCGTCGACCTCCGGCCGGGGTAGGTCGATCGTCGGCGGCCAGACCAGTTCGGTTCCCCGATTGGCGCTACTGGTGATCGGCGTGCCGGTGGCCAACACCACGGCGAGCACCAGGACCGGCACGACCACCGGTGCCGCACCGAAGCCCGGTCGACGGGCCGTGAGCAGCAGTCCGACCATGGCCGGGACCGGCAGCACCCACGACATCCGCCAGGCGATGGCGTCGGCCTCGCCCACCTCGTTCAACACGTCGAACACGCCGGGTGCACCGAACATCCCGAAGGCCACCAGCGGTGCCGCCAGGAGGACGAGTCGGGCCTTCCGGTCGCGCACGACCGTCCACGCCGACAGGGCGGCGGCCATCGCCACGAACGCCGTCGGACCCCGCCCGAACACCATGCGCAGCATGGCCACCGGCTCGGTACCGCTGTCCAGCCACCGGAGCGGATCAAACGCCGCCCGCACACCCGAGTCGACCACCACGACGACCGACGTCGCCAGATCGGTGAGACGCTGCGGGTCGGCGACCAGCGTGGAGAGCCCGACCAGTAGTGCCGGGGCGACGGCACCCACCGACCAGCCGATCCGAGTCATCCGCACCCGGCCGAGGAGCACAGCACCGGGCGTGACCGACACGACGCCGGCCACCGCCGCGGCGAGCACCACGGCCGGGGCCACCAGCACCGCGGTCGACGTGAGGCCCAGCCCGGCGACCACCCCCAACGCGGCGGCCCGGAGATGTCGACGACGACCGCCGCTGCCCCAAGCCGCGGCGTGGTGCCACAGCGTCGGCACGACCACCACGAGGAACACGACCTTCCCCTGCCACGATCGGCCGGCCGAGAAGTTCCCGAACGAGCCGTGTTCCGCCCCGTCCAGCACGAGGAACAACGTGCCCACCCAGGTGGCCAACGCCGGTGATCGGGCACCCAGCCCACGCAACATGCGCCACGTGGCCAGCACCGACAACGCGGCGACCAGCGGGGCGAGGCCGAGGTAGGTGAGCGAGGCGGCGCCCACCATCAGGAGCGCGGCCACCGACCCGACGAGGGCCTCCACCGAGGTGGACAGCCCGGCAGGACGCTCGACCGGGAGCACGTCGTCGCTGAAGATGGTGTCGCGCTCGGGAAACGTCGTGTCGTGTTCGGCGACCCACGTGGACCGGTTGACCACGAACACGTCGTCCCGGTCGGGCCGGACCATGACGAGAGACAACACGGCCATGAGCAGGGCCAGGACGACCACCGACGTGGCGGCAACGCCGGTGGCTCCGATGGGATCGGCCTGCACCGACCGACCGGTCGACTCGCCACCGGAACGGCCGACTCGCCCGTAGTCCGAGGTCGTCCCCCGGACAACCAGGACGAGCAGCACCGCCAATGCACCCCAGAGAACCGGCCACCAGAGCCCGTCCACGTCGACGAAGGCCAACACCGCGGCGACTCCCAGCAGACCCGTCGTGGCCGCGGCGTCGAACCCCCTGCGGCCGCCACCCACCGGCCGGCTGACCCCGACCAGCTCGGTCGTCGCCGGGAATCGCCACCGGCCGACCAGCCACGCCGCGCAGGCCACCAGCCACGTCGCCAGCGCCACGTCCCGGGTAGCTCCGGTCCAGCGGGCCAGGTGGAACACCATCGTCCAGGCCGCGAAGACGGCCACCGAGCCGTCGACCACCTGGTCGGCACGACGGGCGGTCCGATCATGCCCACTGGGGCGGGTCTCGGTCCGGACGTCCATGGCTCAGCCCCGGAGACGGGCCACGGTGGCCGACACGGCATCACGGTGATGGCGCAACGGCGGGTGTCCGAGCCGGCGCAGCGCCGCCACGTCCAACGCCGAATAGGCAGGACGCCTCGCCGGCCGCGGTGGACCCAGGTCGGCCTCGGCGATGGACACGATGCGGTCCGGATCGGCGCCCACCTCGGTGGCCACCATCCGACCCACCTCGGCCCACGAGGCCACGCCCTCGTTCACCACGTGGACCACGCCGGCCACCCGCTCGTCGGCCAACCTCAGGAGGGCGGGGACGAGGTCGACGATGAAGGTCGGGCAGGCCCGGCGATCGCCCAGCAGTTCAACCGCGCCGCCCACTTTCCCATCGGCCTCCAGGTCAGCCAGGATCCGGCCCACCATCCCGGGACCGTCGGCGGACTGCAACCAGGTGGTTCGCACCACCGTCGCTCCGGCACCGGCGGCCACCTCGCCGGCCAGCTTCGAAGCGCCGTACACGTTCAGCGGGTTCGTCGGATGGTCCTCGCCATAGGGCGCCAGCGTCCCGTCGGGGCCCGGTGCCCCGTCGAAGACGAAGTCGGTCGACACCTGGACGAGGTGGGCGCCCACCTCGGCGCACGCCCCGGCGAGGTGGCCGACGGCCCGGGCGTTGGCCAGGTCTGCCCGTTCGGGGTCCATCTCGCAGCCGTCCACGTCGGTCCATGCGGCGCAGTTGACGACCACCGTCGGCCGGTGGGCCGCCACCGCCACCTGCACCGCCCCGGGATCGGTCACGTCCATGTCGCGCCGCCCGAGAGCCACCACGGGGCGGGTGCCCGACGACGCCCGGACCACTTCCCGGCCCAGTTGGCCGTCCGCGCCGGCGACCAGCAGGGTCACGTGGCCCTCCCGGAACCGAGGGACTCCCACCACTCGGGGTGGTCCCGATACCACCCGACGGTCTCGGCCAGACCGACGTCGACGTCGTACGTCGGAACCCACCCGAGGGCCCGGATCCGCGTCGTGTCCACCGAGTAACGACGGTCGTGACCCGGCCGGTCGTCAACCGGTCGGATGCGGTCACTCCCGGCCCCGCACAACTCCAGCAGGCGACCGGTGAGGTCCCGGTTGGTGAGCTCGTTGCTCGACCCGACGTTGTAGATCGACCCCGCCTCGCCGTGGTGCAACACCAGGTCCAGTGCAGCACAGTTGTCGTCGACGTGGCACCAGTCCCGGACGTTCAGACCGTCGCCGTACAGCGGGACCTGACGGCCCCGCAGCAGGTTGGTGGTGAACAGCGGGATGATCTTCTCCGGGAACTGGAAGCGCCCATAGTTGTTGGTCGAACGGGTGACCACCACGGGCAGGCCGTAGGTGGCGTGGTACGACAGCGCGATCAGGTCCGAGGCGGCCTTGGACGCCGAGTACGGCGAGCTGGGCGCCAGCACGTCGGACTCGATGGACGAACCGACGTCGATCGAGCCGTAGACCTCGTCGGTCGACACGTGGAGAACCCGGTCGAGGCCCACGTCGAGCGCCGCTCGGCAGACGGTCGCCGTGCCTTCGCAGTTGGTGGTCACGAACCGTGCCGGATCGAGAATCGACCGGTCCACGTGGCTCTCGGCCGCGAAGTGGACCACTGCGTCGAGCCCCCGCATGGCGGCGGCCAGTGCCTGGCCGTCACACACGTCGGCGTGCACGAACCGGTAGTCCGACCGGGCGTCCAGGCCGGACAGGTTCGCCGGGTTGCCGGCGTAGGTGAGCGCGTCGTACACGGTCACCTCGTGGCCGTCAGCCAACGCCCGGTGGACGAAATTCGCCCCGATGAACCCGGCGCCACCGGTGACCAGCAGGCGCACCTCAGCCCGCTCCCCCGCCGTGGACCCCGAACACCGGAACCAGCTCGGCGACCAGATCGACTCGCCGCGGATTGGCCCGATCCCGGTCGGACAACACGGGCGCCACCACGCCCCAGTCGGCGCCGATCGTCGGGTCGTCCCATGCCACGCCCAACTCGTCGGCCGGGTCGTAGGTGCCGTCCACCAGGTAGGCCACCGTGGCATCGGTCAACGCCGCGAACCCGTGGGCCACCCCCGGAGGGATGTAGATGCCCCGGTGCCGCTCCGATCCGTCCCCACCGAGGTCCAGGCACAGGGTGGCCCCGTCGGTCGGCGACCCGGCACGCAGGTCGTGGAGCACCACCCGGACCATCCCGTCGGCCACCGTCCAGTAATCGGCCTGGAACCGGTGATAGTGCAGCCCGACCAGCGATCCGGCCACCCGATCGGCCCGGTTGGCCTGGACCATCTCCCGGCAACCCGGGATCCACTCCCGCCGCCACGTCTCGACGAACGACCCCCGGTCATCGGCGTGGACAACCGGGTCGACCAGCGCCACACCGGCGACGACGTCTGAGGAACGGACCTCAGCCATCGGACACGGCCTCGTCGGCCACACCGGTCACGTCGACCACCGAATGATCCCCCAGTAGAACCGACAGGGTGCCGGGGCGGCCGTCCGACCGGGTGCCCGAACCGTGGATCTCGGCCTCCCGGCCCAGGACCGACGCCATCACCGCGCGGTGGCCCACGATCGAACTCCCGGCCATCAGCACCGAATCCTCCACCGCCGAGCCCTCGATCCGACAGTCGGCGCCCACAGCCACCGACGGACCCACCGTGCTGTCCACGATCCGGGCACCGGCAGCCACCACCACCGGACCGACCAGCGTCGAATCGACCACCTCGGCGTCATCGTCCACGACGACCCCGTCCCCCGGCAGGCGGGCCAGCACCAGGCGGTTGCACTCCAGCAACGGGTCCTTCTTTCCGGTGTCGATCCACCAACCGTCCAGTACCCGGTGGTCGACGGTCGCTCCGTGGTCCAGCAGCCACTGGATGGCGTCGGTGATCTCCAGCTCGCCACGGTCCGACGGCCCGATGCTCCGAACGGCCTCGTGGATGGTGGCATCGAACAGATAGACCCCGACGAGCGCCAGGTCCGATGGTGGGTCGACCGGCTTCTCCACCAGACGGGTGATGGCGCCCGAGTCATCGATGTCGGCCACGCCGAAGGCGCCCGGATCGTCCACCCGGGCCAGCAGCAGGCGGGCCGACTGGCCCGAGTCGACGAACCCGGCGGCCAGCAGGTCCAGCGAATCCTCGAACATGTTGTCGCCCAGGTACATCACGAACGGGTCGTCGGCCAGGAAGTCCCCGGCCACCAACACCGCGTGGGCCAGGCCCAACGGCGCCTCCTGCTCGACGTAGGCGACTGTCGCCCCCCAGCGGGATCCGTCTCCCACCGAGGCACGTACCTCGTCACCGGTCTCACCCACCACGATTGCGATGTCGAGTACGCCCGCCGACACCAGGTCCTCGACCACGTAGTGGAGGATCGGCTTGTTAGCGATCGGCACCAATTGCTTGGCGCTGGTGTGGGTGAGCGGGCGCAGGCGGCGCCCGCTGCCGCCCGACAGGATCAGGCCCTTCACGGCACCGAGGGTACCGGCGACGCGGGAACCGGCCCGTGCACCGGGACCGGTCAGCGGCCGGCAGCCCGGGCCAGCGCCGCGAGGAAGACCAACACGGTCACCGAGACCTTCTGGGCCTCACCCCCTGTCAGGTCGAATGCACGCGCCACCTGTTCGAGGGCCGTCTGGTCACCGTCGGCCGCGAAGTAGGCCGTGGAGACCTCTTCAGGGCCACCCACCACCTCCGGTGCATCGAGGGGGGCCGGGTCGCCTCCGGAGAGGTTCACGAGGAAGGCCAACACCCACACCGCGGCCCGCTGGAACTCGTCGGGCGACATCTTCAGGTAGGCGGCGGCCGTCTCCACGGTCTCCATGTCCTCCGACGAGAATCCCGTGGTGACGCGGTACTCGTCCACCCGGGTCGCCGGGAACGAGGTGCCGGCATCCGGCGGGCCGTAGACCACGCCGAACCAGTTGGACCGCAGGCCGAATTCCCGGCGGAACCGGTCACCGTTCACGCTGAACCGGCCGCCGCTCCGGGTACGGAACTCGATCTCGGTGGCCCGACCGCCGTCGTCACCGAAGCCGTCGCGCTCGACCACCTCGACCTCGTAGAGCAGTCCCAGCCCAAAGGCCTCGGCCACCGCCTCGGCGTCGAGCGTCGTGTTCCACCGGTGGACCGGATTGATCGACACGTCATCGCCATCATCGGTGACTCCCGGGAAGTCGGCGGTGATGGTGTGCCCGCCGGTGGAGGCCGAGAACTCGGTGCGCGACACCACGCCCTCGCCATCGAGTCGGACTAGCCCCCGGGTGGTCGCCACGGCAGCGTCGGTCTCCGGCGCCTCGTGGTCCCATTCCTTTGATCCCCGGCGGGTCCGGCGTCCCCCGTAGACCTGACAGCGGATGGTGTCGCACGTCTTTGCGTACGCGTACCGAACCTCGGCCAGGGCATAGGACCGGGCAGCCACCGCCTGGACCTCAAGTGCCGTCATGCCGGCGCCGTCACCGAGGGTCGCCCAGCTGGCCGACATCTCACGGGGCACCACCCCGCGGAGGTACTGCTCGACCCGGACCCAGTTGACAGTGCGCTGGTTCGACCCGTACCGAGCCGCCCTGATCTCACCCCGATACCAGGTCGATGACGACGAGCCCTCGCATACCTGGAGGGTCTGGGCCAGCGGGAGGTCGGACGCATCCAGAACCTCGAACGTCCGGCCCGCGTCGTCGGTTCCTGTCTCCGACGACGCGTCCGGTTCCGAACCGGCATCAGGCGCGACCGACGTGGTCGTCCCGCCGCTGTTGGCAGGGTGGTCCGGATGGTCCTCGGGCACCGAGGAACCCGATACGACTGTCGTGGTGGTGGTGGCCCCCTCGGTCACCACGGTGGTCGAGGGCACCGCGGGGATGGTGGACGACACGTGCATCATCGGCTTTCGGCTGGCCTCCCGGGAGACGAGTCGAGCAACCCGAATCCTGGTGACCGGGCTGTCGACCACGATCCCACTGTCGGAGAACGAGCCGCCACACGAACTCCCGACCGAGACCCGGTACCGGTCGACGTCACCGTCCACGATGACCCGAACCGTGCTGGCATCGACGAGCGTCCATCCTCCGGTCTCACCGGCCACGGCCAGCAGTCCGTCGTCTACATGCACCGTGGTCGCCTTCCCGTCCCGCCCGAGCAGGCGGACCCCGATCTCAACGTCGGGCACGATCCCGGGAATCGTCCCTCCGTAGTAGTGATCCAGGATGGCGTCGCGTGTCCACCCCTCGTCGACCGCATAACCCAGCGAGCCGTACTGGCCCATGCCCCGACCATGGCCCCACCCCCTGCCGGCGACCCGGATAGGGCCGTAGTCGATCGAATACACCGGTGGCGCTGTCCGACCGGGGATGACCAACTGCTGGCCGACCGAGAGGAGGTTCGGATCGGAGATCCCGTTGGCGGCGGCCAGCGCGGACACGGTCAGGTCGTACCGGGCGGCGATGACCGACAGGCTGTCGCCCGACTGCACGGTCACCACCAGTGGCGGCAGGGTCGTGGCCGGAACCCCTCGTCCGGGAACGGTCAGGCGCTGACCGACGTGCAGTCGGTCGGGGTCCGTGATGCCGTTGGCGGCCATGAGGGCGGCGACGGTCACCCCGTGGTCGGCGGCGATCCTCGAGAGGCTGTCCCCCGACTGCACCACGACCACCGTCGGCCCCTTCGGGCGAGCTGCCGACGACGCTCCGGGGATGACCAGTTCCTGGCCGGGATGGACCCGATCGGGGTCGTCGATGGCGTTGGCCACGATGAGAGCGGACAGCGTGACCCCGTACTCCGCGGCGATCCCCGACAGGCTGTCGCCCGACTGCACCACGACGACCAGCGGTGGCAACGTTGTGGCCGATGCCCCCGTCCCGGGGACCACCAGTTCCTGACCCATGTACAGGCGATCGGGGTCGGTGATGCCGTTGGCAGCCATGAGCGCCGAGACCGAGGTGCCGTGCTCGGCGGCAATCTCCGAGAGTGAATCGCCGGCCTCCACGATGACGATCACGTTGGCCGCCGCCGGTGAGACGACGGTGAGCGACGCCCCCAGGAGCGAAGCCACAACGACCAGGGGTCGGATCGACGACATCGGACGCCCCACGACGCCGTTCCGAATCCTGATCACGACGCCGACCACCGGTCGGTCGAGCGGAGACGCTCGGCCAGGAGGACGGCCATCGCCGTGGCGGCCACCGAGACGGTGGCCAACAGGCCCAGTTCGACCCTCAGGAACAGGTCGTCACCGAGGGCCACGACGATCGGGAAGGCGGTTAGGCCGAGTACCCACGCGGCGGCCATCCGACCCTGGGCCCTGCAGGCCATCAGCGCCTGGGCAAACGACAACGCCACCATGAGCACGGCACTGGAGGCGGCCAGCATCACCATGTCCCGGCGTTCGACGGCGAAGTCGGCGCCGAAGGCGAACTCCACGATCCACGTCCCCACCAACGCGCATCCGATGACGGCCGCCGCACCGATCCCGACCACCAAGCCCAGGAGCCGTCGGAACACGTGGACCAACTCGTCGAACCGGCCGGCGCCGACGAGCGTCGACAACCGGGGCAGCAGGGATGCCTGTACAGCCTGGAAGAAGAAGAGCGGCACCCGCGCGATGAGCAGGGCATTCAGGAACCGGCCCGGATCGTCGGTCTGATCGGGACCGGCCAGCACTTCGACGGCCAGCGGGCTCACGTTCAACACCATGGCGGTGGCCACCGATGCCACCAGCAGGGCGCCCAGCGCCCGGGACAGCGCCCCCGCCGGCTCGGCCGGACCCTCCGGCGACAACCCCCGCTGACCGCTCAACGCCAGGGCCACGCCGATGAACGGGGCCAGACCGACTGCCAGGCCGTAGGCACCGACGCCACCAAGGGTCGCGCCCAGCACGAGGACCACGACGAGGCGCCCGACGCCGTCCCCGACGAAGTAGCGGGCGTATCCCCCGAACCGCCCCAACCCTGCCAGCACGCCACGAACCAGGTGCCCGATGCCCAGCCCGACCAGGACGAGCAGCAGGCCGACAACCAGCAACCCGTGATCGTCGAACAGGTCGTGGCGGATCCGACCCCCGAACACCAGCGCGAGGACGATGAGCAGGCCGACCATGCCGGCTCCGATGGCTCCCGCGGTTCGCACCACCGGGCCGATCCGGCCATCGGACCGGGCGGCGACGATCCGGGCCACCTCCTGCTCCAACGGCTGGAAGAATCCCGGTCCCAACAGGAAGCTCAACGCCCACAGCATGCCGACCGGGGTGTAGGCCTCGGGCCCGAGGTCACGTGACGCAATCGTGATGAACGCGTACGCCGCCACACCGTTCACCACCAGCCCACCCCCGACCGCGACGGTCCCTGCCGGAAGACGATCCAGAATCCTCATCGACGGATCAGACCGGTCAGACGACCGACTCGGCCGACCGGAAGTGATCGATCATCCCGGCGAGTCCCTCACGCAGCGTCACCGTCGGCGACCATCCGAGAAGTTCCTCGGCACGGGTGATGTCAGGGCGCCGTCGAGCCGGATCCCCCATCCGTTCCTCCGGCATCACGACAGACTCGATCTGACTGGAGGATCCGGTCATCTCGATGATGATCTCAGCGAGGGATCGAACGGTGAACTCGTCGGGGTTCCCGATGTTGACCGGACCGGCCGTGGAGTGGTCGAGCAGCGCGGTCAGACCCGCCACCTGGTCCGACACGTGGCAGAAGCTCCGGGTCTGCGACCCGTCACCGTGGACCGTCAGGGGCTCGCCTCGAAGTGCCTGGACGACGAAGGTGTTGACGACCCGCCCATCGGCCGGTGCCATCCGCTCGCCATAGGTGTTGAAGATCCGGGCGATACAGACGTCTGTTCCGTGGACCCGTGAATGGGCCACGACGAGGGCCTCGCCGAATCGCTTCGCCTCGTCGTAGCAACTCCGCGGGCCGATCGGATCAACATGGCCGACGTAACCCTCGTGCTGCGGATGGACCTCCGGGTCGCCGTAGACCTCGCTCGTTGACGCCTGCAGGAACCGGGCGCCGCTCGACGAAGCCAGATCCAGGAGACGCCGCGTTCCCGTACTCCCGACTTCGAGGATGGACAGCGGGATCCTTGCGAAGTCGTCCGGCGAGGAGGGACTGGCCAGGTTGGTCACCGCGTCGAAGAGCCCGAGATCGGGCAACGGCTCGGTCACGTCGTGCTCCACGACCTTGACCTGCCCGACGTGCGTCAGGTGGGCGAGATTCGAGCGACGCCCGGTGGAGAAGTCGTCGACCACCACCACGTCATCACCACGATCCGCCAGGCGATCGGTCAGGTGGGAACCGACGAAGCCGCCCCCTCCGGCCACGAGGACGCGCATCGCAGTCAGCGACCGATGCCGCGGTGGACGAACCCGTGACGCTCCCATCGGGCCCGGTCCAGGAGATTGCGGGCGTCGACGACCGACGGCGTCGTCATCGTCGCCGCGAGTTCCGCGGGATCCTGCCAACGAAACTCGTCCCACTCGGTCAACACCACGAGGACGTCAGCACCATGGCAGGCCTCCGCCGCATCCTCGACCACCTCGATGCCGACCGCGTCGTGTGGCAGGTCGGCCCCAGAGCCGACGGTCGGGTCGTATGCCCGGACCACGGCACCAGCCGCCACCAGTCGATCGATCACCGACAGTGAGGGTGACTCCCGCAGATCGTCGGTGCCGGCCTTGAACGTCAATCCCCAGACGCCGATCGTCCGACCCGTCAGGTCGCCTCCGGCAGCGTCTCTGACCTTGTCGGCGATCCTCGAGAACTGTTCCTCGTTCACGGCGATGACCCCGTCCAGCAGCCGGAAGTCGTAGCCGCCCTGCTCGGCGATCCGCACCAGAGCCCGGGTGTCCTTCGGGAAGCAGCTGCCGCCCCAGCCCGGACCGGGCTTCAGATACTCCGAACCGATCCGGGTGTCGTAGCCCAGACCCAGGATCACGTCATTGACGTCGGCGCCCACCCCCTCGCACACCGCCGCGATGGCATTGGCGAAGGAGAGCTTGGTGGCCAGAAAGGCGTTCGCCGCGTATTTGATGGTCTCAGCCGAAGCAGGGTCGGTCACCACCGTCGGCGCGGTCACGCCGAGGTACAGCGAAAGCACCTTGATGGCCGCCGACTGGTCCTCGCACCCGATCACGATCCGATCAGGGTGGAGGAAGTCCTGCACTGCCGAACCCTCGCGGAGGAACTCCGGATTCGACACGACGGTGACGTCCGGTCGACCCAGCACCCGCTCGACGACCCGGGTGGAACCGACCGGCACGGTCGACTTGTTCACCACGATGGATTCCGCCGGAAGCACCGGGGCGATCTCAGCGCTGGCCGCCTCGATATAACTCAACTCCGCCGTCCCGTCCGGATTCTGAGGCGTCGGCACACAGAGAAAGGCCACCTCGCAATCGGCCACGGCCTCGGCCGCTCCGACCACAAACCGGAGTCGACCGTCTCCGAGCCCCTCCCGGACCAGCAACTCGAGCCGATCCTCGACGATGGGCACCTCGCCAGCCGACAGTCGGGCCACCTTGTCCGCGTCGACGTCCGCACAGACCACGTCGTGGCCGAGATGGGCGAAGCACGCGCCGGTGGTCAGACCGACGTAGCCCGTGCCGATGATCGCGAGACGTGCCATGGCTCAGGATTCTCGCATGGGGCAGGTCCAACTCCCACGCATGCCGTCGATTCTGAGCCGCCCCCGGCACGAGCCGGTGCGAGCCGCCCGGTCGGAGTCGATCAACCCTCGGGTGGGGCGGTCACCTTGGGCATGCAGAGGCCGTCCAGTTCGGCGATCTCGATGCGGTCCCGGTTCTCCCAGGTCACCTCGAGGGACGGGTCCCGCTGTAGTCGGTACTCCCGGAACGACATGTCCATGGCATCGAAGGCCACCAGTCGTCCGGACAGCCCCTCGCCCAGGCCGAGGATCAGCTTGATGGCCTCCAGTGCCTGGATCGAGCCGACGATGCCGGGTAGCACACCAAGCACACCCGCCTCGGCACAACTCGGGGCGAACTCGGCCGGTGGCGGCTCGGGAAGCATGTCCCGGTACGTGACCCCGCCCCGGGGATCGAACACCGTGACCTGGCCCTCGAAACGGAAGATCGACCCGTGCACGACCGGGATCCCGAGCTTCACCGATGCGTCGTTGAGCAGGTAGCGGCTGGGGAAGTTGTCGGCGCCGTCGATCACCACGTCGTACCCGGCGAGGATGTCCATGATGTTGTCGGCGCCGAGGCGAACGTCGTAGGTGACCACGTCGACGTCGGGGTTCAGCGCGGTGAGGGTCTTCTTGGCCGAGTCGACCTTGCGCTCCCCGATCCGGTCCAGGTTGTGGAGGATCTGGCGTTGCAGGTTCGACTCGTCGACCACGTCCATGTCGATGATGCCGATCCGTCCCACACCGGCGGCCGTCAGGTACAGGGCAGCCGGGGAACCCAGCCCGCCGGCCCCCAGCATCAGGACGCTGGCGTCCAGCAGCTTCAACTGGCCCTCCTCGCCCACCTCGGGCAGGAGCAGGTGGCGCTGGTAGCGGTTGCGCTGATCGGGGCTGAGCGTGCGCGGCGTCCGCCAGTCCCGGCCCTCGTCCTTCCACCGGTTGAATCCACCGTCCATGGAGATGACGTCGGTGTAGCCGAGCTGCTGGAGGGTGTCGGCGGCGAACGCCGAGCGGACCCCTCCCGCACACATGACGACGAGCGGCTGGTCCCGATCGGCGATCCGATTCTCGATGCTGGCCTCGAGGTTGCCCCGCGGGATGTGCAGTGAACCGGGGATCGCCCCCTGCTCGAACTCGTCCGGTTCGCGGACGTCGAGGAGCAGGTGCCCGTCAGTCAGCAGCGCCTCGGCGCCCGCTGGGTCGGTCTCGGTGATCCGGGACTTGGCGTCCCGGAGGAGGTCTCGGAAAGTGGCCATCCGGAAATCCTACCAATCTGGTCGGGATTCGACCACCGCTTGGCACACCGGTCGACCCACCGGCCACATCACGTGCCGACGATCGCCGGCAGCACCTCGCTGATCGACCCTCGGACCACCACGTCGGCCAGATCGTCCATATCGGTCGGCGAGCCGTTCACCACGACCACCGCCCGCCCGGCCCCTACGGCGGTCGGCACCATCATATTCACCGGGCCGACGGCCAGGGTGGTCCCCACGGCCAGCAGTACCTCGGCGTGGGCCGCCGCGTCCAGAGCCCGGTCCAGATCGCCGTCGAAGAGGGCCTGCCCGAAGCTCACCGTTGCCCGCTTCAGCAGCCCTCCGCACGAGCCCCGGTTGCAACGGGGGTCCTCGTCGCCCGAGCGCACCCGCTCGAGGACCACCTCGATGTCGTCCTGGACCCCGCACCCCAGACACATCGACCGACGGACCGTCCCGTGGACCTCCACGATCCGTTCGGGATCCGTCCCGGCCAGTTGGTGGAGGCCGTCCACGTTCTGGGTGACCAGGGTGTGCAGGCCTCCTCGCTCGTTCAGATGGGCCAACGCGTGGTGGCCGACGTTGGGCTCGACGCCGTCCCAGAGGCCGCCGGCCATGACCCGCCAGCTGGCCTTCCGGACTTCGGGCTCGGTCATGTACACGTCGATGTTCGAGGCCCGCTCGGCTTCGGGGTTCAGCGTCCACACCCCCTGCGGGCCGCGGAAGTCCGGGATGCCGCTGTCGGTCGAGATCCCCGCTCCGGTCAGGACGGCCACCGTTTCCGCCGCGGCGACCAACCCGGCCGCCGCCTCCACCGCCGACTCGGCTGCTCCACTCATCGGTCGATCCTCGCAGATCGGATCGGCTGACGGACCGGAGGCATTGACAGGGACTGAAAGACACACGAGAGTCGTGGCGGCTTCCCCCAACGGTCACCGAACCCGTCCCTCCCGGGTCGACGGTCGACGGTCGACCGCACGACGCCGGCGCCTCGAGCGTCGGCGTCGTCGCGTTCCACGGAACCCGGAGTCGGGTCAGGCGGTGAAGGTCGAGACCAGGTCGACCAGCAGACGAACGCCGAAGCCGGTGCCACCCCGGACCACCTCGGCGTCATCGGCGTCGGCGAACGCCGGGCCGGCGATGTCCAGATGCGCCCAGTCGATGCCCTCGACCACGAACTCACCGAGAATCAGCCCGGCGGTGATCGCCCCACCGTGTGGGCCGCCGATGTTCTTCATGTCGGCCACCGGCGAGTCGACCATACGGCGATAGTCGTCGGGCAGCGGAAGACGCCAGACCCGTTCACCGGTCCTCGACGACGCCGCCTCCACCTGGGCGAGGAACCCGTCGCCCCGGCCCATGAGTCCGGCGATCTTCGGGCCGAGGGCCACCATGCAGGCACCGGTCAGGGTGGCCAGGTCGACCACCGCATCAGGTTTCGCCTCCGACGCCAGGGACAACGCGTCGGCCAGCACCAGGCGACCTTCGGCGTCGGTATTGAGCACCTCGATGGTCTTTCCGTTGCGGATGGTCAGGACGTCACCGGGCCGGGTGGCGTCACCACCCAGCATGTTGTCGGTCATGGGCAGGTAGGCCCGGACCCGACACCGGGGCGCCACGGCAGGCAGCGCCGACATGGCCCCGACCACGGCGGCCGCACCGCCCATGTCCATCTTCATGTCCATCATTCCCTGACCCGACTTGATGGACAGGCCGCCGGCATCGAAGGTGAGCCCCTTGCCCACGAGGGCCAGCGTGCCCTTCGGTCGGCCCTTCGGCGTGTACGTGAGCTCGACGAAACGAGGCGGCTGGGTGGAGCCCCGGTTCACCCCCAACAGGCCACCCAGGCGGGCCCGGCGGATGGCCGCCTCGTCCATCACCTTGACCGTCAGGCCCCGGTCACGGGCCATGCGCCGCACCCTGTTGGCGAACTTGGGCGGCGTGAGGCTGCCTCCCGGCTCGTTGACCAGGTCCCGGGCCAGCACCACGCCGCCGACCACTGCCTCAGCCCGCTCGACAGCGGCGCGCACCCCGACCGCCGTGCTCCCCACGAGGGTCACCCGTGCCAGTCGGTCACCCTCACGGGCACCCCCGGTCGACTGGTAACCGAACCGGTACAGGGCCAGCGTCAGGCCCTCGACCACCGCGGCCACGCCATCACCCTCGGCGGGACCGTCAGCGGCCGCCACGACCGACGCCAGATCGGTGGCCAGCGACCGGTGCTTCCGCACGGCCCGGGCCAACGCGGCGGCGGCCCCGCGGAGTCCGTCGCTGCACAGTTCGTGGGCGCCACCCAGACCCACGACGGCCACCAGACGACCCCCGACCGGGACGACCTGGACCTGCCCGGCCTTGGCCTCGAACCCGAGACGGCCCAGATCGTCGCGATCCAGGCCCGACGGGAGGGCGTCGCCGCCGGCGAGGCACTCGGTGGTGATCCCGTGGGCCACCACCTCGGCTCGGGCCGGGGCGCGGCGACCCGTGGAAAACTGCGGAGTGGAGAACATTACGGGCATGGGGCTTCCTCGGGGGATCGGGAGCGGACTAATCCGGTCGGGCGAAGTCAGTCGGTCGCGGAGCGGTCTGCTACGGAGCGGGCAGTCAGCGACCCGCCTTCCTGCCATCGGGCCAGGATCCACAACAGGTCCGAAAGGCGGTTCAGGTACGACACCACCGACGACCCGTCGGCGGCGACCGACAGTGCTGAACGCTCGGCGCGTCGGCACACCGTGCGGGCCACGTCAAGGCGGGCCGAGACCTCGTCCTCGCCGGGAACCACAAACTCGGTCGGGGGGTCGAACCGCTCCGACACGTCGTCGATCAGGCCTTCCAGCGCGGTGACCATGGCCGACGTTGGCCGCGAACCCGACTCGCCCAACTGGTCGACCTTGTCGGGGCTGCAGGCCAGTTCGGCCATCACCAGCCAGAGGTCGCATTCCAGGCCGACGAGGATGGCGTCCATCTCGGGACCGGCTGCCGCCCGGGCCAGGCCGATGGCCGCCTGCGCCTCGTCGACGTCGCCGTAGGCCATCGGCGCCGGCGAGTCCTTGGGCACCCGTCCGCCGTACAGCAGACCGGTCGTTCCATCATCGCCCCGTCGGGTGTACACGCGTGCCTCGGTCATCAGGCCGCGAACCCTACCGCTCGGCCCGATCCGGCCCCGTCGCCCGGGAACCGTCGCTCAGGCACCCGCGGTCAGGCATCAGGCGCTCAGGAGAGGGTGGCCCGGGCCACCAGGTCCATCCCGAAGGCCGTGAGGATGGCCAGGTAGAGCAGCCCGGTGGCCGCCATGACCGCCGAGTACTGGCGCTCGCGCAGCGCGGCCCGGGTGGCCACCACGAGGGCCAGCGTCCCCACCGTCGACGCCACCCAGAACCACCCCAGCAGGCCGTTGTACCCGTCCTCGATGGTGCCGTTCAGCACCGAGACCATGCCGGTCGGCCACAACAGGACAGCCAACTCGAACGGCCAGGCCAACCCGGTCCACCACACCAGTTCGATCAGCGGTCCACGGGCCAGGCCGGGCTGCACGAGGTACCAGTGACCGAGCAACATGGCGTCGCTGACCGCTCCGAGGAACACCGCGCCCACCAGCATCCGAGCCACCGACAGGGCCGCCGGATCACCGGCGGCCAGACCGGCGGCCACCAACCCGACCAACCCGAGCAACGGAGCCACCAGATCGAGGTGCGGTGGGAACTCGGGTCCCTCGTCGAACGAGCGGGCATCACGGTCGATCCCAGTCATGGTGGCCACCCGGGCCGTCCGGCGCTCCTCGATACCCCGTTGGCCCGCCACGCCGGCCCGACGACGAACCACCGAGACCGCCATGGCCAGTGTGGTGGCCATCACCACGCCGACACCGGCCGCCTCGCGCACCGGGTGCGGCTCGACCACCAGCCCCACGGCCACCGATCCGGCGGCCATCAGCCCGAAGGTGATTCGTATCGTCCAGCCGTAGCCGATGCCCACCTCGCGGCGTCGACCGGTGACCCACAGGAAGAACAGTCCACCCGTGGCCCACTGCAGCAGCACGCTGGCCGCGTCGAGATCGATCACCGGGGGGCCGGAATCGTGAGCGTCAGCCGTCGACCACGGCCAACCCGTGGTCGATGCGGTTCAGCGGGTCCGGGCCGTCGTCGGTGGCCACCACGATGTCCTCGAGGCGGGCACCCCACACCCCGGGCACGTAGATCCCGGGCTCAACGGAGAAGGCGTGGCCAGCGGCCAACGGGAGGTCGTTGCCCGCCACCATGTTGGGATGCTCGTGGGCCTCGACCCCGATGCCGTGGCCGGTGCGGTGGACGAAGAACTCGCCGTACCCCGCGTCGTCGATGACCTTCCGGGCCGCCGCGTCGACCGCTTCGCACGGCGTCCCGACCGTGGCCGCCGCCACCCCGGCGGCCTGGGAGGCGTGCAGCACCTCGTACAACTCGGCGAAACCCTCGGCCGGCGGCCCGACGTGGACGCAGCGGGTGATGTCGGAGCAGTAGCCCACCCCGTCCGGCCCGGTCATCGTTCCGCCGATGTCGAACAGGACCGACTCGCCGGCCCGGATGGTCCGCGAGCCGGCCTCATGGTGGGGGCTGGCCGCGTTGGGGCCTGACGCCACGATGGTGAAGTTCACCCGCTGGTGCCCCTCGTCGATGATCCGACGGGCGATCTGGGCGGCCAGGTCGGCTTCGGTCCGACCGACGAGGGGTACCTCGCCAGCCTGGACGTCGGCCAGGATCCGGTCGACGGCGGCTGCCGCGTCACGGAGCACGGCGACCTCGGCCGCGTCCTTGACCATCCGGATGGGGGCGGTGACCTTCGACGCCCGGGTCAAACTGAGGGCGGGGCAGGCGGACAGCAGGTCCACGGCGAAGCCGGCCCACGTCTGGTCGCCGAGAGCCGCCGAGCCGGCGCCGGCCAGTCGCTCGGCCACCAGGGCGATCGGATCCTCCCCGTCGCGCCAGGTGACCACGTCGAACACGTCGGGCCGTTCGATGACCCGCGGCGCCTCGAGGTGGGGCACCACCAGGGTGGCGTCACCGTCACCGGGCACGACGAGCATGGTGAGCCGTTCCAGGGGCATGGCCTCGTAGCCGCAGAAATAGGGGAGGTCGGCACCCACCGACAGGAGGAGGACGTCGACCCCACGATCGGCCATGGCGGCCCGGGCCCGGGCGAGGCGCTGCTGGAACACCCGGTCAGGTTATGGGGCCGGGTTACCGGCGGTGCCCACGGGCAGGGGTCAACGGCTGGCCGACAACGCTACGGGCACCGTTCCGCCGACCGACTCGGCGGCCTGACGGGCGTGGTAGCTGGACCGGGTGAGCGGTCCGGCCTCCACGTGGCCGATGCCCAGCGCCGTGCCTACCTCGCTCCACCGGTCGAAGGCCCCGGGTTCCACCCACCGGTCGATGGGCAGGTGGTTGGTGGTCGGCCGTAGGTACTGGCCGATGGTCACGATGTCGCACTCCACGGCCGCCAGGTCAGCCAGGCAGCCGTCGACCTCGTCGTCGGTCTCTCCGATTCCCACCATGATCGACGACTTGGTGGTCAGGCCGGCGGCCTTCGCCCGGGCCAGGACCGAGAGGCTACGGGCATAGGACGCCGACGGCCGGACCCGTCGCTGCATCCGAGCCACCGTCTCCACGTTGTGGTTCAGCACGTCCGGCCGGGCCTCGAAGATAGTCGAGAGCGCGTCGACGTCGCCCCGGCAGTCAGGGATCAGGACCTCGACGGCCGTCGTCGGACTGGCCGCCCGGATGGCCCCGATGGTGGCCACGAAGGCGCCGGCCCCGTGGTCGGTCAGGTCGTCTCGGGCGACCGCGGTGACCACGGCGTGGGACAGGCCCATATCGACGACCGCCTCGGCCACCCGACGGGGCTCGTCGGGATCGAGGGCGCCGGGTCGACGGGTGTCGACCAGGCAGAAGCCGCAGGCCCGGGTGCAACGTTCACCATTGATCATGAAGGTGGCCGTGCCGTCGTTCCAGCAGTCGGAGATGTTCGGACAGCCCGCCTCCTCGCAGACCGTGGTCAGGCGCTGTTGGCCCATCAACGACTTCAGGCGTCGGTAACCGGGACCGGTGTCCAGCGGCACCCGCATCCACGACGGCTTTCGCCCCACCCGCCCGTCGACCGGCGCCGGGACCTGACCGGGCCCCACCCCTCGGCTGAACGGGCTCAGGTCCACATCCACCCGTTCCTTGGAGACGCGTCGCCACGCCACGTCGGCCCGGTCCACCGGGCCCGACGCCCACTGTCCGGTCGCCCGGGCCGCCACCTGATCCACCACCTCGGCCATGGCCACGTCGATCCCCTCGGCGGCCAGCGAGGTGACACCGAACTCGGTAATGCCGCACGGCACCATCCGCTCGAAGTGGGACAGGTCGGGCGCCACATTCAGGGCGAAGCCGTGCATGGTGCGGCTCCGGGTGAGTTTCACGCCGATGGCCGCCACCTTGCGTGGCCGAGATCCGTCGGGCTCCACCCACACCCCCGGATAGCGGTCGAGGCGACCCACATCGGTCAGGCCCAGGTCTCGGCACACCGCCATGACCACCTCCTCGACGGACCTCACGTAGGCCGCGGTGTCGGCCATCCCGCCTCCCCGCTTGCCCGCCAGGTGGAGCAGCGGATACCCGACCAGCTGGCCGGGCCCGTGGTAGGTGATGTCGCCGCCCCGGTCGGCCTGCACCACCTCGGCCCCGATCTCGGCCGCCGGGGCCAGCAGGTGGTCGAGGCTGGCCCGCAGCCCGAGCGTGTAGACGGCGTGGTGCTCCAGCAGGAGCAGGTGGTCCTGGGGAGCCCGGGGCGACCCGCGGTGGATCCGCTGCTGGAGGGCGAGTGCGTCGCGATACCGGACCCGTCCCAGCCAGCGGACCCGGAACGGTCGGGTCCCCGATGTCGGGCTCACCGGTCGGCGTCGATCACCGATTGGCGTCGCCCGTCCAGCGGGACGCCCAGTCGGCACCCTCCAGGGTTCGCTTCATCGACCGGAGGAAGGCTGCGGCATAGGCCCCGTCGAAGGCCCGGTGGTCCCAGGCCAGGGCCAGCACGCCCATGGACCGCGCCTCAATCGTCTCGTTCCCGTCGACGTCGACGACCACCGCGGGCCGCCGGGCGATGCCGTCGGTGGACAGGATGGCCACCTGGGGCTGGTTGATGATCGGGAACTGGAACAACGTGCCGTACTGGCCGGGATTGGTCACCGTGAAGGTCCCTCCGGCCAGGTCGTCAGGCACGAGGGATCTACTACGGGCCCGGGTGGCCACGTCGACGATCGAGCGGGCCACGTCCTGGATGGAACGATCGTCGACGCCCCGTACCACCGGGGCCACCAGGCCCTCGAAGTCCAGGTCGACGGCCACGGCCAGGTTGACCGTGCCGTGAACGATGAGCTCGTCGTCGCCCACCGAGGCGTTCAGCCGGGGGAACTCGGCCAGGGCGTCACACAGGGCCGACACGATGAACGGCAGGTGGGTGAGGCTGGTGCCCTCGGCGGACCGCCAAGCGTCCTTCTCGGCGGCCCGGACGGCGTCGACCGCCGAGAAGTCGACCTCCATAGCGGTGAGCACGTGGGGTGACGTGGCCTTGGACGCCACCATGTGGCGGGCCGTGGCCCGACGGATCCCGTCGAACGGCTCGGCCCGGCCCGGGTTGTCCCGAAGGAACCGCTCCACGTCAGCCCTGGTGATGCGCCCCGCCACCCCGGTACCGGTGACCCGCGTCGGGTCCACCCCGTGCTCGGACAACAACCGCCGCACCACCGGACTCAACAACAGCCCCGCCCCGCCCCGGCTCGCCCCTGCCCCCGACGCGCCAGCTCGAGATGAACTCGTTGCAGCCGGTCGCGTCGAAGCCGACGCCGGTGGCGACTCGGCTGCCGTCGTTGCGCCAGCAGCGGCAGCCGGGGCGGTGCCGGGGTCGATGCGGCAGAGGAGGGCGCCGACGGCGACCACGGAACCCTCGCCGGCCACGATCTCGGTCAGCACTCCGGCCAACGGGGACGGCACCTCCGAGTCCACCTTGTCGGTGGAGACCTCGTAGAGCGGCTGATCGGCGACGACCGACTCTCCGACGCGGACGAACCAGCGGGTGATGGTTCCCTCGGTGACTGTCTCGCCGAGCTGTGGGAGGAGGACGTCGGTCATGTCGATCGCTCCCGGGTCAGCCGTGCAGGGCGCGGCCGGTCAACGACAGCATCGTCTCACCGAAGAGTTCGCTGAGTGTCGGGTGGGGCTGGATGAACGCCGCCACTTCGTCGACCGTGGCCTCCCAGTTGACGGCCAGGTAGCCCTGCCCGAGCTGTTCGGTGACCCACGGCCCGACCATGTGGACGCCCAGGATCCGGCCGGCCCGGCCGTCGGCGTCCCGGGCGGCGACGACCTTCACCAGCCCATCGGTCTCGCCCACGATCATGGCCCGGCCGTTGGAGACGAACCGGTGGCTGCTGACCACCACGTCGTGGCCGGCGGCGATGGCCGCCGCCTCGGTCAGCCCGGCGAACGCCACCTCGGGGTGGCTGTAGATGCACCACGGCACGGTCGACGGGTCGATGGGCCTCGGCGATTCGCCCAGCAGGTCCCCCACCACAAACATCCCCTCGGCGAAGCCCACGTGGGCCAACTGCGGGGTGGCCACCACGTCACCCACCGCATAGACCCCCGGTTCGCCGGTTCGTAGCCGGTCGTCTACCTCGATGAAACCACGGTCGTCGACGGCCACCCTGGTCCCGACGAGCCCCGCCGAGTCACCACGGGGTCGGCGCCCCACCGAGACCACGACCAGGTCCACCTCGAGTTCCGTGGCGTCACCGCCGCCGCCCTCCTCGCCGCCGCCCTCCTCGGAGGCATCCAGCGGTCCGAATCGCACGACCGTGGTCCCACCACCCGTCGGCTGGTGACCGTGCACCACGGTACCGACGTGGACGTCGATCTTCCGCCGTCTAAACGACCGGCGGATGGCCGTGGCCACATCGGCGTCACATCCCACCAGGATCTCCGGGGCGGCCTCGAGCAGCGTGACGGTCGATCCGTAGTCCGAGAGCATCGAGGCAAACTCGCAGCCGATGGCTCCGCCACCGATGACGGCCACCCGATCGGGCACCCGGTCGATAGACAGGAGTTCGTCGCTGGTGACCACCAGGGTGCCGTCGATCTCGAAGCCCGGGATGGTGCGGGGCGACGAGCCGGTGGCCAGCACAACGTGTTCGGCGACCACGAGGGTGGGGTCGCCCACACCATGGTCTATAGACACCACGTGGGCGGCGCTCAACCGTCCGGTCCCGTCGTAGACGGTGACGTCACGACCCTTCAAGAGTGACGCCACCCCCTTGGCCAGACCGTCGATGACCTTCTGCTTGCGGACCTGACTGACCGTCAGGTCGACGGTGGGCCCGTCATCATCGTCCGCCGCCCCACCGACCCGGACCCCGAACGTCGCCGCGTCACGGACGGTTCGCAGCACCGAGGCCGTCTCCAACAACTCCTTGGCCGGAATGCACCCGACGTGGAGGCAGGTGCCGCCCAGCAGGTGTTCCTCCACGAGGCCCACGTCGAGGCCGGCCGCCGCGCCGTAGAGGGCCGCCGCGTAGCCGGCGGGGCCACCACCAACGACCACCAGATCGTGCTGGACCAGCGACGACCCCCCGAGGCTGGCCACCGGGAGGCTGGCCGTGGCCCGGGTCACGGGGCCACCACCACCTGCACGGTGAAGGCCACCAGAAGGGCGATGCCGCACAGGAGCGCCGAGATGATCAGTATCCTCGTGCTCACCCGGCCGACGGTACCCCGCCTAGGGTCGTCCCGTGAGTCGAGTCGCCCCCGCCGTCATGGTCCAGTTGCTGGCCCTGGCCCTCCTCGCCGCCGCCTGCTCGTCGGGCACCTCCGACGCCGCCGCACCCCCGACCACCCCTTCCACGGCAGCCACCGAAGACCAGTCCCCCACCACCGCATCCGGCGAGGACGAAACCCCGACGACGGTCGTGCCCACCAATGGGGACGGATCCGACGGGGCTTCGTCCGACGACCCGTCACTGGAGGAACAGGCTTCAGCTGCGTCGGACGGAGTCTTGGCGGAGGCGTCGGGGTCAACGGAACCGTACGAGCTTCCGTATGAGCTCGAGTTCTCGGCCACACTGATCGGTGGGGATCCGTTCGACGGAGCCAGCCTGACCGGCAAGGACGTCCTGTTCTGGTTCTGGGCACCGAGTTGAGCGTCGTGCCGTAAGGAGAGTTCGGCGGTCGCCGAGATGAGCACCCTCCCCGGAATCACCGTGATCGGCGTCTCCACCATCCCCTACGACCAGATGGACTACGCCATGGCCACCGCTCTGGAGTGGGGCATCTCCGGATTTCCGAACATCGCCGATGACGGCCTCGTCCACATCCGGTTCGGGATATTCGGCCATCCGGCGGCCGTGGCCATCAGCGCCGGTGGCTCACTGGTGACCGAGACCGGCGAGCTCGACATGCAGGGCGCACTGGACCTCATCGACCGAGCCCGTTCCCGCGACGCCTGAGCCGGATGCCTGACCCGGACGACGGAACGGGAGCGACGGCCCGTCGCCAGGTCGGTCCCGTATCCTGACCGGACCCGATCTCGCTCGGCCGACGCGCCGGGCACCCGCCCCAGGAGCGACCATGCCCGGATCCGAGAGTCCCAGGACGCTGAGTCAGAAGGTCTGGGACCGCCACGTGGTGCGGGCCGCCGACGGCGAGCCCGACCTGCTGTTCATCGACCTCCACCTGGTCCACGAGGTCACGTCCCCGCAGGCCTTCGACGGGCTCCGCATGGCTGGCCGCAGGGTCCGCCACCCCGAGTTGACGGTGGCCACCGAGGACCACAACGTCCCCACGGCCGACATCGACCAGCCCATTGCTGATCCGGTCAGCAGGGTCCAGGTCGAGACGCTGCGAGCCAACTGCGACGAGTTCGGCGTGCGGAACTACCCGATGGGCGACCCCGGCCAGGGCATCGTCCACGTCATCGGCCCCGAGAAGGGCCTCACCCTGCCCGGCATGACGGTGGTGTGCGGCGACAGCCACACCAGCACCCACGGGGCGTTCGGCGCCCTGGCCTTCGGTATCGGCACCAGCGAGGTCGAACATGTCCTGGCCACCCAGACCCTCCCCCAGCAGCGGCCCGGCACCCTGGCCGTGACCGTGGACGGCACGCTCCCCGAGGGCTCCACGGCCAAGGACGTGATCCTGGCCATCGTCGGGCGACTGGGCACCGGCGGTGGCATCGGTTCGGTCATCGAGTACCGGGGCGAGGTGATCCGCAACCTCTCCATGGAGGGTCGGATGACCGTCTGCAACATGTCCATCGAGGCGGGTGCCAAAGCCGGCCTGATCGCCCCCGACGACACCACCTTCGAGTACCTGGCCGGTCGCCCACACGCCCCGTCGGGTGTCGACTGGGACGCCGCGGTGGCCGACTGGCGCACGCTGGCCACCGACGAGGGCGCCACCTTCGACCACGAGATCGTGCTCGACGGCGCCGGCATCGCCCCCCAGGTCTCGTGGGGAACCAACCCCGGCCAGATCATGCGAATGGACGGCACCGTCCCCGACCCGGCCTCGTTCGACGAACCCAGCCAGCAGGAATCGGCGGCCCGGGCACTCGAGTACATGGGCCTAACGGCCGGCACGCCTATACGTGACGTGGCCGTCGACACGGTGTTCATCGGCTCGTGCACCAACAGCCGCATCGAGGACCTCCGGGCGGCCGCCGAGGTGGCCCGAGGTCGGAAGGTGAAGGACGGCATCCGCACCCTGGTGGTACCCGGCTCGCGGGTGGTCAAGGGTCAGGCCGAGGCCGAGGGCCTGCCCGAGGTGTTCATCGAGGCGGGCTTCGACTGGCGGGAACCGGGCTGTTCGATGTGCCTGGCCATGAACCCCGACAAGTTGGTAGCCGGAGAGCGCTGCGCCAGCACCAGCAACCGCAACTTCGAGGGCCGTCAGGGCCGGGGTGGTCGTACCCATCTGGTCTCGCCGGCCGTCGCCGCGGCCACCGCCATCGCCGGAACGTTCGCCACGCCGGCCGACCTGGCCTGACCCGCCGCTACCGGAACGAGAGAGGAACCACCATGGACGCCGTACAGATCGTCTCGGGCACCGCGGTGCCACTGCGTCGCTCCGACGTCGACACCGACCAGATCATCCCCAGCGACTGGCTGAAGCGGGTGGAACGCACCGGTTTCGACAAGGGCCTGTTCTCCGAATGGCGCGACGACCGCGACTTCGTGCTGAATGACGAGCGGCACTCTGAGGCCGTCATCCTGGTGGCCGGCCCCAACTTCGGGACCGGCTCATCGCGCGAGCACGCCGTGTGGGCCATCCAGCAATACGGGTTCGGCGCCGTAGTCTCGCCCCGGTTCGCCGACATCTTCCGCAACAACTGCACCAAGAACGGACTGGTCCCGGTGCAGGTGTCCGACGAGGTGGGCGCTGCCCTGCTGGACGCCGTGGAGGCCGACTCCGACCTGGTCATCACCATCGACGTGGCCGCTCTGACCCTTGAGGCGCCCGACGTCGGCATCTCGTGTTCGTTCCCGCTGGAGTCCTCAACCCGGGAACGATTCCTCGAGGGCCTCAATGACATCGGCATCTCGTTGCGCCACACGGCCGAGATCGACGAGTACGAGGCGACCCGCCCAACCTGGTTGCCCACCACGGCATGAACCGCCGGCACGTCGTCGGTCGTCTATCGGTCACCATCGCAGCCCCCCTTCTGGTGCTGGCGCTCACCGCGGGAGCGTGCGCCAAGGATCCCGAGGGCCCCGGCCTGTCCGGGGGCCGCACCACCACCACCGGCGCCGTCGACGTGTCGGGCACCGAGTTGACAGCGGGCCTCGTCGCCTTCACGGCGTGCGACGAGTTGCTTCGCCACCTGCAGGCCGAGGCCGTCGAGCGGGTCGGCCCCTACGGCCTGGGCGGCGGTTGGCGCGGCGGTCCAGTGATGCTGGAGACCGCCGAGATGGCCGACGACATGGCGACCTCGATGACCTTCGCCCCCAGCACTCGGGTGGCCGACGGGGCGCTCGTCGAGGGGCAGGACTACTCGGGCACCAACGTCCAGGAGTTGGGCATCGACGAACCCGACCTCCTCAAGACCGATGGTCGGCGGATCCTGGTCATCGAGGACGACCGGCTGCACCACGTGTCCCTCGCAGGAGGCGAAGCGACGCTGACCGACTCCCTTCGCATCGAGGGCCACTGGAGCCGACAGATGCTGCTATCCGGTGACCGGGCACTGCTCATTGCCGACACGTACGCCGACGGCGACACCGCACTCCGACCGGCCTTCGCCAACCTCGTTCCTCAGGGAGGCTGGCGGCAGTTGACCAGCCTCATCGAGGTTGACCTATCGGATCCGACCGACCTGCGGATCGCCAACGTGCTCACCGTCGAGGGATACCACGTGTCCACCCGGGTGGTCGGCGGTTCGGCCCGGATCGTGGTCGCCACGCCACCCGACGAACTGCCCTTCGTCTACCCGCAGAACTCCAACGGCGAAGAGCGGGCCCGGCGGTTCAACCGCGAGGTGGTGGTCGAGACCACGCTGGCCGACTGGATGCCCGACTTCGTCCTGGAGCGGGCGGACGGCACGGTCGTCGACGGTCGGCTGCACGAGTGCACCGACGTGTCCCGACCCACCACGTTCGCCGGCTTCTCCACCCTGTCGGTGCTCACCATCCCGCTCGCCGAACCGCTGACTCGACCCGCCACGACCGCCGTGCTGGCCGAGGGGTCGACCGTCTATGCCGGCAACGAGCACCTCTACGTGTCGACCAATGCCTGGGTGGATCCCGACGTGCTGGCCGACGACCAGCGGCGGTCCTGGTGGGATAGCAACTGGGACACGGCCATCCACCAGTTCGACGTGACCGACCCGGCCCGCACCGCCTACACCGCCTCGGGTGAGGTTCCCGGCCACCTGCTGAACCAGTTCTCCATGTCCGAACACGACGGGCACCTGCGGGTGGCCTCGACCACCGGTGGACCGTGGCGCTTCGACGAGGACGCCGAGTCGATGGTGTCGGTGCTCGCTCCCCACGACGGCACGTTGAAGCTGGTGGGCCAGGCGGGCGACATGGGTCGCGGCGAACGCATCTTCGCCGTGCGATACGTGGGCGACGTGGCCTACGTGGTCACGTTCCGCCAGACCGACCCCTTCTACACCGTCGACCTGTCGGACCCCACGACACCGGTGGTGCGCGGCGAGTTGAAGATCACCGGCTACTCCGGCTACCTCCACCCGGTGGGACCGGACCGGATCTTGGGCATCGGCCAGGAGGCCACCGACGAGGGTCGCACCACCGGCACCAAGGTCACCCTGTTCAACGTCTCGGACCTCGACGCACCCGTCGACCTGGCCACCTGGTCACCGGGAGGCGGGCACAGCGGAGCCGAATGGGACCACCACGCCTTCCTGTGGTGGGACGGTCGGGCCGTCCTTCCGTTCGACGACTGGCAGGCCGACGAGCACGGCGCGGTCGTGCTGCGCGTGTCCGACTCCGGCATCACCGAGGAGGGGCGTATCGACCACCGCGACGCCGAAAAGGTCGAACCCGTGCCCCCGTGCCCGGTGGTGTCGACAGCCGACGGCGACGCACCGGTGGTCATGATCTGCGACCCGGGCTCCCCCACATCGATGCGTGGCCACTGGTGTGAGCCCATGCCACGCGAGGAGTCCAAATGGTGGGCCGAGGAGTTCGGGGTCGATCCGGAGACGCTTCCCACCGACCGCAACGTCGTGGTGTGCTGGCCCGACGGCGGCAACGTCCGACCCATCCAACGCACGTTGGTCATCAGAGACGGCCTCTGGTCCTACTCGTGGCAGCGGATTCAGGAGAACGCACTGGACGGCCTGGATCGCCGACAGGTCGTCACCCTCGGCTGACCCAGGGCCTGAACCGGATCAGGCCTCCAGCACGGCGAACGAACCCTGGACCGATGCCACCGGCCGGTCGTAGCCATCCACGTGCACCCGGCCCTCCAAGTGCACGATGCGGCGACCCGGCTTGAGCACCGAGACGGTGGCCACCAGACGTCCGCCGGCGGCAGGACGCAGGAAGCGGACCGACACCTCGATGGTGGCGCAGATCATCCCCTCGTCGAGGATCGACATGGTGGCCCGGCCCATCGCCGTGTCCACCAGGGTAAACACCACCCCGCCGTGCACCACGCCGTTGGGGTTGAGGTGCCGTTCGTCGACGTCCAGCGCGGCGGTCGCGGTCCCGGGTACCCCATCCGAACCCTCGTCGATGCTGAAGTCGAGGAAGGTCCGGAGCGGGAATTCGCCGTCGATCTCGTCGGTCATGAGCGGGCTCAGCCGATGTGGCCGGGTCGGTCCACGGCGTTCGGGTCCTCGCCCGACGCCCGGATGCGGGCGATCTTGTTGAGGGCCCCGATGAAGGCCCGGGCCGATGCCTCGACCACATCGGTGGACAGGCCCCGTCCCGAGACCTTCACGCCCTCGACGCTCTCGAAGGTGAGAGCCACGTCGGCCAGCGCGTCGACACCCCCGGTCACCGAGGTGACGTTGTAGTCGGTCATCCGCCCCTCGGCACCGGTGGCCTCCTTAATGGCCGAGCAAGAGGCGTCGACCATGCCGTCGCCCTCACAGGTGACAGCGACCTCATCGCCGGCCACCAGCATGACCAGGTCAGCCGTCGGGGTACTTGCGGTGCCTCCGCTGACGTCGAGGCTCACGAACTCGTAGGCATGCTGAACGCTGCCGCCCACCTCCTCGATGGCCAGCGCCTCGAGGTCGGCGTCGCTGAGCTGCACCTTGCGGTCGGCCAGTTCCTTGAACCGTGTGAACACTGAGTTGAGCGCGTCGCCGTGGATGTCGTGGCCCAGCTTCTGGAGGGCGTCACGCAAGGCGGCACGCCCCGAATGCTTCCCGAGCACCAGTTGGCTCTCGCCCTGACCCACGGCCGCCGGATCCATGATCTCGTAAGTAGTCCGCTCGTTGAGCACGCCGTGCTGGTGGATCCCCGCCTCGTGGGCGAAGGCGTTGCGACCCACCACGGCCTTGTTGTACTGCACCGGGTAACCGGTGAGGCGACTGACGATCCGGCTGGACTTCGCCAACTCCTCGGTCCGGATGTCCACCTCCAGGCCCGGGTAAGAGTCCGGCCGGGTCCGCAGAGCCATGACGATCTCCTCCATGGCCGCGTTGCCGGCCCGCTCGCCGATGCCGTTGATCGTGCATTCGACCTGGCGGGCACCAGCCTCCACGGCGGCCAACGAGTTGGCCACGGCCAGGCCGAGGTCGTTGTGGCAGTGGGTGGAGATCACGTAGTCGCCGGTGACGCGCTCCCGGATGGCCCGGATTCGCTCGGACCACTCCGAGGGCGTGGCGAAGCCGACGGTGTCGGGGATGTTCAGCGTGCCCGCACCGGCGTCGACCGCCGCCTGGAGCACGTCGCACATGAAGTCGAAGTCCGACCGCGAGGCGTCCTCGGGGCTGAACTCGACATCGTCGGTGTACTCGCGGGCCCGACCGACCGCCGAGATGGCCTCGGCCAGCACCTGGGCGGGGCTCATCTTGAGCTTGTGCTCCATGTGGGTGGGGCTGGTGGCGATGAACGTGTGGATGCGTCGCTTCGCCGCCGGCTCGATGGCCTCCCAGCAACGGTCGATGTCCTTGTGGGCGGTGCGTGACAGCCCACAGATGGTGGGGCCCTCGATGGACGAGGCGATGGCGTGCACGGCCTCGAAGTCGCCCTGGCTGGCAATGGGGAAACCGGCCTCGATGTAGTCCACGCCCAGGCGGGCCAACTGCTCCGCGATCTCCAGTTTCTCGCCCACGTCCAGCGAGATACCGGGCGACTGCTCGCCGTCACGCAGCGTGGTGTCGAAGATGATCACCCGATCGGCACTGGTCTGCTCACTCATGGCTGGCACTCGTTCCCGAGGGGGCGTCGTGGTGACGACCCCGTCTGTGTCGTGTTCTGTCGGTTTCATGGTGGTTCTGGTCGATGCGATCGGGACCCGACCCCGAAAAGCCCTATTCCTGAAAAGCAGAGAACCCCCCGGCCCCGGAGGGCGCAGGAGGTTCGGGCGAACGCGTATGTGAGGCGTTCGCCCTAGGTCAGCAGCAGGAGGTTGAGGATCGGTCGCATCGTCATTCAGTATAGACGTGG
>Ga0315329_10000119_pt1 | contig 30235 bp, 30 predicted proteins | sample M150032315metaG_FD_203459 | JGI IMG/M metagenome (GOLD analysis project Ga0315329, IMG submission 203459) | Ammonia-oxidizing marine archaeal communities from Monterey Bay, California, United States - M1 500m 32315 | ecosystem: Environmental > Aquatic > Marine > Coastal | place: USA: California...
GTCCAAATATCTATACCAGTTGACGAATAGAAACGTCGCCGGTCTGAGTCTTCGTTATCTAAATAGAGTTGACCAGCACCATACGACCAATCAGTTTGAGAACGTACCCACGCACCAGTTGTATCTAAAGTATTCTCACCAGGCTCTCTACTATTATCACGTTGCTGACGTGAAACAGGGACAGTTGTCCGCCGATAGGCAGCAGTATCTACTAGATACGAAATGCCATTCAACTCGACTGGCAACGACTCGGCATTGAAACTCACCGCACATAACCCCACTGGCTACTACGCACAGCAGCATGACGATTCCATTGTTGTGGGTATTGTGCAACAAGACGACTTGATTCAGCTTCAAGACGAGCTTTTCTGCGTCCCATGAGATCACGGAACGACGCTGAGATCGCACCGGGTGGAACTTCTTCACCCATACGTGAGGTGCCTTGGGCGTCAAGGAACTCCCGACGGATAGGTCGAGTAGTCATCAATGCCATAGCTGCACCAAGCGGAGGTAGATCGTAAGCGGTAGTTGCTAAACCTACATCTGCTAAAGGAGTAGTGCTGTTTGCGATTGGGGTGAGAGGTGACTTGTATAGAACTCTTACTGTTCTCCCAGGTATAGCGCCATCATAAAGAATCAAAGCATTACCACTAGGGAAAGCTGATGCTGCGGTGTCTCTATCTCGTTTGAGTCGCCACGAAATTATTTCTGGTTCGTTAGCTAACGCTCCGACTGCTGCATGAGTTACTTCATAAATAGAGTCAACTACAAAACCGCTTGTGTCAAGGTTGTAGCCTGCTACCCCGCCGTTATATACAAATGTGGTAGTACGCATTTGGAACATGCCATTAGCGGGTGATGAGATATCGGCAAGATCGTCATTAAGAGAGGAAATGATTCGATGAGTAGGGAACATAGGTGACACACGAACAATGTCATCAATAGCATGAGCCGCTGGTGTTGATCCTGCGTAGCCACGGAATACTGAAATCGTTGTTGAAACAACCTTAACAACATACATCAACTCAGCGTTAATCTCGATGACAACACCTGGGACAATAGAAGATGCATAACCTTGAACAACTATCTCTGAGGGGACCGTTGTTTCTGCAACAATGCCAGTGAGTATGTCTAAGTCTTCGACGTAACCTGATAGAAGCATGTCACGAGTTTCATCAATCCATATTTGTGCTGTCATTCCAAAATCTCCTGTAACTGTGACTCAGCCTTTTTACGGTTCCCCTCTTTAATAATGTGTCCCGCTTTAACTTCCCATTTATTTCCGGCCCGAGTTTCAAGATCAGCAGCCCCATCTATAGACGGGGGATGAAGACCTTCCGAGCGAAGCCGTTTATAGGCTGCCATATCTCTATCTTTATTTCGTTCTTTAGTTTTAGTTCCATCCCAGTCGATAGCTTTACCATCGTGAACCCCACGAGTAGGCGTAGCTGACGCAGAGATATGTACTTGCCCAAAGTGTTTGCGTACTACACCACTGCACCCTTCGCAGTCTCCTTGATATGTCTCTTCAAACGAGTGACGCACGTCAAGGGATAGACCGCAGTCGAGACAACGGTAAACATATACGGGCATTAAGAAACACCTGCTCCTACATCAATGGGGAAACCGCTTGCTTCAAGTAATGATATCTCACTAGATGTTAGATCTGTGGGTGGGAAGTGACCGCCGAGAAGCCACCGTGTAACTGTTGTGGTATCTACTGGAAGGTAATCTTGTACCGATGTTCCGTTAATAATGAATAGGTTCCCGGCACGTGGCCTTGGCGGATAGAACCGAGCTAACGCATACGCAGCCGCAGTAGGTCTATTGCGTAGTCCGACAGGTGGGACGATAGCGGTGGCACCAGGATAGAACGTATAGAGTTGTCTCGCCCCGTCACTTGTGAGGTCAACAGCTATTGTTGCTGGGGTTACGTGTGTTTCCTGAGTCGCATCTGGAACAGCAGCTACACCGACGATAGTCGCGGGTTTTACGATGTTTACACCGGTAATGGGGTCAACCCCGCCGATACCAGCGATTGTGGCTGGGTAAAGGATAACCCCGGTAAGGATCGTAGGAGCAGGCAAGCTCGCTGTAGCAGCTATACCCGCATCGACATGGACATAGTTAGCGTCAATGTCAACAGCCGGGACAGCCGCAACAGCAGCAATAGTCGCCGGACTAACCGTGATCGGTATACCACCCGTAGCCGTGATCGAAGTAGTAACAGCGACCGTAGCTGGAGTAGCAACAACCAGATAGGTGTTACCTGAAATTATTCCTTGACGATAGTCGTAACTGTTTCTGTAAGCCTGCCCAGATTGACGGTATTCAAACTGGAAATTAGCTGGGATTGTTGCTGTGCACGCAATAGTCGCAGGGGTAATAGTCGTAGGCGTCCCATAAGCGACGCCCGATGCCCTATATACAACTCCTGGTTGACGATATTGCGTCACAGAACAACCTCATTCCTAACCGCTAAGTGACGCCGTTTCGGGATCGCCCACCTTTGTAGCGGCCACAGCTTTAGCAATACTAATAAGTGCGGCAACTCCCGCAATCTTTAAGGAGTCACCCCAATCGGGACCAGGGATTGCCATAGCGGCAGCCCAAGCCTGAGCAAACGTGGATACTCCACGCTCTAATGAATCTTTAATAAAACGCTGGTTGAACAACTTCTTGTCTCCGTATCTGCATAGCCGCCCAAGTCTTGGGACCGACCACGCCATCTGCAACGAGCCCTTTGGTTCGCTGCCATTGTTTTACTTTGGCGAGTGTACCACGCCCAAAAATGCCGTCAGCTAATGCACCTATCTTTCGTTGAACATGAACAACAGCCTGACTATTCGATCCTTTGCGTAGTGTTCCGGGGAACGGAACCATTCCGTCTAATGGTTCTTTAGGTAAAATCATTGTAGGAATATCTGTGACCATGCGCCGATGAATCATCCCACGTAGCTCAGGCATAGAGAATGAGGGATCAACTTTCCTGGAGGTCCACTCCTTGTGACCTATAACAGACACCGCAGGGTTCCATTTGTGTCCGTCACACAGAAAAGCACACAAACTAACTAACGCTTCCATCTGAGCTTCAGGTACATCTTCACCCAACCCGTCATTAATAAGAGATACTCCTACAAAACGGGCGTTAGCTGTAATCTTTCCTGCGCTCTTAGCGTTTCCCAAAACAGGAAGGTTTTTTTGGGTACGAGTCAACACCGACTGAAGCCCTCGACCAGCATGATTAGCTTTCACATTCTCAGCAGTCAACTTGACAATGGTACCATCACGTTTTATGAGGTAGTTGTATAAAGGTCCGGGTACTTTGTTGACGCCACGCACACACATTGCGACCACGTTGTCGGGGTCTGCGTTGCGGTTGGAGGCGGTGTGGTGTACGACTATTCCGAAGGGTTTTAGTGGCCGACCGGTAGTGATTTTGCCGGGGGCATCAACTAGCTTCATTGAATGCCGCTATGTATTGCGCGGGAGTTAGCCATTCACCGTCTTTTTTAACAGCAACAACGGGGTACGGTTCCTCGTGGGTAGTAGTTGTCGGTTCCCAAACTTCTTCCCATTGGCTGCTACCAGAATTGTGAACAGCGGTCGGTAGGTGCTGTGTGGTCGTAACACCTTCTCGGATGCCTTCGCAACCTTCTGGGATAAAGCCTTCTACCGGATCAGGGTTTAATGTTTCTTGATAAGTAATCTCATCCGGGGGTCGGGCTATTTCGACTATCCGATGCCAGCCGTCTGGTAACGGGTCGCCGTCTGTCCATCCGGGAATTTCTCGCTCAACATCCCCAACATATAATGGAAAGAAACCAGCGTCATTAATGAATTTCATTCTACCGCCGCCGTATAGAGGTGCGGAGTGAAGGTGGAACCGACACCCCAAGTACCGCTACCCGCAGCAGATTGGCTTGTGCTAGTTGTCCACCCCATCGTTGTTCCGGTAGCTACAGACCAGCCTCCTGCTGCATCCGTGTACGAAGATGAGTCATAGGTGATCTCTCCACCGTGAATACTGATAGGTGAAGCTGAAGTCAAACTGCCATCAGACGGAACTTTCAAAATCATACCTTGTCCATCTGCACCACTCAGCTTGCACCTGTTAATAGATACATAAAGATCTTCCTCATCGGCGCTAAGAGCTAACTGTTGAGGACTAAATTGGTTGGCAACGCTTACCACAGTTGTTGCTTCAATAGCGTTTTGCCACTGTATAGCCCCAGAACTGTCGTATTTGACAATTGAGACTCGTTCAGTTCCGCCTGAACCGAGAGAATCCCCCCAAGCTATATAACAGTTGTCGCTGCTATCAAAAATAGGTTTACAAGGCTGCCCCCCAGCCGAACTAGCAGCGCCCGTCGTTCCGGGGCCATACATACTGTCGCCGCTCAAACTCCGGTTCCACTGGACAGTACCGGCATCGTTTAATTTGATAAGGCTTACCTTTTCGTGACCGATGTACGGGTTGCAGGTCAGCCAGTACGCATACTCGTCACCTGTTTCGCCGGTGTTCCACGTAGCACTACTTGATACATTTTGTATATAAACCCCGTCACTACCCCAATACTCGTATGCTGTGCCCACCACCGTCTGGCCGCTTGTGGTGTGATTTCCCGCAATTATAGGCTGGGAGCCACGTCGGCATGTAACCCCCCACCTGTTAGCGCCCCATTGGAACGCACAGTTTCCGTCATGGGTGGCATTGTCACTCGAAAGACCGCTACCCCCAGTGTAGGTCGGGTAAGTTGTTTGACCCCAGAGGTAGGCGGGATAGAACCACACGCCGCCTTGAATAGTTCGCCAACCGAAATAGTTAAATGCCTCTATTGATGACCAAAAGAACTTACCGTTGGTAGTGTCCAACTCTGCTTGATTAGCACCCTTCCCCATATTGTCACCCGAGTTAATGTAAATCCCACGAGAAGATGAACCACCAACACCAGTCGTTAAGTCTGTCTCAATCGAATAAATCCAACACGACTCCGAGACCTCATTTCTAGTACCGTAACAAGCCAAAGTTTCAGTACCGGAATCATCCCATACTGTTAAACCAGATATCGGAACATAATTGTCGAGCTTTGTTTGAACGTCAGCAGTCGGAAGATCACCGCTCTGTTCAAACTTAATCAAATAGGCTTCGCTACCCGAGTTATCGTAGAAAGCCCAATACACATTGTCGCTGGAATCAACGTCTATACCACCCCCCATTGATTCGTCACCATCCGAATTTGGACTCAGAGCCAAAGCCCAATAGCTTTTACTGACACCCGCCTGATCTCCGACAGCCCCCAAAAGTGCGACGTGCATCAGCCAATATTCCCGAAGATCGTCCAAGTATCAGCAGCGATTTTTACTGCTGCGATTGTAGTGTAACGGTCTTTGCAAGTGAGAGTTGCGTCTTTAGAGTTAACAGTTGCACCAGCACCCGCCGCAAAAGTAAGCGTCCCAGCACCATTACGTTCAAAGACAATACTGCTACCAGTTGGAAAAGCCACAGCAGAATCCTGGGGCAACGTAACAGTAATACCGGTGCCATGAGTCGTGAGAATGTAAGCAGACGCATCAGTTAGCGCAGGAGTACGAGTCGTAGTCGAATCAGTAATAACATTCAGATAAGTCGTTGTCGTACCCGTAACAGTAAGAGCATCCGTTATCTCAACGTCACCATCCGCAACCTCTAAAGCATTCTGCCCATTAGTACCAGTGATAACCAGCTTCTCTTCGCTGGTATCCCACAGCATCGTGTCGCCTGCGGTATCGGAATACCAAGTTACGTCTACCCCTGAACCGTCGGTACCGAAACCAACGGTAGGAAGCGTGGAAGACCACGCAGACCCAGAACCCGTACCCTGCAATATCGTCCCAGAAGAAGGAGTTGAAGCAGTAATACCCAGCTTTGTTTGTAATTCCACAACAGTTTTCGAGAGATTGCTATGCAAAATATCGTGTTCAACGTTTGTTGCATCTAAATCAGTTGACGATAACGGTTGAGGGAACTCTACCGATGCGCTAGGTGAGGTCGAATAATCGTCAAGGGTTGTTGGATACCCGGTAGCTGGCATCGTCATGGTTTACTCCTACGGGGTGAGGTCAAGCGTAAAGATTCCGCTTGGATTCCAAGTAATTTTGAATGTGCCTGAAGTGGTAGAGAAAGCTCCACCGAAGTCGATGGCACAAATCAGAGGTTTGTCAGTAAGATCGTCATCATAAACGACAGCGAAAGTGGCACCAGTAATAGTGCTCGTAGTCCACTCAACATCCGCTGCATCCCAAGTGATCGTCCCCGAAGCCCCTACAAATGTGACAGAAGTCAACGACTCTCCGCCAGGGGTATATCCGGTACCTGACGCCTCATTAGTCACATCAGAAAAGTGTTTATGAGTGTCATAGTTCGGTGTATATGTAGTCGTCAACATGCATTTGAAACGATCAGCGGTCACAGAAGAAAAATCGATAGTGTAGTTGGCTGTCTGCTCCAAGTTATTTTCAAATGGAGTAACGTAAAGGCCACTAGCCATTCTTCGGCCCTCCGACCCCAGTAATGGGCTTAGGCCGGATGTTTACATCAGCGTTTGGCTTGGGTTCTGACATTCTTTTTCTTCCTCGCTACAGCAGCGGCCTTTTTACCTTTAGCGGTATAAGGGTAATGTTTTCCTTTTACAACTGGCATAAATCAAATAGTAGCAGAGAGAAGCGGGGGAGCCAGGGAAAGGGGAAAACCTGACCCCCCCACGCCTCAGATGCAACAGCTATCAGGTGTTATCACCGATTGACGATGACGACTCGATGCGTCGCAAACATTCTTGCCGGAAGATCTTCCATCCAGCAAGGTGATACCAGCCCACAGGGTTGAACCGACGCAGAGTATCAGTCACAGGACCGAATACGATGCTTGGTTGCTCGCCAAAGCCTGGTGCACGGCTGAAAGCCTTTGCCAGAGCTTGACGACCAGCAATAATGGTCTGGTAAACGTTGGTTGTACTGGTAGCACCAGCATCATTCAATATGGGAGCCCGAGGGTTCTCAATGTAGTTGATACCGTTGAACGTGCCGATCGAGCCTGCACGAATCGGTGCACCGTCTTGGTACAACTGGTATTGGATAACGTCAGTTACCGCTGTTTCTCCACGGAGGTCATAGGAAACATCCGGGTGGATGATTGCCATATAGTTTCCGTTTTCCCAGCCGGGAGCGGAGTCGCCACGTAGCTGGGCTACAGCTTGACGTGGTGTAGTGGTGTCATACGTATTGGCGTCAGCAACAGTGACACGGGACGTAGGTTGTGCACCCGATCCCTTGGAGTAAAGGACGTAATCAGCAGTACCAGCCATAGCAGCATCGGAAACAACTTTGTCGATTGAATCGACCATGTTGTAACCAATAATGTTGGCGGCGTCAGCATCAACATTCAAGAATGAAGTGCCTCGGATCAAAGCAGTCGTGATGACCGAGCTACCATACTCAGCCAAAGAAACATCTACTTTGGAGTCGGAGAGAGCAACAGGTGTAACGTCTGTCGCCTCAGTAAGTGTTCCGGTAACCTGATCCATATTTGGATAGAACGTGAACTGAACAGTAGCCGCATTGTGGCTCTGCGCAGTTGAACGAACATCTGCAAGCATCTCATAGAGAGGTTGTGAACGTAAGGCAAAATAGGCGATCTGTTCGAACGCCGTAGTTACCTGGTTCGTTAATTGACCAGTCCCGGTTGGGTTAGTTAAGGATAGAGGTGGTGTATAAGCCACAGTGAGTCCTATGGTTAGGACTCCAACGACTTAGCGAACGGTCAGGTAGCTGCGCCCCACAAGATACCATTCGACTCTAACAACGCCCGAAGCTCATCTTCGTTATTCGTTGCTTTAATTTGTGAGTCTAAATCAGGTGGTAACACCGGATCTCCACCTTCACCCGCCGCTTGTATTCGCTGCTCCGCACTCAACATATCGTTGAACACAGAATTTTGAGCTACAGGTGCATCAGCACCCAAGAACCCTGCCGCCGTAGCTTCCTGACGGATAGCCTCAGCATCGAGTTCACCTTCATAGCCCTTCACGAAATACCTAACACGTGCGTCATCAGGATCAAGTCCTGCTGAACGAAATGTGTCACGCCGCTGGATAGACGAAAGCTCTAGTTCTAAAGTCGCAGCTTTTTCTTCTGCTTCCTTAGCACGAGTTTCGAGTTCCCGTCGCCAGTTGGGTTTCGATTCGGTTGAACTGCCAGAACCTATTTCACTGTCGCCAATGGAGTCGGAATCTGTCATATGTCACTCACCTGCCTAAACGCATCCTCGGCGGTGGTACCTCGGATGGAAATTGTTTATTCACTGCATTTATCCCGCACAGACAAACGCATCAAATATAAGAGTAATTACAGTAACCGTTTATGTCAAGTACTAACCGACCCTAAACCGGTTATGCCTTCCTGACCCGCAAGAGCCCCCGCAGTACCAGCGAATGCGCTAAGTCGCCCTTCGCCTCGCCGCCGAAGTTTTGTCGCAGCATTCCTATCAATACCAAAGCTGCCTGTCGCTACTTCACTAGCCGTAAATTCGTCCTCACCGATCAAACGAGAAAGCATTCCTGCTCGCTGCGCTAATTTCGGTATATCTGACACTCCCACAGAGGCTTGTTCTAGTCGTTGTGCTGCACGTACCGTTAAACCCGCTCCAATAGTATTGACAACCGCTGACGATAGTTCGGCAGTACGCATTCGTTGTTCTTGTTCAATCAGATCCACAGTTTTTTTAGGATCAAGATAGTACGCTGCTACCCATTCGGGACCAAGATTGTAAAGTTCTCTTAATTGTTTAACAGTGTCAGCATTTGCTTCATTTTCAAACTGGTACGCCATAGAAACACGCCGCTGAAACTCGTTACCGGAAACATCAAGTTCTATAAGTGTCGCAAAATCTGAAGGTTCATCATAAAAACCTGCAGGCATGTTCGCTGCTCGAAGTGTTTGACGGTAAGTATCTTCAAGTGTCAAATACTGCAACTCGGAAATAGCGTTAAACCCAGCCGCTTGGCGTAGTTTCATCGCTGGGAACCGTCGTTCATACTCGGGGCGTTCCCGTAAACGCTGAGTGATAGTAGTTGCATCGTCACCCACGACTAATGATTCTTTAATGAAAGCGACAAGACCCGTAATGTCTTCTTCTGAGAAGCCGTAGGTTCTGAGTAATTCGGCAGCTATACCGTAGATACCACCTCGTGGTGCATATGGAGGTGTATATCCGCCTCCTCCGCCAGTGATCTCGTCCTGTGTAAAAGGCTTACCCGCTATGTTAGTTTGTGTTCCTTCTGGATCAGTCCAAATCCCTTCCAAACCTTCTAACCAGTTTCCTTCAGCATCACTAACCCTGCCGTCTTGAAGAACCGGTTTGAAAGGCGCACTCCCTGGTACACCCGGTACACCCCCTATGGGTGATCTCGTTGCGGGGTCCCAACGGCCTAACGCCTCAGTCATCCCTATCTGTTCACGAGCCGAAGTAAACCTGTCCTCAAAACCTGCTTTAGTCCACGTAGGTCGATCAACCAGTGGACTTCCAAACTCGGCTGCTGCTAAAAGATCAGAAAAAGTAGACATCAGCTAGTTCTCCCGACTGCGCCCCATTTTTTCATAATGTTTTCAACAACTTTACGTCCCGATTGGCGAGCGTTTTGAGTCTCTTCCCATTCAGGTAACGATCGAATATATGTTTGAGCTTCAGGAATAGTCATCGGTCGAAATCCAGTCTCAGCATCGGGAACTCCTTTAGCGATCACATCAAACATGTTTCTGTCATCACCAAAAAATTTGACTGGTCGTTCCAAAAGATTTGTTGCCGCAGTTTGAAACGACCCAAAATATGTTCCCGGCAGAAATCCTTTATCCATAATCTCGTTAAGTGCCGGGTATTCGCTACGGGCCATCTCCGCAAACCCCTGAGTTATACCGCCGAGTGTTGCCATCCCAGTGTTGATTTGTTGGGCATACACATCAAGCGTAGCATCATCAATATTCAACATATAGAGTTCTGCCTTATCCCGTAACTGGGAAACCCAGTTAGCGTGGTCACCTTTAGCCATATTAGTGATAGCTAGTTCGGCGTTATCGTAAAGCGCTTGGTCGATCTCTTGATCATCCCAGCCCATAACGAAAGCATTACGGGCAATACCAATGATGGTTGCTTCGTCTACTTCATCAAGATTGACACCAAAATTAGAAAGAGCTTTCCGTACCTCTTTGATTTTAGCTTCAAGGGTGCGTAATTCTTCGCCTTCGGTTTGCCCAAAAAGCACCGCTTGATTAACCCGAAATGTGTCCCAATTTTTTGCTTGCCGAGCAAGTTCGGTAAAATAACTTTCGTGTAAATCGGGATTTTGATCTAGATAATCTCCGAGTGTGGTGCCTGGAAGAACGTCTTCACCTCGTGCACCATGTGTTATTTCCCAACCAGACTGTTTGAAGAAATCATTATCAATCTGCTTTTTCATATAAGTAACAAATCCTGCAGATTTCCCCGGAGCAGGAGCAGCACCATCCGAAGGCGGAACAGTTTCGATAGCCCCCCCGCCACCAGCCTGCCCTGACTCATTAGGATCTACCGGCCCAGGTCCGACGAATGGTGTTGGGTATTGAGTTGCTGGACCTTCAGGCGGAAGTGTTTGTGCGCCACCCCCTATTTCTGGTTCAACGACTGGTGGTATAGGTTCTCCTACAGCATCAGGTATTTTTCTTGTAGAAGTTTCTTCTGCGGGTGGTCCTTCAATATATTCATCATACCGATCAGCAAACATCGAAGTGCCCGCGAAATCTTGGCCGTCGTATATAACCGAGTCACCAAATAAAGAATCAGCTAAAACATCGCCAGAAAGAAAAGCAAAAAGTTCTTCTTCAGAAGAATCGGCGTTAAGATCCTCACCAACTTCAATAAGATTTTCTATATCTTCCACTAATAAAACAAAACTGTTCCAACTTGTACCTTTAGCAAATCTTTTGGGGAACATCTCCCAAAATCTTGCGAAGGCTGCGGAATCTTTACCACTTAAAGTATTCCTAAACTCTTCGGGACTGGTTGCCGTCACCTCATCTATTTCTGTTGCGTCTAAATTAGTAAGCCCCCATAAAAGATCTCTGAGAGTATCAAGTTGCCGATTTTTTGCATCCTCTTTACGCTCGTCTAATGACTTACCAACATCCTCACTCTCAAATTGGCCTACTTCATTCCAAACCCATTGAGCAGCATCGCTTATCCAATTCATTATCGTTGCCCCGCTGCCCACGTCATAAAGCGATCTTGAACATTCTCATGTTCCATAAAAGCTGTAGCACCCGGATTCTGTGTCTCTAACGCATGAGTCATCTGAGCCCCAACCTCATACTTCTCGCCACGTTCCTGAGCATCCAAAGCCTGTCTCCTCATACCAGAAACAAAATTACGAAACTGATCTGGATTAGTTTTACTTACATCAAACCCAAGCGTCGCAACAGACTGCGCTTGCCACTGAGTTTCCAAAGCTCTCATATCGGGAAGAGTCACTAATCCTTTTTCTGCTTCCGCAATTTTTTCTTCAAAAAGATCTAAATCAGTTTCTTTGAATTTGCGATCCATTTGAGGAATAAACTCATCAGGATTATCAGTCACTTTCAAAAACGCTTCCGGGGTTACCCCAAGCGCTCCTGCCTTCGCAGCCAAATCATCCATCACATCTAAGATCCCAGCAAACACAATTTCAGGATCATAAAGTTCATCAACATTATTTGTAAAAGTTGTGTACCCCTCTATAAATAGGGCTTTAGCTAAAGGTTCAAGTTGTTCAGGTGTCAAAGCTATAAAATATTCGTACATGTCAAGCGATGTCATACGCACTTGTTCACGTCGTCTGAACTGTCGATCCGCCGCATTAGCAACTTCTTGTAACGGTGACTTCAGAATTGTGTTATAGCCAAGAATAAAACCAGGACTACCGGCATAGCCGCCAATCAAATTACCAATCTCTCTTTGTTCTTCTTCGCTAATCGGTGTGCCTTCAGCCATAATTCCTCATGCCGCTCTACTTACCCCTAGTTGATACGCCTTTTGGTTCTTAGGCCAAGACGTTCGGAAAATCACATCATCTTGATCCAAGTATCTCACAAATATGGATGCCATATCTGGAACATTAGAAAAGGCGATACGGGCAGATTCCCATTCCTCTTTCTTATCTTTATTAGTCGGATGCGAAAGTAATTGCATCTCAGGGTCACCACTTTGTTGTGAACGTTGCAGCAAGATACCAGTGATCTCGTCACGTTTTTGGAGATAAGCCACCATATGCGGCTGCCCAGGATGCCATCCCGATATCTCTATATTATTAACCCAGTTTCGCAGGCTATGAATTACCTTCGAGTTTTCTTCTGCCGTTTTAATATCATTAAATTGCTCTTTCCACAAAGGAAATTTGTTACCGATCTTCTGGATAATCATTTGCCTAGCCTGTTTCAAATTTATATTAGCTTTTGCATTCAAACTTGACGGCAAACCAGACAGTCGAAGCTGTTCTTGTTTCTGACGAATCGGCTGCATTCCTCTTTCATACCAGAACCAACCCGCATTACCAGCAGCCCGTTCCGCTGTTTCTTTAGGCGTCTGATAGGTACGGCGTCCCTCCCCAATTTCTTTTCTATAAACGGTATTACTGAACGCTATATCCGATGCCATCAAAACATCGGTCGGTCCAATCTTCCCTACCAAAAGATCTGAGATAGATAAGTTATCGAGGAAGAACTTTGGATTATCTTCATATTGCTCTTCACCAAATAATGTTGCTGAGGCAAGGGCACCTTCTGTTACACGAGTTTGTCTACCAACAACACCCCAGAAATCTGGGTTCTGAATCAGTAACCATTCGTCAGCAGCATGGAGCCCTTCTTCTTCCATAATTTTTTTGTAATTTGAAATTACATGTGCATGTGGAGACTGATACATAAACGAAATTGGTGACATGAGGTTGGCAACCATGCGAAGACGCATCATTGCTTTAACTCGTTCATCAACTTCATCTTCAAATGCAGCTAAATCGGAAGGCGATTCGATCGCTTCACCATTAAGTTCATATTCGACAATCATGTCCGACGCCACACGGGCACGTACCCTTTGACGTTCATATGTGCTGAACATGGCACTTCGAGCAGTTTGTGTCCAAAGAGGTGTGACCGAATCCGTAAACCGTTCAAAAATATTGCCCCCCTCCGCTAACCCGTAAGGGAATGCCCAGTCAAGCGATTCGGTTACGCTTGGGACTTGAACGGCGGCTTCACTAGCAGCAAAAGCTACAAGAGGGCCAAACCCTGGTAATCCGCCTGACATCATAGACATCGATGACAAGTTTAATTTGATTGGGTTATCACCAAGTTTGCCGAAACGTCCAAACAGTTTTTGATCTCCAACAAGAGGAAGCCAACTAGGAGCTTCTGCTCCAAGAATTGTTCCGAATCTAAGCAAGAATAATGGTGCACCTGTTTCTTCATCTACAGCATTGAAATTTTCAAGACCGTTATGGAAGTTACGTGTAGTAGCAAGAACAAACCCTGGGTTGCGTACAGATAAACCTGCCCACCGTGTAATCACTTCTTGATACGCAGCAAAGAACGGCATCACATTAGCCATCAGTTCTTCAAACTTTGTGCGTTCAGCTAAATCGTAAAGAAGATCTTTAGTTTTTCCAAGGGCTACCCGACGGGCTTCTCCCTCGATAGCATTCAAATCTTTTTGGGTAAGACTGTATGATCCATCACTGTTCTTAAAGTTTGGTATACGTCTAGCAACTTCGGAGCTATACACACTCCTGAATACAGTGCTTCTAGTAAGAAGATCCGTTGGCATTGTCCCAAGATGCTGGAATGCGTTATCAGTCCACCGTTTAATTCTTACAATCATTCCACCTGTTTTGTATGCGTCTTCTAAAGCCGAATCACCGATAACGAATCCAAAATCCCCAAATCCATGAGGGTTTGCAGCATTCCCGGTCATTCTGACTTGTGCAACACTCCCACCGAACTGTCGATCCACAATCGGTTGGATGTCTCGTGCCCATTTGATTTCATCACCTTGGGCCATCTTCGCTCGCACATGAGCAAATTCAGCTATAGGAGGTACAAGGTTGTTTGTTTCATAACGAACCTGGGCTATCCACTCGTTAAGTGAATGAACATTATCGGTGAAATGTGCAGGCATTGCATCTTGCAACACATGTCCATCACCAAAAGAAAGCCAGTGAAGAATATCGTCATCGGTAACATTATCTAACCAAAATAAACGGGTGAACTCTTGGAAAGGATTCCCCTGCGAATACGCAATCCCACTATTTTCACGCCACCATTTAGCATCAGCAAACGCTTCTTCGTTTTGCTTTTTCCCAATATCAACTGTTCCAACAGCATCAACAGTTACAGGGCCTCGTTCCCCAGCCCAATACATTCCAGCTTCCTCAAACTGCTGACTTGCTTCCCATGATGCTCTCTGCAAATTAACAAACTCATCTAACTCTGCAGGAGTTAAATCAGCATCATCCCACTGCAACGAACCATATTTGTCGTTAAGTTTTTCAACAACTACCTTAAATTCTTCTTGAATCTGGTTGAACTTCACTCTGCTATCAGCCATTTGGATAGTCTCATTACGAGGCGCAAAATGGCCTGGACGAGAATAAGCACCTGGATCTTGCATCGGTACCCACTGATGATTAACTGTATCGTCCCACGCATCAGTAAATAATTTAGGATCTCTAATCCCACCAGGAAGGTTTAGAATATCGTATTGCTGTCGAGAAGACTGGCGAATAGTTTTACGAGTTACCGCACTCGTACTATTCCAAAGAGCACTCTTATACTGATTCGCTGACATCGAATTTCTATTTATCTGAATTGCTTGGGGAGTATTCCCAAAAGCATTTCCGATATTCAATCCATCTAAATGGAAATCAGACACACCGGCATCAACCATAATTTTGCCAGCCGTATCGAAGTTCTGGACAATAGTGCCTTCACTATATGCCTGGATACTTTCGCTAGCATTATCAATTTCTTGTTTCCGTGCCTCTAATTTTTTACGCATTTGCCCGGTGACTCGATCACGCAACGTAAACTGATCTTGCATCTGTCTTGCTTGTGTCAAAAGAACGCTTCGACCGTCTTCTAATTTTTTGGCATTCTCAATAAGATTCGCTATTTGCTCTTTGTTTTTAACGGGATCAAGTTTTAGTAATTGTTTTTCGATTCGTAGTATCTCATTATTAACTTGATGGCGACCTATTTGACTTAACGAAAACCCCATATGGTTAAGAGTTTCGAGTTTCGCTAATCGTTGCATAGAACCACGAGAATACAATCCGTACATAGCTGCCCCAACAAGTCCAGCAGGACCAGCTAACCACGCACCCATCGCAGAAGCACCCATTACTCGTCTACGAATTTTTTGTTTCCCATATTCCTCATAAATAACTTCTTTAACAAGATCTTGTAACCGTTTCTCATCACCATCAAAGTGTTTCGTTATTGCTTGGAGCAATTCATCACTATTAGCAACATCGGCACGTACAGGCCGTAACCCTGTCCCCGGTAACTCAATTTTGATCTTGGCATCATTAAGAACAGAACGCATCTTTAACTGAAGCGGTTTCGCTAAATCAAATCCTTCTCGTTGAAATAGTCCGGCACGCAAATCCCCAAGCCCACCAGCCACACCTTTTAGCGCAGTCATTGTTCCGTAATCAGCAGAGACACGCATAAATTCGTCAGTGAGAACTCTGACAGGCCACGCTGGTCGCAAAAGAACTGACTTTTTCCAAAGAGTTGTAAACACATCCAGTGTCATTCCGACACCATCTCTAACTCCCAATGCAGCTTTCATCACTTTGCTTTGATCTGTGAATGCGTTCGCATACAAGTCATAGCGAGGGATAAGTGTTGCTTCTGCTAATTGTGGAGGAGTTAGTGGAAGACTACGAACATTGATAACCCGATTCTCGTCCATACTAAAAGTACGAATTTGGTTGTTGCCATAGAGTTTGGCCTCTGAACCCATCCGAGTAAGTTCTTTTTGAGCCGATCTCCAATTACGTCGCAAAATGCGTGTTAGCTCAGCGGAAGACGTATTAATAAATTTGCCGTCTTTCCATTGACCAATACGGTTCGCAAACATTTTGCCAAGAGAACTATTCAAAGTCTCAACTGTTTCATTAAACAGTTGTTGCCTTGCCTGCCTATCAGGATTCGAAACCCATCTACCCAAAATTTCTTCTGAGTTTAATCCCGCAAATTCGACAAGGTTCTGGTCAACAAGATCAGCGTTTTGATAAAATCTTGGTCTTACCCGAGAAGCGTCACGAAGCATACGCTCAAATTGTTGATATGCGTCAACAGGTTTATCCCAATGGATAAGTCCTTGCGTAACTTTTTCAACAAAATAACGAACACGAATATTCGGCATTTCTATTGGGAATCCAGTTTTCTTTTCAAAAGTATGAACGAACTCCTGAACATACCCTTGTTCACCAAAACTTCGTCCTACTGCCCCTATCCCTCCACTAATGCCCCCAGAAAATTCGTTAAATCGGCTAACCCCTGGGACTCTTTCTAACGCTCCAACATTAGGAATATGGCGTTCGATTAGATCGTTTGCGACTGCTTCTACAAGTTTTTTGTTATTGCCACTATTCAAAGCATCGTAAAGAGCTTCAACATTTTCGTGTTGCATGTCACGAAAATCTTTACGTCGAGCAGCGTTTTTCAAACGATGATCTTCAAATATCAAAGCAGCAGCAAACGGCATCTCCGGGTACTCAGTCATGAGCTTGTTTTCAATTTCTCGTTGACGCCTAAGTAACTCATTGTCACCTAACGCTTCAAAGATGCGTCCTGTCGGGGAATTCATACGCGGATTTCTAACATTATGCACAATATTTTGCACACGTTCTATATTGGCTAATCTAACGTCGTCTACCGGTACCCCATCTTGGTACCAAGCATTTTCGTAGATCCATCCTTCAGTTATTGGTGGCGAGTTGGGATCTGGTATGAAATGACCACGGACAACAGGTTCTCCTAGTACCCGTTTTTCTGGAACCCAGATATCTTGTGGTCGATTGAATTCAGAATGATCTGCCAGATCAACCCATTCGCCTGTTGCCTTATCTAAAACTTTCATACTTTCATCGTTTAGATTAATCTTGACAAGAATATTTTCTTTACCTGGCTTCGAATACCAAGACTTCATTTCAGGCTTGATTTCGTCAATCAGACTCCGCCGAAAAGCAAGCTGATTGACCAAAGGAATTTCTGCAGGTGTCAGCGTAGGACGCCGCATAGCAAAGTGGTATGCCGCTCTTTCTGCAGATTGGCTTTGCAAACCACCAATTCCTTCATCCGCATACGGTGACCGCTGCCATACCGGATTACCTGTTTCGTCTATTACTTGGTTACCAAATTCATCTAGTTGTGGACGTTCATATTCGCCGGGATCGGATCGCCGTATTTCGTGTCGTTCTGCTAAGAGTTCCCGTATAGTATTTGCCCCTACCCGAATGTCGCCTACTTCGTCGGCTCGTAGGTCCGAGAAGTCTGCTGGAGCTTCACCGAATTTGGATTCGAGTATTTCGTCCCAGTGTCCAGAGTATTTAACGAAGTCGTCGTATTCGTCAATATGACCTAAAACAGAACCACGTCGGGTTCTAGCAAAAGTGGTTTTCAAATCAACGCCTGTTTCGGCTAACTCGTTAGCTAAATCCCAAAAGCCTTTGAGTTGTTCTTGTGAACTAAGTGCTGCCCATGCGTTTTCTGCTTCATCTATCCCAGTTTTCCCAGTTACGTTTTCTTTTAATTCTCGAAACTGGTATGGAGTAGCTTCATCTATCCATCGTCTATATTCGTCACGAAGAGATCCAGCCGTAATCCTATCCTTTGGAAGTTCGCTAAAAGCCTTTGCTCCTATTCGACCTCCTTCCAAAAGAGTTTCTGCGTCACGTATCACATCTTTAGTAGCTTGAATATCGTCTTTTTGTGCTTGGGTACGTCTTCCCCAAACTTTGTTTTGTCTACTTTGAAGATCAGCTAACTCATCTTTAACTTTTTTGAGTTCCTTCGGTGTAAGAAAATCAGGATTATCTTTCAACGTCGGGTCAAACGAATCTATAAGTTCGAATTGTGCCTCATCACTTAACTCATCAAAGCTTCTACGAACTTTCAACCCTCCAGCTAAAGCAGGATGATCAGCAACAATGTCTCCCCAACGACTCACCCACTCAAAAGATACATTAAGACGATTTGTCTCTACATCGTCAATAAATTTTTGCCAGTGAGGATCAAGACCATCCTCAGGTGTTAGCTGATGCGTATAAGGACGATAATTAACGTCCTCATACCAGTCATTTGTTTCACGATACTGTCGAGGGGGAGCCCACCGTTTCACAACTCTCTGAAATTCTGGGATAGCAGACTGTGTTTCTCTTGCCTCAGCCATTTCATCAGGAATTTCGTCAAACTCAGGTTCTTCAGTCTTCCGAATTTTTCCAGTTTCAGGATCGGGTCGTTCAACCGTCCTCATAATTTGATTGCCCTCAACATCAAGTTTCGGGGCTTGCCTCGTTTTAACACCGACACGGCTGAGGGCTTCATAGATTTCGTCGATAACTGCCAACGCTGCTTCGGTTGGTTTCCCACGACCCCAGTTAGGTGAATCTGGTGTCTGATAGGAAGGTCTATCAAAGTCTCGTCCGCCTGGCACACGATCAATAATTTCGTCAATCGACAAACCAATGTACGGGTGAAGATCTTTAGGTAAAAGTTTTTTAAGTTCAACGACTCGTTGTTGTTCGCTAAGGTTTTTCCACTTAGCAAAGTCGTCGCTTTCCCCAGGCATTCTAGCTGTAGCTAATTCTTCTTCTGTCCACTGTTTATTGAGATCATCCCATAAACGTTTCCACGCATTATCTTGAATATTTCCGGCAGCGGTAACAGTGGCATTCAGGTTAGGTGCTCCACGTACCCGAGCATCCGTAGCCATAGGCCGTCGCCCTCGACGTACCCGTTTCGTAGAAAGCACACCTTTTTTTCTCAGTAAAGATTTCTCTAAACCTCCACGTGGAAGTTTAACTGGGTCATCACCAAGCATTTCTTCCATTGCGTCAAGCATTCGACCGACACCTTTATTACGCAACCGTTGAGATATCTCAGGGTCACCCGGTCGGTAAGCGCCACCTTTATTTCGGTGACCTATACGCGCAGTTTCTATAACATTATTAAGAGCAACATCGGTTTGAATTAACTCATCCCAATTTTTTTGAAATGCTTCTCTCGCTATGGTATCTCCTACCGGTATGCCTGCCCAATGAAGCAAATTGTTTCGGTCTGTATCAGATAACTGAATCCAAGGTTTATCTCGGAGGTAGGCTTTATCTGTAGTTGTTGTTCTGAACCAACGAAAAAAGCCTTCCCCTACTGGATCAACTAAAGAAGCATCGGCTGGATTAAATCGAAGCCCTAAATCATCAGCAGCTTTTCGTGCATCAGTAACAACAGCTTGTCGGGCACGATCAACTTGGCCGGGGGTGACACGTTCACCCAAAACAACTCCATCGAAAAGATCGACAAGAGTTTTACCTTCCATGTCAATCATGCCTCTAAGAAATTTGAGGTTGTCTACCGTTTGGGCACGTTGAGGATGTAGAGCTTTACCTTCTCGATCAGTTAAACCGTCTTCTAACTTTTGAATATATTCGTCAATCGTGAGAGGTTTACCGTCCGGTCCCATTTTGAGGTAGTCATCAATATCTTTAGTTACGAAAGCAAGTTCATCTTTTAACCCACCGTTCTCCCAAAGATCCTCGACATACGTTTGAGCTTTTTTTTGCAATTTTTCAAAGACTTTGGCATGTCCGCCGCTATCCGCAAGCAAACTAATAAACATGTCGATACCATCACCATGTTGTGCTGCAAGGGAAAGAGCTAACTCTGGGTTTGTCATACCCGACATCAAACGCCCTAAACGGCCTTTATCTGCTGCCTTTTTAATTCGTACACCCAGTATGCCTATATTCAACATATCTGACTGCTCGAAACCTTGACCTGATTTATATGTTTCTGAGAAATTCAAAAACTCGTCGGGCTTATCAGAATATATTGCTGTGTCTTTAATCTCTTGAAGCCGTTCTTTGAATATGCGATATTGGCGAGTCTCTAATGCTGCACCGGAAGCTAAAAGTTTGGCGTTTCTTGTACGCTTAGCTTGTTTAACAAGCTTTGCAAATCCAAACGCTGCAAGGTTCGCCGGATCAAGAAACCAGTTTGAAAAAAGATCAACTGATCCTGACAACAAATTGTAATATGGTGTCCCCTCAAATCTTTCTACATCATCAGGATTATCGAGATTAATATTTTTTGAAAGCAACGCAACTGCTTGTCCCCAACTTCGTGAACCCGTTGCTTCCCATGCTTCTGCCCACGAACTTGGATCGACAACGGTATGGATACCGTCGTTAGCAACCATGTTCGCATAAGTAACAAATGTTCCAACAGGGCGATCTACCCCATATTCGTAAACAAGGTCAAGGGCCTCCATCGCGGGATTAAGAATTTTGGTTGCTGGTTTCCGTACAGTCTCAGGAATACTCCCAAAGAAATGTCCGCCGAATGCGGCATTCGGGTTACCATTTTCATCAAATTCGTCAGGTCCGAAAAGGCTTTGTATCACACCACCTTCGCCAAGAACGTTATCTTGCCAAGATCCCCAAACAGTATCTAAAACTCCGTTGCCTTCGAATTTGTCGGCACCGGTTAAACCTTCATGGGCAATATCAAGAAAAAGGTCAACCGTTTGGGTTGTCGCATTAAACAGCCCCTTCGCCATTCCTTCTAAACGACCAATCGGATTAACCATTAGCGATTTTTGGGTGGAGTTGCCATCAATGCTAGTTGATTAACAATGAAACGTGTTTGTGGACTAGCCGTAGGTTTCGATGCTTCCTCTAACAGATACGGCATCATCACAGCTAACCTCTGATTAAAGGTACTATCTCCAGTTCTTTGAGCCGGAGGTGCCGTGTTCGGTCTAGGGGACTGCATAACAGATTCGTTAGGGTTTTCGCTTCCCCTAAGTAAACTGCCCCCCTCCCCTGGCCGCATTTGGGGTAATGGCATTGCTCGTTGAGCGTCTTCTTGTTGACGCACTTGACCATATTCTTGATCTTCGGCTGTTTGTATCGGTTGATTTGCCATTAGAGCGCTCCAAGAAGTTCGCCAACAGGTGGTGGCGCTACTGGGGCTGCCTGCGATTCAGGAAGTACCGGAGCTTCTGCTCCCATACCTGGCATAGCTAATCCAGGTTGCGTTTCAGGGGTACCTTCTATAGCTGGGGTTGCTTGACGTTCTTGTGCTTCTCTTTGAACTTTATCGACAGCTTCCGCTAATTCCATTTCATTATTTTTCACAAGAGAAATGATTCGAGCTAAATCTGCAGGTGGGATCATTCCTTCAGATGCTTGCTGTTGAAGCGACGACAGCATCGCTTGTTCAAGTTGTTCAGCAATCACAGTGTCATGCTCAAATTCTGGATCATCGACAAGGGGATCGATAGACATAAACGAACGTTTAGACATTGTTCCCATTCCCACACGTTGCCCACCCCCAATAACAAGATTGTTTATATCTGCCCCCGGATGCGAATAGGAAACAACATTGTCATTTGTGTCAAAGTTTTCATTTGGAATATATTCAACTTGACCTTTAGCATTTTTCGTAGTGACATAGAAACTACGTTTACGTCTACCCCCATAGGCTTTAGCCATATCTATTGCTAAACGGTTCTCTTCTTGGAGAGAACGTGCCAAGATCCGTTGTGCTTCCTGAACAGTGAAGTCAACTACTGCAGACATCACGGCATCACCTCGACGCCCTGTCCGAATATTTGAGGTAGATTCGCCACCAAATTCTGCAGGTATACCAGCAGTAAGTCGTTGCGCTCGTTCCAATCTATCAATCGCAGGATTTGTCATATACCCTGGTTGCATTTGCATATCTTTAAGATCGCCACCTCGGATGATGCCAACTTCACCAGTAAGCCCATCCGAAGGATTAACAATCTGTGGTGTTTCACCGGCTCGCCCAACTAGCCACGTGTCAGGGAACACACCTTTTTGCACCGCTATAACTTCGAGAGCCATAAGTCGTGCCTGCATTTGATACATACCAAGAATGCCATCGAATTGGCCTTGTGCCCCATCGAGACTGATACGTTGAGCACATACAACTGGGGTTTGTCCTAACGGATTAGGCACTCGTTCCAGTTCTTCGATAACAGCTTTGCTTTCCCTCGAAGGAGCCATAAACATAGTGGTTTGGATAGGGGCACGCATCCCAATAAGGACTTGTTCTTCCCCATCGATGTATTCGATAAGGTCGATATTTTCATCTTCTGTTGAAGTACCATCGCCACTAAATTTGCGTGCTGCTTCGGGATACATTTGGCGTATCCAACCGAGTGACCGGTTGTACGCAAAAATAACATCCCGTGGACGCATATCGTCTACCCCAATCATTGCTGCTGGGTAGGAAGTGAGTGGGTCACGGATATGCCAAACCGGTGCCCCCGTTTTTTTATCGAACCGTAGTTGGATACAAGTAGTGGCGTAACCGATAAGGTGTCTTGCCCGTTTAGCGATTTGAAGATCCATTCGGCTGTTTTCCCACCAGCCAAATAATGCTTTACGTCTAATGTCTGCGTTATCTCGTGCCCGTTTTGTCTTTGTATCTACGGGTGGACAAAAGATGTCGGGGTTTGTTGATGCAATACGCATCGCTGTCTGATCTAAACCTTGACCTAAAAGATTTGCAACAGCCGATTTTTCGTCACTGTTCAGTTCCGGTAATGGGATTACTACATCACCGTTATAGAAATCTCTAACTTCACGCATCTTCATTTTTGCACTATCATTGATTCGTGACCGTGCTGTATATAAGGAAATAATTTCTTCAACAGTTTTCACTATTACCTCGCCAAAAGTTCAGCATCGCCCGTAATCCACGTTGGACGCCACTGTCTAGTGTTCACTATAGTCGGCATATACAATTTTTCTAAGTTATGTTCAAGGAACCATTGTGCCATAACACAGTCATCTGTGCGTGCACCCGTACCTTCAGCATTCCAGCGGGTTACTTCGTTGACCAAAAGTAGCGAATGCGGTCTTGCTTCAGTGTTTTGTCTGCCTGGCAAACGCACTCTGCCAACACGCCATAGCGGAGCGAGCATTTGCACTCCATACTTGGGGTCGCCTTTGTTGCGAGAATGCGTATAGTGCGGAACAAGTTGGACATTTCGTAATGCCCCCCACCTTCTAAAGTGATCGTATTGTAGGATGAATTTTTGTGCAGCATTAGCTTCAATAATCCAATGAGTAATGGGACGCCCCATCTCATTAGTGATTTGCCACCACTCTTCAGCTATACCAGTAAATCGCTGCTCTTCGTGGCTCCAATCAAGAAACGCTGGGGCATCCATTTTTCTGCGATAAGACTCCAACAGATATCTAAACTCGGTTTCTTGGTTATATGCCCAACATTGAAGAGCCCAAAACTTGGAGGGAGAAGGATCTGCAGTCGCTACAACGAACATTTCACCAGAAACTCCTGAAGGAAGTTCCCAAATATCTCTGTCATTATCCCAACAACCTGGATGTTCTACCCCGTCAGCGCCTTTACCACCTGATACCCATAGGGGATCAACGAGAACATTGGCAGGGTCTACGTCCGATTGTTGATATAAGACCTCAAATCGTTCTGGAGTTTGTGCCTTAACATGTCGAAGCCGTCGCCACGGTAAGCGCCGGGGATATAATAGGCATCCTGTGGGCCAAGGATCGCCGCTCGGTTTGTGTTGCGCCGGGTCACCCGTGCACAGTTCTTCATAATGCGCTTTATATTTGATGTGAGTGTATTTGCGCCACTCTTCTGGGGCGTCTTCGATATCGAATTCGTCAAGTTCGAACTCATCTGGAGGCGCGACTTTATCAAGTGCGTACCGGTAAATGTCGTCAGCGGACATTCTCTGCCCTTGTAATACAAGTAATCCGCCCGGTTCAAGCCTTGTTTCTGCAACTTCATCCCACCATCTTCGCATATCTTCACGGGCTTCGGCGTTACGCATCTTACGTGGGTCATATACGTCATCCCAGATAACAAAATCGAATCGGCCACCAAGGAACCCGGAGTCCATACCGAACGCAGACCATGTGGGTTCTTTCTGGGAGAGTGGTTGGTCGTTTGCTTGTAAAACGGTGAATGCCTCGGCACGCCAGATCTCCGAAGAGTCTGGTTTGAACATGCCGAAGTCTTCCATCAGCGTCGCTTCGGCGTCAACCGCTAAACCAAGTCGAACATCGTTCAATTCGGCTCTGACCGGGTGCGTTCGATCAAGTTCGGCACGCAACCTACGGGCATACCACTCTGCTAGGCGCTGTGTGGAAGATCCAATCATACCACGGAGGGCACGATTACGCACAGTTGCCCACGCAGGGAGCACTTTAGCGAAGAAAGTGGACTTTCCTGACCCTGGAGGGGCGTTTATCACTACATATTCTTCAAATTCGGTATCCATGAGCGCCATGATTCGTTCTGTGGCCTCAATTTGCCAGGGTTGGAGGATAATTCCGAAGTATCGTTTAGCGAATATCTCTATATTGTCGTATGCTGCCTGCGCTTCAGGACACAGTTCATCGTAGTTCGGGACTTCAGGGGCAGCTTCTCCCCCTAATTTCTCTAAAGCAACAGTGTAGTTACGGGGAGCTTTGCCGCCTTCGGCATCCCGGCAGGCATGATAGGAAAGCCCTGAATCTTTAGCGGAACCGAAAAGGCTGTGGCCTTGACGGCGAAGAGCTAAGTATTCTAGCCATTTGTCTACGGTTGTTGCTTTGCCTGATGGCATTGTGGCCCCTTATTGGCACGATTCACATATATCGGGATTCTCTAAGTCGCATTCGATTACTTCGTCGTCGTCGAAGGGGTCAACGCCTGCACGTTCCCCCATAAGTTCAGGGTGTTTTTCAAAAACTTCCATAAGTGTTAGAGGCTCGATATCTTTCCCCTCCTCGTGCGCTTCCTCAAAACAAAAGCAATCGTCAGCACAGTCGGGACAACTATCGCAAGCACAGTCATAATGATAGAAATGGCAAATACATTCTTCTTCATCGCAGCCGCAGTCCGACGGGCGTCCCATTACCAACCAAGAAATTCTCTAAGTATTTCGTCACCCCAACTACGACTTCGTAGGGCTTCTTCGAACGCATAGGACCGGTGGTGAAGATCTTCTATTTCCCATCTGAACTCTTCACCGTTGCCACGGTCAAGGTCGTCATGCCATTCTTCTAGTTCCACGATACGGGACATGAGTTCCGCATTGTGGTCCATGTCGGCAAGCTCGTCGATTTTTTCTTCTAGGTCACCGAGTCTTATAAGGATTGCGGGGTCGGTTTCGAAGTTGAGGTTGCTCATGTCGGCTTCGACTCGGTTGACTGTTTGTTCTAGTTCGCTGATGCGGCCTGCGACTTGGGCTGCGTTCCAAACAATAACTCCGCTGGTGACTGCTACGGACATGATGAGTCCGAGTGTGAGTCTGCTGATTTTGATTTGTTTGAAGTCACCTTCAATTTCTTCAGCCATTAACAGTCCATGTCTCGTTTAAGACCTTCCCAAACAGTCCACTGGGATTCAGTCCATGTGTGGTCAATAGTATTATAAAGTTGCGAACATTGCGGACCATACCCTGTGCCCTGCAAAACAGGTTCAATTACCGGGGTTTCAGTAGACCCTGACGGCCACCACATTAGTAAAGCACCGATAGCGGTAGCTAAAGCAATCCCCGCAGCGGTAATGGATTTGATAATCTTTTTTATTGCTTCTGACCAAGCATCAGCTTTTTCAGCGATATCCTCGATTGTCATAAGGCAATCAGGAAGGGGAAAACTTCCCGTCATTAATACGTGACTGATTACCGTCACCACGCATCAATCGGAAGATCTCTTCGGTAGCTGCCTGTTGAGCAGCAACACGTTCTTGTTCCGATATGTCTTTTCGTTCAGTCATGCTTGTGTTCCTCTACTACTACCCCAACTCGGTACCGGATTACGAGGTCTTGGGTGTGGCCCCGTATCCTTATATTTACGTTCTTTATAATCGCTAACAGAAACATCCATTCCTGCCATCAATCTCTTCCGACTCTGATTAAGTAATCGGCCCCTCAGCGTCGCAGCTTTATTGTGACCAGTAGATCGCCGTTGAGCAGGATTCTGTTCCTCATGCATACGATAAAGGTCTGTACCCGGACGACCCCTCGTAAGATTACGACTATACGCATCCCACTGAGCCCTAGTCTTACCGCCAAACTTTTCTGCCATCAAAATACCTTCCTAGGCCATCTAGCTTTCTTCCAATTAGGAGGATTATTCATGGACACATCAGCAGCATTAACCCCACGAGTAAAACCCTTCTGGGCATCCCGCTTATTGACTTTCGCGATACCACTCAGGCTAGGCCCCCCAGCCTTAGTCTGATTCCCATACAAAAGAACGTCCATATCAAAGACTTCATGGCTACCGGACTTAGGCATCACATACTTCGTAGGCGCTTTTCTTCCTTGTGCCATCAAAAATCTCCAAAACAATAAGAAAACATCTTCGCCTGATGTTACACTACAGAACAACCCGCCGCTAACAACGGTCCGATCGCCCGTCAGAGGGGCATCTGCTTCCGTGTCCAGACACGACGGCCCCAACAAAACCAGGGGGGCACGGAACGACCAACACAGAGCGGTTAGGTCAAGGCAAGCGGTGCCTCAAACCACGGTGGGACCCAGGGCACAAACCAACCAACCCCAAACACCCCCCCAACACCACCACCACAACAACTGAACCTAACTCAAACCCCCAACGATAAGCATATCTCTTTGGTCGGGGGGCTCGGCACTGTACCCCTTCAAGAAAAACCACCCCCCAGGTCTACCAAACTATCACACCGACCACCCAAATACATTAAGACTAGCTGTTGGAGGTTTGTTCAACCGGCGCTGTGTTTTGTGTTCTGTAAGTTGTAGTGCGCCGGGTATTTGGCTTATTGATTCATAAACGCACTTAGATGTCATCATTGTTACGATGGAAATAAACAACATTGTAACAAAGATGAAATCTGCGTAAATGCTGAATCAATCCGGTGTAATCGGTCTCAGAGGCGTGTATGGGGGGTGGTCAGTGAGTTAAACGCTCACGTGTGCCCTCCACTACCGTAACTGACATTCACCCGAAGGGAGGTGATTCCCATGTCCACTACAGTGTATCGCGACGTCATCATTGATGATCACCGTGGTTGCGGCGTCTTCAAAGTCCGCTTCGTGCTTAACGAAGCCGGTACTCTTGTCCACTCCGCAATACCGTACATAGTCTTGAACGCAGGCCCCAACTCTTACAAAGTTGTTGGTAAGTTCAAGTCTGTTCAAGCTGCGTTCATCAAATCGGTCAACGACAGCATCGAACTGTCGTCAACCGATAAGACTATGAACCCCGTCGTTGCCCGTCGTCCAGCGTGCTCGGACCTCAGCGTTGCTGAGTTTCTTGGCATAGAGATGGCCGACTCCATGCGTGACTCGACCACCTAACCACGTTCCTATGTCACCTTGAAAGGGGGGAGCCTTATGCTCCTTTGTTCTGCACGTCAACTACACCCGAAGGGAGGTGAAACATGTTCAAACAATGGGTCTTAACAACAGACTACCGTGACTGGAAAACACACTTCAACGTAGCGAACATCCCGGAATGGGTCGAAGTGCTCTACAGCACCGAGATACCTCCCGGCAAGGTCTTCTGCTACCAGTACTGCTGGAATATCACAGACGATTACGTGTTCAGCGACACTTGGAGAAGTGGGTCCTACGACGTTCCCACATGGGAGAAGAACCCAATCACTCCACCGATGGACGGCGACACGATGGTTGCACACAACGAGTTGACCACCGAGTTCCCCGGCATGGACTTTATGACGTCTGTCTGGCTTCTCAGCTAGACAGCTTGTCCTTATCCGCTACCTAGTACCAAGAAAGGAGGGAGCGTATGTCGGAACAACTAAGCCTTTTTGACTTCGTAAAAGCAGTCAAATGGCTCGAACAAGAGCATCTGTTTGAGGTTGGCGAGCTTGCGAAAGCACCTCGCATTTCACCTCAACACAAACACTTGTATCAAGTGTGGATGCCTCGTGCTCATGCAGCGTTAACTGCCACTCAGGAACAACCTGACGTGTCATTGCGTCATTGGGCAGACGAAGAACCTGACGACAACAACGTCTAGTCGGGCTATCACATTCGCCTACGACCACCAAGAAAGGAGGGGGCGTATGCTGACCATACACAGGTGCTACGACTGTCGCATCTGGCTGCCCAAGAAACACGTGCTGACGTACTCATCGAAAGCACGATCACGTTTCCGCAGCCGATTCGTACCTCGTACACGTTACTGCACCGAATGTTGGGATGACTATCTCGAAGCTGAACAGCTTTGGGAACAAGCAACCCAATAACCGTCCTATCCGACCTCTACCTCCAAGAAAGGAGGGAACCATGAGTACAGAACCAACTGTTGCGGACGTATTTTGGGCACAGATTGCTCGTGTCGAAGCTATCAAGTTAGCTAAGGACGAGCTTCTGCCACGCCTAGCACAAGCGTTCAATACTCGTACGAAAGATGAATACATTGCTCTCGAAGACGAGTACTCGAAGCTCTGCGACGACTTCGAAGCAGCCAACAAAACGGTTTGTATGACACTTCAAGATTCGCTGAACCGCAGTCCTGAAATGTACAACCGTCCAACTTAACCGGATACCGGTGCGGGGCCACGGCTCAGGTCGTGGTCCCAACTCCAGCTATCCGGCTGGACAATATCCCTTGAAAGGGGACAAAACCATGTTCAACCTTAAGACAGACGAGGTTACAGGGTCCAACGAAAACACCACAGACGAAAGGATTGAGACTGTGGATATTATAGAAAGCGCCTTCCAAGGTGCGACAAATGAAAATACCCAAGCGATTGAGGAAGCTCTTAGCGAGCCGACTGATCGTCCGTTTAGGTTACTAATCAACGCTGATTGGGACTTCGCTACGACAGCAGAGGATGATATGAATCTGCTGAAAGAAGCGAAGCGTATGCTCTCGGAGCGTGTCGAGAGTGGTCAAGAAGTTGAGATTGTGACCGCAGGATACCGAAGAGGTTCCTCCAACATGGTGGAACACTTTGCGACACTGTTTGTTGCGGACCATGACATGATAACGCACCGTGTTGTGGAACCAACGAAGCCAGGTGAGTCACGTGAGCGTATGGATACCTACCGACGCAACCGTTTCCTCGCTAGGTACTGTGATGCTGCGTTGCTGTTCAAGGCAAGCACTGAAGAAAACCGTATGTCACAGCATATGGACACGTGCTTCCAAGAATGGACACCAGCTAGTCGTAACGGGCAAGCGAAACGAGTTGTTGTTAAGACTCGTGAGCAACTGTCCTAACGGTTGATTGACCGGGCCTCCTCGCTTTCGAGCGGGGGGGCCTAGCCAGTCAATTCGGACTGGAACAGAAAGGAACACCGTGAACAAATGGTGCCTAGAAAACCGGAGAATAACAGTCAACATAGCGTGCCCGGAACGGGAACCGTTTGACAAATATTGTCAGACGTGTCCTCGAACTGAGCACAGTGAGCTTAGCTATGGCTATATGCCTGCTAGTCCTTACGCTGACTTCTGGCGGGAGCATGATAAACAACATTTGCGTGACAAGCGTGAGGGTGAGGTGCTCAAATTGGTGGAAGCATGTAGACGGGTCGCGAATCCAGGTGAAGAGTACTTGCAGGATTTGTACCGTACCAGGATGTTTTGGTATGACGACAGTTTGCGACGTCGTGGTCAGATGAGGAGATATGAGAAGGGAGAAAGATAAGAAAAAAAGGGAAAGAAAAAATCATTCTCAAAATAAGGAGAGAAATAGTGGATTACATATCAGTTAGGCAACATAAATCATATCAATGGATAAGCATTAAGAACCCATCATCAAAAGAGTGGGCAAGAATTAAAAGTCATCTAACAAAGGAGGGACAAGTTGTCGGTAAGAGAACAGAAACTTGATCCAATAGAGTGTCCTCGGTGTGACGGAAGTAATTTCGGTCGCTATAGAGGACGAAAACAAC
>Ga0315329_10000122_pt1 | contig 29947 bp, 19 predicted proteins | sample M150032315metaG_FD_203459 | JGI IMG/M metagenome (GOLD analysis project Ga0315329, IMG submission 203459) | Ammonia-oxidizing marine archaeal communities from Monterey Bay, California, United States - M1 500m 32315 | ecosystem: Environmental > Aquatic > Marine > Coastal | place: USA: California...
CTTTTCTGCCAGCCCGGGCAACGGCCTCGTGGCCGACGATCCCATCGAGGCTCTGCCTCTGGTGGATGTGGGCAGGGCAACAGGGCCACTGGAAGTTGATCTTACCGGGAAGGCGGCACTGATTGAACGTGGCGGTACCTTTTTTTCCTCTTTCTCAGAGAAGACGCGTTACGCGGCGGATGCCGGGGCGACATTTGCGATCATTTATAATGACCGTAACGGGGATGAACGGTACATCATGGGAGGGATGGATTTTTCTCCGATTCCGGCCGTCTTCCTCTCCCAGAACGATGGAGACTCTGTTAAGGAGTTGATGAAATTGACGGATGATGATCCCCTCATGGCTGGACTCTCGCTGGAATCAAGCGATACGGTGGTCATCGTGCCGGACGAGTTGCTCTGTGAACAGATTGGCGTGCGTGTCAACATGACCCATCCGGTTCGTGGCAACATTCGCTTAACCGTCCAGTCGCCGGCCGGCACACGAAGCATCCTCCAGGCGAATGTCCTTGACGTCACCGCATGGCGTTCCGACTGGACGTTTTGGTCGAACCATTTTTTCTACGAACAAGCCAAGGGCAAGTGGACTGTTGCCGTGAGCGATTTGGTCGAAAATTTTACGGGCGATTTAAGTTCAGTCGAATTGACTGTGCGCGGAACAAGTATAACAGACGCCGACAGTGATGGGCTGGACGATAAGTGGGAATTGGAGTATTTCGAATCGCTAGTTGAAACAGCGCTAGGCGACCCGGATAAAGATGGCGAATCGAATGCCCGCGAACAGGCGCTACGGACCAATCCTGTCAAGTTTAACGGTTCCTTTGATTTACGCTACCACCGCCTGGCCAATGGCGACCTGCGACTTGTGTGGCCAAGTTGGCGCGGCTTTGTGTTTCGTGTCCAGTCCGCGGACCACGTACTTGGCCCGTGGAGCGGGCAGGCAGTGGTTGAATCGGGGAATTTCCAAACCGAGTGGAATGCCAAGCCGGGGGCAGAAGAGGTTCGTTTTTACCGCGTGCAGGCCGAACTCAAGCCATGAGCCGTCAGCTCATAAGTTCCGGGGCCAAGTGGGAGGCCGAGGTTGGCTACAGCAGGGCCGTGCGAACGGGGTCACAGATTTTTATCTCCGGAACAACCGCAGTGGACGGCAGGAGTAGGGTGGTCGGAGAGGGCAATATCCGGGCCCAAGCAAAGCATATTTTCGGCATTATCGAGGAATCTTTACACAAGGCTGGTGCGTGTCTTGAGGACGTTGTGCGCACACGGATGTTCGTCACCGATATTGCCGATGCCGAGGCGCTTGGCCAAGTACACGGTGAGGTGTTCGGAAGAATCCGCCCGGCGGCCACACTGGTTGAGGCCGGTAACCTGATCGATCCTCGTCTACGGGTGGAGATCGAGGCCGAAGCCGTTGCGGGCAGCGGTGGAGCGGACGCAGTAATTCTGGCCGGTGGCAATTCCAAGCGAATGGGTCGCAAAAAAAGCCAAATTCGCATGGGCTGCCATACGCTGCTCGGACACGCCCGTGCAGCGGTGGTGGACGCCGGTCTGGAACCCCGGGTGATCGCCGTCGACTTGCAGCCCGGTTTGGGTCCGCTAGGTGGCATCCTCACGGCTCTCCAGTCGGCTAAGCATTCGCGGGTGCTCTTCGTTGGCTGTGACATGCCGTTTCTAAGCGGCGAGTTGATTGACACTTTCCTCACAGCTTCAACTGGCGGAGTTGGCCCGATGTTTACGCAGCATGAAAAAGGCGTCGGGTTTCCGTTCGTGCTCTCCTGTGCAGATCTGGCTTTGGTTGAGAAACAAATAGACCGTGGCGTGCTGTCGCTTCAACGCTTGGCCAAGCAGCTTAAAGCGCGGATGTGGCAACCTCCGGAAGAACGTGAGCGGGAACTGTTCAATGTCAACACCCCTGCCGACCTCGCCGAGGCCAGGCGGCAGCAGAAAGGGAGGCGTATTGATTAATTTTCGTGCAGCGCAGCTCTTGTTCGTATTACTTATCGCGTTAACAGGCCAGGCGGAGCGTTACGAATTTTCGCGACCGTTAATGGGGATGTCGTTTCGGATCGTGGTTTATGCGCAGGACAGCGCGAAAGCCAAGCGGGCGTCGAAGGCGGCGTTCGACCGGGTCGTTGTCCTCAACCGAATCATGAGTGACTACGAGCCCAACAGTGAGTTGAATAAGCTCTCTGACTTGGCTGGTAATGGCGAAGCGGTTCCGGTCAGTCTGGAGTTGTTCCGCGTGCTCGACCGCGCTCAGGCACTGTCAGTGCTGACAGGTGGTGCGTTCGATGTGACTGCAGGGGCTTCGATTCAGCTTTGGCGCCGAGCGCGTCAGGTCAAGCGGCTTCCACCGCAATACACGCTCGATAAGGCCCTGAAGACAATAGGCTTTCGCACTCTCAAGCTGGACGCTGAAAAACGCACCGCCAAACTCACCCAAACGGGGACGCGCCTTGACCTTGGCGGTATCGCCAAGGGTTACGTTCTGGATGAGGCAATTGCTGTTTTGAAAAAACATGGGCTTTGTCGCGCCCTTGTCTCGGCGGGGGGCGATATCGTGGCCGGCGATGCGCCACCGGGAAAAGCGGGCTGGCGCGTGGCGCTGATCGGACTGGAGGAGGACTCAAAGCCGGAACTTCTCCGCCTCGCCAACGGCGCGGTGGCCACCTCCGGTGACCTCTACCAGTTCCTCGAGGTGGACGGCACACGTTATTCTCACATCATCGATCCCCGTTCCGGCACCGCGCTCACCGAGCAGCGATTGGTGCACGTGATTGCCTTGGACGCCATGAGTGCTGACAGTTTGTCCACCGCGATCTGCGTGCTGGGCCCAAAAGGAGGATTGCGCTTAGTTGCTACCGATAAAAATTTCGGTACTCGTGTGGCGTTTCGCGAGGCGTTAGGCCAGGTGCGGGTCATCGAGTCGCCGGTGTTCCGCGCATGGTCAAGGGTTAAAAACTAAAACGATCTCCTGCCATGGGCAACAGGCCGGTAAAGTTTGATTGTAATGTGGCTTACACCTTATCTGCTTTGATTTGCAGATATTCGCGATCCTTGATGATACCCGGCTGTGGCACCGGGTATTTGCCGTCCGGGTTCATTTGCAGCGGGGCGGGGGAGTCCATCGTCAACTGATCCGCGTTCGGGCAGAGATCGTGGTCGTGGTTGAGTACCTGCTCGACAGTGACTTCCTGTCCAGTATGGCTGGCAAAACGGCCGGCGGCGGTGACGACGCTGGCCATGACGCCGCGTTCCACTTCGTTGTACGGTTTATTTTCGCGAATGGCGCTCATTAGGTCGTTCCACTCGTCCTGATACGGATTGGTCTCGCGGCCCGGATAAGCCCATGCAACATCGTCTTTCATGCTTTGACCCTTGAAAATTTTACATGGTGCAGGTGCGTGTCCGTTTTCTGATATAATACCTAATCCCTTGGATCCGTGTGCATAACTGGCAAAGCCGGGATGGCAGCCGCCAATGGTGCGACCGTGCATGTACAATTTAGCACCGTCTCTGAAGGTGTACTCGACGGTGTAAGAATCGAGGTTTTGATCGATGTAATTGTCCCTGTAATGGCGTCCTCCAGCGCCTTGAGCCTTGATTGGCCAGTCGTCTTTCATCCAGCAGCACTCGTCAATGTTGTGGATGAGAAAGTCGCTAAATGAACCGCCACTGGCCCAAATAAAACTGTGGAAGCGGCGGATTTGGTAAAGTAACTCGTTCTCGTTGTTTTTTGGTGGAAGAGAGCGGCAGGAGGCAACGGGGCCGTGGAGACGGTAGGCGCGCAACAGGTTGATGTCGCCGAGTTCACCATCCTTGATGCGATTGAAAAGTTCACCACGAGCCCGGCTGTGGCGGCACATGAGTCCAACACCGACTTTTAGGTTCTTCTTTATTGCCTCATTGTTGAGAGCTAGCATTCGGCGAGCGGATGGGCCGTCAGGACAAAGGGGCTTCTCCATGAAAATATTTAGCCCCTTATCAATGGCTTTTTGGAAATGAACCCATCGGAACGCGCAGGGGGTTGTAAAAATAACTACATCACCCTTGTTTAGATTGTCCATTGCCTTGGCATAACCATCAAACCCGATGTAGCGGCGATCAGCAGGTACGTCCACGCTGTCTTTGTGCCTTCTTTTCAGAGCTTTGTAGCTGTTATCCATTTTCGCTGTGGACACGTCAGCCATCGCGACGAGTTTGTTGCGGGCAATACCACTTGGGACTGATAGCGCGTTGTCAGCTGCGCCGGTTCCGCGGCCACCAGCGCCAACAACGGCAATTTGAGTGGTGTCATCGACAGCAGAGTGCACACGCGGGATAGCAACACCCGTCAGCACCGAGGCGGCTGTTACGGATCCGGTGGTCTTGATGAAATCGCGACGATTACTTGAGGGCAATTCTGTTGGCTTGGTCATCGCGGCTTTTCTACACACAGCCGACTGCTGGCGTCAAATGGTTTCATATCTTCATCTAACGCTTGGCCCTTTGACCTTGCTCCTTACTGCGTCATCATTAACGATCCAACGGGATGAACTTACTCGCGCGAGCAACTTTGGCTGCCTTGACGTTTTCTCTTTCCGTAGTCCCCTTGGCCAAGGCTGGTGGCCTGACTCTCGCCCAGCGTCTTGGCTACAAGGCCACTGACAAATTGCTGATCATTAACGGTGACGACACTGGCATGTGCCATGCCGCCAACGTTGCCACTATCGATTCACTCGAGCACGGCCTTATGACCTCGGCTACCATTATGGTACCGTGCCCGTGGTTTACCGAGATCGCCCGCTACGCAGAGGTCAACCCAAGGAAGGACTTCGGTGTTCACCTCTGCCACACATCCGAGTGGCAGGTTTACCGCTGGGGGCCGGTTGCTCCACTTGGAAAGGTGCCAGGGTTGGTGGATAAGGAGGGCTACCTATGGCGATCCGTGCCGGAGGTTTATCAGCACGCTACGCCGGGGGAGGCGTTGACCGAGGCCCGCGCGCAGGTGCGCAAGGCGCTCGATGCCGGGATCGACATAACCCACCTCGACACACACATGGGAGCACTGAACTTCGACCCGCGCTACGCCCAAGTTTATCTGAAGCTTGGGAAGGAGTTTAATCTCCCGTTGCGGATGCCGTCGCAAGTTACGGCGGCAAGGTTCGGGTTTACTGACCTCAGGGAACAGTTTGCCGCCGAGGGAATCGTTTTTCCTGACTATCTGATTTATGACGAGCTTGATGAGGAAAAAAGTGGTGTGAAACAATTCTGGATGAAGATTCTGCGAAACCTCAAGCCGGGCGTGACCGAGTTATTCATCCACGCCGCCAAGCCGACCGAGGAACTGCGGCATATCACGAACAGTTGGAAGATCCGATCGGAGGAATATGAGGTGTTCACAAACGACGATAGCCTGCGGAAACTGGTAAGGGATCTTGGCATCATCCGGATCGGTTACCGGCCGCTGCGAAACCTGCAGCGGCTCAAGAACAAATGACCTTCTCGGTGGCTAACATGCTCGGCGAGATCGAGCGCATTGTCTCATTCGGCATCCGCCGTCCCGGATACGATGAAGGTTTGAGAACAGAGCAGTACCTGCTCGAGCGCTTCAACAAATTGGGCCTGAGCGACACTCGTCTCGAACCGGTACCGGTCAACTACTGGAAGCCCGTGATGAGCCGCCTCTCTATCGGGGATGCGGCGAGGGACATTCCTTGTTTCGCGGTACCGTACACCAGCTGGACGGCTAATGACGGAGAACAGGCCGACGCGGTTTATGTTGGGAACGGGCCGGACGAGGCGTTCAAGTCGGCGGATGTGACAGGTAGAATTGTCGTGGCGGACATGCAGTTCGGTGAACTTAACGCGGCGCATCTCAAGGCCGGCTCGATGTTCATTCACGATCCTGGTAACACGATTCCAGACGGACCACTGCACTGTGCCAATTGGCTAATCCCCAACTTCCGTGCCTACTACGAATCATGGAGGCTCAACGCGAGCGGCTTCATCGGGCTACTGGGTGAAATGCCGATCGACGGCTGCGATCTGTACGTGCCATATGATGGGTTCCTCAAAAAAACACCGGCTGTATGGGTAGGCCGCGAACATGCAGAAGCAGTGCGTTCTGCCGCAGTCAGAAGCGAGCCGTTCCACTTCACCAGTACGGGAAAAGGGTGCACAGTTGATTCACACAACGTTGTCGGCATCCTGCCGGGTCGCACCGACGAATTCATTTTGCTGACTTGCCACCACGACGCTCCGTTTGGTTCCGCGGTGGAGGACGCTTCCGGTCTCTCGGTGCTACTGGCACTGGCGGAGGCGTTTGCGCGATCGAAGGAGCCGCTCGAGCGCGGCCTGGTTTTTCTGGCGTCGAGTGGGCATTTTCATGGCGGTATCGGCTGCCGCAAGTTCGTCGATAAACACCGAGGCGGGTTGCTCGAAAAAATTGTCGCGGCTATTGGTGTAGAGCATATCGCCGAGGAGGTGCAAGGGGATGCCAACGGCGGTTATGTCAAGACAGGGCAGGCGGAAACTCGAGCCCTGTTCATGGATAAGACCCCGGAGTTGCTGCGAATCGTTAAGGAAGAGGTGCAGCGCGTCGATCTTAGTCGCACGCTGGCAGTGGATGCCTACCTGTTTGGTTCAGAACCGCCGTGCGACAGTGCCCCGTTTTTCACGGCCGGCATCCCGACGGTTTGCCATATCAGTGGGCCGCTCTACCTGTTCGACCCGCACGACACAATCGACATGGTGCGGGAGGAGGACCTACCCAAGGTTGCCGACTTGTTTCAAGGTGTCATCCGGCGAATCGACTCGATTCCAGCCGTCGCCTTGGCCAAGGGTATGACACGCCAGCGCAACGATCCTCCCGCCGCTCCACCTCCATGGTTTCTTCCGCCGGAAACTTTCCTTGGCAGCTAACCTTGGCTAAGCACCCGGGCCATGTCGGCCTTGATGCGAGCGTTATTGCCGTAGGGATCGTTGTGATGCTTTGTGTAGGCGGCCAGCTTGGCGGTGAGTCGTTTAACGATCCTTTGGGCCTTGGGCTGGGCAAACGCGTTATGTAACTCATCGGGGTCAGTTTTCAGGTCGAACAACCAGGGGTCACCCAACGCGGAGTAGATGATCTTGTAACGGTCGGTGATGGCAGCAAGCCAAGGTTTCCCAGTTGAGGTTGATCGAATAAATGCAATGTCTTCCCATTGGTTTTTGCTGCCACGAAAGAGGGCGGATGCATCGCGCCCATCGACGCCCTTGGGCAACTTGTCGCCGGTGAGCGCAAAGAGCGTCGGTACGAAGTCCACGCAGCTCAGAGCTTGGTTGACGATGGTGCCAGCTGGGATCTTGCCGGGGCAGTGAAATAGAAACGGGATGCGCGCTGAGCCTTCGTAGGGAACGCCCTTATTGAGTCGGCCGTGTTCGCCACAGAGGTCACCATGATCGGAGGTGAAGACGATGATCGTGTTGTCGATCTGTCCATTTTTTCGAAGCGTGTCAAGAATACGGCCGATGTTGTCGTCCAGACATTTGATCATCCCGTAATACTTGGGCATCAACAGGCGAACGGTATCGGCGGTGATTTTCGGGTCGCCGGCTGCCCAGCGCGGGGTTTGCGAGCGCGGTTTGTTGACAGAAATCGGGATGGGTACATTGACGTCCCTGTACATCGTGTCATATGGCTTTCGGACGATATTCGGCCCGTGAGGGTCGGGGAAACTGACCATGTAGCAAAACGGCTTGGCCTTGTTGGTGTTAATAAAGTCGATCGTGCGGTTGGTAAGCCAGTCTGTAGAGAACGACTCTTTATCGGCATTCTCAACGCCGTAAAATGGTTTACCCCGTTTGATGGCCGCGACGCGTGGGCCGTCATTGGTGATCTCGAATTTTTTCCAGTGCCCACGGTTGAACATGTAGCGGTTATCGTCGAAGCCAAACTTACGGATGGGTGCCCACTGAGGTTTACCTAAGCCGTCGAGGTGCCACTTGCCTGCGTAACCTGTTTTGTAGCCTTTCTGGCGCAGCACCTCGGCGAATGTGACAACGTGATCACCTAGCGAAATATTGTTGTTCGTGACCGGCGTATTTTGTGGATAGCGCCCGCTAATCAGCGCGCCTCGCGATGGGGAGCAGACAGGAGTTGTGGCGTAAAAGCTCGTGGCGATTGCCCCGTGCTTGGCAATCCAGTCGATGTTCGGCGTCTCGACGATCCTGCCGCCGTAACAGCCAAGCGTCTTAAAGTGGTGCTCGTCGGTTTGGATAACCAGAACGTTGTACGGCTCGGCCAGCATGGAGGCCTGGCCAATGGCTGTGAAAAGGAGGCTGAGCAGTAGTCGATTCATGGCGTCGGATCATGACGTTTGGCCGAGTGCTTGGCAATGCTTCATAGTCATGAGTTAGCAAAGCGAGAAAGGCCAAGGAAACCGATAGGGTGCTGTGTCTTTCCATCTAGCGCTAGTTCGCTGAGCACATTCCCCATCACGCTGGCGAACTTGAATCCATGTCCGCTGAAACCGCAGGCGAAGTGAACTCGGTCGCTTTCAGGATGACGGTCGACGATGAAGTGACCGTCCGTGGAGTTGGTGTATTTGCAGACCTTAATTGTTTGCACCTGGCCAAGCGCGTCCGGCATATAGCGGCGTAACGGCAAGAGAATTTCCTCCTCATCGGCCGCGAAGGTTTCATTGGTAATTTCATCCGGTGCCATCGGTGTGCCGGGGTGGTGCCGCGCCAGTTTGAGTCCATTGCCTTCGGCGGGATCGTTGCTCATCGGAAAACCGTAGTAGATGCCGCTCATGCCTCTGTCGCCGTGTGGGTCGATATTCCAAACTGGAAAGTCGCCCCGTTGAAAAAGTTCCGGTCGGCTTGGTTGTACCCAGCCGAGAACCTGTCGCGTGACAATGAGTGGGACAGCAGGCAGTCGTAACAACCCCCCAGACCAAGCGCCGGCGCAGAGGATTAGTTTCGCCGCAACGTGTGAGCCGTCGCTTGTGCGGATGCTTACTCCCTGGGCGTTGCTCGACCAATCGATCACTTGTTCAGAGGTTAGAAGCGCAGCGCCGAGCCGTTGTGCAGCCTGGGCGTAAGTCTCAACAGCGCGCTCGGAAAGCAGATAGCCACCTTCCGGTTCGAGCGCCCCAACCATGCCTTCTGGCAATGTGAACTGCGGAAACTGCTTGGCTAACTCGCTATGCGTAAGTGTGGAACAGGGGAGATTGTGCGTCTCCGAGGCCAAGTGGACGCCGCTGATCGCCTCGCCATCGGGGAAACCTGCGTAGAGCACACCGGTTTTGTGGAACAGTTTGGTGCCCGATTCCTGCTCGATCTCCCTCCAAAGTAGATAAGCATCGCGCAGCAGCGGCACGTAGTCGGGATGTTCCTGGTAGGTTAGGCGAATAACGCGGGTATTGCCGTTGTAGGATGAGTTCGTGTTGGGCACTTGTTGGCTGTCGATGCCGAGCACCTTGGCGCCGCGCTTGGCCAAGTGATAACAGGCCGCTGCTCCCATTGAGCCTACGCCGACAACGATGACGTCGTAGTGATTCGGCATGTGCTTACTTTGCGGCGTGGTTTAGGAAGAAATCCACGATGGGTTTTGGATTTTTCAAGCTGTGCGGATGATGGCCTACTCCCTTTTTGTGGATGACGTTGATTATGCCGCCAAGTGCCCTATAACGTTTTTCGATGATGTTGCTGTTTTCAGTGGTGGGTACGACCGAATCAGCATCTCCGACGATGTGAAGAATTGGGATGCCAGCCTTGGCTAATGGTTCTAGTTGATCGATGGGGTTGCCTCTGAACGCCAGCGCTTCAGGCTCAGTGAAGCCGTATGAGGCAAGGCATTGTTTCCAGCTGCCCGGGCTGCCTTTGCCGTTCCCCTTGCCACCGGGCCAGCTTTTAAAATCGCAAACTGGCGCATCGCCATAAATGGCGGTGACCTTACCGGGGTTCTTCGATGCCCAGTTGTAAATGATCAGGCCGCCGCGGCTCATTCCTTCGAGAGCTGCTTTCTTTGAGAATTTATGTTGAGTGGTCAAGAATTCGTAAAAGCGATCCCAGCGTTCTATGGCCTTGGAGCTGCCGAACAAGCCGCCGACTTCGCAGTAGACAACATGCCAACCTTTGGCCAGCAACGCCATATCGGTTTGAGGTTCATGTCCCCAAAATCGTGCACGCCAAACCCAGGGTTTGCCTTTGGCTGTTTTACGGGGCTTCACTACGCGGCAGTCAGCATCGCCGATTTTGAAGTCGTAACGGGCATAATTATGCCACGTGGACTTTTTGCCTGGAAAGTCGGCTGCTTGGCCAAGCGCTGGGCCAAGCGCCAAGGCGACTAGAAATAAAACGAGCCAGTTCCTCATGGGTTATTTTTTCTCTTTCCCGAGCATTACAACCTGGGTTTTGCGTTTGGCCAAGTTGATCAACCGGAGGGGTGTGGTGAAGCGCGATATATTCAAATAGTCGGGCTGTTCCTTGTCCGTCGACGGATAATCGCCGAGGTGGATCTTGCGTATGTCTCTCTCGAAGAGTGTCGCGAGGGTGATAAGGCTCGCCGAGTCGCCGGTACCCCACAATTCCAGTGGCGCGCTGGTGCAACGCTCGAGCGTGCGGAGAGCTCGGATGCAGCGACGCACATCCCATACCTGCTGGCCGGCGAGTGTCTGCCCAAGAAGCATGAACCGACGGCGTGTCTGCGTGATATGCTTTTCGTTTTGTGTCAACTTGGTCAGGCCGGCGCCACGCGGTGAGAGGGTGATGTAAACTCCCGGATGACCGACACCAAATTCGAGTTGGCCGGCGATGTCTTCCGCCTGATTGGTGTTGAGTACTTGCATATGAACGGTCGCGCCCTTGGCAAGGTCAACCTTGTGGACAACCTGCATTCGCAGCCTGATTCCCGCTTGACTGTCGAAGTCGTAGGCGGTCAGTCGTACGCCGTCGTGCTCAGTTTCCGAGACTTTTTGGATGCTTAACTCACACTCTTCCTCGGGCCAGCCGGCAAAGGTTTTTCGGCGCAAGTGCGATATGATTTCCGGGTCATTGGCCTCAAGCTCGTCACTGGCGATGCGCGGGAAACTTTCGTGGATTTTGGTGGTGCGTTCGTTCTTCGGTGCGTCGTTGAATACTTTGAGTTGTTGGGGTTTAAATAATTTGATGGCCGCTTTGTCGATGAGGGTGCTTTCCCCCTTAAGATGCTTGTTGAACCAGTTGAACGCCGGAACTCGTAACTCCTGCGAGTCACCATGGCCGCCGGGGGTGATGACGAGCCCAAGGCTGCTCTTTTTGCCGTGTAGTTCATAAATACGGCGAACCTTAGTGAACAGGCGGTTGACACCATCGAGTGGGAAGATGCCGTCGTCGTCTGTGTTGAGGATAAGCAGTGGGCGCGGCGCGACGAGGGCAGCGATTTGCGCAAAGTCCCAGCCGTAGGTGTTGACATGATACATGCAGTCGCAGTGCCCCTCGACCACGCCATCGACGACGTGATTTTTAAGATCAGTAATGCCGGCGACTGGCGCGGCGACCTTGATGCGTTCGTCGAGTGTGGCGATCCACCAACTGTACGCGCCGCCGCCACTGCGCCCGGTTACGCCGAGGCGGTCCTTGTCTACGAAGTCGAGCGACTCGAGATAGTCGAGTGCCCGGATGCAGTTCCACGCTTCGACGCCGGCCGGAGTGTAGCCGCGAGAGTTCCACCACCACATGCCATGGCGATAGGTGCCGTGGTGGATGCCGGAAAGCTCGCCAAGCTGGATTGTGTCGATGGTAAGGCAGACATAGCCGTTCCGGGCAAACCATGCCCCGTGATGCTGATAGTGGGTTTTGTTGCCGTAATCGATGCCATCAATCCTTACTCGGCCGTGGCCGCAAACGTAAAGGATCGTCGGTGCCGGTTTGTTGAGGTTCTTCGGCACATACAGGTTGCCGGTGACGTACAGGCCGGGGCTCGACTGAAAGTGCAGCTTTCGAACCTCAAATTCGTCATGTTTTACCGTGCCGGTAACGGTGGCCTTTAACGGCGTGCGCTCCGGCATGGGATCGAGGCCGAGCATTTCATGGAGTTGCTTGCGGTAAACTTGCTTTTTGACATTCCAGTCTTCGATCGACTGAATTTCGGTGAGGCAATCGTCGGCCAAACGCTTGGTTTCGATCTTGAAATAATTGGCGAACATCCGGTCGCCGGGCGTTTTCAGCTCAGCCGCTTGCCCAGAGGCAGCCTGTAAGGCAAGAACAAAAAAAGGGAGGAGTTGTTTCATAATTAAGAAATGTGCCTGGCCAAACGTGGGCGATAGGCGTAGATGGTGCAAGCCAAGTCGTAGCTATTCCAGAACGGTTTTCACTTGTTTTTACGGTGATGTGAGTTCAGTTTTCCCCGCATGAAATCCTTCCGCTGGATGGTGTTAATGTGCATTGTTTCGTTTGCTCAAGGGTCGGTTGCATCGGATTGGCCGACGTACCGGCATGACGGCAACCGTTCGGCGGTGAGTTCTGAGTCGATACCGGGAGAGTTGAATCCGCAGTGGGTTTTTGAGTCGCGGCATCAGCCGATGAGCGCCTGGCCGATGCCGGGTGAGGAGACGCCTCGCATGCACACAGATCGTGCCTATCACGTGGTGGTCGCCGGTCGTACGCTGTTTTTTGGCAACAATATTGACAATCACATTTATGCGCTGGACACCCGTACGGCGGAAGAGAGGTGGCGATTCGCAGCGGGTGGGTCGATCCGATTCGCGCCGGTATTACACGAGGGCAGCCTGTTTTTTGGCTCAGACGATGGGAATGTTTATTGCCTCAATACGGTTGATGGTTCGCTTGTCTGGAAATATCGACCCAGTCCAAGCGGCGAACGGGTGATCGGCAACAGTCGGATGATTTCCCTCTGGCCAGTTCGAACCGGTTTGCTGCTTGAGGGAGGAACGGTGTACCTCGCTGCAGGGATTTTTCCGTACGAGGGGATATACGTGGCAGCCGTGGAGGCTCAAACTGGCAGGGAGATTTGGCTAAACGACACCGCAGGCGATCAGGCGTGGGGCCACCAATACGGGGGTATGGCGCCTCAGGGATATCTCGTGGCGTCGAGCGATAACCTTTACGTACCGACCGGGCGCGGCATGCCGGCAGCGTTCAACAAACTCAATGGCAAATTCAAAAAGTTCCTCAGTGCAGGAGGTAAGGTGGGGGGTGCTTGGATGCAGATGGCAGGTAACGAGTTGTTCGCCGGTAACGATAATCAGGGTGCCGATACAAAAATCACCTTTGACGCGAAATCCGGCGCAAACCGTGGCGACCAGTTCAGCAGCTTTCCTTCCATCGACATGGTAATTACCGAAGCGGTAGCCTATATCGCCACACAGAAGGGGCTCTACGCTATCGACCGAGCAGCAAACGCAAAAGCTATCGCCTCGATCCCTAAACTGAAAAGCGAGGAAACTAATTTGGTTAAGGCGATTGCGGAGATTCGCGAGCGCCACAAGGCGGCCGCTAAAGCCGGTAATGCCGGTGACTTGGCCAAGGCCACTTCGGAACTTAATCAAGCGACAGGCCGCTTGACTGATATCGCGAAGGAAAGGGAGGCGTTTAATGGAGCTCGCGCGAAATGGTTTGTTTCTCGCGAGCAAATGGGGCCGTTGACGGTGGCGGGGCAACTGGGGCCAATGGCCATGGCCGGGCAAACGCTCTTTGCTGGCGGTGAGGGGTACGTCATCTCGTTGAATGCGAATACTGGTCAGTTGACCTCCGTGTACGGAATCAAGGGCACAGCGATGAGTCTTGCGGTGGCAGACGAGCGGTTATTTGTAAGCACCGACTTCGGGGAGATTCATTGCCTTGGCGCGCAAGACCCTCCGAAGTCTCTGCTCAAGCGTACCGAGCAGGCCAAGCCTGTTACGCACGGCCAAGCTGAGCGAGAGATTGCAATGGAAATTCGGCGACGGTCGGGCGTCTCGAAAGGTTGGTGCCTTGTGGCGGGTGCGCGTGACGGTCGCTTGGCCAAGGCGTTGGCAAGTGAGACTCAGATGAACATTGTCGTGATCGAACATGACCCGGAGCGACTTAAAACGATTAGGAAAGAGTTGTATTCATCGGTTTTGTACGGAAACAGGGTAGTCGTGGCCGACTGGGATTACGCAGAGTTGCCTGATTATTTCGCTAACCTCATCGTTTCGGAACGCGGTTGGTTGGGGGAGGATATGCAACTGCCCGTGGATCAGTTGGCCCGAGTATTACGTCCAACTGGCGGCGTTTTGCTGCTAGGATCGACAGAGGCTTGGCCAAAGGGCAGGGAGGCCAAGGTGATCGAGGGCTTGAAAGCCAACGCAAGGGCGAGGTATGAGGTGACTCAATCTGATGGATGGCTGAAATTTAGACGGGGCAAGCTAGACGGTGCAGGTAGTTGGGCTGGGTTGTATGGAAACAATTCCAAGACCTCGTCTACACAGGACCGGCTTGTGAAGGGTCCGCTTGGGGTGTTGTGGTTCGGCGAGCCAGGTTCGGAGCACATGGTGGATCGGCACGCTCGATCGGCAAGTCCGCTGGCCATTAACGGGCGACTGTTTGTCCAAGGGATGGAAGTAGTGATGGCGTACGACGCCTACAATGGAACGTTCCTTTGGCAACGAAAAATCCCTGGTGCGGTTCGCGTGCGCGTTGATGTCGATAGTTCGAACATCACAGCCAACGAAAATTCAATATTCGTCGCAGCTAATGATCGTGTCCTGCAACTTGACGCTCAAACAGGTAGAACACGGCGTGAATTCCAAGTACCCAGAACGCCCGGCGCACAGGCACTGCGTTGGGGGAATATTTCTGTTGATGGAGGCACGCTTTTTGGCACAGGAGCGGTGCCGTTGACTAATGAGTATGGTTATCTTTGGAATGCACTTGTAGAAAACGGCGAATGGATAGCGGAGGGCGATGCCCCTAAGGAGGCGCTTGCAAAGTTCAAAACAATCAAGGCCAGTTATCCCCGGCCAGACAATCGGGCGTACGATTATTTTAAACGTGCGGGCCTGCACTGGCACCCGATCAACACCTTCCCGGATTGGATGCCAGACTTCAAGCCGTCGAGCGTCGCAAAAACCATTATGCTCAGTGAGAAGGTCTTTGCGTATAATATTCCTACAGGCGAACTGCTTTGGGAGCATACCGGCAAATCAATTCCAAACATCTCGCTTGTAATCGGTGGAGATCGCGTTTTTTTTCTACAGGATGATGTTAGCGAAACGGAGCGGCAAAAGGCTCGAGAGTCGGTTCGGGCGAACATTGAAGGGGGCAGTTACATTCCGGAGGGTGAACAGCAACTAGCCGAAAAGGATCGAGATGTCCGGCGCGTAGTCTGCCTGAATGCGAAAACAGGTGAGGAGCTTTGGAACCGCCCACAAGACCTGACTGGCAGCGGCGGGACCAAGCTCGGCCTCGCCTATCAAGACGATAAGCTGCTGTTCTTTGGGCATTACAGCAATCACGACGAGGGGCCGTTCAACAAGGGGGAACTGACGTGGCGCAGGATCACGGTACTGCAGGGTGATAGTGGTAGTTTACTGTGGAGCAAGCCGCTCAATTACCGCCGTAGGCCGACGATTGTTGGGGATACAATTTACATCGAGCCTCGGCGCTGCGATCTTGCCACCGGCGAAATCCAGAAACGCACGCATCCTATCACCGGCGAGACTGTGGACTGGGAGTTTGTCCGGCCGGGCCACAGTTGCGGGATTGTGACCGCCACGCCGCACAATCTTTTTTTTCGGTCGTACAGTGGTGCAATCGTGAACACAGAGCAGGATAGCGGTCTGCAGTTATTCGGCGGTATGCGCCCCGGTTGCTGGAATAGCATGATCCCTGCGAATGGCCTACTGAGCATGCAGGAGGCCAGCGCCGGCTGTACCTGTAACTATTCACTTCGCACTACGGTCGTGTTGAAGAACAAGCCACAGAAAGGTCATGCCGAGTGGGCCGTCTTCATCAGTCAGGCGGCAACCAAGCCGGTAAAACACTTGGCGATCAACTTTGGTGCGCCCGGTGACATGCGCGCAAAGGATGGTACGGTTTGGTTCTCTTACCCTCGCCCAAACACTAAGGAGGGTCGAAATGCCTTCGTCAACTACGGCATCAAGTTCAGCCTCAAGGAAGAGGGCAAGCCGGAAGTCGTGCAGCGTGATTGGGTGGGGAAGACCGTGGCCGGAACCGATAAGCCATGGCTCTATACTTCCGGACTTAAAGGCTTAACCAGTATTCAGGTGCCGCTACTTGAGAAGGATCAGGCCGCTCGATACACTGTGAGACTTGGTTTTGCGAAACTGCCAGGAGATTCCAAAGGTAGCCGTGTGTTCGATGTGAAGCTTCAAGGTAAAACCGTCCTGCAATCACTCGATGTTGCCCTGGCTGGCGGGGTACTTGGCCAAGTGGTGCTACGTGAATTTGAGGGTGTGGAGGTTGTAGAGAACCTCACCATCGAGTTGATCCCGGTAAACGCAAAGAACGCCAAGGTGGCACCGACAATTATCCAGACACTCGAGGTGAACCGTGAGGATCTTCGTGCGGCGAAATAGCTTCAAGTGATCTCCTGCTTGAAACGACTATTTATCCTGCTGGTTATCTTGCAGCAGTTCGAGGCCCTTGGTTGCCGATTCAATGTGCGCGATGTTGGATTCGTCGACCTCGGCTCTGAGCCGTACCGTCTTTATCTATTTGTCGGCGATGCCATGCCTACTACCGAGCGTGAGTCGCTACAATCGATTGCTGTTGCTACTTTTTATGATACAAATGTGAAACCTAAGCTGGTTGCGCTTGGGCAAGCTCGTCAAACCGCAGTCAAGGGGTTCGTCCCGTCTGGTTTTACAGGTCAAACACCAATGGCTGTGCTGGTTTCGCCTGACCAAAAAAGGACACTGTCGGTATCCTTGGTCGAGGAGGGTCGGCCAGTTCTACAGACGGCCTGGGATGCACTCGAGTTGCTGGTGGATTCGCCTCGTCGAAATACCGTCCTAAAGAAAGTGTTCGACCGTTACGGCGTCGTGCTTATCATCGAAGGAAGCGATGCCACGGAGAACAGGCGTGTTCGATCTATGGCCGATGCGGCGGTCTCGAGAATTACAGCCGCGATGCCTGGCCTGGAAAAGGAGATCCAACGTCCGCCCGTGGTCGAGGTGATTTCGGCGGACGACTATGGCGCTGAACGGGCATTCCTGTGGAGCCTCGGAATTGGGGAGGGAGCATCGTCCCCTCAGGTGGTTATTCTTTACGGACGGGGTCGGATGATCGGGCCAGTGCTCAGTGGTGAGCGTTTAAGTCAGTCAAGCGTCAGCGCCATCCTGACCACCATCGGTCTCAATTGCGAATGTGGTCTCGACCGCAAATGGATGCAGGGGATCATGGTTCCTCTAAAATGGGATCGAGACCGGAAACAGGAAATTGCAAAACAGCTTGGCTTTAATCCGGAAAGCCCGGAGATCCGAATCGAGATGAGCCAAATCATAGCCAAAGGTGGCCCAGGGCAGGGGGTCAACCGCTCTGAAATTGTCGGTGATACATTGGACGATCTGCTGACCGGTTATCGCACCGGGAGTTTGCCTTCGGGCAATACCCCGGAACCAAGCGCAAACCCACCCGGCCAAGCGTTCGAAACAGAAAAGCCCCCGGCGCCGGAATTTCCGATGTCAGCCTGGATTAGCTTGGCAGGAATTTTAATACTCATCGTGGGTGGGCTTATTGTGCTGGGTGCCCACCGGAGGGAATCTCATTAGAATCAAAATTTGGGTTATTAATTGAGCGCTTCAGCAGGTACTTTTAGCGCGAATCGTCTTGATATAATTTGTGAACTCAGTTTTTCAGGTTCCATGGTGACTTGACGTTGATCAAATTCGAACAATGGATTAAGCCTGCTCACTTTTCCGTCTGGCCATTGAACGTTGTAATCCGAGTAGCCTGCCATTTTTTCCGGGAAATCAGTGCTGATGTATTGGGCTCCGCTTGAAAAAGCCAAATTCATTTGTCGATAATCGTTTGTGCGTCCCTCTCTCAGATCTGAATCGGCCCGGGTCCTGATTAGGTAACCCTCCTTGATTCGCTTTTGAATCTCTACATAATTTCCTTTCGGATCATTGATTTTTAGAAAGGCAGATTCTGGTTGGCCGGGAGGTGAGCTTACAAATAAAAGTGCTCCCTGTAGTCCTGGGTGAAGTTTGAGATAGTTTATTCTCTCAGCCCCTTGGTTGTCTAAAGCTATGACAAATTTACCACGACATTCTCCAAGGGATGGCCAGGCCCCTTTGCGAATCGCTTGGTTTAATGTTTCATGTTCACCCTGAACCTTGTTTGGGGTAATGATTTGCCCGGGCTTTAGTACTTCAACTATTTCCTTCTCAAGCTGTCTGAAATCGTCCATTTCAAAGATGCCTGATTTGTTCCCCTTTCTGGTTGGAACGGTTTTTTTTGTTTCGATCAGAACCATGATTGGCAGGTGGAGGTTATTTTTCTTGGACCATGTGTTTAGTTCGCTTAATGCGCTCTTTAGGGTTGGCGTGTTGGATCTGAAATCAAAATTCGGAAAGTGAATTATCTTCATTCCTGGCGACATCATGGATTCAGTGTCAAATTCGGGATGGCGTGATTTCCAATTTTTCAGTCCTGTCATCGTTGCCCCAAGCGGAGAGGCAAAAGCACCTCCCTTAATATCGTGAAACACATCAAGTTCAAGTTTTCGCATACCGAGAATATCCAATTGCTCAGGCAGTGGTCGATGAGTGTATGAAATGTTTGCCGCTTCGCCGGGCATGACGGTTTTAATTATTTTCATAACCCCGGGTTCCGGCGCAATGTGATAACTGTTGTGTGTTCCGATGAGTTGAATCTGATTCATTTTAAACATCAAATCGGATTCTGGCACGAGTTGTGATTGGATTTCCAGTTCAACCGTGTTTTGTAATTCCTTATTGAGATGTATTACCAAATGCTTTCTGTCTTCTGAGAGAGAAGCGGATATCTTTTTGTTGGCCGGTTGAATCCTATGCCACCATATCCAGTTTTCTGGGGCGAGCATTTCAGGGAGCAAGTAGGTAAGATGTTTATTTTGTTTTTCTGCTGTGAGCTCTCCCTGAACGAATTTCTTTTTGGCTTTGAAGTTGGTGTTGCCCTGGCTGTTTGCATCCGGAACTTTCAGGCAAAGAAGGCATAAGCAGGCAACAGTGGCCCCTGGAATCTTGTTGCTTTTCAAATTTAAAATGAGTTTAGAAGCAAACTTCATCCAGTTTCTCTGTGTGTGTTTCTGGGCGTCCGCTGGCGCAAGGCAAGATTAATTAACCGGTCGGCTTCGACCATCGTCGATGATTTTTTGCAGTCGCTGTTTCATCCGTTCCAACACTTTGGGGTGCTGGCTGGCGATGTCCTTTTCTTCCTGCTTGTCCTTGCTGAGGTCGAAAAGTGCAAATCTTGGAGTAGGGGTATTTGTGAGTTTGTTAGTAACGACAGCATTGCGTTTACGCTTGGTATCGTGGCGTTGTAGTTTCCATTTACCAGCGCGGAAACCGTAGTTACCGCCTTTGCCGTTGTCTTGCTGGACGAGATGACTGCGCCCTTTAGCGTCTTTTTTGCCGAGCAACGCGTCCATGACGTCGAAACTGTCAGGGCAGGCATCCGCCGGCATCTTGACCCCTGTGAGCGCAGCAAAACTGGCGGCTAGGTCGATGGTGCAGACCATCTCGCTGGTAATGCCCTTTGCAATTTTGCCGGGCCAATAAGTGATAAACGGTGTGCGGGTGCCACCCTCGAGCACGCTGTATTTGCCGCCGCTAAACGGGCCGTTCGGCCGGTGGTCGGCCATTTTTTCGAGAGCTCCATCCTTGTAACCGTCGTCACCGACCGGACCGTTGTCCGAGCAGAAAACAATCATTGTATTTTTGGAGAGATTTAGGCGGTCGAGTGTTTTTACCAGTTCGCCGACGCACCAATCCAGTTGCACCACGGCATCACCTCTAAAGCCGAGGCCGGATGTACTGTGAAACCGCTCGTGAGGCATCCGCGGCACGTGGAGGTCGTGCGAGGAGAAGAATAGAAAGAATGGATTGTCCCTGTTGGTCTCAATCCATTTGTTGGATTGCTTCACCCATTCGTCGGCGAGGTCCTCGTCGCGGAAGCGCGCCGCGTGGCCGCCAGTGTAAAAGCCGATGCGACTAATGCCGTTGTGGATGGTGGCATTGTGACCGTGGCTCCAGTCCATCTTGAGCGTGTCCCGGTGCGTCAGACCCGTCGGATGATCCGCACTGGGCTTTTTCCTGCCGACCCACAGTGGATCCATCGGGTCGAGATTCTTTACGCGATGATTTACGACATACACCTGCGGCACTCGATCGTTGGTAGTGGGAAGGAGGTAGTTGTAGTCGAAACCGATCTCGCGCGGGCCGGGGTTCAGCTCGCCGTTCCAATCCGGCCCGCTTGGCCCGCCCAGGCCAAGGTGCCATTTGCCGATGACAGCGGTCGCGTAACCGGCACGCTTGAGTAACGACGGCAATGTCTCGACGCCGGGTTGAATGATGGCGGGGCCATTCGGAGGGGCGATACCGGTGTTGTTTTGCCGAAATGCATACTTTCCTGTTAGGAACGAAAATCGAGTCGGCGTGCAGGTTGAGGCGGAGCAGTAGCCACTGGTGAATTGCAGTCCGTTGGCGGCGAGTTTATCGATGTTCGGTGTTTTGAGATTTTCCGGCTTGGCTCCGTAACAACCAATGTCACCATAGCCAAGGTCGTCGGCCATAATGACGATAATGTTGGGTTTTTCGGCCTTGGCCGTTTGTCCAATCAGTGAACTGGCTATGGTGGCGAGCAGGATAGATAAAAAACGCATGCCGGTTATGTAGCGGCGAAGCTCTGGTTGGTCAACCAAGTGCATGTTTAAGCGCGGATGGTCACTTATCGTTTTGCTCCCGGATGTGTTTGAGGTAGAAATCATTGAGTTCCTTTGGCCACTTGAAGATGGGGGTTTTTAGTGGATCGAAACCCTGCAGGTGGCCGGGTGACTTGCGCTGGGATGGGCGTTTGTAGCGCCACTGGTTGTCGCCAAAAATCTCCTCAACCAGTTTAGCCAAGGTGGGGTCGTACTCCTTGAGTTCTTCCCGGGTGTCGACGTGATTGTGGTCGTGATCCGGTGGGCGGTTGGTGTTGAACCAGCTTTGCACGCCTTCGGCCCAATATTCGGCTTTGTTGTTTGCGGCGTATTTGCTCTTCCATAGTCCCTTGGTCATTGCGGCCTTGTAGGTATCGGCTAGCCGTTTGTCGAATGTCGTGTCCACGTCATAGATGCCGTTGAGATGGATGGCGTGGGCAAACTCGTGGATCATGATATTCTCTGTGTTGTAGGGATCGCCGGGATAGCAGAGCAGGTTTTCTTCAGCGCAGCTGACGACCGGATCTGTACGGGAGGAACCGAGGCCGCGCGCGCGGCGATCCCAAAACTTAGCGGGGGTCATTTTGCTGTGTTCCGGCACCTGTGTGGTGAACTCATTGTGAGCCATGACGACCAGCCGGCAATTACGCCGGACCAGGTTGTCGATGATGTCTTGTCGGTGCCCAATCATTTGGTCAACGAGATAAGCGGCCTCCGTGAGGGCGTAGTCGGAAACTTTTTCCGAGGAAACGATCGGGAAGCCGTTGACGCTCGTGCTCTTTTTGTAGAAGGCAGGCAGATTAAGGTGCTCAGGCAGTTCGGCGGACACGGGGTGCTTGTCAGTCCCGCCTTTCTCCGGCTTAGGGCGGTTGCGATATTTTTTGTAGAGCCGGTTGTGCCGGTTGTCGAGGCTGACCTTTTTGCCGGCGATCCACATCTGTTTCACTTGGGTGCGAATTTCGAGGATGTGGCCGTTTGCCGTGAAGAAGGTTGCCTCCTTGCCAACCTCGATGGAGCCAAGGCGCTTGCCTACACCGAGGATTTCGGCCGTGTGCAGTGTGATGCCCTTGAGTGCTTCAGCGCGGGGTAGCCCGTGTGCTGCCGATTGAGCGGCGGAGTAGGGCAGGTTGCGGGCATTCGAGGCAGCGAACCGAGCCAACCCCTCGCTAAACACCACTTTCACGCCAGCTTTGTGCAGAATGCCAGCGGCACGAAATTGAGCATCGTACCGGTCAAAGTCGCGCGCCGGCAGTGTGAACGTGTGCTCGAAAATCACCGGCACATTGTGTTTGGTTAGGAGTTCGGTGATCTGCCATGCGTCGCGTGCGCCTGCGATAATCGGTTTCCAGCCGCGCTTGGTTGCCCAGTTTACTGCCGACTCAATTTGCACTCGCGAATCGGCGTGGATAACCACCGGCTTTTCGGCGCGAACCCACGGCAGCATCGCGTCCCAGGCGGGGATGCCTTTGTGCCCTGGAGCCGATTGCGACTTGGCGTATGCGCGGGCTTCCTCGAAGAAGTCGTCGATTTCCTTCAGGCGCTTATCGCGGTTCTTGGCCTGTTTCTTGGTGTCGTCTGCAGCGAGGTTGATGTTCATCGATGGCCAGAACAGATGCAGTGCGACCGGTGATTGGTGGGTCATGTTCTCGTAACCCCAGCCGACGGTGGCCATCAGGCCGGACTGCCCGGTGACGGTTCCCCCCTGTGGAGTTGGCGCGAAGTGTGTGATTCCGTTGGCGCGGGCGACCGGGATCAGTTCTGAGTCGGGGTTGACTGCGAGCCACGATTTGACTTCTGGTGTGTAGATACCGACTTCCCTGGTGTCGACCGTGGCGCGCACTGCGGGGATTTCCATCAGTCCAAGTGCGGTGGTCGGCGCGATGAGTCCAGGGAACAGATGCTGTCCCTTGAGATTGACGACCTGTGTTCCTTCGGCAGCGGGTTTCTCCTTGACCGGACCGACGGCCTTGATCGTGTCGCCGTCGATAAGCACAAAACCGGGCGAGTGTGTCGGTCCGGAGACGGTGTGCACCACGGCGTTGGTGAACAGCGTGGGCTTGGCAAATGGGTTTGGCCAAGCTGTGAGCATCGTGACTATCGTGATTGTAAAAACTGGGATGAGCGGTTTTGTTCGTCTCATGGTTGCGTCCTCCTTTAGTTATTCAGTTTCGATTTTGCAGTCCTGACAATCGACCACACCGAGGCCGTGAGCTGTCTCGAGTGCGCGTCGGAAAAAGGCGGCTCGAGCATCCTTTGAATCCTTGTTTTTGCCCTTATTCTTATCCTTTTTTGCATTATGTTTGGCCTTGGCTAGGAGTTTTTCGCGTTCCTTCGCGCGGGCCTCGGCTCGAGCAATGCCTTCGCCTCGCTCGAAGTAGCGTTTCCCCTCGATCCACGTTTCCAGACAGACGGTACTGGTGCTCAGGGGATGTTCTGACCAAATGACAAAATCGCCGTCCTTGCCAACCTCGAGTGAGCCGACCAGATGATCGACTCTCAGTTGCTTCGCCGGGTTGATCGTGACGAAGTTAAGCGCCTCGGTTTCTCTCGTGTTGCCGTACTTGACCGCCTTGGCAGCCTCGAGGTTAAGGCGCCGCGCAAGGTCGGATGAGTCGGAGTTAAACGACACCACCACGCCGCGCTCTCGCATTAGGCTCCCAGCGTACGGGATGGCGTCGATAACCTCGTACTTGTAGGCCCACCAGTCCGCGAAGCAGGAACCGCCAGCACCGTGTGCGGCAATTTCGTCGGCCACCTTGTAGCCCTCGAGAACATGCTGAAGTGTCCCGATCCGGACACCGAACTTCTCCATGGTCCGAATAAAGGCGAGGATTTCATCCTGCCGGTATGAGTGGCAGTGAATCCACCGCTTGGCCTGGATGATCTGGCCAAGTGTCTCGAGTTCGAGGTCTCGCCTCGGAGGCGGTCCTCCTTTTTCGCGGAAGCGACGCCACTCACGATTGTATTGCCAGGCAGCGGTGAAGCGGTTTTCGTGAAACGCAGGGACCCCCATTCGCGTTTGGGGAAATCGGGTCGTTTTATCGTCACCCCAGTTCGACTGTTTCACGTTCTCGCCAAGCGCAAATTTGATGCCAGGCGGCGCGGCTTGGAACTTCATCGTCTCCGGCCCATGGCCAAGTCGCAGCTTGATGATTGCGTTTTGACCGCCGATCGGGTTAGCCGACCCATGCAGCAGGTTGGCCACGGTCAGGCCGCCCGCAAGCTGGCGATGTGTTTCCGGCGACTCGGAGTTGACGACGTCGCCGATGGAGACCATCGCCGACGATGGCAGGGTGCCTTCGTTCACCGAGCCGAGAATCATACTGTGGTTGTGTGCGTCAATGAGTCCGGGGGTGACGTGTTTGCCTTTGGCATCAATCACATGGGCGTTTTCGGGTTGCTGAAGGTTGCGCCCGATTTTCTTTATTTTGCCATCAGTAATCAGCAGGTCGTGTTTTTTTAGCACGCCACGTTTGCTGCTGGTCCAGAGGGCGGCATTGCGGACGAGCACCGCAGGCGGCTCGAGTACGGTGTCCTCCTCGATGGGTGATCGGGCCAGTCGCTTGTCCGGTTCATTTACTTTCGTGTTTTCTTCCTTTTTCTTCTTCTCGTTCTTCTCCTCGTCGTCTTCCTCCTTCTTCTCGATCCAGGCGAGCTTCTCCGGTTCGAGTGTGATCCAGCTGCCCTCGATCCAGACTCCCTTCAGCTTGGCCTTTGGGTCGAAGTAGTCGCCTTCGACCACGACGAGGTTGGCCAATTTGCCGGCTTCAACCGTACCGAGTTGGTCGGCTGCGCCGGTGAGTCGGGCTGGTGTGGTGGTCAGTGCAGCGAGCGCGTCGTGCTTGCTTAGTCCCCGGTCGATGACCTTGGCCAAGTTCTCGCGGAATGACTTTTTATCCTTGATTCCATGCGTGGTGAGAGCGATTTCGAGTCCGTTTTTCTGAAGCAAAACCGGGTTCTCCGGAGCCCAGTCCCAGGCTCGAAGTTGGTCGAGTGAGACGCGTTCCCAGTCGGCGTCAGTTGGCATTTTTGGTGCCTTGGGCAAATTGATCGGCACGATAAATCGGGTGGCATTGGCCTTCACAAGATCCGGCCGTCGCCATTCGTGGCCGGTCGCGACGATGATCGGCTTGATGCCAAACTCGCCGGCAAGTCGAATTGCCTTGTCCACCATGAGCACACTTCCTGGCTCGATGATGACCGGTTGCCCGTTTTTCAACACTGTTTGAAGTATATCGAGAGACTTGTTGTAGGCTGGTCGCTTGAACGTGCCGGCGTTGGCCTTGTAGTACTCCCAAGTGTCGTTGTAGTGTTTTGCGTCGGAGAGGGTCTGACGAATCGCGGAGATCACACCCATCAGAGATTTGGGGAACTCCCCCGGCTTGGATGCTTTTGTGTCGAAAACTATGTGCTGAAAAAGTTGCGGCTTGATGACAAGCAGGTTGGGCGACCCTTGGCCAAGCGAGATGAGGGCGCTTTGGCCACGAATGATGCCGTTGGACGGAGTGAGCACGGCGGCGGTGAACCCCTGCGCGCGCAGTGTCTCGTAACTGTCCGGCTTCGGGCTGAACGCCTCGGTGACATCGTGCTCCGGCTCCATTGTGGACAGGCCAGAGCCGGGGCCGGTTGTCCCAGCGTCAAGTTCGTTGCCAGGCGCACCGAGAAAACCCGGTTTGCCGGCGGCGGTCGCGCCGGCGCCGGTGATACTTTGTGTCATCGTGGTCGTAATCGGCTTGGCCTCGGTGACATATGGGTCGATGAAACCGGCGTAGAGTGTCAGGCCGGTCATGTCCCACTCACGTGCGGACTCCGGTGCTTGGCCGTTTTCGGTGACGGCTTGGATGCGGCCGTCGCGAATGATCACCGTGGCGTTATCGATCGTGACTCCCGGCTTGACGGCAACCTTGGCGTGGATCAGCGCGTGGTGCCCGGGTGGCAAGGGGCGGTTGCCCGGTGGAAGAATCTCGGCCTCTGTCGGGCTGGTGAGCGACAGTAAAACCGCTATTGTGAGAACGTTGCTCAGTTTCGACATAGGCCGGATTCAACCAGAAGCCGTCCCACCTGACCAAACAAAACTCGACGCTTGTCCAAGCGGCGGCTTTCGGTTATTAAGTCTGTGTTCTTTGACTTGGGCATTTGCCCATAGACAATCATGACGCTGGAAGGAACCCCGTGAAACTCGGGGGCGGTTGCGCCACTGTGACGAGCTGTTAGGCAGCTCGAAGTCAGGTCAATTCTATCGCTCATGCTCGTCGGGCCGCCTGCGCGGCCAACTTCTCCGCATCCGAGAAGGATGAGGCCGGCACGATGGTGCAGCTTTAATCCCAAGACCCTCCCACGCGGAAGGTCTTTTTTTATGCCTGCCATCTGTTGGTCTCAGCATTTAAAGAGATCAACAAATGAAAGGTACCGTTTTCATCGCATTGGGATTCGTCGTCTTGTCGGCAGTCAGTGAAGCACGCGCCACGCAGTTTGCTGTGGAGGTCGTGTCGTATGAACCGGGAAGCGGATTCGCCACCGATTGGAACAGCGGTGTCGGATTTACAAACAGGGACGCCATTATCGGCGCACCGGCCCGCTCGACACCAGGCAAATGGGGCGGGCCAATCACGCCGTTCAGTCCACCTTACCTGTCCGACCAGATACTCTCCATCGGCCGGGGCGGCGAAGTAACGTTGAAATTCGCCAAGCCGATTCGAGATGAGCCGTTCAACCCGTTCGGGCTCGACTTCATCGTGTTCGGAGGTGCGGGATTCGTGGTTACCAACGGCGATTTCAGCGGCGGCGGGATTACGGATGGGACACTCTTTGGTCAAGCCGAAGGTGAGACACGCGTGTCGGTGAGCACCGATGGCGATGCTTGGTTTTTACTGAATCCGGAACTGGCACCAGTGTTGGACGCCTACTTCCCGACCGACGGTGGCGGTGATTTTAGCCTGCCGGTGAATCCCGTCTTGGCCAAGGGCGACTTCGCTGAAGGCGGCTTGGCAAAGTTCACTGAACTTTACGCCGGCTCCGGCGGAGGGAGCGGATATGACATCGCCTGGGCAATCGATACCGACAACAAACCGGTTGCGCTTGGTCAAGTGCAGTTCCTCCGGTTCGAGGTATTGTCAGGTAAAGTCGAGATCGACGCGGTTAGCGATACACGGCCACAGACGGAAAATCTTGCCTGGGATTTTGAAGGTTTCTCGTCTGATCCCATGGCCAACGGCTGGGCGATGCACGGTGACGAGTCACTCTTCAAGTGGAATGCTGAATCCGGAGCGCTGGCGCTCACATGGGATTCCGAAAAGCCGAACAGCTATTTTTACCGTCCGCTTGGTTTGACGCTGACAGAGGGTGACCATTTTGCATTTACGTTCGACATTGTATTCAATCAGGTGAAAGCTGGATATCTTGACGGCCAGCCGTACACGTTTGAAGTTGCGCTTGGCTTGGTTAATATCGAGTCGGCTAAGGCAGATGTGTTCAACCGTGGCAACGGCACCGATTCGCCGAACCTGCTCGAGTGGGACTATTTTCCGGACACCGGCTTCGGTGCGACTATTTCGCCGGCGATCGCCTCCACGACAAGCCAGTTCGCCGCTGGATTCACGTTTCCTGCCGCAATGGCCATAGGGGAAACGTACTCCGTTAGGATGGAGTTCGATCCCGGTAAACGGGCGTTGAAGACGTTCATGCTCCAAAACGGAAAAGCGTGGAAGGAAATCGAAACGGTGACATTGAAACATGACTTTGCTGATTTCGCTGTCGATGCGTTTTCAATCAGTAGTTACACGGCGAAAGGTGGCGATTCGAGCCTTCTTGCCACCGGCTGGGTCGATAATCTGGCGATCGCAGTTGCCCGTTCGCAACCGAGAATTGTGAGCGGCCGCTTGACTGATGGTCAATGGACGGCTCGCTCGTTTGACTTTGGTGCAGTGGGTTCTGTGCTAGAACGATCCGCTGATTTGCTTGAGTGGCACCCGGTCGAGAACGGAGTGCGTGAAGAGGGTTTTTATTTGAGGTTGATCGATGAGAACCCACTAGTTGGTGGTGGATTTTATCGCCTTAGTAGATGAGCTCTGAAAAGCAAAAACATGGTTTCACATTGGTGGAGTTGTTGGTCGTGATCACCATTGTAGCGATATTGGCGAGCCTGTTGTTGCCAGTCCTGTCATCGGCCAGGAGCAAGGCGCAAGGCACGGTTTGCACTAGCAATCTTAGGCAGCTTGGCATCGTTGGGCAAATGTACTGGAGCGACAACGGCAACCGCGCCTTTGCCTACCGCGGGGAGAGAGTTGACAGCGGCGATCTGTTTTGGTTTGGATGGCTAGAGCGCGGTGGGGAAGGGCAGCGGCGGTTTGAATTGGCCAAAGGCGTGCTTCATCCGTACCTCGGCGGGAGAGGGGTGGAGACTTGCCCGGGACTGGTCTATGTCGATTCGCGTTTCAAGTTGAAGGCCACCGGCGCCGCATTTGGCTATGGCTACAATTTGCACCTGGCCGGGGGGGTTGCCAGGCCGGGAGTGCAGATTGATGGCTTGGACAAGCCGGGTGGCACGGTGTTCCTTGCTGACGCCGCTCAGGTGAATACGTTCCAGTCCCCGGCCACGAATGAGAGACCAATGCTCGAGGAGTTTTATTACGTGAACGACCGCGAGCGAACTGCACATTTTCGGCACGACAAAAAGGCAATTGCGGCGTTTTGTGACGGCCACGTAGGCCAGGCGGGATTTGAAACGGGCTCGATCGATGATCGAATGCCGGATCAGTGGGTGGGGCGGTTGCCCGGCGAACTATTGCGAGATACAATGGTTGAACATTGAGGGTTATTCCGCGCTGTCTTCATCTTCGGTCTTGTCTGTATCCTCCCCGGCCGGTTCAGGGTCTTCGGTCGGGGTGGCTGACTCTTCGGCAATTCGGGTGACTTTTACCTCCTTGGGGTTGAAGTTTTTCAAGATGATATCTTCGTCAACAAATACTCTGACATTTAAATTGGTAGTCAAAACACCATTAGGAATGGTTACGGGATCCACCAATACTTTTACCTTGGAAGCGCTGGTAAAGTTCGGAACAGGGTCAGCATTTGATGCTAACTCCAATACAACCTCAGCAGGTTCAAGTATATACTGAGTATTATCATCGGGTGAATATATAATTCGAACAGGAAAGTTTTGAACGAGCTCGGCGCGATTGGTCGAAACGGTTGGGGGTTCAAGGGGATTTATGGGCTTTGGCGATGGCGGTTTGGCTTCTTTTAGTTCTTGTTCTTTCGCTTTTGTAGGATCGTTGCGGGATTGGACTTGGTAGATCGCATTCCATATGAGCACAGCCAGCAATATCGATATGGCTTTCCAGGCAATATTACGCGTTAATATGTCATACCAGGCCATGTCAGTTGCCCGTTGTCTTGGTTTGTAGGCCGGCAGCAGCTGGCTTGGGTTTCAAAGACATTATCCAACCTTTGAAACTGCGATTACGAATCGGTGTCACAAACACACTGTTCAATGTTCCACGAAGTTTCTTGAGCGAAATACCTTGGATTAGTTGCCCTTTGAATGCCGTGGAGATGGCGCCTGTTTCCTCTGACACCGCAATCACCAGCGAGTCAGATTCCTCGCTCATTCCGATGGCGGCGCGGTGGCGGGTGCCAATGGTTTTACTGATGTCCTGCCGGCGTGTGAGCGGGAAAATGCAGGCTGCACTCAGGATGCGGTCCTCATTGATGATCACCCCGCCGTCGTGAATTGCATTGTTTGGAAAAAAGATGGTTTCGATCATCTCAGGTGAGGCCTCGCAGTCCACGATGATTCCGGATTCGATGATATCCTGCAGGTGGGTTGACTGTTCGATAGCAATCAGGGCCCCGGTGCGCGCCTCGCTGAGCCGGTCAACGGCTTGAATGATGACTTCGATATTTTCACGTTGTTCCGGGAGCGATGTGAAGAATGTCAAATTACCCAAACCGGCGAGCAAGCGGCGCAGTTCCGGTTGGAAAATGATCAGCGCGGCAAAGGCGGATAACCCGAAGAAATAATTCAGCAGCGACGAAAGGACAGTCAATTCTAACCCGATGCAAATTAGGAGGGCAATCAGCAGACCAAGAAAA
>Ga0315329_10000128_pt1 | contig 29384 bp, 27 predicted proteins | sample M150032315metaG_FD_203459 | JGI IMG/M metagenome (GOLD analysis project Ga0315329, IMG submission 203459) | Ammonia-oxidizing marine archaeal communities from Monterey Bay, California, United States - M1 500m 32315 | ecosystem: Environmental > Aquatic > Marine > Coastal | place: USA: California...
TAAATTACCAGACATGCCTAATATGCCAGACTTATCATTGCCTACGCCATATAAGGATGACACTTTTCAAGGCTCAGTTCTAGATAGGTACAGCGTTAACCAGTTACAGATTGGTATGTCTAAGTCACAAGTAACTGAACTTATTGGTTCGCCGAGCATTATAGATTTATTTCATAATACGCAGTGGGATTACATAAATTTTTCAACTTTACATCAAAAAGAAGATATTCGTTATCGCCTAACACTTATATTTGATGGTGAAATACTTACTGAAATAGATTCAACTGGTTTGGACAAACTGCCGCCATTAACTATCGCAGAGAAAGCTCTTGAGGATCAACGTCTTGCTGTAACCAATGCTGAAGGAATTGCTGAGGCTAAGCGACAAGATGAATTACGTCTAGCACAGCAGGTCCAAGTTGCTAAAGAGCTAGCAGAGAAGCAGCGCAAAGCAGAACAAAAGGCTAAAGCAGAGGCAGATGAGAAAGCAGTTGCGGAAACTAAGCGACAAGATGAATTACGTCTAGCACAGCAGGTCCAAGTTGCTAAAGAACAAGCTGAGGCAGATGAGAAAGCAGTTGCGGAAGCTAAGCGACAAGATGAATTACGTCTAGTACAAAAGGACAAAGATGTAAAAAAAGAGCCTGAGTTGCTACGTTATAAAATAATTAGAGGTGATTCGTTAAGTAGAATAGCACGGAGATACAGAACTACCGTTAAGATTATAAAAGCATTAAATGGACTTAATAGTGACTTTATCCGTGCAGATGATTATTTACTTGTTCCGAGAAATCATGAAGAAGCTGAAAAAGTTGCTAAAGAACAAGCTGAGGCTGATAGAGTTGCTAAAGAAAAAGCTGCACAGATTGCCAAGGACGATGAGGCAAAACGAATTGCTAAAGAAAAAGCTGCACAGATTGCCAAGGACGATGAGGCAAAACGAATTGCTGAAGAAAAAGCTGCACAGATTGCCAAGGACGATGAGGCAAAACGAATTGCTGAAGAAAAAGCTGCACAGATTGCCAAGGACGATGAGGCAAAACGAATTACTGAAGAAGCCTTAATCGCAGCCCAAAAGGAAGAAGAAGTGCGTATTGCTGAAGAGAATAATAAGCCTTGGTATCAATTCTGGAAATGATTCATCTAATAGAGCCTTCTATCCCATTGAATAATAGCTCATTTCTAAATACTAGAGCAACCCCTTTTGCGCTAGCTTCCGTTAGTTGTTCCAGTAACGTTTTTTCTCGTTCATAGATCACCCTATCACTAACCCCTATCACTGTTGTAACAACAGTATTTGCATCTGCTATTTCATCAATTAATCCCAGCTCACGTGCATCTTCACCTAGCCAAATAAGTCCACTAAATAGGTCTACACTTTTTGACAACTTTTCACCACGTGACTCCTTCACTACATCAATAAATATTTGATGCGACTTTTTCAATATATTTTGTTTAATATGTGAAACAGCAAACTCATTCTCATTGATAAAAGGGTCCAGCAATGACTTGTGTTCTCCAGAGCTATACATTCTGCGCTCTATACCTAACTTACTTATAGCATCAACAAACCCAAAACCGGACATAACCACTCCAATACTTCCTATAATTGAAGACTTATCGGCATATATACTATCTCCAGCCGCAGCAATATAATAGCAGCCTGATGCGCAGATATCATCAATTACAACATACATCTTCTTATTGTATTGCTTTTTGAGTCGTAAAATACCATTGTAGATTTGGCTTGACTGAACCGGAGAACCGCCCGGAGAATTCAATCGTAGAATAACTGCCTTAGAGTTTTTCTCTTTAAAGGCTTTGTGTAATAACTCCAAAGCATCATCAGCATTTATTTCCCCCTCGGTTTGGATTGTTCCACTAAGAACCACCTCTGCCGCAAACGGAGATTCTTTCTTTAAAGCGTCCCCTATCAATCCAGATTCATCCATCTTCAAAAAAGTAACGGAACCAAGATAGCCTACAAATAATAAGATAAAGAATAGGCGCCAACGATTGCGTGATTTATTTTGCTTTATGAACTCCTTGGCTATGTCCGCTAATTGTTCATCTGAAGATTGAGTTTTATTGTTATTCATCATATTTATCCTCTAAAATGACGCTATGTCTAAATTAATCGTTACCGATCTGTGTTGCCAAAGAGGCTACAACCAACTGTTTAGTGACCTATCTTTCGAGGTTGCTTCTACTAATATTTTACGCATTACAGGAACAAACGGTAGTGGAAAAACCTCATTACTAAAAATACTAGCTGGGCTCAATTCCTCAGAAAAAGGTTCAGTAGTTTTAAACGATTTTACTGTCAATTCTGATGAATACCAGCAGCAAGTTTTTTATCTAGGTCATTCGCAAGCTATAAGCTCTGAACTTAGCGTCATTGAAAACCTTGAATTCTTAACAAGCCTAAGCAAAACAACCGATAAGCAGTTACTATCCAACGCTTTAGATAATATTGGGTTGAAGGGTTACAGTGATGAATATTGCTCTAAACTTTCAGCCGGACAAAAGCGTCGTGTAATTCTTGCAGGTCTTTTTGTCTCTGATGCCAAAGTCTGGCTCCTAGACGAACCCTTTACGGCTCTAGATAATAATGGCATAAAGATTGTAGAGGGACTAATAGAGAGCCACTGTAACGATGGAGGTATATGTATATTTACAACCCACCAAGACTCTTCCTTAGCTAACCAAAAGTATTTAGCTTTATGAACATATATTTGCAAACACTGAAACGTGACTTACGCATAGCGATACGCAACCCCTCTAGTGTAATTAACCCACTACTATTCTTTGTGATATCGGTTTCTTTGTTTCCATTGGCTATTAGCCCAGAGGCCTCAACTCTATCTCAGATTGCCGCTGGTATTATCTGGGTAGCATCAATGTTGTCAGTGTTGCTATCTCTTAACGCCCTCTTTCACAACGACTTTGAAAACGGAGTATTAGAACAGATGGCAATTTCACATTACTCCTTACCGTTATTGATTTTATCCAAGATAATTTCACACTGGATTCTTACAGGGATACCTATTATATTGTTGTCACCATTGCTGGGTGTGTTCCTATTTTTAGATAGTGACGGTATTTGGGTATTGATGTTAACTTTGTTGTTAGCCACCCCAAGTCTTAGCTTAATTGGCTCTATAGGGGCATCACTTATTGTTGGCATCAAGAATTCTGGTATGTTGTTATCTTTACTTATATTACCACTATACATACCAATCCTTATCTTCGCTTCAAGTGCTGTATCCCAAGCTCAATTTGGCTTAGAAATTACTGGGCAACTATACTTCTTAGCCACTTTCCTAGTAGTAAGCCTTTTGACAGCCCCTTATGTGAGCGCTGTATCTTTAAAAATAAGCCTAGAATAGGCATAATATGCTATAATATACGTCGCGCTGATTTGACCCGATTGCTAGCGTTGTAGCCATGAACTACTTAAATAAGCTAAAGCAGGAATTCTCCTTGAGAAATCAGCTATTAAAGGGTTTCATTATTAATAGGAGTTATAAAATGATATTCACTTCAGAATCCGTTTCTGCAGGCCATCCAGACAAGGTTTGTGACCAGATTTCCGACGCCATTCTAGACGCAGCCTTATCCCAAGACAAAAATTCACGAGTCGCTGTTGAAACTTTAGTTAAAGATAATCACGTGGTTCTTGCTGGAGAGATAACAACCGATGCTAATATTGATTACGATAAAATTGTAAGAAATACTATCATTGATATTGGTTACGATAAGGATGAGTACGGATTTAATGGTAGCACATGCGTAATCACAAACATGCTTGGTGAGCAATCACAAGACATCAAAATAGGTGTCGACGATTCCCCTGAGCACGAGCAAGGTGCTGGTGACCAAGGGCTAATGTTTGGTTATGCGGACAACGAAACAGACGTTTTGATGCCGGCACCAATAATTTATGCTCACAGACTAGTAAGACGTCAAGCAGAATTAATGAAAAATAAAACTCTGCCTTGGTTGAGGCCCGATGCCAAGTCACAAGTTTCTTGCCACTATGAAGGGCACAAAATTGTAGGAATAGATGCTGTAGTTTTATCCACTCAGCACGATGAAGATATTTCTCAGGCTGAACTAAAAGAGGCCATAATGGAAGAGTTAATAAAGCCGATACTTCCTAACGAGTGGCTAAATGATTTTACAAAGTACCATATAAATCCAACTGGTCATTTTGTAATTGGAGGACCTGTGGGTGATGCTGGCCTTACTGGCCGTAAAATTATTGTTGACACTTACGGTGGTATGGCTCGCCATGGTGGTGGTGCATTCTCAGGAAAAGACCCTTCAAAGGTTGACAGATCTGCAGCTTACGCTACACGATATGTCGCTAAAAATATAGTAGCTGCTGGTTTGGCTGAGAAGTGTGAAATACAGGTGTCCTATGCTATTGGTGTTGCAGAACCAACATCTATCAGTGTTAACACGTTTGGAACTGGGAAGATGAGTAATGAAAAAATTGAAAGTTTAATACGAGAACACTTTGACCTTCATCCAAAAGGTTTAATTGACATGCTTGATCTTAAAAGGCCAATATATCAAAAAACTGCTAGCTATGGTCACTTTGGCAGAACAGAAGACGACATTAGTTGGGAAAAAACTGACCGAGCACACTTACTAAAACAATAAATCATTGGTATAATTATCACTTCGCCAAGGAGCGTTGCATTGAGAGTTACTTTCAATCAGGCTTGGCATTAATAACGACGCTCATTTGTATTCCCACCTATTGGAGATAAAAATGAGTAATCAAACATTAAACAATAATGACTATAAAGTAGCTGATATTGGTCTTGCTGATTATGGTCGCAAGGAAGTTGAGCTAGCTGAATCTGAAATGCCTGCACTAATGGCACTACGATCTAGATACGAGGGCGAGCAGCCCTTAGCAGGAGCAAAAATACTTGGCTGCATTCATATGACAATTCAAACAGCAGTCCTAATGGAAACTCTTGTTGATCTAGGAGCTGAAGTTCGCTGGTCCAGTTGCAATATATTTTCTACTCAAGACCATGCAGCAGCAGCAATGGTAGCTGCCAATATACCAACTTTCGCTTGGAAAGGCGAAACAGAGGAAGAGTTCCTTTGGTGCATTGAACAAACAATTTTAAAAGATGGCAGTCCATGGAACGCGAACATGGTGCTTGATGATGGTGGTGACTTAACCCAAATGTTGCACGAAAAATACCCATCAATGCTTAAAGATATTCATGGTATAAGTGAAGAAACAACCACCGGTGTTCATCGACTCTTAGAGATGATGGAGGATGGATCACTTAAAGTTCCTGCTATTAACGTAAATGATTCTGTAACTAAATCAAAAAATGACAACAAGTATGGTTGCAGGCACTCCCTTAATGACGCCATAAAGCGTGGTACTGATATGCTCATGTCAGGCAAAAAAGCCTTAGTAATTGGGTATGGAGACGTTGGCAAGGGTTCCGCTCAGTCACTACGCCAGGAAGGAATGATAGTGAAAATAAGTGAGATAGACCCTATTTGCGCTATGCAGGCCTGTATGGATGGTTTCGAAGTTGTTTCTCCTTACAATGGCGGCATAAACACTGGATCATTGTCAGGAATCAACAATGATTTACTTTCAACTACCGACCTTATAGTGACAACCACTGGGAACATTAATGTTTGCGATAGTGCTATGCTTCAAACACTGAAGTCAGGATCTGTGGTGTGTAATATTGGTCACTTTGATAATGAGATTGACACTCAATTTATGCGCGATAACTGGGAATGGGACGAAGTAAAACCACAGGTACACCGCATATTCAGAAGTGATGACAGTAGTGACTACCTAATACTTCTTTCAGAGGGGAGATTAGTTAACCTTGGTAATGCAACAGGTCACCCTTCACGTATCATGGATGGCTCTTTTGCAAACCAAGTATTAGCACAGATGCACCTTTTTTATGAAAAATTTGCTGACCTGCCAGAAGATATAAAATCTTCAAATATCACTGTAGAGGTTTTGCCAAAGAAATTGGATGAAGAAGTTGCTGCTGGAATGGTGGGTGGTTTTGGTGGAGTACTAACACAGATGACAGACTCTCAAGCTGATTATATCAACGTTCCTAAAGAAGGACCATTCAAACCAGAGTCATATAAGTACTAATTTAATTACATGTAAATGAGTATGTGACTCATACATTTATCTAAAAAATGTTACTGAAAGAGCTATTAAATACAAGAATATTAGTACTAGATGGTGCCATGGGCACTATGATACAAAATCACAAACTGAGTGAGGAAGATTATCGCTCTGAGCGCTTTAGTGATTGGCATATACTAGTTCAAGGTAATAACGACTTACTCTCTCTTACTCAGCCAGATATTATTCATAACATTCACAAATCTTATCTTGAGGTTGGTGCAGATATCATTGAAACTAATACCTTTAATGCTACAAGAACGTCTATGTCAGATTACGGCATGGAGGATTATGTGTATGAGATGAATGTTGCAAGTGCAAGAATAGCTAAAAAGGCTTGTAATGAATTTTCTACCAAAGATAAACCAAGATTTGTAGCAGGTGTGATTGGGCCAACTTCAAGGACATGCTCGCTATCCCCAGATGTTAATGACCCTGGTTTCAGAAATGTATCTTTCGATGAACTAGTTGAAGTTTATATTGAATCAACGCGTGGACTTATAGAGGGCGGGTCTGACATTATTCTTATTGAAACTATATTTGACACTCTAAACGCTAAGGCAGCTATTTTTGCAGTTCAGCAGGTATTTGAAGAGGACGATACAGAGCTTCCTATCATGATATCAGGCACCATAACTGATGCCTCTGGTCGCACATTATCGGGTCAAGTAACAGAAGCTTTCTATAATTCACTTCGGCATGCTAACCCCATATCTATTGGTCTAAACTGTGCATTAGGTCCAGACCTGTTAAGGCAATACGTAGCTGAAATATCGCGCGTAGCTGATACTTATGTATCCGCCCACCCTAACGCAGGACTACCAAATGAGTTCGGTGAGTATGACCTAGATGCATTAACTATGAGTGACCAAGTTAGTGAATGGGCTAAGTCAGGATTAGTCAATATTCTTGGGGGTTGTTGTGGATCTACACCAGAACATATTAAAGCTATTGCTGATAGTATTAATGGACTAGAGCCTAGAAAAGTTCCAAAAATTAAACCCGAATGTCGACTATCAGGACTAGAGCCACTAAATATCGGAGAGAGCTCATTATTCTTAAATATTGGTGAGCGTGCAAATGTCACAGGTTCAGCAAAGTTTAAACGCTTAATACTTAACGAGGAATATGAAGAGGCGCTAGATATATGCCGTACTCAGGTCGAAGAAGGTGCACAAGTTGTAGACATTAATATGGACGAAGGCATGCTTGACGGTCAGGCTGCAATGGTACGTTTCTTGAACCTTATTGCATCAGAACCAGATATATCTAAAGTACCACTAATGGTTGACTCATCAAAGTGGGGCATTATAGAGGCCGGACTTAAGTGCTCACAAGGGAAACCTATTGTTAATTCAATATCTCTCAAGGAAGGAAAAGAAAGCTTTATAAGAACTGCAAAACTCTGTAAGAGATACGGTGCGGCTGTGATTGTTATGGCTTTTGATGAGCAAGGTCAAGCTGACACTCAGCAAAGAAAGGTCGAAATTTGTACTGACGCCTACAACATATTAGTTGATGAGGTCGGTTTTCCTGCAGAAGACATAATCTTTGATCCAAATATTTTTGCAATAGCAACAGGCATAGAAGAACACAACAGCTATGGATTAGATTTCATTAATGCAACTAGAGAAATTACACAAAACCTTCCATTTGCAAAGGTTTCAGGTGGAGTCTCAAATGTGTCCTTCTCATTCAGGGGTAACAACCATGTACGTGAGGCAATACACTCAGTATTCTTGTATAACGCTGTGAAGGCAGGGATGACTATGGGTATAGTTAATGCTGGTCAATTGGTGATATATGATGACATTGACCCAGAACTTAAAAAAGCAGTGGAAGATGTTGTATTAAATACCGACAATGATGCAGGCGAGCGTCTGGTTGATATTGCTGGAAAGTTTTCTGAGTTTGGAGAGCAAAAGGAAAACCCTAAGGACCTTGAGTGGCGCACCTGGAGTGTTGAAAAGCGACTACAACATTCATTAGTTAAAGGTATCACAAAATTCATTGACGAGGACACTAAGGAAGCATTAGATAAGCTCGCTCGTCCTATCTCTGTAATAGAGGGCCCACTCATGGACGGTATGAATGTTGTTGGAGACCTGTTTGGTGCCGGAAAGATGTTCCTACCACAGGTAGTAAAATCTGCCAGAGTGATGAAAAAGTCTGTAGCCTACCTCAACCCATTCTTAGAGGCTGAAAAGGTAGACTGTGAAACCTCCACCCAGGGAAAAATATTAATGGCAACGGTCAAGGGTGATGTGCACGATATTGGCAAAAACATTGTTGGAGTTGTGTTGTCATGCAACAACTATGAAATTATAGATTTAGGTGTAATGGTGCCTGCTGAAACTATTTTTGAAACAGCAATAAAGGAGAATGTAGATATTATTGGCCTGTCAGGCCTCATCACACCTTCACTTGATGAGATGGTCTTTTTTGCCAAAGAGATGACACGTCAAGGTTTTGAATTGCCCCTGATGATTGGTGGTGCGACAACATCTAAAGCCCACACAGCGGTTAAAATCGAGCCTGAATATGACAAAGGAGTATTCTATGTACAGGATGCCTCAAAAGCTGTAGGGGTGGCATCAAGCCTTCTTTCAGATACACTCAAACCTAAACTTCAACAAGAGACCAAAGAGGAATACCAAAGGGTTAGACAAAGGCGTGAAAACAAAGGCAAGAGCAAGCTATTGTCGCTCGATAAAGCTAGAAAAAACAAACCCAAACTTGACTTTGACTCGATATTTAAACCGAAACATATAGGAGTTCATGTATTTACAGGCTACGATCTCAAAGAGATATATGAGTTCATCGATTGGGTGCCATTTTTCCGTACATGGGAATTGGCCGGCAAGTTTCCAGATATTCTGACTGACAAAATAGTTGGTGAGGCCGCATCTCAACTTTTTGATGATGCAAAGGAAATGTTCAACAAAGTTATTAATGAACAACTATTAAAAGCAAACGCTGTGGTTGGTATTTTCCCAGCAAACAGTGTCAATGAAGATATAGAGGTTTATTATGAAAATGGTGAAATAAAAACAACACTTAACCATCTTCGACAGCAACTTGACAAGAAAGGAAACACGCCTAATTACTGTCTGAGTGATTTTATTGCACCAAAAGATAGTGGAATATCTGATTATATTGGCGCCTTCGCTGTCACTGCTGGAATTGATATATATCCACTAGTCAAAGCTTACGAGGATGATCACGATGACTACAATTCAATTATGGTGAAAGCTGTAGCTGATAGGATGGCTGAAGCGTTCGCAGAAATGATGCATTACAAGTTACGTACTGAGTTGTGGGGTTATAGTGATGAGAGCTTTAACAATGACGAACTAATTAAAGAAAACTATTTTGGAATACGCCCTGCACCAGGATACCCATCATGTCCTGAGCACAGTGAAAAAGACAAAATATGGGAACTATTAGATGTTGAGAAAAATACAGGTATGACTTTGACAAGCTCTTATGCTATGCTACCTACAGCTTCTGTGAGTGGCTGGTATTTTGCTCACAACGACTCTAGATACTTCGGCGTAGCTAAAATCAGTCAAGAGCAGGTAGAAGATTATGCAAAAAGAAAAGGCATTTCAATTGAAAGAGCCGAAAAACTTCTTTCTCCAAACCTAGACTGATATGCATATTATTTGTTATGTATAAATATGCGAGTGATAGTGGTTTTTGACTTACTATTTTTTCCATAACTTTAAAATCACGTCATAATAATGGTCCCACTCGCCTTGTAATTGACTATCTATACTCCCAGTTAAACCTACTGAAGGGGTAGAGTCAGCTCCAAACAAGACAGATATTTTAAGTGAACCCATAATATTACCTTTCTTATCAATTTGACCTTCAAATGAATCATACAAGTCTATTGAACCAGTATCTAGAGTACGACCCTCTTTTTCTACAATCATTATTCCATTGTTGATTTCAATATAACCATTCCCTAGACGCTTACTTCCTTCATTTTCATTGTAGCGGGATAGAGTAAAAGAATAACGTCCATCAAATAATGGGCTACTTATAACTGCGTCTGACGAGCTATACATCGATTCTTCTTTATTAGTCGTTAACTCAACCACTTGAACAGTAAACCCACCTTTGGAATTTTTGTGAGCAACAAGTTCAATTTCCCCATCATTGTCTATATCAATTGGATAAATAGCAGCAAGAGTAAACTTCTGTCCACCAGTTAGCAAGTCATTTTCTAAAGGTCTAAACGACCCATCGTTTTGCCTTATAAACACCTTAGGGATACTTTTTTTATCGCCTTGTTTTTTAGGGTCCTCGATTCCATTAAACGCAGTGATAACCAAATCTTTTCTATCATCATTGTTTAAGTCGATTAGGTTTAAATACATTCCCCAAGTGCCGTAATCAAAAACAACACCTGGAAAGTAAAAATCACTTTTATCTATAAATTTTCGATTTTCTTCTTGAATGAGAACTTGAAGGTCGGTTCCACCCCATGAGTGACCTGAACTTGTGGCATGAAGCAACAATATATCTTTATCGCCATCATCATCAATATCTGCTAATAAATAATTAACACCCATACTTCTTGAATTAAATCTTCCGGGTTGTAGTTCAATAGCATTATTTAATTTAAAACCTGAATTCGATCCAAAAACAATTCTATTGTTTTCAGCACCCTGAAGTTTGCCGCTTAGAAGAATTAGGTCGAGTTTGTCATCATCATCAACAAACTCTAATCCTGCGTCAAAATAAAAGTTCCTTCTTTTGCGGTCAGATGTCTTGGATAAGAAAGATAGGCTTTTATCTAATAATTTTCCGTCTGGAACTTTAGTAAATTTACCTTTTCCGTCATTTATTAAGAAGTAATGAGGAATATTAAAATTGGCGCCGTTTTGTGTAACAAACAAATCGATATCCCCGTCAGAATAAATATCGCCACTGGTAACACCATGTGAGAAATCTGATATTTGTGGTAGATTTAAAGTAGCATTTATAAATTTGCCGTTCGGAGCGCTCAAAATAAGTAAATTTTGAGAGCCAGGAAATGGATCATAGTCAGGTCCATGATCGGCAATGAAAATATCATTTATTCCATCACCATTCAAATCTTCAATTATAAAATCTCTGGTTTCGCCAACATAAGGAACTACATCCATTATTGGAGAAAATAATGACAAACCTTCGCCGGGTTTGTTTGTTATAAATATTGGTTTAATCTGAGAGCCTCTTTTTAGATCCCAATAAGAAATTCCATAAACTATTTCAGGTGCACCATCCCCTGAAAAGTCGCCAGAACCTAGAGGGATGATCATGCTACGCCCAGAGTCGCCGGGTTTGCTAAAATCTTTGCTTAAGACATTGAATTCATCTGTTATTGATTTCGCATACAAACCATCAACCCACTCGATTTGTGTTTTTTCCTTAGTTGTAGATGCGTTAGAGTTATTGTTATTATTAGTAAAAGTAAGCGCTGATGCGATGCCAATCAGGCTAGTTGAAAATAAGAGAGTTAGTAGTAGTGTTTTTAGTTTCATAGTAACTAATATTGTATATTAGAAAGGAATATGTATTTATTTTAATAAATAACCTTAGGATAGACACCACATTCACCCATTTATCAAAGAAAGTGCATTAGTACAAACTGAACAAAACATCGATTTGAAACTAAATATTAATACACAAACTTATTTAGTTAATATAAATTGTGCTATTGATTTTTTTGATCTATCAATTAGATGCTAAAAGGTTAAGGTATGCGGTAAAATTTTTGTTATTTTTGACATAGTTTGCTATGCCTAAATCAGACTTAGATGCAACTGCATCATTTCAAAACTTAATACTGAAACTACAAACGTTTTGGGGCTCTAAGGGTTGCGCATTGTTACAACCATTCGATATTGAGGTTGGTGCAGGAACATTTCATCCTGCAACATTTTTAAGATCAATTGGTCCTGAACCTTGGAAGGCTGCATATGTACAACCATCAAGACGACCTACAGACGGTCGTTACGGTGAAAATCCAAACCGTTTACAACATTACTATCAATTCCAGGTCATCCTTAAACCATCCCCAAAAGACATTCAGGACCTTTACTTGGAGTCTTTATCGGTCATAGGTCTTGATCTTACATCTCACGATGTTCGCTTTGTTGAAGATAATTGGGAGTCACCTACACTCGGCGCTTGGGGTCTTGGATGGGAGGTTTGGCTTAATGGAATGGAGGTAAGCCAATTCACATATTTTCAACAAGTCGGAGGACTTGCATGTAAACCTATACCTGGTGAGCTAACTTATGGATTAGAGCGCCTAGCCATGTACCTGCAGGGTGTAGATAGTGTATTTGATTTGATTTGGGTTGATGGTGTTAAGTATGGAGACGTGTTCCATCAAAATGAAGTTGAACAATCTAAATATAATTTTAAAATCGCTGATACAGAAGTCCTGTTCAGGCAGTTCGATGAGGCTGAATCTATGAATGCTCGGCTGATTGATGAGAAGTTATCATTCCCAGCATACGAGCAGGTTTTAAAAGCTTCACACCTTTTCAATCTACTTGATGCTCGTCAAGCATTGAGCGTAACTGATAGGGCAAGATTTATAAGGCGAGTTCGATCTATGAGTCAAAAGGTTGCACAAACCTACTACAACTCTAGAGAGTTATTAGGATTCCCAATGCTTGATGAGGCTAAGAAGTAAAACTGAATGAGACTGTTTCATACTCTATATAACAAAGCTCTTCAATGGTCAAAGAGTAAGTTTGCAATATATTGGTTATCAGGCATTAGCTTCCTTGAATCTTCTGTACTGCCGTACCCTATTCAAGACATTATTTTGGCATCAATGTCACTAAATAACAAAGACAAGGCCTACTATTATGCATTCGTATGTACGGTAAGCTCTGTAGTTGGAGGTATTGTTGGCTACTACATTGGCTATTACGCTTATGATGTTCTATTGCCGTTTCTACAAGAAATGAACTACACAGATATGCTTGATAGGGCTAAGGTTTGGTTTGATAACTATGGAATATGGGTTATTGCTATTGCAGGGTTCAGTCCGGTACCCTATAAAATTTTTACAATAACTGCTGGTGTAATGTCTATGCACGTTATACCTTTTATTGCAATGTCAATACTATCTAGAGGAGCTAGGTATTATCTAGTATCATTTCTAGTGAAGCGTTACGGTGAACAGTGCGATGTATGGCTACAAAAATATATTGACCGTTTGGGATATGTTCTTATTATTATTATTATTTTTGGTGTTTGGTATGCGCAATAAATTGTTAGTTCTCATTTTTTCAGTACTTATTTCTGGATGCTTTTCTAGCTCTAGCAATAAAGTAGTTATTATTGAAAAGTCCAGCAACCAACAGAACATTGTCAAGAGCTCTCAAATATCTGAAAATAGCAGTAGTATTGTATCGAGAGAAAGTGCTAGTTCTGGAAGCTGGTCATTACCTGTTGATGCAACAATTCTAAAAAACTTTTCTAAAAAGCAGCAACATCTGGGTCTGACTTTTAACACCACAGTTGACCAAAAAGTAAGGTCAATACGTGATGGAATTGTTGCCTACAGTGGCGACATAATGAAAAGTTATGGTAAGATGATTATCATTAAACATCCATACGGATTCTATAGCTCTTACACTCAAAACAAAACATTAATTGTGTTTGACGGGGATAAGGTTAAGAAGGGTCAAGTTATTGCTACAACAAGTGACGTACCGTTTTATTTCGAAATGAAAAAATTCAAAGAACCTATTAATCCGATAAAATATTTAAAATGAATGATTTTTTGCAGAACATAACACCAATACAGTTAACAGGCGTATTGCTTGGAGTAGCTCTTCTGCTACACGTTATTCTAGGGTTTGTCCTCAAAAGTGTGAGCATTCAAACAAGTAAAACTGCAAATAAACTCGATGATTTGATAGTTTGTGCTGCCGCAGCACCAGTAAAAGTATTGATTTGGTTTGGCTGGATTTACTTCTCATTAATAGCCTTCAAGGGCCAAATAACAATACTTGATAATGTAGTTGGCTATGCCGGCCTTACTCCAGTGTTCATTATCACATGGGCCCTAGTCAGAGTTGTGTCTGGTGTTGAAGAGTACATGCTGGATGGTGAATCGAGTGTTGATAAGGACTCTGTAAGATTGTTCTCTAGACTGATTAAAATGTTAATAATCTTAGCTATTGCGCTTGGTATAGCTCAATACTTAGGTTTCTCAATATCCTCGATACTAACTTTTGGTGGTGTTGGTGGTATTGTTATGGGTTTTGCAGCCAAGGATATGCTTTCTAATGTTTTTGGTGGATTGATGATCCAGATGGATAAACCATTTTCTACTGGAGACTGGATACGCTCAACAGATAAAGGAATAGAGGGGGTCGTTGAAAAAATTGGTTGGCGCATGACGCGGATTCGTACTTTTAGCAAAAACCCAGTATATATTCCTAATTCAATTTTTGCCACCATACCTATTGAAACACCTTCGCGTATGACAAACCGTCGAATTCATGAAGTTATAGGGCTAAGATATGATGATATATCACACATGCAAACCATTATCAAAGAAGTTGAAAAATTACTGCATGACAACGAATCCATCGATAAAAATGAGCCTTGCAGAGTGTACTTTGATCTTTTCAATGCCTCATCGGTTGATTTCGTAATTTATGCGTTCAGTAATATCACTAATTCAACTGAGTTCAAAAAAATAAAGGGGAAACTTCTTCTAGATATAGCTGATATTATCGCCAAACATGGTGCTGAAATAGCATTTCCTACCCAGACATTACATATTCAAAAACCTGAATAATGTCAATCTCCAAGCTTCACATTAGGACATTTGGGTGCCAAATGAACGAGTATGACTCGAACAAAATGAGTGATGTTCTAGAACGCTCTCACGGTTTAAAATTAATTGATGAAGCTGTAGATGCTGATGTTTTATTACTCAATACTTGCTCCATCCGTGAGAAAGCCCAAGAAAAACTTTTTCATCAATTAGGTCGTTGGAGAAAATTAAAAGACAAAAACCCCAATATAGTTATTGGTGTTGGTGGATGTGTTGCCTCACAGGAGGGAGAACTAATTCTACAACGTGCACCATATGTAGACATAATCTTTGGTCCTCAAACTCTGCACCGTCTACCAAATATGCTTAACGATGCTCTTAACAGCAAACAAGTAAGCATTGACGTCTCTTTCCCCGAGATCGAGAAGTTTGATCACTTACCTGAACCTACATCTAATGGTGTTTCTGCATTCGTTTCGATTATGGAAGGTTGCAGTAAGTACTGCACATTCTGCGTTGTTCCTTATACACGTGGTGAAGAGGTATCAAGGCCACTGGATGATGTAATTAAGGAGATACAGTCTCTTGCAGGTCAGGGCGTTAGAGAGGTTAACCTTCTTGGTCAAAATGTTAACTCTTACTGTGGAATAACAGATGACGGTGAGACTACGGACTTGGCATTACTAATTAATATTGTTGCCCAGATAGATGGAATTGACAGGATACGTTATACCACCTCTCACCCAGTTGAATTCTCAGATAGCCTTATTCAGGCATATGCAGATGTTCCTGAATTGGTGTCGCACTTGCATCTACCAATTCAGAGCGGATCAGATAAAATTTTAACGCTAATGAAGCGTGGCCATACTGCTTTGGAATACAAATCTAAAATTAGAAAACTACGTAAAATTAGACCCGACATATCTATATCTTCTGACTTCATTATAGGTTTTCCTGGAGAGAATGATGAAGACTTCTGCCACACGATGGACCTAATCAGTGATATAGGTTTTGATAAATCATTCAGTTTTATATATTCTTCTCGCCCAGGTACTCCAGCCTCCAGCTATCCTGATGATGTTGACATGAAAGTTAAAAAAGATAGATTATCCATCCTACAAAAAACCATTGATAAAAGTACCGAATCATTGTCCAAGAAGATGGTTGGAAGTGTACAAAAAGTATTAGTAGAAGGTGTAGCTAAAAAAGGAAATAATTTATACGGTCGTACGGAGAATATGCGAAACACTCACTTCGATGGTAATAGCTCTTTGATTGGCCATATTGTAGATATAAAAATAACACATAGTCGTGGCAATTCTTTGGTTGGCGAGTTATTGCAGTAATTAATAACTATCAAAAATTACATTTAAATCGCCTAGCATTTTATTTATATCATGTGGTGTAGGGAATCCTGCAAATATTTGTCCATCTGGAGAAATTAGATATATCCAAGCAGTATGATTGATTACGTAGCCTTTCTCAATGGCATCTTCAGGTAACGGCTCGTTAGCATTCAAAATAACCTGTTTATCATTTTCATCATAAACAACCCTTTCGTAATAAGCCTTGAAGGACTTAACAACCTTATCTATCTGGAGCTGATCACCAGAAACACCAACAAACTCACTATCAAAGTGTTTAACAAATTTTCCCAGAACATCTGGCGTATCTCTTATTGCATCGAAAGTAATCATGACTAAAGATGGGTTAAAGTTTGATTTTTGCTTTGCAATCTTGGACTTCAACATAGACATATCCATCAGCTCTGTTGGACATATATCGGGGCAATTTGTATATCCGAATACTACAATAGTCCATTTATCTACGAAATTAGCATTACTGAATTCTTTTTGCTTATCATCAATCAATGAGAAATGGGGCAAAGGTTTTTCTGGATTGTGTAATATGATTCCTGATCTAAGCTCTGATCTAAGCTCTGAGTAGTCTTTAGATAATGGAAAAAAAACATAAACTGCACTCGACACTATGGCAACAATAATAACTAAAAGAAATATTTTTTTATTCATAATAATGTTATTTGTGTTTCATTTGCATCAAACCATCCATAATCTTAAATGAAACTGAGATCTTAGTGTTATTATCAAACTCCAACTCCAATGTAACCTCCTCCCCTAACACTGGAACTATTATTGGATTAATAATCATCATGTGCCAAGACCCGGGCTTTAGAGAGATTGAACCTTGCGCTGGAATTGGTACGTAATCTTGCCTTACCATCTTCATAAATCCATTACTGTCAATGGTTCTGTGTATCTCAATTCTATTAAACTTATCAGCAACAACTCTGGTCAGTCTTACTTCTTTATTGGAGTCATTGTGTAAGTTCATAAACGCTCCGAGTATTTTTGCAGTAGGTGGAGCTGATCGTATCCAGGGCTCTGTAACAGATATAGTATTTTCTATTGCGATGATATTGGTTGTAATAAAAAATAGCAGAAACAAAACACTTTTTTTGGTTATCATGATGATTAATTAGAAAATATATTTATAAAAACGATATTATATTGTTTTTTATACTACGAGAGCAGGATAAAACAACTTATATGAAGCTAACACTTGATGTAGAAAATTCAGAACAACTATCCAACATTTGTGGATCCCTTGACAGGCACATTGAAATAATAGCTAAGAGTTTAGATATTGATATCAGCAACAAAGGTGTTGACTTTGTTATGAATGGCAGAAATGACAAGATCGCATATAATATTCTTCAGGACTTAGAAATACTTTCTAAAACTCAGACCATTGATATTGAAGATGTCGAGATGAGTATAAAAACTCAGACCCATGAAGACTTGCCAGGCAAAACAATTAATATCAAGACAAAACGTAAATTTATACACGTTCGTAGTGCTAACCAGCAAAAATACGTTGAATCTATTGCAGATAAGGACTGCACCTTTGGTATAGGGCCAGCTGGAACTGGAAAAACTTATTTAGCAGTTGCTAGGGCTGTTGAGGCCCTAGAACAATCAAATGTTCGCCGCATAATATTAGTTAGGCCTGCAGTTGAGGCTGGAGAAAAGTTAGGATTCTTGCCTGGAGACTTAACCGAAAAGGTTGACCCATACTTGCGTCCCATTTATGACGCTCTTTACGAGATGCTTGGATTCGAAAGAGTTACCAAGCTGATGGATAAGAACGTCATAGAGGTTGCACCTCTTGCGTTTATGAGAGGAAGAACCTTGAATGAGTCATTCATAATACTTGATGAAGCTCAGAACACCACAATAGAGCAGATGAAAATGTTTTTAACTCGTATGGGTTTTGGATCGAAAATGGTGATAACTGGAGATATCACCCAGATAGATCTTGTTAAGTCATCACAGTCTGGACTTATACATGTTAGCGAAGTCCTAAAAAATGAGAGTCAGATTTCATTTTGTAATTTTGAAGCTAAGGATGTTGTTAGACACAAACTAGTTCAAAAAATTGTCTTGGCATATGAGAAATTTGAATCCTAGAGTATAATATATTTATTAGAACTTCAATATCTCGTTAAACAAACACTAGTACTAAGCCACAATTGGCATAATTTGTACTCTATTTAATAAACATTTTACAAATGCGCAAAAAAATAATTGTTGGTCTTTCTGGTGGCGTTGATTCGTCCGTTTCAGCCCTATTACTCCAAAAACAAGGATATGAAGTTGAGGCTTTGTTTATGAAGAACTGGGAAGAGGATGACACAAATGTCTATTGTAGTGCTGAGCAAGATTTATCTGACGCACAAAAAGTAGCCGACAAACTTGGCATTAAACTTCACACAATTAACTTTTCTAGCTACTATTGGGAAGATGTGTTCGAACATTTTCTAAAAGAACACAAAAAAGGACGCACACCAAATCCAGACGTCCTATGTAATCAACAAATAAAATTCAAAGTTTTTTTAGATTATGCCATATCACTTGGGGCGGATAAAATTGCTACAGGGCACTATGCTAGAATAGTGAAAGATAGTGGAACTTATAAACTTAAAGCCGGGTTAGACTTAAATAAGGACCAAAGCTATTTTTTATATTTGTTAGGACAAAAACAACTTTCCAAAAGCTTATTCCCTCTAGGGGATATTACCAAAACAAAAGTACGTGAGATTGCCAAAGAATATAATTTAATTACTGCAGATAAGAAAGATTCAACTGGAATTTGTTTTATAGGTGAGCGTAATTTTTCAGAATTTCTTGAGAAATATTTACCAAAAAAACAAGGCGACATTGTTACCAAAGATGGTAAATTTATTAAACACCATCAGGGTTTAGCCTTTTATACCATCGGGCAACGGAAAGGTTTGGAGATTGGTGGCGGATTTGGTGATTCTGAAGAGCCATGGTTTGTAGCTGACAAAAATATAGAAAATAACGAGTTATTAGTTGTACAAGGTGATCACGCACTGCTTTATCATGACAACCTGTTAGCATCAAATGTACATTGGATTGACGAACAACCAAATTTACCTATCAACTGTAGCGCAAAGATTCGATACCGACAAAAATCACAGAAATGTAAAATATTATCAAGCAATGGCGATGGGTTGAGAGTATTATTTGACAAACCACAAAGAGCTATAACGCCTGGGCAGTCAATAGTTTTTTATGATATTGATACTTGCCTCGGTGGTGGTATTATTGAAACTAGAGAAAATAATTAATGAATAGAACACGTAATCAAACCCTGGCCCTTGCTAGTTTACTACAGACTACAGTTCTGGTTGATCAGCTTGCATCTACTGGAAAGTGTGACAGCGATAATAACGAGGCAAGTTTAAAAAGCATAGTTACTAATAGCACCAACATTGAAGAGGTTTTTAAGTCTACTAAGGATTTATCTACTGGTCTTAATGCTCTAAAAGCTGCATTGAGTAATAAATCCAAGGAAATGCAAAATATTATCTTTTATTCGTTGGCTCTAATAAAACTTGAAAAAAAGTTAATGAAGGACCAGCAACTTCTTAGTAAGATATCTAATGAAATTAATGTCATTAACGACCAGGATTTTTTTGAAATAAGCCACTCTAATTCTATTGCTCGGCTTGCTGAATTATATAAATCAACGCTAGGCAGCTTAAACCCTAGAATTATGGTTACCGGAGAACAGATATATTTAACCAATCAACATACCGCAAATCACATAAGGGCATTACTTTTAGCTGGTATTAGGGCTGTCTCGTTATGGAAGTCACAAGGTGGTAGAACTTGGCAACTACTACTTCATAAGAAAAAGACACTTAAATTAGTTAATTCTATGGACTTTTAGCCCTTATGACTTTATAATTACGCGTTTTACTTATTTCTTATTATATTAAAATATTATGGCTAATTCCGCAGGCTCTATTAAGCGCGCAAGACAGGCAGTTAAGCGCAACAAACACAACTCTCAAATTCGTGCCAAGGTTCGAACATTTATCAAGAAGGTAGCTTACGCTGTTGAGGCTGGCAACAAAAAAGATGCACAGACTGGTTTCACAGATATGCAAAAAACTCTTGATCAAGCCGTAAATAAGGGGCTAATTCATAAAAATCAAGCTGCTAGAAAAAAATCACGTCTAAGCTCACAGATAAAAGCACTTTAATATTAGTTAAACATTATTGATATAATGAAGCCCTCAATAGAGGGCTTTTTTTAACTTTAAAAATGACTGATAATAACGATAAAAACTTATTCAGAAGAACTATAGACGGACAAGATATTATTGACAAGGATGCCGAACACTTTGTAGCAAAAAATACCAAAAATTCACCAATATTTAACTCGTACGGCATTATTTCGGTAGCAAACCTATCTGGCTCAGATGTTGTGTCATACTCACGTAGCGGGGTCTCTAGTAAGATTATAAAACAAATGAAACAGGGTAAAATTGACTATGCTCCTAGCCTAGATTTACACGGCCAAAAGCTTAAACAAGCATGCTCATCACTCTCAAAATTTATACACTATCATCAGCAAAATACATTTATTCATATAATTCATGGTAAGGGCTTTCATTCAGATGATGGTATGAGTATTTTAAAGACACAGGTAGTACACTATTTAAAACAACATCCAGATATTCTTGCGTTTAACTCCTGTCCAACAAAAGATGGTGGGACAGGTGCAATTTTTGCTCTTTTAAAGCCTAATTAATGCATGTTTAACGTAGACGAAATATATACTGTTTCAGATTTTTTATCACTGTGTAACAGGACCATTGAGAACAACATTCCAAGTTGCTGGCTTCAAGGTGAAATATCTAACCTATCAAGGCCCGCCTCCGGGCATTGGTATTTCTCATTGAAGGACAACAAGAGTCAAATTCGTTGCGCCTTATTTCGATTAGCACAAAGAGATATTAAGTTTAAACCAGAAAATGGTATGGAGGTTCTTATACGTGCTGTACCAACTATCTATGAAGCGCGAGGGGATTTCCAAATTATCGTTCAAAAGATAGAACCAGTTGGCGTTGGAAATCTACAATTAGCCTTTGATCAACTTAAAAACACCCTAAAAAATGAGGGATTGTTTGACCTCAATCATAAAAAAACTTTACCAAAAGCGATTAATGCTATTGGTGTGATTTCTTCATCAAATGGTGCAGTTATAAGTGACATAATTAAAGTTCTTAGTAGGCGCTACCCTTCTGCTGATATTTTACTTTTTGATTGTGTAGTTCAAGGCGAAGGCGCTGCTGATAAGTTAGCAAATGCTGTCGACAGGGCTGACCAGTCAAACAGATGTGATGTTTTAATTATTGCCCGAGGTGGTGGATCATTAGAAGACTTATGGGCCTTTAACGAAGAAGTACTAGCTAGAGCAATATTTGTAGCTAAAACGCCAATTATCAGCGCTGTTGGACATGAGACAGATGTTACTATAGCTGATTTCGTTAGTGACGTACGCGCACCTACTCCTAGTGCAGCTGCTGTTATAGCCACACCAGACAGGTTAGAGTTACTTGCGAGTAGCGATATGTTACTTCAAAGACTCAGACGTGCTACCAATCAAATTATAGACTCTTACCTAAGAGGGCTATCTGTTTTATACCAGAGGGTATCTGACCCCAGTAGACAGATTAATTTTTTTGCTCAGAAACTTGACGGTCTTATTACACGCCTAAATTACCAACTAAAAACCAACCTCAGACTTAATAGCGCCAAGCTGAACAATACATACGAACAATTAAAGAGACATTCACCATCTCAAAGCCTAACACTAAAAAAAGAAACCAATACTTTTTCAACAAAACAGCTATTCCGACAAATAAAACAGCTAATAAACAGCAGTAAGAACAATTTAAATCATCTAGACACCAGACTATCAAAGTCCATTACTGCTCATGTAGTGTCGAACAGAAACATTCTATCTGGTCACGCGAAAGGCTTAGATCATCTATCGCCACTCAATACTCTTTCTCGAGGATTTAGTATTACATCAAACGAAAACAATGAAGTAATACAATCTAGACTCGATATTAAGATTAATCAAACAATCACCACCCAACTAGCTGATGGCAAGATTCGTTCAAAAATTATCAATATTGAGAGTAATTAGCTTTGTATTGGCTCTTTCTGTAGGGCAAATATTGGCCAATATACCGGTATTAAATAATTCTTACCCTGGTGGTATAGCTGTAATTGACTTTGAAACCAGCCTATCCAAACCTAAAGCTACCTACAGCAATGTCAAACTTTTAGTTCAAAAAGTTAAAGAAAATCATTGGCAAACTATTGTTGGAATACCGCTGCTCACGAAACCAGGAACCAAAGAAATTGTAATAATCGGTGCCCATGTGCAGCGCATTAAGTTTGAAGTTAATGAGCACCTCTATGAAGAGCAAATAATTACACTTACAGGGAAAAACAAGAAATACGTATCTCCAAACATCACACAAACTGACAGAATAAATAAGGAAAGGAAAGCTCTAACAATAGCAAGGAAAAAATTCTCTGACACAGCAATGTCTGATGGTTTTTTTATTGCTCCAGTTGATGGCAATATAACTAGTTCATTTGGATCTAAAAGAACTTACAATGGAGAGAATGGATTGCCACACACAGGGATAGATTTTTCTGGAAGTATTGGAACTAAAGTAAAATCTTCAGCATCTGGCAAAGTAATTCTTGTAGGTGACTTTTTCTTCAATGGTAATTGCATCTTTATTGATCATGGGAAAGGGCTAATTAGTGCTTATATGCATTTAAACAAAACCCAAGTAAAATATGGCCAAAAAATTCAACAAGGAGATATCATCGGTACCATTGGTAAGACAGGAAGGTCTACGGGACCGCACCTTCATTGGAGTGTTTACCTTAACGGAACAGTGGTTAATCCACTACTACTATTGGAGAAAAATTAATGCAATCTAATGTACCTATTTTAAGTCGCATTTGGGCAATTATTTATGATTCATTGCTAGTCTTCTCATTGATATTTGTCTTAGGCCTGATAGTTAGAATTTTTTTGGAAGATTTGGGAGATTGGTTTTTCTTTCTTATCACCCTTCCAGCAACTTATTTTTACTTCTCCATGTCTTGGGTTAAGGGTAGACAGACCTTAGGCATGAAAGCTTTAAAAATTCAAATAATTCAACAAAATGGAAATAACATTACCCATAAGCAAGCATTCATTAGATTTATAAGCGCTCTAGTTGTGTTAGTTTTTATTGGGCTCTTATATATGTTCTTTAATACTGAAAAATTTTCCATACAAGACAAGATTTCAAATACATTTTTGATAAAGAATTAACTTGCTGAATTTTTGCAAATTATATGTTTATGGAATAAAATTAAATTGCATTTTTTTTTGCCTTTGATTTATTTAATTTGTCGGCTATATAACTTTTTTTATTGAATCATAATATTGAAAATTAGAAAAAAAATTAACAGAAACAAATCAAAAAAATTAAACCTTATTGGTTTTGTTTACCGCTACTGGCTCACTTTTGTTTTGATAATAATTGCTGCCACTCTAATACGCCAAAGCATATTTATTAATCAATTTCCTCAGACACTAGAAATCAAAAGAGATGCAATTGACGACACAATTTCTGATAATGAGTTATTGGAACTACAAAACACTTCACTCCTTGTCGAATTAAAGTCTGAATCAGAGTCAAGCATGGAAATACTTGAGTCTCAAGCCAGGTTTCGTTTTGGATTTATAAAGGATGGGGAGACATATTATCATATTAGAAAATCAGACAAAAAGTCTAAAATTGCGCCTATAAGGTAACAATACACCCATAATGTATAATAATTTCAATTCCCCTTTATAAAATTAATTAATGTCCAAAGATGATTACTTCTTAATTGTTCCAGCTAGTGGTATAGGATCACGCATGAATTCAAGCATACTCAAGCAATATATATTACTTGATAATGGTTTAACTGTTATTGATCAAACACTTAAAACTTTACTCGGTATTGATGCTATTAAGGGATGCGTTATTGCAATCTCCCAAAACGACTCAGAATTTAAGAAATCACGGTTCTACGATCATCATAAAATATTATCTATCTCCTCTGGTGGGAAGGAACGCATTAACTCTGTATTATCGGCAATGGAAAAGCTTGTTGGTATAGCAAAGGATAATGACTGGATTTTGGTACATGATGCTGTAAGGCCATGCGTAAAGAGTGAGGAAATTTTATTATTGATCGAGCAGCTTGATGGTAACAGCACTGGTGGACTATTAGGTGTAAAAATAACTGACACTGTAAAACAAATTGGTAATAATGCAATAATAGAAAAGACTATAGATAGATCAAACTTATGGCAAGCGTGTACTCCTCAAATGTATCGATTTGGTTTGTTATATAAAGCACTAATTAAGGCGCAGATTGACGGAATTGGAGCAACTGATGAAGCAAGCGCGATCGAGCATTCAAATCTCAAATCTAAGATAATACCTTGCGGTAAAAGTAATATTAAAATTACCACGCCTCAAGATTTAGAGTTAGCAAATTACTATTTGAGGGGTCTGTAATAAATAACAACTTATAGATTATTATTTCACTATAATCCTGTTATAAATATAGGCTAAACGGTAATATAATAAAATAAAATCATTTGTTGTTGTAATAACGCTAGATAATAAAATATTATATTTCTCGGTGTATAAACTAAAACAATTAAAGGCATAATAATGGCAACACTAAAACATATCATTGACGGGAAAAAAGTAACGGGAACATCGGCCTCAACTTTTGACATATACAATCCATCGACAGGAAAAATTGTAAACCAAATAAAAGGGGCTAGCTCTGCAGATGTTAAGTATGCAGTTGATGTAGCTTCTGATGCTTTTAAGGAGTGGAAAAAAGTACCCCCTTCTAAGAGGGCACAAATTATGTTTAATTACCGAGAGTTACTTTACAAAAACCTTGATGAGTTGGCTAAACTTATATCAGTAGAACATGGCAAAACACTTGCAGATGCTAAGGGCGAAGTTTTACGTGGAGTTGAAGTGGTTGAGTTCTGTACTTCTATTAATTCACACCTTAAATCTGACTATACTGCTGATGTTTCATCAAATATAGATAGCTACAATATAAGGCAAGCACTTGGTGTTTGCGCAGGAATAACTCCATTCAATTTTCCAGCTATGGTACCGATGTGGATGTACCCTGTAGCAATAGCGTGTGGCAATACATTTATCTTAAAGCTGTCTGAGCGTGACCCAAGTTGTGGCTTAAGACTAACCGATCTAATGAGTGAGGCCGGGTTACCAGATGGAGTGTTGAACACAGTAGTTGGTAACAAAGAGGCTGTCGATGAGTTGCTACACAACCCGAAAGTTGCTGCAGTAAGCTTTGTTGGCTCTACCGGAGTTGGGGAATACATTTATCAAGAAGGTTGCGCCAATAATAAACGTGTACAAGCATTATGTGGTGCCAAAAACCATATGATAGTTATGCCTGATGCTAGCCTTAGTCAGGCTTGTGAGGCTATATTAGGTGCTGCATATGGATCTGCGGGTGAAAGGTGTATGGCAGTATCAGTTGTTGTTGCGGTTGGTGATGAGATAGCCGACAAAATAGTAAAGCAACTAACTCCAATGGTTAAATCTTTAAAGATAGGTGCTTTCGATGAAGATGGCGTAGAGATGGGACCAGTTATAACAAAACAAAGTCAAGAAAATATTAACAACTATATAGAACAAGGCGTTAAGCAAGGGGCCACATTGGTTCTTGATGGAAGAGACCAAGTGCCTAAAGAAGGCTTCTATGTTGGTGGATGTATATTCGATGATGTTGCCAAGGATATGTCAATTTATACTGACGAAATTTTTGGGCCAGTACTAAGTATCGTTCGAGTTAGCACTTATGAGGAAGCTCTAGATTTGGTAAACGAACATGAATACGGTAATGGGGCCGCAGTATTCACTAGGGATGGTGACACAGCACGACATTTTACTATGAACGTTGAAGCTGGTATGGCTGGTGTAAATGTTCCAATTCCTGTCCCTGTTGCTATGCATAGTTTTGGTGGCTGGAAAAGGTCTCTTTTTGGTAGCTCCTCAATACACGGCATGGAAGGTGTGCGTTTCTATACTAAACTTAAAACTATAACCTCGAGATGGCCTTCTGGAATACGAAAAGGTGCACAATTTCATTTCGAAGGCGGAAAGGATGCCTCTTAAGGGTTATAGATTAGGTTTAAAAAATTTAATTATATGATGTTAATTTCATTAACAGCTGATTGGCACACTAATTAATCCAAAAGCATTGTCAAAGTCATTAAAATAAAATAAATTATCTATAAATGATAGCGCTTTGAATATAAAAACAGGTCTTGGTCAAGACTCCCATGCATTTGAGACTCGATATGAAAAGCCTTTAATAATTGGCGGTGTTGTAATTGGTAACTCTAAAGGTTTGAGAGGTAATAGCGATGCAGATGTTGTATTGCATTCCCTGACAAACGCAATCTCTTCGGTCACTGGAATTAATATTATTGGTAACATAGCTGATACACTTTGCAAAAAAGGGGTAACCGATAGCACCGAGTACCTAAAATTAGCTCTGAAAGATCTAAACGGTTATTCGATAAGCCATATCGCTATTGCTATTGAATGTTTAACCCCTAAAATCGAACCACACATAGACGATATAAAAACTAATATATCGAAGCTAACTCAAATATCAATCAGCGATATTGGAATCACCGCAACAACAGGTGAAGGGTTGACGGAATTTGGCAAAGGTAATGGAATTCAAGCACTTACAATTATAACTGTAAGTAAATAATGAAAAAAATGCACTCAATTACTCGATCTAGAATTCAAAACATTCATTTTGTTGGAATTGGCGGATCGGGAATGAGCGGCATTGCTGAAGTTCTAAACAATTTAGGCTACAACATTTCTGGTTCTGACTTATGTAGTAACAAGGCCAGTATAAAATTGGAAAAAATGGGCTGCAAGATAACTTATGAACATCTCAGTAGCAATGTTTTAGGGTCACAAGCAGTGGTAGTTTCTTCTGCTATAAACGAGAACAATCCAGAAATACTTGAAGCACGAAAGTTAAACATTCCAATTGTCCCCCGTGCCGAAATGTTGGCAGACCTGATGCGCTTTAGATTTGGTATAGCGATTGCTGGAACTCACGGTAAAACAACAACCACTAGTATGATTGCACACATTTTAAGCGTGGCTAAGCTTGACCCAACATACATTATTGGTGGCATCCTAAATTCAAGTGGTAGTAACGCAAAACTTGGACAAGGTGATTATTTGATTGCTGAGGCAGACGAGAGTGATGCATCATTCCTTCATCTGCAGCCTATACTGAGCGTAATAACAAACATAGACCAAGACCATATGCAAACCTATGGCAATGTGTACCAAAACTTAAAGGATGCCTTTATAAGCTTCACATCAAACCTGCCCTTCTATGGTACTTGCATCATGTGTATAGACGACGAAGGCATAAAAGAGGTTATAGATTCTATCCACAGGCCAGTTGTCACTTATGGTTTATCCGAAGACGCAGACATTAGAGCTATAAATATTTCACAAAAAAATATGCAGATGTATTTTGATATTCATAGCAACAAATACAATCAAACATTCTCTGTCAAACTCAACCAGATTGGAAAACACAATATACTCAATACTTTAGCAGCTGTCGGAATTTGCCTTGAGATTGGCATTGATACAAAATTAATCGAACACTCTCTGGGAACTTTTTCCGGGGTCGCTCGTAGACTCGATTATCATGGAAGTATTGTTATTGCCAAAAATGAGTTGCCTTTGTTTGATGACTACGGGCATCACCCTAACGAAATGACTGAGGTATTTGAAAGCTTACAGAATACACACCCTGATAAAAGACTTGTAGTTATATTTCAACCACACAGGTTTACTCGTACTCGCGATTTATTCGATGATTTTGCTTCTGCATTATCAAAAGTTGGGGCACTTATATTGCTGAACATTTACCCCGCTAATGAAAAACCTATAGCACACATAAATTCTAAGTCACTAGCGGATTCGATAAGGCAACGATCTTCGTTAATTCCAGTAGTTATAAACGATACTAAGGAAATCTATACGGTCTTACCTAATATAGTCGAGGATGGTGATATGCTTTTGACTTTGGGTGCCGGGGACATTCATACTTTGCCAGAACTATTAATTAATAAGTATGCTAACTCTTAATGAGAGCATGGCAAGGCATTGCTCATTCAGAGTGGGTGGCATTGCAAAAAAGTTTTTTACACCAGACTCAGTTCAAAATCTTTCGGATTTTTTAAAAGAAAATAAATTACCCATCCTTATGCTTGGTCTTGGCAGTAATTTACTCATACGTGATAAAGGTTTTGATGGGGTAGTTATTAAGCTTGGAAAACTAAAAGAATTATCAATAGATAAAAACTATATAAAAGCTGAAGCAGGATTGACATTAGCAAAGCTTAGTAGGTTTTGTGCAAATAACGATATCCATGGTGCAGAATTCTTGAGCGCCATACCAGGCACTGTTGGTGGCGCTCTTGCAATGAATGCAGGAGCATTCGGATCTGAATTTTGGAATTATGTTGTGAGTGTAACAACAATAACGCTAGATGGTAAATTAGTAAAAAGAGATAAAAATGACTTTGATATCGGCTATAGATACGTTAATCATCACTTTAATGGGGAAAGCTTCATATCTGCAAAGTTACTATTCAACAAAAAACACAGCAAACAAAATATCAAGGAACTCTTATTGAGGAGAAACAAATTACAACCTATAGGTAAAGCCAGCTGTGGCAGTGTTTTTAAGAATCCTAAAAATAACTATGCTGCCGAATTAATTGAAAAATGCAGTCTCAAAGGTTTTTGTATTGGTGGAGCATGCGTGTCGGACAAACATGCAAATTTTATAATCAATACTGGTG
>Ga0315329_10000129_pt1 | contig 29379 bp, 27 predicted proteins | sample M150032315metaG_FD_203459 | JGI IMG/M metagenome (GOLD analysis project Ga0315329, IMG submission 203459) | Ammonia-oxidizing marine archaeal communities from Monterey Bay, California, United States - M1 500m 32315 | ecosystem: Environmental > Aquatic > Marine > Coastal | place: USA: California...
TGGCAATAAATACTTTTTTTGCTCCAGAGTTAATTATTTCTTGTGCACATGATGCAGTCTTACCTATGTGTGAGCATGGCTCTAGGGTTACATATATAATTGCATCTTTAGCATTGTATTTTATTTGATTCAGAGCGTTAACTTCAGCATGGTTATCTCCGAACAGATGGTGATAGCCTTTTGCAATTATTTTTCTATCCCTAACTATTACACAACCAACCATAGGGTTTGCCTTTACTCCATGCCTTCCAAGTTTAGCAACTCGAAGTGCAATTGACATAGCTTCTGTATCATTTATTGAAAAAGTTTGCATTGGATTTCAGATATAATATTTACAATTTAATTTAACTATATTTTACCAAGGAGAACTGTAGTGGATGAACAGAAAAAACTAGCCTTAAAAGCAGCACTTAGTCAAATAGACAAGCAATTTGGGAAAGGCTCTGTTATGTTTCTAGGCGATGACAAGTCAAAAAGTGATATAGAGTCTGTTTCTACTGGCAGTTTAAGTTTAGATATTGCATTAGGTATAGGGGGATTACCACGCGGACGTGTGATTGAGATCTACGGACCTGAATCTTCAGGCAAGACTACCCTATCCCTACACGTTATCGCTGAAATGCAAAAAACTGGTGGAACTGCAGCTTTTATTGATGCAGAACATGCGCTCGATCCGCAGTACGCTAAGAAATTAGGGGTAGATACAGATGAACTATTAATCTCTCAACCTGACACTGGCGAGCAAGCCCTTGAAATCACTGATATGTTAGTGCGTTCTGGTGGTGTAGATATTGTAGTCATTGATTCAGTTGCAGCTCTAACACCAAAAGCAGAGATTGAAGGCGAAATGGGCGCCTCTCATATGGGCCTTCAGGCACGCCTAATGTCACAAGCACTAAGAAAACTAACATCCAACATTAAAAAAACTAATACTATGGTTATTTTCATTAATCAGCTTCGAATGAAAATAGGTGTCATGTTCGGAAATCCTGAAACTACAACTGGTGGTAATGCGCTTAAATTTTATGCATCAGTTAGGTTGGATATTAGGCGAATAGGTGCTATCAAAAAGGGCGATGAGATACTAGGAAATGAAACTCGTGTCAAGGTATTGAAAAACAAAGTTGCACCTCCATTTAAGCAAGCCGAATTTCAAATACTGTACAATCAAGGTATATCTAGAGAAAGTGAAATTATTGACCTTGGCGTAGCTCAAGGGCTTGTTGAAAAGGCTGGAGCCTGGTATAGCATTGAGGGAGAAAGGATTGGCCAAGGCAAAGATAACGCTAGAGAGTATTTAAGAGAAAATTCTGAACTTAGTAACAAAATTGAGGCACAAATTCGTGACAAATTAATGGGCGATAGTGACGCAGACTCCTAAAGATATATGTTATGCATCTGCAATGAGGTTATTAGTTAGGCGCGAACATTCAGCTCTAGAATTAAAACAAAAACTTTCTGCTAAAGGTATAGATGCTGAAATTATTGACATAGTAATTTCTAAATTAATAAATCAGAACTACCAGAGCGATGAACGCTTTGCTGAGGGGTTTATTCAAATGCGCTTCAATCAAGGCAAGGGCCCAATTAAAATTACCCACGAACTAAATCAAAGGGGTGTCGAAGATTATTGCTTTTCAGATTTTGATTTTTTTTCATTGGCAAAAAAAACCAGACAAAATAAATTTGGTCACGAGCTTCCAGAGGAGTTCAAAGAAGAGGCAAAACAAAAACGCTTTTTACAGTCTAGAGGCTTTAGTTTTGATCATATTGACAACGCTTTTAAATAATAAATATGCATAGTAGGGGATCCCAGGATCAGACCAAGGCGTATGATTTTAAGACCAGAGATATTAAGGTTTTAAGAAAATTAATGCCATACTTATTAAAAATGCGTTCGCGTGTAATTTTTGCAACGCTATTTTTAATTTTGGCAAAACTATCTAATGTTGCAGTCCCAGTTGTTTTAAAACAAATTGTTGATGGTCTGGATCAAAGCAATGTCTTATTGATATTGCCATTAGGGCTGTTGTTTGCATATGGTGCTTTAAGATTGATGAGTTCACTTTTTAATGAACTTAGAGATGCTATTTTTGCTAAGGTTCGTTATCACGCTATGCATCTTGCCGCTTTAGGTGTTTTTAAGCACCTACATACCCTTGACCTTTCTTTTCATCTTGACCGACGCATTGGCGGCATTACAAGAGACATTGACAGAGGAACCCAGAGTGTGTCTACATTGCTATCTATATTTGTGTTTAATATATTGCCTTCTTTTTTTGAAATCTGCTTAGTTATTGGTATTTTGTGGATAAATTATGATATTTTTTTTGCAGGAGTGTCACTATTAACAGTTACATTTTATATAGTTGTTACCTTGGCAATTACAACTTGGAGAATGAAATATCGCTATCAGATGAATGACATGCAATCTGAAGCGAACACCAATGCAGTAGATAGTTTAATAAATTTTGAAACAGTGAAATACTTTAACCAGGAAAAGTTTGAGGTAGATCGATACGATCAAACAATGAATCGTTGGGAAAATGTAGCTACCAAAAGTTTTACATCTATGACCGCTCTAAACTTTATACAAGGTTCAGTGATAGCTATAGGAGTAACAATAGTACTAATTGTTGCCTCACAAGGCGTTGTCGATCATGAACTTAGTTTGGGTGACTTAATTATGATACAGGCTCTTTTATTGCAGTTATTTTTACCTTTAGGCAGTTTGGGAATTATTTATCGCCAAGTCAAGCACAATTTTATTGATATGAATAATATGTTCGACCTGCTTGATAGGTCATCTAAGGTAGAGGACATTAAAGATGCTAAAGATTTGAATCTTATTAATTCTGAAGTACGATTCAATAAAGTTTCATTTGCCTATGAAGGTAAAGACACAGTTTTAAGAGATATTAGTTTTACAGTTCATCCAGGGCAGAGGGTAGCTATTGTTGGAAAATCAGGTTCAGGTAAATCTACATTGGCAAAATTGTTATTCAGATTCTACGATGTAAAAAGTGGAGAAATAACAATTGACAATCAAGACATAAAATTAATTTCTCAAGGTTCTGTGCAATCTGCAATAGGGGTAGTTCCACAAGACACAGTGATGTTTAACGAGAGTATCTATTACAATATAGCATATGGAAAACCTGATGCTACATTTGATGAAGTTAAACGTGCCGCTAATCTTAGTTATATAGATTCGTTCATTGAGCAGTTACCACAGGGATACGATACTATAGTTGGTGAAAGAGGATTGAAGCTATCTGGAGGAGAAAAACAGAGGCTTGCGATTGCTCGTGTTCTTTTGAAGAATCCTCCAATTCTAATTTTTGATGAGGCAACATCATCGCTAGACTCTTACTCTGAAAAAATGGTGCAAAAAGCCCTAACCAGTTTGTCAAGTGAGCACACAACACTTGTAATTGCTCATCGCTTGTCCACTATTGTGGATGCCGACTTAATAATCGTACTAGGTAACGGCAAAATTAATGAGAGTGGCACTCATAGTGAGCTACTCAAAGCAAACGGTGAGTACGCCAAACTATGGCAAATGCAAATCAATGAAAAAAACTAGGCTTTGTAATTTCGTAGTGCTAGTTTGTCAACAAGAAAAGTTTGATTTATAATTCAATATCAGGTTGCATTTATCAGAACAAATAAATTAAATAACATCTTATTTAGTAGTTCTATAAACTCAACCTCAAGATACTGTTAACTAAATATTATTCTTATTCCGAGTAAGTCATTCTATAATTGTCACGATGAAATTCAATTTGATAAATACAGACCACAAAGCCCGTACTGGAGTTATCAGCTTCAGTAGGGGGGAAGTTCAGACACCTGCCTTTATGCCAGTAGGAACATACGGCACAGTAAAGTCGATGACCACAGAAGAATTGAAAGGTATTGGATCTAAAATTATTTTGGGAAATACTTTTCATCTAGCTATAACGCCTGGAACTGAGGTTATAGAAAAGCATGGAGATTTGCACGATTTTATGCACTGGGATGGGCCTATGCTAACAGATTCTGGAGGATTTCAAGTATTCAGCCTAGGGTCTATGCGAAAAATAAGCGAAAAGGGTGTAGAATTTAGATCCCCCAAGGACGGCTCTAAAATTTTTATGGGTCCAGAGGAATCAATGAGAATTCAAAAAAAACTTGGGTCAGATATTGTAATGATTTTTGATGAATGTACCCCTTATCCTGCTGAAAAAAATGTAGTTGATGAATCAATGCAGTTATCTTTAAGATGGGCTAGACGCTCAAAGCAAGAACACACCAATCTGAATAACAGGAACGCTCTATTTGGGATTGTGCAGGGAGGTATGCATAAAGATTTACGCACCCAATCAATAGAATCATTACAAGAAATTGGATTTGATGGCTATGCGATTGGTGGTTTAAGTGTTGGTGAACCAAAAGAAATTATGCTGGATGTCCTTAGTTATTTACCGGAAAAAATGCCATCACATAAGCCACGATACTTAATGGGAGTTGGGACCCCACAAGACTTAGTTGAGGGAGTGGAGTGTGGAATTGATATGTTTGATTGTGTAATGCCAACAAGAAATGCTCGCAACGGATATCTATTCACTGAAAACGGCATTATAAAAATACGAAATGCAAAATACAGGCTAGACATAAGCGCTCTAGATTCAAATTGTGGATGCTACACCTGTAAAAACTATTCCAAATCGTATTTACATCACCTACATAGAAAAAATGAAATCTTAGGTTCAAGGCTCAACACCATACATAATTTGTATTACTATCATCGCTTAATGTCAGATATGCGCTTAGCCATTAAAAACAACTCTTTTTCAGCGTTTAAAACTAACTTCTATGACAAACAAAGATAGACTTTTATTTTTTGTTGATGAGGGCGGATTTGATGATTTCACGCATCTATTCAATGAGATAGGATTTGAAGTTGACTTTGTTGATTCCCAGAGGGAGGCTATCAAACTTGCAAAGAAAAATTTATATAAATCTGTGGTGGCGGAGTTTAGTTATAATCCGGAATTTAGAGACAGAGTGAGTAATATTGAATCTTTATTAGCGACACTAGAAGGACACTCCACTGAAGCTAACATTATTATTTTGTACGACAATATTAATTTAGTTCAATTTAAGCTGTTACAACAGCGTTTTCGGATAAATCATGCTTTGTCTTTTCCAGTGGACAAGTCAGAACTTATATCTTGCTTTAATTAGCCACTTGTTTTTCGAAATACAGGTCTAACACTTTTCGTGCTAAGGGTGCAGCTTTAGAGCTACCACTACCAGCATTTTCTACAATCACCGCAATAGCTATTTGAGGGTTATTTATTGGCGCAAATCCAGTAAAAAGAGCATGATCCCTTAAGCGCTCGTCTAGTTGCTCAGCAATGTACTCTTCCTCAGCATCGAGACCGAAAACTTGTGCAGTTCCAGTTTTTCCAGCTAAGGTGTATTTGAGGCCCTTATTAAGTCGTCTCGCTGTTCCGGTGGGACTATAAATAGTTTTTTTCATGCCTTCCAATACAATTTCCCAATTCTTTATATCTTTAATCAATATTTGCTTATGAGAGCTTGGTTGAGTTATTTCAATTATATTATTATCCTTCAGGATATTTTTTAGTAGTTTTGGTTGTATTATGTGGCCTTTATTTGCTATAGCAGCAGTGGCCACAGCAAGTTGTAAAGGCGAGGTGGTAATAAATCCTTGTCCAATACCAGATATGAGCGTTTCACCACGATACCAGGGCTCATTTTTGTTGATCTTTTTCCAAGCTCTAGAAGGTAACACCCCTGCAAGTTCTCCTGGAATGTCAATCCCTGTTTTTTGACCAAAATTAAAATATTTTAGGTTCTCATGCAGGATGTCAATACCGGTCTTGTCTGATAAGGAATAGAAGAACACGTCACATGATTGAGATATAGACTCTTCCACATCAACCCAGCCATGCCCTGACTTTTTCCAGTCATTAAATTTACGGGATACGTTTGGAAGCTTGAAATATCCAGGACAAAATGTTTTGCTTTTGTTTGTAATAATTCCATTCTCTAGTCCAGCTAGTGCTACCATTGGTTTAATAGTAGATCCTGGCGGATATAGACCTTGTATGGCTCTGTTTAGTAGGGGTATGTCTAGTGAATCCTGCAATGATTGATAATTTTTCTGAGAGATTCCGTCAACAAACCAATTCAGGTTATAGTTTGGAGAGCTCACTAAAGCTAAAACCTCTCCATTATTGACATCAATAGCAACTATTGACCCGCGCTTACCCTCTAGTAAATCTTCGGCAATACGTTGTATATCAATATCTATAGTCAAATATATGTCATTACCAGATTTGGCAGGATTAATAATTATCGTGTCAACAATTCTTCCTGATACGTTTCGTTCAATTTGTTTTTTTCCACTTGTTCCGTGTAGTAATATTTCGTATTGCTTTTCTATTCCACTTTTGCCAACAATAGATGTTCCTAAATAATTCTGTTTATCGTACAAGGATTTGTCTTTTTTACTTATGCTTGAGACATATCCAATAACATGGGAGCTAGAAGAGTTGTTAGGATAAGATCTCTTAAAGTAGTGCTCAACATCTATCCCAGAAAATTTGTTATGGACTAAGAAATTTGCTACCTCTGATTCAGTTAGATTGAGTTTGAGAGGTATATTGTTGAATTTCTTATAGCGTTTTCTGTATTTTTTGTACTGGCTAATATCTTCACTATTAATAAATCTTAATCCCTCTAAGGCGCTCAATGTTTTGTTAATATTATCAACCTTTTCGGGTGTAATTGTTAGCATAAAAGATGTAGTGTTTGATGCTAATACTTTCCCATTCCTATCAAATATTTTTCCTCTAGATGGAGTAATTGGCACAACATTCATCTGGTTGCCCAAAGCTTCTTCAATGTAATACTCGTGTTGAGTAATTTGCAGATTGAATATTCTTACGAAAACAATAATGGTTAATATAGCCAATACTAGTATGCTTATTAACAACCTAGTTGAAAAAATTTTGTTTTCTAATGCTGTATTGCTAATTCCCACAATTGTGAATAAATGCTAGTGTCGTAATTTAGATAGAAAAAATTGAACTGGCGCCCAAAAAAGAGCTGTTGACAGAGGCGTAATCAGTAATATATAACTAAAGTCAAAGCCTTGAATTAGTATATGGACTGATAGAATAACCACTAAATAAATAATGCTAGCTATAAACATATAAACTTGCTGAGTACTTAAATTAGAGACATAAAATGATTGTTTAATATTTATAATGAAAGCACTACTTAAGATTAATGCTAGGGCATTTTGGCCCAACAAAGAGCCGTGTAAAATATCAAGCAGTATGCCTAATATTAAGGCTAAGAATAATCCGCCTCTTGCTGAAAAAAAATTCAACCAATACACGTAAAATAATAGTATCCAGAATGGTGAAGCTAAGTACAAAATATCAGGCAAAGGTAATTCGCTAATAATTAATGCAAAAAACGTAATCTTTAATAGATATTTATATGGCCGGTTAGCTGTCATTTTCTTGAGATAAAATTAATAGGAATTCAATTTTATTGATATCCTGAATTGGTTCAAGAACGATATGAAGGAATGAATCGTCTTGATGTTTTTCTACATGTGAAACCCTACCCACTGGATACCCGTGCGGGAACTTAGAGTCTATAGCACTACTAATGAAAATGTCCCCTAGCAGGATATCACTATTAGATTCAATAAATTTAACATCAATCTGGTTGACATTTGACGCACGACCTTTCCCAATTCCACGGACTCCGTTTCTCTCACTTTTTAGAGGTATAAAGTGAGTAGGGTCTGTAACCATAATAATAGCACTATAGAAAGGGGTAGTTTGTAACACTTGTCCAACGAGACCGTCAGCACCTGAAACAATCTGTCCTACTTTAACATTGTCTCTGGAGCCTTTATTTATTACTAACTGTTTTTTAAGTCTGGACTGTGCAATAGAGGTTATCTTGGCAAGAGTATAATTCTCGCTACTAAGAGAATAGCTAGCACCTAATAGGTTGCTGAGTTTATTATTTTCTAGCAATATAGAGTTATATTTTTGCAATTGAGCTTTGAGCTCAAGTATCTCGCTTTTTAGCTGTTTGTTTTGGTTAAGTAATACGTGTTTGTTGGTGCCTTGCTCATCTATCCATATATATAATTGAGATGGTAAATTAACCAAAAAATAAATTGGAGATATTAGAGTTGCAGTGAATTGTCGTAAGTTATCTAAGTATGAAAACCTGTAGTCAGATAATATTAAGAATATTGAAACAAAAACTGGGATAAAAAGTTTAAGAAACTTCATAAAATAAACTCATTAGCACGCTAATCCCCTTTATCTATAATTCTGCTGCTAGAAACCCCATGTTATGCTTACTAATCATGTCTAATGCAACTCCACCACCTCTGGCCACACAAGTTAGAGGGTCATCAGCTATACGTACAGGTAGGTTAGTTTCCTGATGAATTAATTTATCAAGACCATCAAGAAGAGCCCCGCCGCCGGTTAATACTAGACCATTTTCAGCAATATCTGAGCTTAATTCTGGTGGTGTTTGCTCAAGGGCAGTTCTAAGAGAGCCAATTATCATCGACAAAGGTTCTTGCAGCGCCTGCAGGATTTCTTCATTAGTAATCTCAAAACTAACAGGTATTCCTTTGGCTACATCTCTACCTCTGAATTCAATTTTTTTGACTGCATTTGATCTGAATGCTGAGCCAACTTCTTCTTTAATCTGTTCAGCCGTAGCCTCACCGATAATAATTCCATGTTCGCGGCGTATAAATTTAGTAATGTTGTCGTCAAAAACATCGCCACCAACCCGCAAAGAGTCCGAGTAAACAATACCGTTAAGAGACATTATAGCTATCTCAGTTGTTCCTCCTCCAATATCAATTACCATTGCTCCAGAAGCTTCCTGTATCGCCATGCCTGCACCAAGCGCTGCGGCCATAGGTTCTTCTATCAGGTAGACATCCCTTGCACCAGCGCCAACTGCGCTCTCTTTAATTGCACGCCTTTCGACTTGTGTTGCTCCACAGGGTACACAAATAAGAACTTTTGGACTGGGTGAAAAAAAACCAGAACGCAGAACTTTTCTAATAAAGTGTTGGAGCATCTTTTCAGTTACTCTAAAATCTGCTATAACACCATCTCTCATAGGTCGAATTGCTTCAATTGATCCGGGCGTCCTTCCTAACATATTTTTTGCATCTTGACCCACAGCAATTACGGTTGACTCTAGTGATCCACGATCGTTACGAATAGCAACAACTGAGGGTTCATTTAGGACAACAGCGCCGTCCATAAAAATAAGTGTGTTAGCTGTACCCAAATCTATTGATAAGTTTTGGCTTTTAAATAATCCAAACATAGAGAAATCCTGATAATTATTGTTTAAAATGAAGCAGTAAACATACTATACCATCTAGCAAAATTTAGGCAACACTTAGAAGGAAATAAAATTTAGTTGTGATTAAAAAATATACAGTTATTAAACAAAACGATGTTATCCAGAGCATATCTGATGCTCTGCAGTATATTTCTTATTACCATTCTCCGGACTTTATTAAAGCTCTTACTAAGGCTTACGATAAGGAAACAAATAACGCTGCAAAAAATGCCATAGCTCAGATACTTATAAATTCAAAAATGGCAGCATTTGGAAAACGACCACTCTGCCAAGATACTGGAATTGTTAACGTGTTTTTGGAAGTTGGAATGGATGTCCGGTGGGAGGCAGATATTTCTTTAGAACAGATGATTAACGAGGGAGTCAGGCTTGCTTACACGCACCCTGATAATCCTTTAAGAGCTTCTATTGTTTCAGACCCTTTATTCGAAAGAAAAAATACTAATGACAATACACCTGCAGTGATACATACAAAAATAGTTACAGGCAATAAACTTAGTATTATTGTTGCTGCTAAGGGCTGTGGATCCGAGAATAAAGCTAAATTTACTGTACTCAATCCTGGCGATAATATTACTGAATGGGTTATTAAAACAATACCAACAATGGGGGCCGGTTGGTGCCCACCAGGAATTATTGGAATAGGTGTAGGGGGCACACCTGAAAAAGCGATGCAGATGGCAAAACTCTCTTTAATGGACTCAATAGATATGGATGAGCTGCGTGAAAAAGAATCTTTATCAAAAATCGAAGCTTTGCGCTTGGAATTGTTTAATAAAATTAACGCACTAGGAATAGGAGCCCAGGGTTTGGGTGGATTAACCACAGTACTTGACGTTAAAGTTAAAGATTACCCTACACATGCAGCATCACAACCAGTAGCTATGATTCCTAATTGTGCAGCTACAAGACATGTACACATTACAATGGACGGATCTGGAGTTGGACAATTACCAGAAGTAGATTTTGACTTATATCCACAGTTGGATATGGACTACTCAAAATTCAAAAGGGTGGACTTAAATACTATAACTCGAGAAGGTATGGAAGGTTGGAGTATTGGCGACACTTTGCTACTTAGTGGTACGCTTATTACTGGAAGAGATGCGGCGCATAAGAGATTAAAGCAGATGATTGATAGTGGAGAGGGTTTGCCAGAGGGGGCAGACTTCAACAATAAATTTATTTACTATGTTGGGCCAGTTGATGCTGTCGGAGATGAAGTAATTGGGCCTGCAGGCCCTACCACGGCAACCCGTATGGATAAGTATACGGACATGATGTTAGAGAAAACTGGCATTTTAGGGATGATAGGTAAAGCAGAGCGTGGCGATGCAACAACCAGATCTATAAAGAAACACAAAGCAACATACCTTATTGCTGTTGGAGGTGCTGCTTATTTAATTTCAAAATCTATTAAAAAAGCAAAAAAGATTGCCTTCGGAGATATGGGCATGGAGGCTATATATGAGTTTGAGGTGAAAGACATGCCGGTAACTGTTGCGGTAGATAGTGAAGGACATAATATTCATAGTATATTTCAAAATATTAAAGTTATCAATTAGATATGTATGCAGTAATATTTACAGCAGAAATTAACTCATTAGATGAGCAGTACTATAATACATCTAACATCATGAGAGAGCTTGCATTTAAGAAGTATCACTGCAAGGGTCTTAATTCTAGTTCCCAAGATAACAAGGAAATAACTATTTCCTATTGGGATAATCTGAACGATATCAAAAATTTTAAGAGTGATAGTTACCATCTTGAGGTTCAAGATATCGGTAAATCTAGATGGTACAAATCCTATACCGTTGAAATAACAGAAGTCACTCGTCAATATAGTTACGATAATTCTTAGAGTATAATCTCTTTCTGAAGTTGGTCGGATGGTCGCTGGATGCATGCATCGAGAGGAAAGTCCGGGCTCCATAGAGCGAAGTGCTAGCTAACTGCTAGGTGTGGTGACACAACGGAAAGTGCTGCAGAGAATAGACCGCCTATCTTTATAGGTAAGGGTGAGAAGGTGTGGTAAGAGCGCACCGCGCATTTGGTGACAAATGTGGCAAGGTAAACCCCACTTGGAGCAAGCTCAAATAGGGTAGCAGTTATACTGCTCGTATATGCTATCGGGTAGAGTGCTGAAGATATTTGGTAACAAATATCGTAGATGAATGATCATCAATTACAGAACCCGGCTTACAGACCGACTTCATTTTTTATTTGTGCTAATACTGCACGGTCCAACTGACCGTAGTCTTTAAAAGCCTTTATATTGTGGAAATTTTTTGATAGTAATTTTGTGATTTCTATTTGCTGATCATGCCCATGCTCTAGCAACAAATAGCCATCATTGTTTAGGTGTCTAGGAGCTTTTTCAATAATAGTTCTTATATCATCTAAACCATCCATTCCTGATGTCAAGGCAGATAAAGGCTCAAACTTGAGATCTTCGAGATGCGGGTCATTATCAGCAACATAAGGTGGGTTAGACACTATAAGGTTAAATTTTTTATTATCTACTGCATCAAGCCAATCACCATGTTTAAAGATAATATCTGAAGTTTTATTTTGTTTGGCAATAACTAAAGCATCAATAGACAGATCTGTTGCCGTTATATTCCAGTTAGGTCTTTTGTCAGCAATACTTATTGCAATTGCACCACTACCGGTTCCTAAATCAACAACATCACAGGTTGCATTCTTATCAAAAAGTTCGAGAGCAATATCGACCAAAAGTTCAGTTTCCGGTCTAGGTATTAGTGTTGATTCTGTTACCTTGAAATCGAGATGGTAAAAACCTTTAGTTCTACTCAGGTAAGCAAAAGGTATACCTAACTCTCTTTTTGTGATAAGTTTTTTTAACTGAATAATTTCATTATCGTTGAGTTGATAATCGAAATTAGATATTACAGATGCAGAGCTCTTATTAAGAACAAGAGACATAATCTGAACAATGTCTGTCCCTCCATTTTTTATATATTCTCCGACTGTTTGCAAGGACTAAAGTATATCTAAAGTTAAAAAAAGAGCCTATATGTTACCAAGGCTTGGTTCAAGAGATTTTTTACTTTTATTCAGTGTGTTAGATGTTTCTGCTACTTTTAAATCGATTAGGTTTTTTAAAGCAACAATCAGCCCCAAACCAATGAACGCCCCTGGAGGTAAGATTGCTAATAATGTGCCTTGATAATTATCGAAAATTGTAACGCTTAGTGTGTCACCTAAGTCACCTAACAGTAAAGAAGATTGATCAAACAATGTGCCATTACCGATAAGTTCACGCATTGCACCCAAAATTACCAAAACTCCAGTAAAGCCAACCCCCATCATAAAGCCATCAAGAGCAGATTTGTCCCACGAATTTTTGCTAGCAAATGCTTCAGCTCGACCTAATATAGCGCAGTTTGTTACAATTAGAGGCACGAAAATACCTAAAATTAAATATAAATCATAAAAGAGTGACTGCATCAATAGCTCAACAATCGTAACGAAAGACGCTATCAATAAAACAAAAATTGGTATACGAACTTCTTTAGAAATTTGATTCCGAAAAATTGAAATAGTTATATTGGAACATACAAGTACAAATATTGTAGCTATACCTAGGGCTAATGCATTAACAATGTTATTAGTAACGGCCAATAAAGGGCATAACCCTAGCAGAGCAACTAGGGCTTGGTTGTTATTCCATAGACCGTTCTTAGTGATTTTTATATAATCATCCATAATGATTGATTATATCAATAACTGCACCAGAAAAGACTACATAAGTTTTGTGTTCAACTTATTAATTTTCCCATACATGCGTTTTGTATCAGTCTACATATCTATGATTAGTCTATAATCGACTATGTTTAGTTGGATTATGAGACTAAATTAATCTGAAATATCAAGGAGAAAGATAAATGCGTAGATCTATATTATTTTCATTATTATTTGTAATTAACTCTCTTTTTAGTGTCGGGGCTCTAGCACAATATGAAGATGTGACTGGACTCTGGAAGACAATTGATGATGACACTGGTAAGCAAAAATCAACTGTAGAGATTTATATTAATAACGGCAAGTTGTTTGGCAAAATTGTAGATTTAGCCGATAAAACTAAAAAGAATGATTTGTGCACTAAGTGTGCAGAAGATGACTCAAGATATAACAAAAAAATACTTGGCATGACCATAATTACGGACATGGAAGTTAATGATAAAGGTGTCTGGACTGGTGGTCAGATTTTAGACCCAGCTAATGGTAAAACTTACCGCTGTGAAATTTGGCTCGATGGAGATACACTTAAAGTTCGTGGGTACATTGCATTTTTCTTCAGAACCCAAGAATGGTTGCGGTAGGGTGTATATGTAATTTAAGTTTATTGTATCCCATAAAGAAGTTTTATTGGCCAAGAGTCAATGTCTAAATACCATGTATTAACTTAGAATAAATGATGGTAAGTTTTTTTTCTGGGTTTTTTCTAGGATTTAGCCTGATTCTTGCTATTGGAGCACAGAATGCCTATGTACTTAAGTGTGGCATAAACCAGAAATACATTTTTATTGTGTGCTTAATTTGTGCGCTATCAGATGCAGTTTTGATTTTTTTTGGCGTTTCAGGGTTTTCTATAATAACTGAATCTTATGAATGGCTATTAAATAGTGTTTTAAATGCAGGCATAGTATTCCTATTGCTATATGGCGTAAGGAGTTTTTGGTTGGCCTTTAAAAAACAAGATTCTTTGCATGTTGCTAATGACTCTAATGACTCATTACTGCAAGTTGTTCTAACCTGTTTAGCATTTACTTGGTTAAACCCACATGTATATCTAGATACTTTAGTGTTAATGGGCTCAGTATCTGTACAGCATTCTGAAAGTTTAGTGCAGTTCACTTTAGGAGCTATATCAGCATCATTCGTATTTTTCTTTTCTTTAGGCTATGCTGCCAGACTGCTAATACCATTCTTTAATAAGCCGCGGTCTTGGAAAATATTGGACTTTATGATTGGTATTACAATGTTTTCAATTGCATTAAGTTTAATATAGTTGTAGAACAAATCCATAGTTCATACTTCTTAATATTGAATAACTATTAGAATATATTTTTATATTTATCTGTTATGTTTTAAATACAATTTCTTCATTTATTATTGACCCATTGATCGTATCACCAGGCAAAAAAGCACCAGATAGGATTTTTTGTGATAAAGGGTTTTCTATTAATTGTTGAATCACGCGTCTAAGTGGCCTTGCACCATATGCAGGGTCATAGCCCTTATCAATAATAACCTCCAGAACCTCGTCACTTAAATCAAGATTAAGTTCTAGACTAGTTATGCGTTTTTTAAGTAAATCAATTTGTAAATTAGCAATACCCCTGATTTGTTCCTTTTTGAGGTTATTAAACACCACAATTTCATCAATACGGTTTACAAATTCAGGCCTAAAGTGATCACTAACTATTTGAATTAGTTGTTGTTGTATATTTTTTCCAGGGTTTTCTTTAATAAGGTGTGAACCCAGGTTTGAAGTCATCACAATTACGGTGTTTTTAAAGTCAACAGTTCTACCCTGCCCGTCAGTCAGACGGCCATCATCTAAAACCTGGAGCAATACATTGAATACATCTGCATGTGCTTTTTCCACTTCATCTAGTAAGATTATAGAGTAAGGTTTTCTGCGAACTGCTTCAGTTAATACCCCGCCTTGTTCATAACCCACATAACCTGGTGGTGCACCAATCAATCTTGCTACAGAGTGCTTTTCCATAAATTCACTCATATCAACACGAACTATGGCTTGGTCTGTATCAAACAGAAAGTCTGCCAATACCTTGGTTAATTCAGTTTTTCCGACACCTGTTGGACCCATAAACAAGAAAGAGCCATCTGGACGGCTTGGGTCAGATAATCCGGCTCTAGATCTACGAATGGCGTTAGATATAACTTTAACGGCCTCATCCTGCCCAACAATGCGTTGATGAATAATGCTTTCCATCTCTAATAATTTGTCTCTCTCTCCTTCCATCATTTTATCCACAGGGATTCCTGTCCATCGCGCAACGATTTGTGCTATCTCTTCCTCTGTCACTTTGTTCTTAAGTAACTCCATATTGTCGCTATCAATATTTTCATCCTGTGTTATTTTTTCTTCTAACTCTGGGATAACGCCATATTGTAGTTCACTCATCTTTGCAAGGTCGTTATTACGGTGTGCATTTTCAAAGTCCAATTTGGCTTGCTCTAGCTCCTCCTTTAAGTGTTGAGCGCCCTGAACCAACATTTTTTCTTTTTTCCATATTTCTTCGAGATCGGCGTACTCTTTTTCAAGTCTACTTATATTGTTTTTTAGTTCTTTGAGTCTCTCTTTAGATAACTTATCTTTTTCTTTCTTAAGTGCCATACGTTCAATCTTAAGTTGAACTAATTTGCGATCAAGCTTATCCATAGATTCAGGTTTAGAGTCAATTTCCATACGGATTTGTGATGCCGCTTCATCGATAAGATCGATAGCTTTATCTGGCAATTGCCTGTCTGTTATGTATCTTTGAGAATAAGTAGTAGCGGCAATGATTGCAGGGTCAGTTATTTCAACACCATGATGTACCTCATATTTCTCTTTAAGCCCCCGCAAAATGGCAATGGTATCTTCTTCAGTGGGCTCGTCTACTAGTACCTTTTGGAATCTGCGCTCTAGGGCTGAATCCTTTTCAATATACTGACGATATTCATCTAGAGTGGTTGCTCCCATGCAATGAAGGTCACCCCTTGCAAGTGCAGGCTTCAACATGTTACCAGCATCCATTGCGCCTTCAGTTTTACCAGCACCCACCATCGTATGCAGTTCATCTATAAATAAAATAACTTGACCTTGCTCCTTTTCAAGCTCTTTAAGTACAGCTTTTAGGCGCTCTTCAAATTCGCCACGATACTTTGCTCCAGCAACAAGTGATGCCATATCAAGTGATAGGACTCTCTTCCCTTTTATACCCTCTGGGACCTCATTATTTAAAATACGTTGAGCTAGTCCTTCGACAATAGCAGTTTTACCTACTCCTGGCTCACCAATCAGTACCGGATTGTTTTTCGTTCTACGTTGCAGAACTTGAATAGCACGACGAATTTCACTATCACGACCAATTACTGGATCAAGTTTTCCATCTGCCGCCATCTGTGTCAAATCTTGTGTGTATTTGTTAAGTGCGTCTCTTTGTGTTTCCGCGTTCTGATCATTCACCGTTTCGTCTCCTCTAAGTTTTTTTATTTCGTCACTTATTTTTTCAACTTTCGCTCCATATTCTTTCAATATTTTGCTAGTTATATCGTCGCTTTTAATGATCGACAATAAGAATATCTCAGTAGATAAATAGTTATCTCCCATATCATTAGCTAACCTGTCTGTTGCGTTCAGTAGCCTTAATAATTTTTGAGAAATGTTTGCCTCATTTGTAGATTTACCAATCTTTGCCAGAGTCTCAATCTCTTGAGCTATCTTTTTTTTAGAATTTAATAAATCAACCCCCGATCTAATTAGTAAATTACTAACACTACTACCAGAATTATTAAGCATAGCCTGTAAAACATGTAACGGATCAATAGCACTGTTATTATTATTTAATGCAATAGACTGTGCGGAACTCAAGTCTTGCTGAAATTGAGATGTTAATTTATCGATGTTCATACTTTATTAAATCTCTTTATTATTTTGTTAAGCACTATCTATGGGATGATTACAACATTTCAAGGATATTTATAGAATATTATGTTAAATTTAGTGCTCTTTGAGCCAGAAATTCCTAACAATACTGGAGCTATAATTCGCTTATGTGCAAATATAGGGGCCAATCTACATTTAATAAAGCCATACGGTTTCGAGATTACTGACAAGAGACTAAGAAGGGCGGGACTAGACTACAAAGAAATCATGAATTTGACCGAATACGAAGACTTTGATGATTATCTATTAAGGTCAGAACCAAAAAGAATATTTGCACTAAGCTCTAAGGCAACCAAAAACTACACCAAAATAGAATATCATGAGGCAGACTCGCTATTGTTGGGTCCTGAGACTAGGGGGCTCCCGAAGCATCTTCTCGACAAATACGAAAGCATAACTCTACCAATGCAAGAAGGATCAAGGAGCCTAAATTTAGCCAATTGTGCCTCTATTGTGGCTTATGAGGCGTGGCGTCAGATAGGCTTTATGGGCGCAAAGAATGATTAAATTAGTAGTAACATTATTGGTAATAATGCCAAGCATTGCGATTGCTAATAGTTGCGTTGTTTTACTTTATCATAACTTCTCACAGAGCACCCCAAAGAGCACCAGTATCAGCCCCGTGTTGTTTGAACAGCATCTAGAGTACCTTAAAGACAACAATTTCAATGTTTTGTCATTGAGTGATATGGTTCAAGATTTGAAAAATGATAGCTTACCTATAAGGTGCGTAAGTCTGACTGCAGACGATGCATATATATCTATCTATAAGAACGCTTACCCATTATTAAAGAAATATAAAATGCCGCTCTCTGTTTTTGTTTCAACAGACTCCATCGATAAAGGCTTTAAAGCGATGATGAGCTGGAATAATATGAGGGAGATGAAGAACGAAGGTGTAGAGTTTTATAATCACTCAATAGCTCACCCCTATCTAATCGATACAGCTCTAAAGGAAACGAATTATCAAATCATTCATGCTCAAGAAAGACTAAAAAGTGAACTAGGAGTTAACGAGAAGATGTTTGCATACCCATACGGTGAGGAGAATATTGAGCTATTAGATAATATAGAGAAATTGGGCTATATTGGTTTTGGACAGCATTCTGGTGCAATCTCTTATGGCAATGATTTATCGAACCTGCCTAGGTTTCCAATGACGGATAGGTTTGGCGACATGAAATCATTTAAATTGAAGGTAAACACGATGTCTATGCCCGTTATTTATAAGAGAACAAGTTCTGTTGTATATAACGTCTTACCAATACTCGAGCTTGAGTTTATTGAGCCACTAACAAAGTCAAAACAAAAACAGTTAGCTTGCTATGTTGGTGCTGGAAAAGCACTGATTAATTGGAGTAGCGATAGAACTGTATCAATCAAATATAACAAACACATATCAAGCAGAAGGTTTAGATACAATTGCACACTACCGAGCGATAAAAAAAATATATATTATTGGTTTAGCAAGCAGTATATAAATGACCAGAAAGGTTAGAGCCCAGCCCTATTAACTTAATAATGTTAGTTTATATGCATTATTAAAATCTTTTATTGATACGGCGTTCTTTCCAGCAAGTTGCACAGTGTTAATATTTATTACACCACTTCCAGTTGCTATCTGGCAAGTACTTTTTTCGCATTTAATGATCTCACCGGGATTATTGCTGTGAGATATGTCTACAATAGAAGAAGAAATGATACGCAATACTTTTCTATCAAATTTATTGCTAGTAGCATAAGTTTGAGCCATAGGGTATGGGTTAAAAGCCCTTATCTGATTGTTAATCTCATCTGCACTTCTATTCCAGTCTATCCAGGCCTCATCTTTGGTTAATTTTTTGGCATACATAATGCCACTTTCAGATTGAGTTCTAGGATTTAGTGTGCCGATACTACTTAATACCTCCAATATTGCTTTAGCGCCAAGTTGCGCTAGTTTGTCATGCAGAGAAAGCATGCTATCAGTTGCATTAATCTGGCACTTTTTTTCAAGTAATATGTCACCAGTATCAAGACCTTCATCCATTTGCATCACCCCAATACCGGTTTGTGTGTCACCAGCTAGTATTGATCTTTGTATTGGAGCAGCTCCACGCCATCTAGGTAATAAGGATGCATGAATATTTAAGCAGCCGTACTTTGTAGATTTAAGTACCGCTTTTGGAAGTATTTGTCCATAGGCAACTACAATCATTACGTCTGCATTAAGGCTAGATATTAAAGACTGAGTTTCACTATCATTGAGCGATTCTGGCTGATAAATATCTAATTTATGAGTGGTGGCACTTACTTTAACAGGGCAAGGAGTTAAAATACGACCACGACCCTTCGGACGGTCTGGCTGACAAAAAATAGCAACTATATCGAGCCCATTGCCAACAATATAGTCTAATATATATTTTGCAAAATCTGGAGTACCCGCAAAAATAATACGTAATTTTAGTGGCGAATTCATATTACTCGCCCATTTTCCATTATTTCAAAGATTTCCTAGCTGCTTTAATCGCCTTTTTAACTTGGCCTGGGGATGTTGCACCGAAATGGTCACGCGCATTTACAGAACCCTCTAGAGAAAGAACATCAAACACGTTGTTTTCAATTCTTTCGTCAAACACTTGTAATTCTCCAATACTAAGTTCGCTTAAGTCCTTTTGGTGTTCAATGCCATAAGATACAGCCTTACCTACTACTTCATGAGCATCCCTAAAAGGCAGACCTTTGTTTACCAAGTAATCAGCTAAGTCAGTTGCTGTAGTGAAACCCTTTTTAGTAGAATCGTACATATTGTCACGCTTTGCTTCAATAGTTGGGACCATATCCGCGAACACGCGAACACATGATTTTAATGTGTCAACAGTATCAAATAGAGGCTCTTTGTCCTCTTGATTGTCTTTGTTATATGCTAAAGGCTGAGCCTTCATTATTGTTAATAAAGAGGTTAAGTTACCATATACACGACCTGTCTTACCACGAACCAGTTCAGGAACATCAGGGTTTTTCTTTTGTGGCATTATTGATGATCCAGTGCAAAAACTATCCGGCAATTCGATAAAATTAAATTGTGCACTTGACCAAAGAATAAGCTCTTCAGAGAAGCGAGATAAATGCATCATTACTATGCTTGCGACTGAGATAAACTCTATTGCAAAATCACGATCACTCACGGAGTCAAGTGAGTTAGAACAAACTTTATCGAAGCCGAGTAATTCGGCAGTACGCTCACGGTTAATTGGATAGGTAGTGCCAGCAAGTGCAGCAGCACCTAATGGCAGTGAGTTTATACGCACGCGACAATCTACAAGTCGCTCAATATCACGAACCAGCATTTCAAAGTAGGCCATTAAATGATGCCCGAATGTAACCGGCTGAGCGGCCTGAAGGTGTGTAAATCCAGGCATTATTGTTGTTGATTCTTTTTCCGCTAGGTCTAGTAATGCCAATTGTAGTCTTTTTATCTCTACAATTAAGCTGTCAACATTATCACGTAGATATAGGCGAATATCTGTAGCTACTTGGTCATTACGGGAACGACCAGTGTGTATTTTTTTACCTGCATCGCCACAAATTTCAGTTAAGCGAGATTCAATATTCATATGCACGTCTTCCAGATCTACACTCCACTTGAAGTTGCCAGACTTAATTTCATCCTGTATTTGCAGAAGACCATTTAATATCTGTTCCTTTTCGTCAACCGTTAACAGGCCAGTTTCACAAAGCATAGTTGCATGCGCAACAGAACCCTGAATATCATATGGAGCAAGAATCTTATCAAAAAACACAGAGGCGCCAAAGATTTTTACAAAATCGTCTGTTGACTCATTGAATCGTCCGCCCCATAGATTGTTAGTTTGTTTAGTCATAGTTCTGCATTTAATTGTTGGTTAAGTTTTAAAGTAGCGGTCGTGATAGCTTCATCTAGATACATCCAGTAGTAATCTTCTACCCCAGCTCCAATTATTTTATCTAATATTACACCGTAATTGTTAACTAGTATCACTGTTGGGAATAAATCTATTACATAATTGAAACTAAAATTACTTTCAGATACACTCTCATTAAAGAAATTTGTTATTTCATCGCTGCTACTAGAATCTACATGCCTGATTATAATTTTATTTTTATATTCATCAAGTTTTGCCATCGGACTCAATACTTCTTCTTTTATTTTTTTACAATATGGGCAGTCCGGAACAGAAAACATTATTAAAATAGGTGTTTTGTTTATTCTTACTTTTTGAGAGTCTATAAAAAAATCTTCTGCTGAAGGTAGTAGTAATCCTTCTGCCATAAGATTAGAAGTAGTTATTAGAAGTATAAAAAGATATTTTATTAACATCCGTTATATTTTAATGTAAATTTTATATATATGAAAAAATCAATAAAAATCGCAACTAGAAAGAGTCCACTAGCTTTATGGCAAGCAGAGAATGTGAAATCTAAATTAAATCTGCATCATTCAGAACTAAAAGTAGAGTTAGTAGAGATGACAACAAAGGGTGATCAAATATTAAATTCACCATTATCTAAAATTGGCGGAAAAGGTTTATTTATAAAAGAGTTAGAGATTGGTATGATGGATGGAGAGGCAGATATTGCAGTACATTCAATGAAGGATGTGCCATTTGAGCTTCCTAGCGGTTTTGAGCTTGGGGCTATTTTGAAACGAGAAAATCCCTTCGACGCGTTTGTATCTAATAGATTCAGTAAACTTGAAGATTTACCGCATGGTGCTAAAGTGGGTACATGCTCTATGCGTCGTATGGTACAAATTAAGAACATTAGACCAGACTTGACAATATTAGATTTACGTGGCAATGTTAATACCAGATTAAGAAAACTTGACAATGAAGAGTACGATGCAATCATTTTGGCTTGTGCAGGCCTTATTAGGCTTGGTTTTGAGGATAGAATTAAGCAACAAATACCTGAAAACATTAGTTTGCCAGCAGTTGGTCAAGGGGCTGTAGGTATCGAAATTCGTGCTAATGATGCGGATATAAAAGAGCTTTTGAATCCCCTTATTGATAACGAGACTACGGTTAGGGTTTCAGCTGAGAGAGCAATGAATGCACGACTAGAGGGTGGTTGTTCTGTTGCTATTGCTGCTTACTCTACTATTAATAAAGATGAGATACATATTTCTGGACTGGTTGGTAGTATCAGTACTGGAGAGATACTAAAGCAAAGCATTTCTGGATCGGTTGATAATGCAGAAATGTTAGGGACAGAGCTTGCTGATAATTTGATATTGCATGGCGCAAAAGAAATATTAAAGGGTGAAAAATGATAAGATTTATTGAGAAAAATGTATTAATTTTGTTGCAATGGGTTGGATTATTTTTTGCAGTTTTGTTATTTATTGTTGTAATAGGGTTGGGCTATTACAGTTTTGAAAAAATTAATACAACCTTTGTCAATAATATCAAAGCTCCAGTTATTGAGTTTTCTAGCTATCAAAATTCATCAAGCACTGATGTTGTAAATCTAGAGACTGACATAAAAATCAAGGATAGAGAGAATATTGTTGAAAAAAGTGATTTTGATAATAGATTTAATAAAATAATCGCCAAAATATCAAGCACTTTAAAGCGATTACCTGATGATGTAATAGATAAGGACGACCTTACAAGCAAGGTTGAAGTGTTAGTGAAGATAAAATCAAACCCCTATCCACAAGAACTTCAGTTAGCTTACGCGTCATCGCTGGAAGAATTAACCCAACAGATGGTAAATATAAATGACCATGTAAATGTTGATGAGTTCATTAAATGGCATGATCAGGAGTTTGCTTTCCAGGTTAACTCTCAAACCCAACAAAATGCATTGAAGATGAGCGCGATCAAAGATAGTAGAATAAATGGCTTTGTCGCATTAGGATTGGCAAGCGTATGCCTTGTTATATTTATGATGTTTGTGATGATGTTTGTACTGTTAAAAATTGAGAAAAATACTAAATAATAAGGGGTTATAGATGCAAGCGGTTGGCTACAATGGCTCTGAATTTGTGAGTTTTAAAAAAGATTTATCTGGTCCAATGGATAGGGATTTGCTGGTTGAAATTAAAGCTATTTCTATGAATCCAATAGACCTGAAAGTTAAAAAAACTATTAATGCAGATAAACAAGATCCGGTAATTTTGGGTTTTGATGCATGCGGTATTGTTGTCGATAAAGGCAACAAAGCTTGCCTTTTTAATGTTGGCGATGAAGTCTTTTATGCTGGAGATGTTACTCGTGATGGATCAAATGCCACTCACCAATTAGTTGATGAACGTATTGTTGGTGCAAAGCCTAGCTCTATTAGTTTCGAAGAGGCTGCTTCCCTACCACTGACCGGGGTTACAGCCTGGGAGTCATTATTTCATCGCCTAAATATTAACTCTGAAGATAAGGGTAAGACAATTTTGTTAATTGGCGCAGCAGGTGGAGTCGGTTCAATTGCAATACAGCTTGCAAAACAGGTAGAAGGCCTTAACGTTATTGCAACTGCATCAAGAGACGAGAGTAGGGAATGGTGCAAGTCTATGGGAGCAGACAATGTGATTGATCATAACAATATTGTAGAGCAATTTAAGGTTAATGAACTAGATCCACCAGATTATATTTTATGTATGGGGGACCCAGACGAATACTTTGAAACTATGGCTGAAGTCATTGCCCCTCAGGGCTCAATTTGTCTTTTAGCAAACGCAAATAGACAATACGATATTAATATATTGAAAGCAAAAAGCACAACCATGGTGTGGGAAATGATGTTTACTAGGTCTATGTTTAAGACTCACGACATGATAAAGCAGCACGAGATTTTGAATGAGATATCAGGCATGATAGATAATGGAAAATTAAAAAGTACAGCTATGCGCAGATTAAGTCCTATTAATGTTGAAAATATAGCCGCAGCTCATAATACTATTGAGAGGGGAGATATGATTGGGAAGCTGGTTATTTCAAATTGAAAATTATATATATTAATCAAAAAGCGCTTCTGTAAACTCAGTTGCGTTGAAAGTCTTTAGATCGTCAATTCCTTCCCCCACACCTATATAACGAATCGGCAGTTTTAACTCATCAGAAATTGCAAACAGCACACCGCCTTTGGCGGTTCCATCTAATTTAGTAACACTTATACTAGTCAAATTTACAGATTTATTAAATTCTTTAGCTTGAGTTATGGCGTTTTGTCCCGAGCCACCATCAATAACAAGCATAGTTTCTTGTGGTGAATTTTCATTAATTTTTTTTAATACATTTTTTATTTTCTCTAGCTCCTGCATGAGGTTGCCTTGTGTGTGTAAGCGACCAGCAGTGTCAGCTATAAGTACATCAATATTTTTTGCTCTTGCGGACTCATATGCTTCAAAAATTACAGATGCAGAGTCTGATCCTGTAGCTTGTGAAATTACTGGTATTTCATTCCTTTCACCCCATACCTTAAGTTGATCGACAGCCGCAGCTCTGAAAGTATCTCCAGCAGCTAACATGACAGTTTTTCCATCATTTTGAAACGATTTTGCCATCTTTCCAATTGTTGTGGTTTTTCCAGCACCATTAACGCCAACCACTAGTATTACGAATGTATCTTCAGAATTGATCTTTAGAGTGCTATCTTGTACTAGAAGTTTAGATAACTCCAGCTTTAAAAATGTGTACAAGCTTTCTACATCTTTAAGGACTTTACGTGACGCGTTTTTGCGTACCGACTCCAGTACTTTTTCTGTAGTTTGAATTCCAATATCAGCAGTAATTAGTAGCATCTCAAGATCATCAAGTAGTTCATTATTAATCTCTTTTTTTCCAAGTAGTAGACTAGATAGATTAGCCCCAAGCCTGTGCCTAGATTTACTTAGACGATCTTTTAAATAGGAGCTCTCCTCTATTTTTGAGACTGCACTAGCGGATTTATTTTTCTTAAAGAAACTTAACATTTGTTGTTGTGGCTATGTTTATTTATATGGTGCTTAATTTTACTATTATTTTTTTATATTTAACTAATACTTATATAATTGTGCAATGCTCAGCGCTTTCACATCTGTTGCCCCTATTTTTGCCCTCATAGCTCTTGGGTATGCTATCCGTAAGTCTTTAATCCCTGACATGAGTTTTTGGGATCAGTCAAACAAGTTACTGTACTGGGTATTGATGCCTACTTTGCTTTTTTATCACTCTTCAACAATTGATCTGTCCAATGATGCTTTTGGTAAATACACTATAGTTATTTTAACTAGTTTTGGTATAGCCACAGTTGTATCACTACTATTATCAAAACTCTTTAGATTTGATGTGAAAGTTTTAAGTTCAGTTTTGCAAGGCTCAATAAGGCACAACTCATTCATAGTACTTGCGCTAGCAGGGAAGTTGTTTGGTTCAGAGGGAATTGTGCTGGTAACCATAGGGATGGCCATATTAATAACTGCTTCAAATCTAGTCATTGTAGGTACAGTAGTAGGGCTATTAAGAGAAAAAGAAAAAAACGTTAATCTTTATAGAAATATATATGATCTTTTTATAAGCGTAGCTCAGAATCCAATTTTGATTTCTATTTGTGCTGGTCTCGTGTTTTCATGGATGCACGGCAAGGACATAATAGTATTACACGACACGATGCGTCTTTTAGGCAATACTGCATTACCATTTATCTTGCTTGTTATTGGTGCAAATATGAGGATTATGAGACTCACAGGTGAGGCATTTCCGATCATAATATCTGTAGTAATTAAGATGATATTTATTCCAATTCTTTTGTTTTTTATCGCAAAACACTTTGATCTTACAGATTTAGAGGCATCAGTGGTAATACTTTTTGGTTTAGTTCCAACCGCAGCAACATCGTATTCAGTTGCAAAACAATTGGGAGGCGATCATGATTTAATGGCAAGTATTATTACTGTACAAACGCTGGTTGCTTTTATTTCTATACCTTTGCTTGTAGGGTTATTATTAACCTAAGAGAGGGATTGATTATATTTAGTTATTAATCGTTAATAACTATATATTTTATTTGGTTGGTGTTTTGTAGCGACACCTAGACTTGATGTGTAAGCGCAAGCATATAGCTTGCGCTTGACTTCTAGCAGTTACTGTTGGATGTTTTTACCAATATTAACTAAGAAAGAAGCGAATGGACCCATATTACCCATGGCTTCACCCATAGGGCCTTTGAATGACAATCCACCAAAAGTCATGTGATACATTGGTCCTGAATCTCCAGTACCCATGTCAGCCCAAGACTCCATAGTTGCAGACATTTGGTAGTCTACATCGAAGTTTGGATTAGCTGTCTGAACGCTATCAAAAGCAGCCACAACTTTACCGTTACCGTCTATATGCATTTCAGCAGCAACGTTAGAATCTTTTACTAAAACTTGAAGAACTTTATAACCTTTACCACCATCATTAGCAGCCCAACCTGATGCAACTAACTCAGCAGGTGTTGAAGAGTTATTAAACTCAGCAGCCATCTGGTCAGCACCAGCGAAAGCACCGAATGAAATTAAAGATACAAGTGTAATTAAAAGCTTTTTCATATTTATCTCCTTTTTTGTTTAACACAATGAGAACATTGCGAGTGAGCGATATGCCCTAATGAGCGAAACGCTCAACGTGAAAATTATACACAAAATTATGAAACATAACTACTTTATTATTTGTTAATATTATTACATCCTAAAGTAAAACCTTTTCAATATTAACATTTGATATAAAGTCATCCTGCCAATTAGGTCCTAATTTTTCCTGTGCAATTATCTCAATAGGATATACCGGGCTTATTCCAGTGCTGGACTTGTAGCGCGATAGACCCTGTCTACATGCCGGACAAGTGGTTAACATTTTTATACCTTTTTTTGCTTTTTGCTTTCCTGTTATAACCATTAAATCTTTCTTGATTTCTATTTCTTTATTGAATTTAACTTGTTTAGCTATGTCAGGCCTAGACACAGCGAATGTCCCAGCTTCACCACAACATCGATCATTATTAACGACAGTGGTGCCCATTATTTCACTAATAAGTTGTGCTGAATCTTTACTCTTTATTGGGTCATGGCAAGGGGCATGATAGAGGTACTTCTCTTTTGTATTTTCAAGTTTTACATTTCTATCTAGTAAGAATTCATGAATATCTACCAGATTGGAGTTTTTAAATATATCGCTCATCTCATAGGTAAGTAACTGATCAATACATGTTCCACAAGAAGTTATGACATGCTTAATGTCCATATAATTTAGAGTGTTGGCTATGCGATGGAAAAGGACACGGTTTTCAGTTGAAATTTCCTTACCTTTTTTTTCAAATCCGCCTGATGTCTGCGGATAACCACAACACAAGTAACTTGGAGGTAAAACCACTTTAACACCTTGGTCATATAAAAGTGCAACTGTGGCCAACCCTATTTGCGAAAAGAGTCTCTCTGATCCACAACCAGGAAAATAAAACACGCTAGGTGAGTCGCTATTAGATTTTATAGGGTGTCTTAATATCGGCACAGTTCCAGAGTCATTAATGTTTAACAACTCACGTAGAGGTTTTAAGCCAGTATCGTTGGGCAATGGTTTGTCCAGTATTGTTACCAATTCTGTCCCAAAGCTAGGCCTACCAATAGTTTTATTAGGTTGTTTTTTTAAAAAAGGTTTACTTAATCTTGACGCTATATTTTGTAACTTGAAGCTGTAATCAATAAGTAATTTTTTAGTTACATTTACTCTCCATGGCTTAGACATATTAAGATACGCCATCGACATTCTAGCTGCCACATTGCTTCGTAGTTTATTTTGATTATTTAGTATGCTTTTCATCTTTATAGAGACATCACCAAAATCAATATTTACAGGGCATGGCGCTTTACATCGGTGGCAAATTGTACAATGGTCTGCAATATCATTAAATTCATCAAAGTGGTTTAATGAAATACCACGACGCGTCTGTTCTTCATACAAAAATGCTTCCGAAATAAGATTTGTTCCGATTATTTTATCTCTGGGGGAGTACAAAAGATTAGCTTCAGGTACGTGAGTTGTACAAACGTCCTTACATTTTCCACAGCGTAGACATGACTTAACCATATCGTTAATTTCGCCAATTTCACTACTTTCTAGTATCAATGCTTCTTGCTGAACTAACCTTAAGGAAGGGGTGAATGCATTTTCTAAGCCACTACCAGGCAAAAGTTTGCCTTTATTAAAATGTCCATTTGGATCAATTATATTTTTGTATTCACTAAAATCTTGTTTAAATTTATCTGACAGGTACTTATACTTTGTTAAACCAATACCATGTTCCCCAGATATTACCCCACCGAGACTTTGAGCAAGGATCATGACCTCATCAACAATTTGTTCTGCCTGGTGGAGCATTACTGTGTTATGGGAATGTACAGGTATATTGGTATGAACGTTACCATCGCCAGCGTGCATATGTGTTGCAACGAAAAGTCGCATTTCTCTATACTCTTTATGGATCAAGTGTGCCTTATTACGTATATCAGTAAACATCTCACCCATTAAAAGGTTGTCTAGGGGTTTGGCAAATGATTTATTATATGAAATGATATTTTTGCCAGTTTGGATAGACTTAAATATTGTTTTTTTATCTAAATTATCGATACAGTCCTGCCACTCTGAACAGACATCATCAAGAAGAGTTATGGCGTTTTCAATCTTATTATTTATAAGGCTAGATTGAGGAATTATGTTGTTCAAATATCGTTTAACAGATCCCAATGTTGCTATTTTATTTCCAATTGAGAGGTGGATATTAATGCGCTCTATTCCTTCACTGTATTCTGCTAACTTGTCCAGGGGTATGACTACGTCTTCATTTATTTTGAATGCATTGGTGTGTTCAGCAATGGCAGCTGTGTTGGCGCGGTCTTTCCAAAAAATCTGCCTTTTATGGAATAGTTTTGCAACAGCGCACTCCCCATTCCTTTTCTCCGTTATTTGCAAGATTTTATCTATCTGGTTATCAAGTGATGATTGGTTGTTAGAGCTAATATCAATCAGAAGCACCATCTTTGGAAGTTCTGATCTACTTGCTTTGGTTGTATATTTAACAGCCTTAATGTAGCGATCATCTAGATGCTCCATGCCTATCAAGTCTATGTCAGCATTTTCATCAACGCTATCTTTGATAGCGACGATGGCAGATACTGCCTTTCCTAAATCATGACCAAAAAATTCCAGACATAATGTGTTAATACACTCCAGTGGCTGGTGTAGGATAAATTCGGC
>Ga0315329_10000137_pt1 | contig 28017 bp, 18 predicted proteins | sample M150032315metaG_FD_203459 | JGI IMG/M metagenome (GOLD analysis project Ga0315329, IMG submission 203459) | Ammonia-oxidizing marine archaeal communities from Monterey Bay, California, United States - M1 500m 32315 | ecosystem: Environmental > Aquatic > Marine > Coastal | place: USA: California...
CCCCGGGCGAACAGATCACCCTCCGCGCCGCTCTGGAACTGGCAAACCGGCGTGAGGGCCTCGACACGATCGGATTCAACATGCCGGTCGGGGAAAATCCCCGCATCACCCTGCAGTCACCTCTCCCGGAAGCAACCGGATCAATCCTGATCGACGGAACGACACAGCCAGGCCCCGGTTCCTTCGCCGTGGAGATCAGCGGAAAAAACCTTCCCGAGGGAAACAGTTCTGATGGACTGGTTCTCTCCGGAGGTGACTCCACCCTGCGAGGACTGTCTTTCACCCGCTTCCGCTCTGCCGCCTTTGGCGGGATTCCCGGTCCTGCCGCCCCCAATCCCAGCGGCATCCTTCTCAAGGGCGGGGGAGGAAACCGGATCGAGGATTGCTATCTTGGTCTCGCGCCCGTGGGAGAGACCGGGGCTGGCAATGAAGGCTACGGAATCCGGATCGAATGCCCCGGCAATGTCATTTCAAACTGCCATATCGCCGGCAACTGGGTGGGCGGGATCGGCGTCTTTGGCCCCGAGGCCACCGGCAACACGATATCGACCACAGTGGGTGGCTCGTTCCCCGGGACCCATTCCAGCAACCTGCTCGGCCCGGGAATTGCCTTCGAAGATCTCCTCCTCTCCCCCTCCCCGCGCACCTCAATGCCTTCCTTTGCTGCCCTCGACAGCAACCTCGCCAACAGCAGCATCCACTTCAGCAGCCTGAACGAAACAAGCCCCTGGGAATCCATCGCCGCCGGCTTCCTGGGTGGGATCGTTCTCCACCAGGCCCCCGGCAACACCATCACGGAATGCAGGGTGCAGGGCAACGGGGCTGACGGCATCCGCGTCATCGGAGACGCCAGTGGCACTACCCTGAGCAACAATATCACGGGTGCCCGCCTGGCTCCCTTCTCCCTGCGCAATGCGGGTAATGGAATCGCACTTGAGTGCGATCACGCCGTATTGGAGGGCAATGAGACGCACTGCAACCTGCGCTCCGGCGTCCTGGTGCGTGGCATCGGAAACGAATTGAAGGGACTCCGATCATCCGGAAATGGAGAGTGTGGAGTACATTGCGAAGGACGTCAGACACTGATCGGCGGATCCCTCTTCGCCGATCGTGGACAGATCTACTCCAATCCCACCGGAATCCTCCTCACCTCGCCTCCCGGGCCGGTTTCCTACATCCCGGGGTTGAACCGGGTGCACGGAAACCTGATCGGAGCCCAGGCTCCCTTCGGCCCCGAGGCTCCCGTTCCCCGCCCCAACCTGCGTGGCATTCACATCCTGGACAGCAGCGATAACCGAATCGGAGGCCGGCCACAATCCGTCGAGGCAAACAACATCGTCCATAACCATCTGGAGGGAATCCTGGTGAGCGGTGGCGGAAACAACCGGCTCCACGGAAATTTCATCGCCGACAACGGACACCTCGATATCGACCTCTCCACGGGACCGGAAGGAGACGGGCGTGACGCCCCCGATCCGGATGACCTCGACGAGGGCGGCAATCACAAGATCAACCCCCCCGTTCTGCAGCGCGTCGTCCAGGACGGGAACACCGTTCAATGCGTGGGTCATCTTCCCGGAGCATCCGCAGGTAGCTACCAACTTGAGATCGTCTTCTCCATGCCCACTACCACGGTGTTCGGTTCCCAGTACTCGGAGATCATTCCTCTCAACCACACCTCCCCGGTCATCCCCTTCACCTTCGACCTGCAAAGTGCGATTGATCTGCGTGGGTCCCACATCCGCGCCTCCATCACCAACAGTTCTCTCAATACTTCGGAATACAGCGAGTGGATCCGTATCGAGGGGCCCACAGATACCGACGGTGACGGCATCAGCGACAGCTTGGAAGAGGGACTGGCTACGGGGGACGCAAACGAGGACGGAGTTCCAGACGCCCGACAGGGGCATGTCGCCTCCTTTCCGGTCCTCCTCTCGGGGTCACTCACCATCGCCACCTCGGAGGGGATGACGATGAGGAGCGTCTCCGCTGAATCCCTCCTCGCCCTGCCTCCCCTGACCAGTCAGGAATTCCCGCACGAAATCTGGCATTTCGATCTGGTTGGACTCCCGAATGGAGGTTCTGTCACCGTGGCCGTTCTGGCCTCCAGCGAGCGACTGGGTGATGGCTTTCATGGCTTCGGTCCAACCCCGGACAATCCCGTTCCTCACTGGTATGACTTCTCCTATGACGGCACGACCGGCGCACAGATCGACGGCGATCGCATGTTGCTGCACTTTGTCGATGGCAGACGAGGAGATCACGACCTCACCGTCAACGGGATCCTCACGAGCCGGGGCGGAAGTACAAATGCCCTCCCGCCCCTTCCTGACCCATCCTTCCGCGTCCTGCCCGACGGCAGCGTCACCATCTCCTGGCCCCTTCTGCCTGAAGCAGGCCAGTTTTTCCTCCAGGAATCTCCGAGACCAGACCAGTTCCCCTGGTCCTTCAGTCCGGCTCCCGTCCTGGAAGCCGCGGGCTTCAATGTGGTGCGCGTTATCCCGGTTGGGGATCGCAGGCTTTTGCGACTGGTGCGCCCCTGAACCGGGGCCCATGCTCCTGTTCCACGCCCTGACATGACTGCCCCTTCCATCCGCCTCCTCCTGGGGCTGTTTGCCCTGACCGGGATTCTCCCCCTCCATGCCAACCCGCTCCTCGGAAAGTACCAGAAGCACTTTGCCGGCCGTTGGGTGGGGGGAGCCCACGGAAATATCGTCTACAAGGTCTATGCCCCGAAGAAAGTCGCCCGCACCGCCTCCCTCCCGGTCGTGATCTATCTCCACGGATCGGCCAAATGCGGGACCGACAACCTCAAACAGACCAGGGTCGCGGTGCCCGCTTCCTTCGTGCGCAACTTCCCGCAGCATCCCTGCATCCTCATCGCCCCGCAATGCGATCACGGTCAGGCCTGGATGACCCGCTCCGGAGACTCCGTCCTCTCTCTCCTCCAGGACTTCCTCAAGGAGGTCAAGGTGGCCGATCCCAAACGCGTCTACCTGACCGGATTCTCCCTGGGTGGCTACGGTGTCTGGCATCTCATCGACAAGCGACCCGATCTCTTCGCCGCCGCCGTTCCCCTGGCCGGAGCCGCCAGCATCAAGGATCTCTCCCACCTCCAGGGAATCAATATCTGGATCTTTCACGGTCGCCGCGACAAGTCCGTCAAGATCCAGCGGGCCCGGGACATCTCGAATGCCCTGAAGGAAAAGGGCATCGCACACAAGTATAGTGAACTCCCTGCCGGCCATCTCATCACCAGCAAGGTCTTCAACCAGTCCGAGATTCACGACTGGCTCTTCCAGCAGAAGAGGAAGTGAGTCCCGGATCTTCTCACCGGTGTCCGGACAACCGCGCCCGCCCGGCCCTTCTCCAATCCCCACGGACCTGCGGGGATGGACGGCCCCGCTATTGAACTACTTTACCCCGTAGAGGTGCCTCCCCTCCCGGGCGGCCTGATGGGCCCTGTGGGTGTCCTGCGGGGCCCCGGGATCTCCCTGCTCCTTCATCCAGCGATTCAATTCAGCACTCAGCCTCGCCTTGATGGCGGCAAAGGCCGGATTTTCAGCCAGATTATTCATTTCGTAGGGGTCCTGCGAAGTGCGGTAAAGTTGCTCAGCGGGACGGCGCATGTAGCGGCGCACCACCTTGTAGGTATGGGGATCGTTCCATGAATCCCGCACCCAGGTCGCCCAGTAGGGGTTGTTGAGCACCCCCGTTCCCTTCATTCCCATCAGGTGTTTTTCGATGTAAATCTCTTCCGGAAGCAGGTTCCGGATATAGCGCCACTCGCCATCCGTCACCGTCCGGATCGGATACCGCGGACCTTCCGGAATGTTGTTGTGAAGCCCGTAGGCATACTCGCGGTGGCGATCTTCCTTTCCGAGGAGCACCTCCGCAAAACTGCTACCGTCATAGGCGTGCCTGGAACCATCACCCCCGGCCAGCGCAAGGACCGTGGGTAGGATATCGGCGTAGTGCACGACGGCATCCGTGCGTCGTCCTTCCTCGATCCGACCCGGCCAGCGTGCCATGAAGGCAGTGTGCACCCCCGTGTCCCAGTTGGTCCACTTGCAGCCGGGGAACTGTGAACCCTGTTCCGAAGTGAACAGGACCAGGGTATCCTTCGCCTTGCCACTTTTCTCCAGCGTCCTGAGAATCTCCCCCACCTGGCCGTCCATGTAGGTGATCTCGGCCAGGTAGGCTGCAAAATCCTGCCGGGTCCGCACCGTGTCCGCGATATTGGGGGGCAACTTCAGCTTGGCCGGGGGATATTGAGAGGCATCTCCCATCACCCACGGGATGTGCGGCTCCACCAGCGCCACCACCAGGCAGAAGGGCTTCTTCCGGTCCCGCTCCATGAACTCAACCAGGCCCTCCAGCTGATGAGGGCGGGTGGGATTACGAACGCAGTTCGTATCGAAACCCTTCACCACCTCAAAAGGAAACGCCTTCTTCGGCTTCACGTGCACCTTCCCAGCCAGGCCGACCCGATATCCGAGCGGGGTGAGATGCTGCGGCATGCTGGTGACCGAATCGCGACTGGCGGAATGGTTCCAGGCACAGCCATTGCGCATGGGATACTGCCCGCTGAACAATTCCGCCCGGCACGGTTGGCACATCGCTTCCGTAAGATAGGCGCGGTTGAAGACCAGGCTCTCTTTCGCCAGTTTGTCGATATTCGGTGTTTTCGCGTTCTCTCCCCCATAGACCGGCAGATCGTTGTAGGTGCAATCATCGGCCATGATGACAAGGATGTTGGGCGCCTCCCGGGCGTGCAGGCAGGAAGCCAGGACCAGGAGGAAAGGCCACAAGCGTTTCATGGGTGACTTCTAACGCGTGAACGCCTCGCCCGAAAGTGGTTTGTGGCCACAGGCCGCACGATTCCAGACGCGGGGGAACAGCACAAACTGCCCGCCAGCATGAACCGCACGAAGAATCCCCGGCGCCGGGAGATCAATGGTGATGGGGAAAGCGCATACAAAAGCGTGGTGGTGGCTTGGTTCCACCCGATCACAATGCTAGGAATCTCCGATGCCACCATCCGCCAGCAGACGCCAGTTTCTCCTCCATTCCGGCGGTGGCATCGGCAGCCTGGCCCTGGCCCATCTCCTCCCGTCCGGGGAGGGGAACGCCTCAACAACGGATCGTCCGCTCGTACCGAAGCCCTCCCACTTCCCCGGACAGGCCAGACGCGTGATCTATCTCTTCATGCACGGCGGGCCCAGCCACATGGATCTCTGGGATCCTAAGCCCGATCTGCAGAAGCACTCGGGCAAACCGCTCCCGGAGAGTTTCGGTTCCGTCATGACCCGCAGGGAAGTTGCCCGGAATCCACTCCTCGGTCCCATCAAGCCCTTTCATCAACACGGACAATCCGGTCTCGAGATCAGCGAATTTCTCCCCCACCTCTCCGGGCTGGCCGATGACCTCTGTGTCGTCCGCAGCTGCCACGGTGACAGCGTCAACCACCCACAGTCGGTTTACCAGATGAACACCGGCTCCATTTTGATGGGCAAGCCGAGCCTGGGCAGCTGGGTGGCTTACGGACTGGGTAGTGAGAACCAGAACATGCCGGCCTTCGTGGTCCTTCCTGATCCGGGAGGGGGCCTGAAAGGCGGCCCTCCGGCCTGGGGCAGCGGCTTTCTCCCCGCCACCTACCAGGGCACTACCATCCGCCCCGGAAGCAACCCCATCCTCAACCTTCATCCCCAAAAGCATATCACTCCCGAGCGCCAACGCCGGGTCCTGGATGCCATCCGCAAGCTCAACGGTGAGCATCTCGCCCAGCGTGATTTTGACGACGAGCTCGGTGCCCGGGTCCGCTCGTACGAACTCGCCTTCCGGATGCAGACCGCCGCTCCTGAACTGGTCGATATCTCGCGCGAAAGCGAGGCCACCCGCAAACTCTACGGAATCGACGACAAGCACACCCGGGAGTTCGGCACACGCTGTCTCCTCGCCCGCCGTATGCTCGAAAGTGGCGTCCGCTTCGTGCAACTCTACTCCGGTGGCACCACCGGATGGGACGCCCACAAGGATGTCCTCAAGAACCACAACCATTACTGCAATGCCACCGACAAACCGGTCGCCGGCCTGCTCCGCGATCTCAAGGCACGGGGCCTGCTGGAGGACACTCTCGTTATCTGGGGTGGCGAGTTCGGCCGGATGCCCATGAGCGAACAGGGGACCGGACGCGATCATAATCCCTGGGGTTACAGTGTTGTCATGGCGGGAGCCGGGGTGACAGGCGGCACCGCCTACGGCTCCACGGACGCGATCGGCCTGCGCGCCCAGGATAAGCCTGTCCACGTCCATGACCTGCACGCCACCTGGCTCCACCTGCTCGGTATTGATCACGAGCAGCTCACGTATCTCCACAACGGGCGCCGGGACCGCCTCACCGACGTGGCGGGAACCGTCGTGCACGACATCCTGGGTTGAAATGAAACCAGTCCCGAGAATCGTAATTCCGGTCTTCCTGCTGCTGGGATGCCCGGCCGCAACTCAGGCCTCCGAACCCGAGCGCGCCATCACCGACGTGGAACGCCGGCACTGGTCTTTCCGCCCGCCGGTGCGCCCCGGGCTCCCTGAGGGAGACTCCCCGAATCCGATCGACCGGTTTATCAGCGCAAGGCTTGCCGAAAAGGGGCTCACCGTGGCCCCGGAAGCCGATCGCCGCACCCTCCTGCGCCGGGTCACCTTCGACCTGACCGGCCTCCCGCCGACCCCTGCCGACATCGAGGCCTTTCTCAACGATCCCAGCCCCACTGCCTACGAGCCCGTCATCGATCGGCTCCTTTCTTCCCCCGCCTACGGCGAACGCTGGGCTCAGCACTGGCTCGATGTGGCCCGCTTTGCAGAAAGTGACGGCTTTGAATTCGACCAGGAGAGAAAGGAGGCCTGGCGCTATCGCGACTGGGTCATCCGGGCTCTCAATGACGATCTGCCCTACGACCGCTTCCTCCGGCATCAGCTCGCGGGAGACGAAGTGGCCCCTCCCGATGAACACGCGCGCCTCGCCACCGGCTTCCTCATGGCCGGACCGGACATGACCGATATCAACCTCGCGACTGAGCGCCGCCACGAGTTCCTGAACAAGATGACGCAGACCGTGGGCGAGGCCTTCCTCGGTCTCACCCTCGGTTGTGCCCAGTGCCACGCCCATAAGACCGATCCCATCAGCATCGAGGACTTCTACCGCTTCCGTTCCTTCTTTGCCGCCACCGTAATCGATCCCAGGAAGAGCCGACAGCTCCCTCCCCACGTGAAGGAGCATCAGCTGGCTCCGCCCCTGAGCTTCGTCATGGAGCGCGGCGATTTCCGCCGGCCCGGTGATCCCGTTGGTCCGGCCTTCCCCCGTATCCTCAATCCGGGCGGGGACCAGCTCCCGGCCACCCCGGATGGAGCCACCACTTCCTACCGTCGCACCGCCCTCGCAGAGTGGCTCACCAGGACCAACCACCCGCTCACCACCCGTGTCATCGTCAACCGGCTCTGGCTCCACCACTTCGACCGCGCCCTGGTGACCACTCCCAACGACTTCGGCCGCACCGGACAGAAACCCACTCACCCGGCCTTACTGGATTGGCTCGCCACCGAACTGCCGCATCGAAAGTGGAGCCTGAAAGCCATGCACCGCCTGATTCTGACCTCCCGGACCTACCGGCAGGCCAGCCGGGGATCAGGCCCGGACTGGCAAAAGCGGCTCTCCCGTGATCCCGGCAACTTCCTCCTCTCCCGCGCTCCCCGCAAACGCCTCCAGGGCGAAGCCATCCGGGACTCCTTCCTCGCCGTTTCCGGCCTCCTCAACCGCCGGACCGGAGGACCCGGGGTGAAGCCTCCCCTCCCCCGCGAAATCACCACCACCATTCGCAAGAAGAACTGGGTCGTCAGCCCCGACCCATCAGACCATGTCCGGAGGAGCATCTATCTCTTTGTCCGCCGAAACCTGCGCTACCCTCTCTTTGATGTCTTTGACCGGCCGGACGCCAATGCCAGTTGCCCCCAACGCAACAAGTCAACCACCCCAACCCAGTCCCTCACCCTGCTCAATTCAGAATTCAGCGCAACCATCGCATCCTCACTTGCACAACGGGTGGCATCAGACCGTGACCCCGTGGCCAGGCTCCACCTGCTTCTCTTTGCCCGGTTGCCCACCGCCGATGAGCGTTCCATCGCAAAGGACCTCCTTGACGGGGGGGGACTGGCCGACCTGGCCCTGGCCCTGCTCAACAGCAATGAGGCTATCTACCTGGACTGAGGAACAGGAGACGGATTACACCCCGAAAATCGAATCGCGCAGCGTCCCACGGCTGTCCCCGAAGGACTCCTCCCCAATTCCCATGGAGTGCAGGATGCTCAGGTACATGTCGGTCATGCGCCCACCGGCCTGGTGGTATTGACCATGCTTGAGACCCATGTTGGCGCCTCCCGCGACGAGCGTCGGAAGATTGGTATTCTTGTGCGTGGTGCTGGCTCCGCTGCCGTAGAGGACAATCGTGTTATCGAGCACGGTTCCCTGCCTGTCCCGGTAACCATCCATACGCCTTAGGAAATAGGCCAGCTGCTCGCTCAGGAACCGGTCGTACTTGCCCCACTCGATCAACCCGTTCCTGTCCTTCTTGTGGGACATGCTGTGATGGGTCATGCTCATCCCGAGCTTGAGCGGGAAGGTATCGCTGATTCCCATGCCATCTTCCCGGTTCATCATGAAAGTGACGCTGCGGGTAATGTCGGCGTCAAAAGCAAGCGCAATGAGATCCAGCATGGTGCGGTAATAGGCCTGCGGATCATCAGCAGGATTCGCGTCGAGATTCAGGTGGGAGTAGTCCTGCTCTTTCAGCGGAATATCGAGCCACTTCTCGGAGGTCTGGAGGCGTGACTCGAATTCGTTGAGGGAGGTCATGTATTGTTCCATCTTCTCGCGATCGGCCTGCCCGAGCTTCCGGTCGAGTGCCTTCGCGTTTTCGGAAACCGCATCCACCAGTTTCATGCGCATGCGCAACTGCGCCCGCTGGCTCTCAAGTGTTCCCCGGTTACTCTTGAAAAGGCTTTCGAAGATACGCCGGGGATTATTCTCAGCCGGGATGGGCTTGCCTTCACGATCATACGAAATGGTAGCCGTGCGCGAGGTGTAGCCCGTGCCCGCATCAATCGAGAGAACCAGCGAGGGGCGACGGCAGTGATGCCGGGTATGCTCTGCCACAACCTGGTCCAGTCCCACCGTATTGTAGGTTCCGGGCGCGGGATCGTGCAGAGGAGCACCCGTCAACCACATGTCCGAGCAGACGTGAGGATCATTTTTTGTCCCGTTCAGATGCTGCAAACCTCCGAAGAAACTGAGTTTTCCGCGATGGGGACTCAGTGGCTCGGTCGGGATTCCAAAGACAAATTTCCCGTCTTTCTCCGCCCGGGGAAACCAGCTCCAATCGTCGATCCCGAGCTTCGGGTCGGGAAGGGTCATGCCGTTGGCGACGTAGAATGCACAAAATCGCCGGGGCGTTTTCTCAGCAACCTCCTTTCCCATCGCTTCCAACAGGGGCAGGGGCAGGGCCACGCCCGCCATGCCCTTGAGGACTGCGCGGCGGTCGATCTTGAACTGATTCGGCATCCTTCCTGAAAATGACACTACCAGAAGATGTCCTCACCACAAGGGTACGATGGAATGGGAGCCTCCTCCCCCCGGATAGCCCTGCCGCATCCGGAAGTCATTTCTCGAGGAAAAGGGGACTTTGGACTACGAAAAGAAGACAATCCCGCATCCGGTAGCCCTTTCCTGACAACTGCCGACGACCTTCCGCCCGCAGATATTCCCGTTCATTGAAGGTAAGATCGCGCCCAACCGCATAGATACAGAGGTGCTCCAGAAAGGACCGCGCCACCTGGTCAAGACGCTCTTCCGTCAGGTAACGCTTGAGATCACTCGTGCCGGAAATCTCCGTTTCATCGGGAAGGGTGGAGCGAGCATCAACCTTGCCTTTTTTCAAGAGCCCACCGGCGTCGAATTGCTCAAGGGGCAGGCCCCAGGGGTCGATCTTGCGGTGACACTCCGCACATCCCACCTTGTCACGATGCTGCTCCAGACGCTCTTGCAGGGTCTTACCCTCTGCCTCCTGCCCGCCAGGAAGTTCCGGAACATTGGGAGGAGGCGGGGCGGGAGGCTCCCCGATGATCCTTCGCGCCAGCCAGGCCCCTCGCTTGATCGGGTTGGACTCACTGCCATCCGAAAGTCCGGAAAGAATGGCCGCCTGCGTAAGAACTCCTCCCAGCGTCTCCCCCCCATGACGCACTGGAGTAAAAGCGTATCCATTCTCGGCCTTTCCGCCAAGGCCGTAGTAGCCCGCGACCACATCGTTCGCCACGATGAAGTCAGAAGTAATCAGGTTGCGAAGGGGCAGATTAGACCGGATGAGGTGAGTGACGAAGCGAACGGGCTCCTTCCGCAGCTCCCTCTTCGTCTCGCGGTTGAGGCGGGGGTATTTTCCCCCACTGATGTTCACGACATCGAACTTGTCGAGGCTCAGCCACTGGGAGACGAACTCCCCGGCGAACTGGCCGAAACGATCATCCGCCACCAGCCGGTCGATCTCCGCTGGCACAGCCGCCCCCAACTTCCCAGCCGCCGCCAGCTCGATGAGCTTCGCATCCGGCGCAGTGTTCCACAGGAAATAGGAGAGCTTCGCCGCCAGCTCATAAGGCGAGAGAGGCTCCACCTGCGGGCCGGCGCTCTCTTCAACCAGGAAGAGAAACTGGGGCGAGGTAAGAATCACCAGCAGCGCACCCCGAACGCTCTCCTGGAAGTCCTGACTCCGGGCATAGCTCTTCTGCCACACCCCCACCAGGGACTTCAGCTCCTTCGGGGTCACCGGGCGGCGAAAAGCCCTGGCTCCGAAGCGCTCGAGCACCTCCCGGGCATAGGCCGGCGGATCTTTGCGGCGCTCTGAAGCAAAAAAGATCTCTCGATGTCCCCGGGGCGGCCAGGTCTCGTAGAAGGGCCCCTCAAATTCTACCGCGCCCAGGAGCAGTCGCGGCACCTGGCGGTCGCCTGAGGGCTCACTCCGGATGGCGATCTCCCACAAGCCGGCGAGGTAGTTGGCGTTACCCTCCTCGGTCTCCGGAGAGGGGAAACTGCTGATCGGAGCGCGGAAGCTGTAGCGCTCGACCGTGGCTGAGGGTACAGCTAGGAGCTGATCCACCCGGGTAGATCTGGGGCCTACGTCCGTCCTGACCCCGATATGCGCGCTCACCGTTGGAGCGCGCTTCTCGAAGGCCGCAAACTGCCGTCCCGACTCGCTCTCAGAGCTGACCGGGGTCACATGAAGCCGTCGCAGGTTCTTTCCATCTCCATTACCGATCTTGATTGGAGATGCGCCCTTGGCAAAACGAGCCACGAGGAAGGGAATGATCACCTCACCCTTCTTCAGCCGCGCGGTGTTTTTAGATTTCTGTTCCTTGCCGTCTTTTTTCGCTGCAGGTTTCTTCCCGGCTTCCTCCTCGATGACCTGCAGGCCGTCGACGACGACAACCCCCCGGGTGTCCTTGTTGGAGATGACCACGATAGCCGGTTTTTCCTTTTCAAAGCGGAAACTTCCAAGGGGGATGAAGAGCCCGCCGATCGGTGGTTGCTTCATCTGGTTGACCTTGGCCGATTCCACTCCGTCGGCGTGGTGAATTTCGACCGGTACCGCCGGGCTACGGTTGTTGCCGTAGGTGTAGGCTAGGTTGACCTGGTAGTTCCCTGTCCTGGGGAGCTTCACGTTGAAGGTGACGAACTTGGCGCCTTTTGACGTGTTGCCGTCATGGATGTAGCCCTTGCCGAGGTAAGGCTTACCGTGGACAGAATCTGTCCAGTCGCCGACCTTGTCGGCGGCGGGGTCATCGATAACGATTCCAAGGGGGCTTTTTCCAGCGCCAGCTCCGGCGGATTCAGAGCCCTTGGCGAACTTTCCTTTCAGCCTCTTTGAAAAGGTACGCTGCCCGATGTCCGCGGTCATCACGTCATCCCGGGGGTTGCCTTCCAGGACGACATCGAGCTGGTAGACTCCCGCGGCCGGAATTTCAAGGCTCGCGCCTTTTCCACCGTTCACATCAAGCTCGAACCCAACGCCGGCCTTCCACAGGTGCGAGTTCGGCTGGAAACCGTCGTCATACCGGGCCGCCTCTACGGTCAATTGGAACATCCCCGAACTGGGCAATTCGCGCAGCGGCATCGAGAAGGAGGGCGACGGTCCCTGCTGCGGAGGCTTGCCGTTCTGAGTTTCAGGAGACCTGGGCCGCAGCAGGAGGCCCTCGGGAACAAACACGTAGGAGCGGCCGTAGTTCAGGCCGCCGGTAAACTTGCCGTTCAGAGCGGCGAAGACGTTGTGGTAAATCCCCTCAAAATTCCTCCAGGCACGCACAGTGCCGTTTCCCGCATAGCCCTCGAAGAAGCGGAACTTTGTGCGCATGGGGAAGGGCTCAAAGGGGAAGGGCTTATCCGGGACCACCTGGCGTACGAGAAAATCTGCCTTGGGCAGCAGGTTGGGCCCATTCAATACCAGCTTGTCGGCAGTCGGCTTCTTGTTGACCCCCTTCCCGAGCTCAACACGGAAGCACTGGATCCGAGGCTTCTTCGTCTCATCGACCAGGCACAGGTCGAGCGCCTTTTCCGCGATATCGAAGTAGGTCTCGATCATCTGGGGCGTCAGGAGAAGAGTGTCCTTGTTGTTCTTGAACCCTTCCTTGGAAACACCATCAGCAGGCAGTGCATCCGCCAGGTGATCTTCCACTCCCAGCAGGTCACGCAAGGTATTGTGATACTGGGCCACGGTAAGCCGGCGCACCGAGCCATCCTTGGGACTGACCTTGCGAGCCCCTTCCTCCAACACCTGCCTGACCCACTCCAACACCAGCTTGCGCTCCTCCGCCCCCGGCTGGCGCTCGTCCTCCGGGGGCATGACCTCGTCCTTCAATTGCTTGTGGATGTGCTGCAGGAGGAAGAGCTGCTTGTCCTCGAGGCTCAGGTTGAGTTGATCGACCCGCACCCCTGATTTCATCTTCCTGGAACCGTGACAGCGGTAGCAGTAGCTCTTCAGGAACGGCTGGACCGTCTCACGAAACTGGGCCTCAAGCTGTCGCAGGAGCGGTTCCCGTTCTTCCGATTCCCCCCGGGCCATTCCCAACCCGACAATGCCTCCCACGAGGAAAAATGGGAGAAATCGAATCGGAGCTGAAAGCGAAAGTCCCATGGTCCCAGTCCGGCGTCACCCCGGACAGGTTGATGCTGCATGCCTCTCCCCGGCAATCAAGGCACTTTAAGGTCCATGACCTCTGGAATCCTTAATCTTCGCAAACCCCGGTCCGGCCTCTCACTTCGCTTCCTCCGGCCGGGAAGAGGGTTCTTACTTGTTAAAACGAAAGCTCGTCAAATCGTAGTCCTGCATCAGGTAGTCCTTCATTTCGAGGCGTTGCTTGTCCGCGCGCTTGGCCAGCGTCTCCCCCCCGGCTTCGATGAAGTCGTCGTAGCTGATGATTTCAGCCCGGATGAATCCCTTCTGGATATCGGTGTGAATCGCCCCCCCGGCCCCCCAGGCCGTTGTTCCGGGCGGAACGGGCCAGGCCCGGTTTTCAGAGCCCCCCACCGTGAGGAAACAAATCCAGCCGCTTTCCCTAAAGACCCGGACCATAAGTGCATCCGGTTCCCCCAGTTCCCCGGGAGTGGCAACCACGATCGGTTTGTTGCTGCTGAACCCATGGATTTCCAGGGCCTCCCGCTCGGCCTCGCCGAGGTTTGCCTCGAAAACGGTTTTTTCACTCTCGAGGGCACCCTTCAGCTTGAGCAGGGCCTCCCGCTCCTCAGCCGAGGGATCACGTCCCAGCCGGGTCTCGATGAAATCCACGTCACGGAAAGTCAGTTCCAGGAAACCATCTTCAGTGGTCACCACACAATCAGAGTCAACCAACCCTTCGTCACCCACGACTTCCACCTGAGCATAGGCCTTCTTCTTGGCTTCGACCAGCTTGTGCGTTTCGTCGAGGCGCGGATCCTTGATGTTGTGTTGGCCCAGCGGGATCTCCGTGAGGCCAAAGGCGCATACTTTCACGCAAGGGTTGCTAGTTCCTGTTCCCCGAACGGTCAAGCGCATGACGGCAAGTGTTCATCTCCGTGCTTGAGTTACAGGGGGATGAGCTCAATTCTGGTGGGATGAAAACCTTGCCGCTCCTCGTTTTCGCCATTGGAACATCCGTCTCCTTCCCACTATCCGCGCAGGGGCTCCGCAAGGGCCACGCCCATGGCCAGGAGGCGGCCAGGAAGGAACTGGCCGGACTCAAGGCGGCCACCCCCGACCTCGCCAGCTGGGAGAAGCGCAAGGCCACCGTGAAAGCTGGAATCCTGGCCGGCGCCAAGCTCACCACCCTCCCGGAACGCACCCCCCTCAACCCGCTCTTCAACAAGAAGCGTGTCCACAAGGGCTACCAGGCCGAGAACGTCGCCATTGAAAGCTCCCCCGGTTTCTACGTCACCGGCACGCTTTATCGTCCGACCGATTTCAAGGGGAAGCTGGCCGGGATTCTCTGTCCACACGGTCACGGGGGTCGCTTTCGTGAATCACGCCAGATCCGCTGCGCAGTCCTCGCCAGGATGGGCGCCGCCGTCTTCCAGTATGACATGATGGGCTATGGCGATTCCAAGGAAGTTGGCTGGGACCACGGACGCACTCCCGAGATCCTGCGCCTGCAGACCTGGAACAGCATGCGCGCTCTCGACTTCCTTCTCACTCTCCCCAACGTCGACCCTGGGCGCATCGGAATGACAGGATGTTCCGGAGGGGGCACCCAGACCTTCATTCTCTCCGCCCTCGACGAGCGGGTGGCGGTGACCATTCCGGTCTGCCAGGTTTCCGCTCACTTCTTTGGTGGCTGCAACTGTGAGAGCGGAATGCCCATTCACTGGAGCAAGACGCACAAGACCAACAATGTTGAGATCGCCGCCCTGGCCGCCCCGCGTCCGCAACTCCTCATATCCAACGGCAGTGACTGGACCCTCAACACCCCCGCCGTCGAGTTCCCTTTCGTCCAGCACATCTACAAGCTCCATGGCGCCCGGGACAAGGTTGCCAATGCCCATTTCCCCGACGAGAAACACGACTACGGACTCTCCAAGCGCACGGCTGCCTACCCATTCCTTGCCGAGCACCTCCAACTCGATCTGACGCGTGTGACCGGCAAGGACGGCAAAATTGACGAATCCTTCGTGGTGGCCGAAACGCAGGACCAGATGATGGTCTTCAACGGCCAATATCCGGCCAACGCAGTCAAACCGAACACCGCTCTGCCCTGACGGGGCTAGTCACGCGTTCAGATTGTCTGTCTACTCCGGGCTTGAATCGCTCTTCACGACTTCCTTGACTCGCACAACATGAAACTTCGCCTCCTCTTCCTCTTCGTCGCCCTGGCCGGACTTTCCCCCCTTTGCCTCGCCGAGTGGGAGTTCTTTGCCATGGACACCGGCACCCGTGACAGCCAGACCCGGTCCTACGACCAGCAGGCTGCTCTGGTGAAGGAACTGGGCTTCTCCGGTATCGGCTACACCGGGGCGAACAACATTCCCGAGATGCTGGCCGCCACCGGCAAGCACAAGATCAGGTTCGCTCCGCTCTACAATGGCATCGAGGTCCGCAGCAACGGCGTCACGAACAACGCGAACCTGGAAAAGGCCATCAGCCAGTTGAAAGGGCGCGAGGCCGTCGTGTGGCTCTACGTCGGAGGGCGACGGCCCGCTGACCCCTCCGGCGCCGACGCCCCGGTGGTAGCGAAGTTGCAGGAGCTCGCCGACCACGCCGACAAATCGAACGTTCGCCTCGCACTCTACCCCCACGCCGGCGCCTACGCCGACCGCGTGCAGGACTGCCTACGGCTGGTCAAGGCCGCCGATCGCCGGAACCTGGGCGTCACCTTCAACCTCTGCCACTTTCTCAAGGTTGACGGCAGAGAGCTCGACAAACGCCTTGAGGAAGCCGCCCCACACCTCTTTGTGGTCACCATCAACGGTGCGGACAAGGACGGCACGGGATGGAATACCCTCATCCAACCGCTCGATGCCGGCACTTACGATGTCCTGCCGATCCTCCGAAAACTGAAGTCCCTGAAGTGGGATGGTCCGGTCGGTCTCCAGCACTACGGCATCCGCGGCAGTTCCCGCGACAACCTGGGTCGATCGATGAAGGGATGGAAAACGTTGCTGGAGCGACTGGATGCCAAATAGCAGAGCGGAGGAGCCCGTCGTCCGACATGGCCCTGCGGGCATCATGGCGCTGCTGGATGATTAACCGAGCTTGACCCGACTGCCAACCAGACGAAACCTGTCGGAGTGCAGTCCTCTGATTTTACCCGACCCGGCAGCTCTCCCCGTAGTCCCCGCGAAACGCTGGGGGGCTATGTTATTGCCGCCCGCACCCTCGACAAGTGCCGGGCAGCCATTGCCGGCACCCTGGGGGAATACAAGTTCGACTGTCCCCTCGACAATTTCTTCTTCGATTTCACCGGTCTGACCGCGGAAACTTTCCGGAAGTTCGTCTCCACCGGCGCTGAGGACGGGGCAGTGGCGACCTGGATCGAGGAAAATGCCAGCAGGCGTGAACGCCGCGAGATCATCCAGTGGAACAACGACATGCGCGGCAAGAGGATCTGCGAACTGCCGATCGAGCTCCAGGAATTTCTCGAAGGCTATATCCCGCAATTCATCCCCGGGAACCGGCCCGTCTACGTCTGGTTCGACGTCTACGATCTCGAGGAGGGACGATCCTGAAACTGAGATGCAGGGTTCCAACTCTATCACGGACATTCCGCTTGCAGCGGACAACTCTCATGACGATCCGGAACCCCGGCAGCTTGAATGGTCAGGGGCGCTTCGATTGCTGTCCTGCCTCGGATTGCACCACGAGGACTTCACCTTCCACCACCAGGGCCCTGGAGTTTGATTTCCCCCGCATCCCCACTCCATCTGGACTGATTTTCTATTTGTTCATCGGGATTCTCTGATAACCTCCATACAAATAACTTGCAGAATACCCCAACCATCCTATCAAAGTTCACGAACCCATTATGAGCAAGAAGCCAACACCCAAGGCCAAGTCAACAGGCAAGGCCAAGTCAACAGGCAAGGCCAAGTCAACAGGCAAGGCCAAGTCAACAGGCAAGGCCAAGTCAACAGGCAAGGCCAAGTCAACAGGCAAGGCCAAGTCAACAGGCAAGCGCTACAGCCAGACCGAGCGGAATAAGATTCTTGGTCATGTAAAAGGTGTGAATGGGACCCGGGGCCGGGGTGGCGTTGCTGCCGCTGTAAGGAAGTTCGGGGTGTCGGCTCTCACCATCAACAAATGGCTGCAGGCCGTTGAGCCAGGCGCTCCTTCCAAGCGCCCAGGCCGCCCCCCAGGTCGCCCCCCAGGCCGCCCCCCAGGCCGCCCCCCAGGTCGCCCCCCAGGTCGCCCCGCAGGCCGCCCCGCAGGCCGGCCCAAATCGAATACCGCGTCGAACACCGCGAAGACGCTGAAGCGCCTTGCGCACCTTGACGGGCAAATCACCAAGCACGAGACCGAGCTCATTTCTCTGCGAAAGGAATTCAAGCAACTCAAGAACACCCTCTGATCTCCGAACAGGGGACTCCGGCCAGGGATCAGAGCTCGATGAGCCTGCCGCCGTTCTGTGCGGACTCAAGGCAGGCGTCCAGGATCGCCTGGGTCTTGAGAGCCGCCTCCGCCCAGAAACAATCCGGCGTTCCTCTCAGGGCGAGGTCCGCGAAGGTGCGAAAGAGCTTGGTCTCTTGGGCGCTGGGATCATTCCCACCCGGCTCTGGAACGAACTCGCGCCGGAGATGCTTCTCCATGGTGAACTTGCAGCCCTCGATCACGAACTGGGCATTGTTGACGTGAAAGTCGAGTTCGCCGTCCGGATAAGGCAGGACCAGATCGTCGAGGCGGATGTTTCCCCTGTCGCCACTCACGTGCAGCCACTGCTGGTGATTGGTGAGGAAGGAATTGTAGAAGGTGGCTGAGATGCCATTGTCAAAGAAGAGTTCCGCACTCAATTCAGTGGGAACCTGGTCCGGGCTGTCAGCCCGCGAGGCGGATGAGAGCATGGTGGCCCGAAGGGATTTCGGCATCTCGTAGTTCATCACGAAAAGGGTGGCCCGAATGGTGTACCAGCCGAGGTCGCCCAGGCAGCCTGCGGGCTCCAGGTCGCTGCTGAGCCGGATGTTCCCGGCCAGGAATTCGGGTGGGGCGCAAAAGCTGAAGGCCGAGGCGATTCGCGTGATCCTGCCTACATTGGCGGGCTCATCGAGAGCAGCCCGCAATTTCGGCATGCGGTCGCTGTGCATGTACATGATCCCGTCCATGAACTGCACGTTGTTGGACGCACAGGCTTCGGTCATCTCCACGAGATCCGCATGACTGACCGCGCAGGGCTTCTCGCACATCACGTGCCTGCCTGCGTTGGCCGCCTTGATGACCCATTCCTTGCGCAGGCCCGTGGGGAGCGGAATGTAGACCGCATCCACGTCATCCGCCGTCACGATCTCATCATAGCTCCCGATCGCCCGCGGCGCGTCGTCAAAAGGCACCTCGGCCTGGCACTCATCGATGAACTGCTGCGCCTTGGCCGCATCGCGGCTCGCCACCGCCGTGATGGTTCCATTCCCGGAATTTCTGATCGCCTCCCAGTTCTTACGCGCAATACCTGCCGTGCTAAGGATGCCCCAACGCAATGTTTCTGCCATGGGCGGGGATTTAGAGCCCACGGCCGTACTTGGCAAGCTCGCCCTTTCCCGCTGGTGAGAGGGGAGAACAGACCGGGTGACAGAATCACGTTATCTCCGCACCGGAGCGCTACTTCGTCGCCTGTCCCAGGTAGTCCTGTAGCGTCTGGACCACCGCCTTGTGTTCCCCCGCCACATTGCTCTTCTCCCCGGGATCGCCCTTGAGGTCGTAGAGTTCTGCAGGCTTCGCTGCATCCGTCCGCACCAGTTTCCAGTTTCCGGCACGCACGGCCTCCTTCCTGCCATACTTCCAGTAGAGATAATCGTGACTCCTCTGTTTCATGCCCCTGAGGCCATTCACAAAGGAGATCCCGTCGAGACCAGGCGGAGCCTTCGTCCCGGCCAGTTCGCAGGCCGTGGGAAGGAAGTCCCAGAAGGCCAGCGCCTCGGAGCAGGTTGTGCCGGCCTCCACCACCCCGGGCCACCACGCGATGGTGGGAACCCGGATCCCCCCCTCGTAGAGGTCGCGCTTGAAACCGCGCAGGGGCCCATTGGCATCAAAGACCTCGTGCCGGTGCCCGCCCTCCGAATGAGGCCCGTTATCGGAGGTAAAAACCACCAGGGTCCTGCGCTCGAGTTTGAGCTCACGCAGGAGATCCACCAGACGGCCCACGTCCCGGTCCATCCAGCTGACCATCGCAGCCTGACCCTTGCTCGTGTTTGCCCAGTCCTCCTCCTTGTAGATTCCGTAGTTCGGCACCTCCATTCCGTCACCATGAACGCGACCACCCTCGTTGTTTGCATGGGGAATGGTCCAGTGCACGTGCAGGAGAAAGGGCTGGTCCCCGCTCTCCCTGATAAAGGCGAAGGCCTCCTCCGTCATGACCGGGTGGGACCAGGTCACTTTCCTGGAAGCCACCCGTCCGCGCGCCCTGGGATGGTCGGAAAGCACGTTCCCGGGGAGCGGATACTTCTGCCCGTTCCGCCACAGGTGGGTCGGATAGTAATTATGAGCCTGTCCCTGGTCCAGGTAGCCCATCCAGAAGTCGAAGCCGTTCTCCAACGGGAATCCGCTGGTCTCCACCCCTCCCATGGCCCACTTGCCAACGCCACCGGTCCGGTACCCTGCGCCCTTGAGCAACTCTGCCACCGTGACGTCCTCCGGCTTGAAGTGATAGCTTGCATTGGAGGAAATGGGCGTATGCCCCATGTGCTTTCCGGTCCAGAGCGACAACCGGGAAGGCCGGCAGACCGTGCAGCCTGCATAGAAATCGGTGAAGCGCATCCCTTCTTTGGCCAGTTGATCGAGACGCGGGGTTGCGATCGTCTTCTGCCCGAAGCATCCCAGATCCCCGTATCCCAGGTCATCACACATGATCCAGATGATATTCGGCCTGGAGGGCAGGTCCCCCGCAATGGCGGGACCGTGGTGGATGAGAACCAGGAAGGCAAACAGGCAGCGGGACATCGACCCCGAAGTAATCATCCCTGACGCCAGGAGACAAGGCCTCGTCTCCCGGCCCTCAGACCCACGGGAAACATCACCCGGCCAGCAGACCGTCAGGACTCCCGGATCCTCGCACCGTCGATGCTACTTCATCGGCGAATAATCGACAGCCGTGAGCAGGGTCGACTTCACTCCACCTTTTTTGAGCAGGATTGGACCCTTTACCTGGGAGGCCTTGCGGGCGGCCTGCCAGTCGGGGTCCTTGCGGAAAGCATCCCAGGAAGCGGCACGAGCTTTCTGATCCTTGTGAGCGATGAGATAGGTCAGAGTCATGTCCGATCCCTTCTGATCCTTCATGAGATCGCAATAGAGCAGGTTGGTGATCCCATGCCGGGTGAACAGGGCACAGGTATGATCGCGGAAGCGCTTGTTAATATCGGGGCGTTTCCCCTCGTGGGTGGTGTAGGTGCGAAGCTCGAAGAGGCGGACAGGGTTGCCGGCCTCAATCTTGAGTTCCGGCGAATAATCCGTGGCGGTGAGGAACACCCGCTCGATCTTGCGTACCAGTTTCCCGTCCCGGACCGAGGCCTTGTATGCCGCCTGCCAGTCGGGATCCTTGAGAAAGGCGCCCCACGACTTCTTCCCCGTCTCCCGGCTGGCATGGGAGACGATGTAAACCAGCGTGTTGGCCTGATTGTCCACGGGCACCCAGTAGGCGACATTCTGCATGCCGTGCTTCTCAAAAAGATCGCAGGTATGATCCCGAAAGCGCGCATGGAGGGCATTGAGTTTTCCCTCGTTCGCATAGTAGGTCCGCAACTCATACACGCGGTCCCCCTTGCCGTTCTTGTTGCCCTCATCAGCGTGAAGGTTCGTCGAGGTGAAAAGGAACAGAAGGGTCAGAAAAGCCAAGGCGTTCTTCATGGTAGTGGAATCTCAATCGCTCCACGAGTGCTAGCCCCAAGGAGCAGGGGCCGCAATATTTCCTCGTGGAATCCCCAGCAAGGCCAAGGTGAAAGCTCAATCGGCGGACATCTCTAACATGCAGGAAATCCGTATGACCCTAGGGATTCAGGGCTCACACCATGCTGATCGCTCATCCCCGGGGCCACCCTGTGCAACCCTCACCCGGTCAGCCATATTTTGTTTCAGAGAGGCAAACTATCCATCGAACTAAAGACGTAACTTCAATGTTGACGGACCCTCCTGCCACATCAGATGCTCTTACCAAGCTGCCCTGCAGCAAAAGATTTAGGCAGCCAACGCTATTTCCATAGGCAACCCAACAGAGGGGGGAGAACTTCGGTTCTCCCCCTTCTCTTTTAACGATGCAGGCGGGAATAAACTCCCCTCCCAGGCCGTGGACCAGCGGAGCGGAGGCGACCGACTGAATGAAGCAGTCGCGCCTCAGGGTTTCTTTGCCTTCGTCCCTCCCCGCACTCCGAAGAAACTACGGCCCCGCGCGAGATGTCCACTGCCTCGCGTGGTATTGCCGGCGAGAGCACTGTTACGATTGGAAGATTCACCCCGGGATCGGTTGGCCCGTTGCCGCTGGGCGCTTGCACTGCCGGTGACGGGAGCCGACTCACGCAGGACCACGCGCTTGGAACTCTCTCCCTGTCCCGGACTGGCTACAACCGGAATACGGCTCAAGCCGGTACTCAGGGGAGAGGGGGCATCCCCGCGATCGGGATGAATGACCGTTCCGGGTCCGGGAGGGGGAAAGGGAACAATGATATCAGCGGAAACAAGGGCACCCTCCTCATTTGCGAGGGTCCCATTCGCGTCCACCCGCATCATCACCACGCCACCCAGTCCGTCGGCCTGCAAAGTGCCGTTATTCCTGATATCGCTCTCGGCCACTATCTCTACCATCCGCTCGGCCCGAACCGTCTGTGAATTGAACACGTTTCCGTTGGCGCTTCCCGGCAGCCGCTCAATCCGGGAGGTGCCGGCAGGAACATCCTGCGGCAAGAGCCTGAAGTTCTGGCCGCCGAAGATCCGGATCGAACCGGCAGGCGCCAGAATCTCACTCCCTTCGTCCTGACCGGAGTCCCCGCCCCCGATAATGGATACCGCGGGCCCACCAAGCACCACGTCACCGGAGGTCGCCACCACCTTTCCTCCCATGACATTGAGTCGACTGCTGACGGAGGCATTGGTGAAGTCCGCAGCCTCTCCACTGAGCAACTGCATCTCGGCTAGCGAATCCAGGTTGTGGGTCACGATGGTGACCGCCCCGGCCTCCACCGTGCCAAAGATGTTTAATCCGGTATTGGGATGAGTGATGATCAGGTTGCCATTCGAAAAGGAGAGCGTGCCACCGAGGACCGCTTCCTGACGTCCCCCCTGCTCCACCCGGTTGAGAACCGTGGGGGCGGAATCGGCCGGACCAAGCCATTCGAAGGTCAGGCTGCTGCCAGGATCCTCAAGAGCAAGACTGTCCCAGCGAATGATGCTGGCGTCCCCGAGCTGGATGAGGGTCTGCCCCCCGGTCGCTTCATTGTAGAAACAGGAGGCCGCCCCTGAGATCAATGTTGGGTTACCCGGATGCTGATGGTCGCATAGGGGGGTTTGACCCGTGGCGGTGCCCAGCGAAACCGCGAAGACACCAGCAACAGCAATTAATCTGAGGGAGCGACCTCCTGACCACATATGAAGCACGATACCCCAACCGGACAGTGCAGGAAGCGATTTTCATTTTTTTTGCCCGGGATCCCGGAAGCACGGATGACCAGACTCCCGGAAACGGTCCTTGCTTTAGGGGAGTTGGACATTGTTTCCTAGGAACGTCCCGTGGGGGGACTTGCTATGAATCGCTCCGGTGAGCCTGATCCTGAGTTCTTCGAGAAACTCTGGCGCGCGACTTATCGCCGGGCCAAGAGGCCGGTCGAGGGTGTCCTTATCCCCGACGAAGCCGCGGGAGCACTGGCGAGCGGAATCTTCGAGAACCTCCTTGATCGCTACAAGCTACGTCCCTCTGACTCCGAATTTTCGGCCGAGGCCCTGGAGGGCGCCCACGATCACGCCCGCCACAACGTGGCAACCGATCGCACCGCGCAGTCCGATCCGCAGGTCTGTCACGATCCGGCGGACGGACGCTATGAGAAGAATCTCGACCTCGATCGCCTGCAAAAGAAGGAAGGAGGAGGCTTTTCTGACCGTGAATGGAACGAACTCGATCCCATCCTGCGACCCTTCGGATTCCACCTTCTCCTCCGAAAGGGACTGGGCAACCAGGACGCGGAGGACGTCTACCTGGAAACCTTCGCTGAACTTGCCCGCGAGCGGGCCAAGGACGGCAAGGCTCCCGTCGAGGCCATCGTGCTCTTTGAGGAAGTCATCCCCCTCTTTTCCAAGATGATCCAGTTCCGGGCCATCGACTGGCGCCGGAAACAGGGGGCTCTGAAGAATCAGCCCAATACCCAGAGTTCCTTTGAGGACCTCACCGAGCGGGAAGACGGGGCCATGCAGTTCGAGGACGAGAGCGCCGACCCGGACCGGGGCCTTGGGCAGCTTAGTTTCGACGAAATCTACCGGCAGTGTGGAGAGGTTCTCAACGAGTGCCAGTGGCGCCTCATTTTCACTGTTTACGTCGCCCAGAGCGCCACCATGGGTGAGCTCTGTGAAGACCCCCAAATCCTTGAACAACTGGGCCTTGATTCTGATCACTCGATTTCCAAGAAACGCCGAATTCTCAATGAAGCGCTGGAAGAAGCCCTCGGAAAGCTGCAAAAATGTCTGTTAAGTTGAAAATGACCGGATTCCCGTGCGGTTGGAGGGGTACAGGACGATGAAAACTGAACCTTCCGACAAGCACGAAGAACTGAAGGCCCTTCTGGCCCAGAGCTTCCGCTCTGAGGAGGCCGATGATGTGCCTTCCCTGCCCGGGGACCTCCGCGACCGCATCCGGGACCAGTACGGAAAGGGTCTCGCCCCCGCGCCCGCTCCCACGGAGGAACGCAGTGAATCCCTCTTCACCAGGATATCACGTCTCTTCGCGCAACCGCAATTCAGTGGAGCTCTCGCAGCCGTCGCCCTGATCGCGGTAGCCGCCTTCCTCCTCATGCCGGACCGCACCGATCCGCTCAATGGGGGGATGCGGGGCAACGATCAGGAAGTCCCTGCCAACCCGGCTGCAACCATCATTCTTTACGGTTTCGAACCCGCAACTGCAGATGCCATCAAGGCGGTCCTCGATCCCGCGGTGGCCTCCATCAGGCAGGACATCAGTGGCGAACCCGCCGCGGAAGGGATCACCATCATCATCGACGGCAAGGCAGGCAACATCGAGGGCTACGCCAATCCCGATGCCGAAGCCACCACCGTGCAGCTTCCCGACAACAAGTTTGAAGTGGGCAAGGCCGTCAGTGAACTGCTCAAACAGCTCAGCAGCGAATAGGCCCGAGAAAAATTCCCCGAGCAGGTTCTTATCGTCCAAGAACAAGGCGCGCGCGGGAGACCGCGCGCGTTTTGCATAGCAGGGAGAGCAGGCGTCTCGTCTTCCCGGCCATGATCACGACTGCGAGAGAAATCCCCGCTCGTCCACTGACCAGTTCGGCAATTCGATGGCCCCGGGAAACATCTCCCCACTCACTTCCACTCCCCCCTCGCAACTGCGCACCACGAATCCGGCGAGCAGGCGTCCATAGGAATGTTCCTTCCAGCCCGGGTGTGCCTCATCACCCTTGAGGATGATGGGATCGGGTGGCATCGAAAAACTGAGCACCCGTCCCGCTGTTTCATAAGCCGCGAAGATGCCGCGCCCGGCATCCTCAGCCTGCTGCGGTCCTCCCCCGAACTGGTAGAGCACCATGGAATGGTTCTCTGCCTGCGCCTCCTGCAGGACCTCGCGCATCCGGGTCGTCCCGACCAGGTCACGCAGGACGATCTTTCCCCCGCGCAGTGTCCCCAGTTCGGAAGGTCCATCCTCCGGCCCGAGGACAACGGTCTCGCTACGAGTAAGGACCGGCAGGAGCATGCCCCAGACCCGGCGCACGGCCGGTGAAGCTGACGCATCGAGAGTCACCACCGCCTTCCCATCCCCGAGGTTGTGGAGATCCATCAGCTGGTGGGCATTGATCAACAGGCCACGCCATTCCCGCTCGCTCAATTCATCCAGCGCAAGCCAATCCTCCAGCCACTGCTGCGCACCAGGATGGCCCGCCGCCACGCGGACGGGATCTCCTCCCTGATCGAGGAGGTTCAGCACCTCCTCCCAACTGCAGGAGCAGACCTGTCCCCCGTGCACCCAGAGGAGAGCCCGATCCCCGGGCTTGCTCTGCTGAAGGAGGAACTCCTTCACCTTCCCGGCGGACTCGCGCCGCCGGGCAAAGACCTCCCCCGCCAGGCTGTTGAGTTCCCGTCTGACATCCCTGGCCCTATAGTCCTGCGCCGCCCGTGCCTCCCCGAAGGCCACCCGCACCCCGAAGGGAATGGCCCGCGGCATCTTCCAGAAATATTTTCCGCGCTCAGCGGAGAAAATGGATTTCCAGAGCCCATCGAGGTAGACCGGTTGCACAAGACAGTCCGCCTTGCGGGCGATCAGTTCGAAGCCGCGCTTGAATTCACCCATGAATCCGCTGCGGGATAATTCCCCCTCCGGGAAAATGCAGACTACGTTGCCCTCCCTCACGGACTCGGCTGCGACCTTGATGGCATCCTTGGCACGCATGCTGGAAATCGGGACAGTATCGAAGAGCTTGGCAACCTTCCCGACCAGGGGCTTATCGAAATAGTAGCTCACCATCAGAAATCGGACCGGCCGGGGGCTGGCGGCAGTGAGGATCAGGGCATCGAGGTAGCTGACGTGATTCGGAGTGAGCAGGACGCCGCCCTTCTCCGGCATGCGCCCGGGGTGAATTGCCTCGATGCGGTAGAAGGCGCGCAGGGCACTGAAGACGAGCATCTTCACGAAGGCGCGCGGGAGGAGCCGCATGACGTACCAGGTCGCCGCAATGGACACCAGGGCCAGGAGAAGAAACTGGATGTGGGTCTCCAAACCCACCTTCATCATCACGAACTGGAGGATCACCGCCCCAGCCATCGCCAGGCAGTTGAGAAGAGCGGAGCCGGCCAGAATGTTCCCCCGCTGATCCGGATCGCACTGGTCCTGCAGGAAGGCATTGATCGGAACGAAGAAAAAGGCAGCGCCCAGCCCCGCAAAGGCGAGAACGGTATAGAAAAACCAGGACTCCGGGGTGGCCAGGATGATCAGCAGGCTGGCCACCGTCATGATGATCCCCCCGAGTGGGTTCAGCCCCAGTTCGATGTGACGCTTGTTGATGATGGCCCCAAAAACGCTGCCGATCCCAATCCCGCCACTGGCCGCCAGCATCATATAGGACGTTGCCCGGCCGAAATTCGGATGCCCGTCAGGATAAAGCTCCCCCGCAATCTGCAGGGTGATGAACTGCACCACGGCCCCGAAGGCCCAGAAATATGCGATGCCAAGAGCACTGAGCCGAAGCGGCTTCGACTTCAGAAGCTGGCTCAGCTGTTGAAAGTGAGACACTAGCAACGCCGCGCGGAAGGGCTTCTTCGCCTGGGCAGGCATCACCTGAATCGAATACGCCATGACCAGGGTCACGATCGCCCCAAGGCAGATCAGAACCATCGGGACACGACCTGCGTCCCAACCGCTTCCCGAGGATTCCAAGCGGGCCGAAAACCAGATACCAATGAGGATCTGTCCCGCAAGGATCGCCAGGATGGTGAACATCTGCATGATGCCACTGGCAAATCCCAAGCGCGTGGACCCGACCAACTCCTTGATGATCCCGTTCTTGGCCGGGCTCAGGATCGTAGACTGCACCGCGAGGAAAAAGAAACAGGCCACCGCAAGACGAATGCCCTCCACCTTGAAGGAGAAGAGAACGACCGCGAAAACCATCAACTGCAGCCACGCCGTAAGACGAATGACGCGAGTCTTGGAAAACGTATCCGAGGCCCACCCTGCGAGGGGCGCAAACAGAATAAAGGGAAGAAGAATGAGCATCCCGAGCACGTGGGGCAGCCAAGCTCCCCACCCTGCGCCAGCCGCTGCGGCAACCCACACGCCCAGGGGTACGAGAGTGAACTGAAGCGCCTTGTCGTTGAACGCGTTCTGGGCCTGCAGGCCCATCAGGCTCCAGAACGAGACCCAGTTCCGCCGGTCCGGCTCGTGACCATCTGCTTCCACTTCCTGATCCGCCTCTGGCACGAAAAGAGTTTCTAGCCCAACTGGCCTCTCACTGGAAATCGATTCTTCTTTTTCAGAACATCGCGAGAAATGATGAGCTTCCTTCCCGGGCACGGATGCCCCATCCCTGCCTCTCGCAAGGGGGAAACCCCTACAATCGCCCTTCCTTTTCTTCCCCGGCACCGGAATCCGGACCGGGAGGCAGGGGGGGCGGACTTCCAGCCGGCGCTGGTGGCTGTGACCCCGGAATACCAGTCGGGGGAGCCATCCCCGGGATATTGGCCGCCGGGGCCTGCACCCACTTGGGCGCCTTGGGGCTCCGGTCCGCAAACCATCCCACCAAGCCCATTCCAATCAGCCCCACTCCTCCCGCATGGAATAACGTCATGAAGGTCGCCATGAGGACCACAAAGGGAGTGAGGATAAGAAGGCCGATGATCATCCAGCTCGGCTTGATCTCGTACTGGTGCACTACCAGTCGAATCCGCGAGCGTGCCAGGGCCAGCCCGAAGGTGAGGTAGCAGAAGGCTACCGAAAGGGTGTTGAGGTGAAAGACCACTCCCGCGTGCTTGGTCACCACTCCAGTTGCCAGGGCCACTGTGCCCAGGGAAAACAGCATGGATCCCAGGAAGAGAATGAGGATGCCAATACGGGCCG
>Ga0315329_10000140_pt1 | contig 27716 bp, 19 predicted proteins | sample M150032315metaG_FD_203459 | JGI IMG/M metagenome (GOLD analysis project Ga0315329, IMG submission 203459) | Ammonia-oxidizing marine archaeal communities from Monterey Bay, California, United States - M1 500m 32315 | ecosystem: Environmental > Aquatic > Marine > Coastal | place: USA: California...
GGGGGGACAACTCGAATGGTCAGCTAGGAACCGGTGACAACAATAGAAGAACCGCCCCGACTGAAATCGAACTCCCTACGGGTCGGCATGCGGTATCGGTAAGTGCCGATTTCGACTCTACCTGCGTCATCCTCGACAATGGCAGCGGGATGTGCTGGGGGCAGAACTTCAACGGTCATCTCGGTGACGGGACATATAACAACAGGAACGTCCCTACGCCTATGTCTGTGATTCCAACTAACCGCTCTTTGGCCGCACTCGATCTTGGCGCATACCACACATGCGGGATCCTCGACGACGGGTCGGTGCATTGCTGGGGATCGAATGACCGCGGGCAGGTCGGTGATGGCAGCACAAACAACTCTACCTACCCAAGGGCCGTACAATTACCCCAGGGAAGAACAGCAATATCGATAGATGTCGGAAATGCACACAGCTGCGCTATTCTCGATGATAGTAGTGCAATGTGCTGGGGATGGAACGATTACGGCCAGCTCGGTGACGGCACCACAAACAACAGTACGACTGCCGTAACCGTCGTGATGCCATCCGGACTAGGATTGGCCGAAATATCGGCGGGTGCCCGTCATACCTGCGCGGTCGCGACCAATGCGTCGGTATACTGCTGGGGGGCCCATGTAGAGGGAACACTCGGACTGGGCGAAGGCGTCGACAGCGACGTGCCAGCATATGTCGATCTTGGTGCCGGTAGACACGCTTTGATGAGCGAGAGAGACAATGACGACGATGGGATAGTCAACATCCTCGATCCGTTCCCCGAAGGCTGCATCCCCGGGACCTACGATGCAAACGGGTATTGCCTCGATGCCGATCCAGGACACTACGCTGACGGAGTTCATCCCTACGAGCAATTCCCGTGCAGCCCGGGGACATACCAGCCAAGCTCCGGTCAGACAGATTGCATTGATGCCAGTGCAGGTAACTTCGTCGGGAATGCAGGCTCTTCTGCTCAAACCAATTGCGAAGCCGGTAGCTTCCAACCGGATTCAGGCCAGGTCTCTTGCTTACTCGCTGATCCGGGCAACTATGTTTCGGACGAAGGATCAATTCGTCAGAATCAATGCTCTGCAGGATCATACCAACCGTCATCAGGAGCAACCGGGTGCAATGATGCAGACCCGGGACACTTCGTGATAGGTTTCGCCTCTGAAGAGCAGACTCCCTGCCCGCCGGGGACATACCAGATGCTGTCCGGAGCGAACTACTGCTTCCAGGCAGGAATCGGATTCTTCGTCCCAGATGAGGGCTCAGATTCCCAACAGCAATGCCAATCGGGCACATATTCCTCCCAACCGGAGCAGGCAAATTGCACCGTGGCCTCACCAGGACACTTCGCAGATGGGTTGCAGCAGACCTCGCAGTCCCCGTGCCAACCGGGTGAATTCCAGTACTCACCTGGGCAGTCATCTTGCTTGGAGACTAATCCGGGATACTATACCGATCAGGAGGGTTCAGCCGACCAGAACCCATGCGAAGCCGGGAGCTACCAGCCGGATTCCGGCCAGAGCTCTTGCATTCTCACTGAGGCCGGATACTACTCGGCAGCAGCTGGGGCGACCTCTCAGACACAATGCCAGAATGGGACCTATTCCTCAGAGCCAGGACAGGCTGCCTGCACTCCTGCCGAACCGGGTTACTACGTAGACTTGGATGGCGCCATTGGCGCTACCCCCTGCCCCCCCGGACAGTTCCAGTCCGAAAACGGGTCTTCGGGATGCGAGCCCCCTCCTCCCGGGCAAGTGGCTAGCCCGAATGGTTCGACCACCTCAGCTTGCCCCCCTGGGAAGTACCAGCCAGGTGGACAAATGAACTGCATAGAAGCATCTCCGGGTAACTACGTAAACCAGTCCGGGGCATCTTCGCAGACACAATGTGAAGCAGGGTCATTCCAATCTCAACCGGGTCAGTCCGCATGCGAGTTGGCCAGCCCAGGCAACTACGCAGATTCGACTGGTGCGACCAGTCAGACCCCTTGCTCCAAGGGCGAGTACCAGTCCTTCGGCGGGCAGGACTCCTGTATGCCTGCCATGCCTGGAAACTACGTCCCAGAGGAGGGGGCCCAGTCCCAGACCACTTGCAAGCCCGGGAATTACCAACCAGATGGAGGGGCGGACAGCTGCACCCCCTCAGACCCCGGCAGTTTTGTCTCGGATTCGGCCGCGATTTCGCAGAACCCATGCCAACCCGGGACATACCAATCGGCAGAGGGGAAGATTGCCTGCCTGCCAGCTGATCCCGGTAACTATGTTTCAGAGACAGGCTCAACCGAGCAGTCCAAGTGTCCATCCGGAACCGAGCAGGAACTCGGCGGGCAGACTGCCTGCGACCCCATCGAGAGGCCCCTTTGGCTGACCATCCTTATGTTCGGTGCCCCTGCGATCGTAGTCGGCACTATGGCAATCCTCTATATCGGAAACAAGAAGAAATCGGAGGGCGGCCAGCGTGGAAAGGCATACATGTACTCAGAGGACATCAGGAAGTAGTACTTTCAACAGACGCACCAGTTATGTGAAACGCTCCTTCAGGGAACCTCATGAGGGATTACCCCGGAGACAGAGTTGACCTACGCAGCGACACAGTCACCCAACCAACTCCGAGGATGAGGGAAGCTATGGCGAAGGCCATCGTAGGTGACGACGTCCTGGGGGATGATCCCACCGTAATAGAGCTACAGAACAGGTTGGCAGGGATGCTGGGCAAGGAGTCAGCCCTTTTCGTACCCTCTGGAACCATGTCCAACGCGATCGCAATCAAGGCCCAGACGAGGCCAGGGGATGAGATCGTAACTCATCGCAAGAGCCACATCTACCTGTACGAGGCCGGGGGATATGCCGTCCTTGCCGGTTGTTCCGTCTCCTTGGTAGAGGGGGAAAGGGGGCAGATGTTGCCAGATGACGTGCAAAGAGCCATCCGAAAGGTAGCAGGAAGCGACTCGCATTATCCAGACTGCAGTTTGGTGTGCGCCGAGAACACCGCCAACGTCGGTGGTGGTTCGATTTACGATCAGGGAACCCTGGATTCCATTTGCGAAGTCGCACACAGGAACGATTGCCGAGCTCACCTAGATGGCGCTCGGATGTTCAACGCAGTTGTTGGCAGTGACTCCGATCCCGCTAGGATGGTCAGGGACTTCGACACCATCTCCGTCTGCCTCTCCAAGGGCCTGGGTGCCCCGGTAGGCTCGGTCCTTGTAGGGGATAGCGAGACCATTGCCGAGTCTCACAGGTGGAGGAAGATGTTCGGAGGCGGCATGAGGCAGTCAGGGATGCTCGCTGCAGGAGGGCTTTACGCTCTGGAGAACAACGTTTCGCGACTCTCCGAGGATCATGCCAGAGCTAGGTCGCTCGCTGAGGCAGTCAACGATATGGATAGATATTCGGTAGATCTCGGAGCCGTACAGTCGAACATGGTCTATGTCGATTGCGATGAGGGTGGTGCGAAGGACCTGGTCGAAAGGCTGTCCGAGAGGGGTGTAGACGTGCTAGACCTGTCCGAATCAACGGTAAGGGCCGTCGTCCACCTGCACATCACAGACGAGGACATAGATGGGGTGATAGAGGCATTCGAAGCCTCACAATAACACGTAAGCGTTCAATAACCCGTCCACTTCGAGATATTTGTGAGACAGTTAGCGGCATTCCTCCTGACGGCACTCATTGTACTGCCGATTCAGGTTTCAGCAGCCAGCGAGAACCTCTGGGATGATGCCAGGATAATCGATGGGCAAGACGCATTCGCTGGAACCATCGGGGGGATATCCATCGATCTTACAAACGCCACCACCGATGCATCTACCTCCTCCGGCATTTCCGAATTGCCCAGCATCGTCGAGGTATACACCGCTACTTGGTGCTCCAACTGCATCAAGACCGAACTGGCCTTGGACGAGGCGATCGGTGATCAGGACGTGACTAGGATTCACTACCATAGATACCTCTACGAGACACTGGACCCCTTCGGAAGCAACTCGACAGACTCCAGATGGGTCGACGCCTATGGGAAGGGCTCGGTACTGTCTAGCGAGACGCCCGTCTTGGACGGAATGGAACGGGCAGCCCCATCCAAGGTTTTTGACGGCGAGAGGATGTACACTGGAATCAGCACCAGGTCCAACAGCCTGGTTACCGACTATTCAACCGCACTGGCACTGGGTTCTAGCCACCCATTCGAACAAAACAGCTCATTCTCTCTCTCGGCAGATAGGGAAGGTGATTCGGAGGTTTTCTCCTTTGCTTGGAGCAATATGATTTCGTCCTCCATCGAAAACTGGGAAGTCAGTGGCTGGCTGCTGTTCGTTGAGGATATCGCCAACTTCCCAGATGGAAGCAACGGGAAGGGGAACTACAGCCACGTCCTCCACGAGGCAGTCAACATCGGTTCGGACCAAATCGGCTCAATCCTCATCGATCCCCCCGAGCCTTGGGATGGGGATGATATGTCTGTGATCCTGGTGGTGGATTGGACAGCTCGCTCCCCTAATAGCGACAATTCATTGCCAGCACCGGCATTATCCACGCTACTATGTATGCTTGCCGCGTTGGTACCAAGACGCAACGGGGATTCTGAGCCATTGCAATGAGTGCTAACAGTTGGGTTGAATAACCCCCCCGAGCATGGTCAACGCTCGGAGATGACATGTTGTTGGCGCCAAGGGAACATTGTGTGACTAGCGAGGAGGTTCCTAGGGGTGCCATACCTGAATGGCTCAAAGAGCAGATCAGGCGTCAGTCATTGGGAACCCCAAGCACAGATCCGAATTCCAACGGACGAGTTCTGGTAATCTACCCCACCGAGAAATCTAGAATGCAAGTACTGTCATCAATCGATCTTCAAGGAGCAGTGGACCGAACCCTGCATCACACAATCGAGTCACTGATTCATTCCCTAGTCACTGACCTCAGGCTTCCTCGAGTGATATCTAAGAACGGTCCACTGATGTCTGTAATTCACAGCGAGTGCAGAAAGGAAGCGGCAAGGCTGGGCTTTCCACTCATCAACCCACTTCCCGACATGAAATGGAGCAAGGGGAAGACCGAGGCTCTGGCTGCACTCCACTACCAGCTTTCCAGGGAGATGGTAGTAGAGGGGTGGGATGGCCCCGGAATAGCGACCTTCAGGAGTGTCATCGAACGTCTAGAGGGGAAGCTCCGCTTCACTCATCCAGATATGGCCGTTGTCCGAATAATCGACTCATTAGAGAGCGGAACCATTCCATTCACAGTCTCCGATATCGATGGAATCATCATGCTAGATCACTCTCCAGTGATTTGTCGAGCTCACACCGAGATGCTCTTGTCTCTGTCCAAGCATCGCCCAATACACCAACTCGCACATCCCGGAAACTTCCGTCTCGGCCACCATGGGAACCTTCTCGTCGATGAGCATCCAGTGAAAGATCCGAAGGATCTGCCGCACTGGGTCCCCCACGACAGGACCCCTAGAAAAGAAGCCCCGACGGAAGTCAAAAGAATCCTCCTCAGGAGGGAGGCCCATTCTTTCGAAGTCGCAGTCCGATTGGTTTCAGAGAGGCTCAACCAAGGGGACGCAGAGGTTATCATCGTCGATCCTGCTGTTGAAAAAAATAGGCACAGATGGGAACAGATCCTTGGGGTCATCGGAATTAGCATGGAGAGGAGAGGCGAACCCCCCTCGTCCCATCCAATTGGTCACTGGATATTGTGCCTCGCAAACTTGGCACATGGGTCTGACGCATTTTCACTTGAGAATCTTAGAGCTCTGTCACTTCAGACATCAGTCACCCCTTTTGAGATCCCTTCAGAGCACCCCTCGGAGTCAGAAATCACCCCTTCCGCAGATTCCGAGTTACTTACAAAACTAGCTAGGAATGAACACGTCCTAGGTGGGCCGGGTGCTCTTTCCAAATGGATAGAGACACTTTCCCGACCACCCTCCAATGAGAAAGATGGCCCAATAAAGGAAGCATCACAATGGTGGCTCCTCTGCTTGGCGAATTCCCTTTGGCCACTACTCCGTGGTCCGGACAGGGATCTAGTACGTGACTTGGGCCAACCGATTGGATGCCACACAGGTGAGCCACTCCCACTCCCAGATATCGCATCAGATGGCGATGGATGGCTGCAGAACACACTTTCACTGATCGATCTTGATTCCGAGATGGAGCGCTACAGAGGGCGGGGACTCTCCCCGGCAGCGGCAGTCCAAGCCCTTGTTCGTGACAGAGGGACCCTGAGAGAGATGCAGCGTAGATGCGGCCAAGAAATCCCAATGCTAGGCCACGATTGGCTGGACGAACTAATCTCACTAGCCGAACAATCCTCTGCCATCACAGGTGGCCCAAACTTCTCAGGGAATGTTTCGGTCCTGAGTCCAGAAGAGGCCCTTGGCTGCACATCCGAACTCATAGTGCTAGCGAACCTGTCCAGCTCTTCCTGGGACCTCAGAGTCCCCAAGGCACCGTTCCTAGGGGAGGAGGAACGCCATTCATTGGGGATTCTCAGGCCCGACAGCCCAATCAGAGATGCTAGGCACAGCTTGCAGCATATCTTGCACGCTTCTCCTGAGGTGGTAATTCTAGATCCAAGCATGGATGAAACCGCGCCGCCAGCTGCACCAATCAGGGAATGGGCCCGAGACTCTGGGATAGAAGGAAGCGAGTGGGGAGCCTACCAAACCCCCGAACTAGAAACCTCTCCCAGAGGCTCCAGACAGGCCGATGGCTTACTTATCAGAAAGGGCAAGACACCAACCAAAACCCCAATCAACCCAAGCGCAGTATCCATCCCAACAGACCCCCACGTCCAGAGGGACCGCGAAAGAAGGCAGCCCGCCATTGCCGATATTGATGGGTACCTGCCTGACGACGCCAGAAAGCACATCTTCTCCCTCGATGGCCTCAAATTCCATGGAAAAACCCCCTCTGGGGTCGAAACCCCCAGGACCAATCAAAGATGGCCAGTGGTAGGGGGGATATTCGGTGGAAAAACAACTCCCTCGATCGACCCGAGACCACTATCTCCAGTTTCAACCGGTTCATCGGTGAGCGACTCTAGACACGGGCACTCGGGAGACTCCTCACAGCATGTTTCCGTTTGGTCACCAACCAGACTTCAGACATGGTTGCGATGCCCTAGGATGGGATGGCTGTCCAGAGAACTGGGAGCAGGCAGGGAAGAATTGCAGGGAGAAGATATCGACAGCAGGACATACGGCGAACTCCTACACAACGTACATCACGACGTCATCGCACAAATACTGGGCTTTCCAACCAGCGAGGAACGCGATTTCGATGAAGCATCCGGACAAATCAGCATACAGAGATCAGGATTGCATCCGAACGAGATCATGAAGGTCGCCCTCGAATCACTGGACTCCAGAGCCCCATGGCTGGAGAGGTCAGACGCGGTGTCCACCCAGCGACTAAGGTCGTTGACTGGAATGACCAGAGAGGATTGGAGCAGTTGGCTCGCAGATCCTTCACCGATACCTCCTGCTGGTAGGGTGGGAAGTATTGTCGCAGCAGAACTCGAGATAGGGGACTCGGCCCCAGTTTCCATCGAGTGGATGATCGGGAAAGATGACTCTGAGGACGTGGAGATTTCCATCCTCAACGAGCTTTCTAGTGAGGCCGCCATCCAGCCAATCAAGGTCAGGGGGTGGATAGATCGAGTCGATCTGCTTCCACATGACTTGGAGTCTGGAAAGTGGATCAACAATGACGGGGACGACAGCGTCGCACCAATCAGAGTTCACGGCTCAGGATGGAAGCCCAAGAGAATCGTCGCAATCAGGGATCTCAAGACCTCCGAAACGGCCTTGCCTAGGAATCGCCATTACAAGGGCCTCCTCGAAGAACTGCAACTTGCAATTTATGCCAGAGCATGGGAGGAAGCCCACCCAGGAGACTTGGTTCTTGCAGCAGGGATCTCTGTGATTGGACACAAATCAGAACACCTTCTCGAGGTTTCCTCCCAATACTCCGACTCTCAGAAGGGAATCAATATTGGGACTAGAACGACAGTTACTTCCGCATCACACAGGTTCGCAGACGAGGATGAGGAAACTCAGAGCGACCACTTCAGATCATGGCTGGCACAAAGGCTCTCGGTGGCTCTGAAGGTAGCTTCCAACGCCAAGTCAGGAAAGGTGCACCCGACTCCATCTCCAGGGGTATGCGGGTATTGCCCAGTTAGAGAAACCTGCAATGTTAGGATGGAGGGAACATTCTGATCCGACTAAACACCGCTCAGCGCCTAGCTCTGAACCTCGATTCACACATCGTTATTGACGCGGGTGCTGGCACCGGCAAGACAAGCACCATAGTTGACCGGGTCATAGAGCACTACCTCGCCACCGACCAAAGGGCAACCAGACTTCTACCCAAGCCAGCCCGACCTTCGAGCGTGAGCGGTGGAATGGTCACTGCACCCGCATCCGAGCGAATCAACCTGCAAGACTGGGAGGGGCTCCTCCCAGGAGAAGTCGTCCTGCTGACATTCACAAACAGAGCCGCTGACGAGATGAAGGACCGTCTTCGGAGGGCAATTTCAAGGATCAGCCCAGGTCCTCTGGGCGACGACGGCAACCATCGGTATGACCCGAGAGTAAAGAGCCAAGGATTCGTAGAGCAACTCCTCACACTTCTCGAAGATGCACCAATCGGAACCATCGACTCTTTCCTCTCTCAGTTAGTATCCCCATATCGTGGAAAACTGGGGGATGCACTCAGTCGAGAGAACGTCTCAGATGCATCAAGGGCAATATTGGTCGAGACTGCACTCAGGACCATTTGGAGACTTGCGAGCGAAAGAACCCGCATCGGAGATGCGGTTGATGCCGGAATACCATCCGAAATCGCATCGGAAGTCCTCTCCGCAAGGGACAGAGTAGCTCGCCATTACTCCGGCAGGACCTCTGCGGCCAGGGTCCTCAGAACACTAGTTGGAAAATCAGTATTCGTGGAGGAGTCCTCTCGAAAGATTATGGACGAATCGGGTAACGTGGATCGTAACAAACTGCTAATGACGATCATGTCCTCTGTCGACAAAGGAGAGATTGCAAAACAGGCCCAGAGACTTCACTCAGTTGTCACAGACATTTGTGAGTCGATCAAGGAGTCCCTCCAATCACCCTCTGCGGTCGGGTGGTCAGTCGAGACTCGTATGGCGTCTCTAGACGAGCTAGACAGAATCGGCCCACCTTCCGACGAATGGGGGAAGCTTTGCTGGATGGGGCATGTTCTGACTTGCATTGTCAGCCCCTCAACACTGATGGGGAAGGAGATGAAATTCTTCCCAAGAATGAAGTTCCCATCGGACTCTTGGTTAGCAGGAATTAGAAGTTATGCGGAAATAAAGGACAAGAATATCAAGTCCGAATACACATCCACGATGAAGTCGAAAATAGCAGAGCTAGAACGAATCTGGTCCGATGACTTGGGAAGCATGATACTGCACTTCGTGAGAACCGCAATCACTCTTGACGAATCCAAGCCGCCCGAGGTACCAACAGATTGGGAACAGCCCATTCGGACCCTCCCAGTAGAAATCCCAGAGAGGCTGGAGAACCCAAAGAAGAACCACCATTTCTCCTTAGAGGCCGAGATACAGAACCTTCGCGACCTCCATCTCCTGCATCTGGGATTCCAAGGAGTCATGAAGAATCTGAAGCAGCGGGAAGAGGTCCATGACTTCGATGATATCCAGAGGCTAGCCGGGGATCTACTACTAGCAAACTGCCCAGAGGTTTGCAGGGTATTCTACCACCCCTCCGTCCAAGGGGCCCTCGATTCAACCAGTGTAGACAGCCCATGGAGGGACGAGCATATCGCCAGAGCATTCGAGGAAATTTCCCTCCTCGAGGAGAACCGAGACTCTGCTGGAGCATGGGCATCGAGATTGAGTGCCATGCGCACCGATCTCGAGAGCAGGCAGCACCTGCTCGAAGAAATTAGAAGGAGGTACAGGGCATTCATCATCGACGAGGCACAGGACAACTCGCCCCTCCAATGGAGGCTGTTGTCCAGACTGTGGGGCCCTAGGGAGTTCAGAGAAGGGGACCAGCCGAAGCCAGACACTCCATGGGAGCCCACAGTATGTTACGTTGGAGACGTGAAGCAGAGCATCTATGCTTTCAGACAGGCAGAGGTAACCGGTTTCCTGGACTTCGCCAAGTCACTAAGGTCAATCAACGTCCACGAGCTCTCCAGTGTCCCCGAACTTACCAGAAAACCAACTCTCAGGAAAGAGTCCCACAGCAGGGACCCTAGAAACGACCACATGTCGAGCATTGCAACCGCCTCAGAGTACATGGAAAGGGGCGGCAGGGACCTGGCCCCTTGGATTCCATTCGACTCAACGGACTGGGACCTACCAGCACCGTCAGGAGAAGAGGTTCGTGCACGCAGAGAGGGGATGGTGTCGCTGCAGGTCAACTACCGCTCCGACGGAGGTCTCCTAGGGGTGATGAACGAGTGGTGGACGGATGTTTTCTCAGATAGACACAGGCTAATCTCCAAGGGTGACTTCTATGCTTCGGCGCAGACTCTTCACTCATTCCCAGAAAAGAGGAAAAGGCCCGGATCAATTGAGTGGATCTGCCCGCCCGACTCTGATGGATCCACCGACCCGCCCACCGATTTAGAGACTCACCTTGATCCATTCGGACCGGGCTCACAGGATCGATTGGAGAGACAGGCCATGCTCATAGCACTCAGAGTGAGAAGCCTCATCGAAGGAACCCCAGTAAACGTCAAATCTGCAGACGACTCATGGAAAAAGACTCAAACAGCAGACCCAGTCAGTCCAGGGGACATCACAATCCTGTTACCAAACAGAGTGAATCTCAGGGATGTCATAATCAGACACCTGCATGACCTTGGAGTACCGGCACAGGTGGATCGCGAAGGTGGACTATTGGACCGTCCAGCGGTCACGACCATGGAGGGGCTTGTCCAACTTGTCGCTAGACCCATGTCCCGTCATAATGCGGCATGGGTAGCAAGGTCTCCCCTTTTCGGAATGAACGATCCTCAACTCAATGACTTCCTATCCACCTCAAAGAAGGGGGACAATCTGCTCCGTGCCCTCCTATCTCACTGTTCCAATGAAAGACAGAGATCTTTGGTTCACCGATGGTGCGAACTTGCCTCTTCTTCGAGCCTCGTAGAGCTACTGGAGGACACCATCGACCGTTCCGATCTACTTGTGGCGTACCCGGATCAGGCCTCTAGGCAGGATGTGGAACAGTTCGTCGAGCTAATCAGGACATTGTCCAAAGAGGTCGGGGGAGATCCGATAGTTCTCTCCGACAGACTCAGGGATCTGAGAGAGCGGAGCTCTCAGGCACTCGAGGCCTCCACCACCCCCCCAAGCGACGCAGTCAAGGTAATGACAATCCACAGCTCGAAGGGCCTCGAGGCAAAGGTCGTCATCCTCGCCGACCTCTTTTCTGCTAGGCAGACCAACATGAGGAACGAACAGAACAGCAGGTTGATCGTCAGCCCAGAGATGTTCGCAGGCCATCCAAACCCCTGGCCAGCAGAAGGAAAGACACCTAGATCAGCCATCTGGGAACACGTCTCACTCCTCCACAGAGCTAGGAAGAATGCCGAGGCGAGGAGGCTACTCTACGTCGCTGCAACCAGGGCTGAAGAGAGGCTAATCATTGCCGGATCACCCAGGGGAACCCAATGGCTGGCTGATGAAGGCATTATGATTCCGTGGGCCTATGACAAATCCGCACCGCAGCTTGGGCAAATGTGGCTTGAGTCATTGCGCATGGGGTCATGGAGGAGAGGAGAAGAAGACTCCCCCTGGCTCGATCCCTCAGACACTGGCTCCGAACCAACGTTGGTAAACCGAGGAAGCAGAACAATTGACCCAGGGAGGTTGCTGAGAGACGCCTCCCTTGGAGGGAACGAGAAGACAGGGATGACCATCATCCACCATCCAGATTGCTTCCCAGAGGCCGATGAAGATGACCATGGAATAATGACTCCCATCCAGAGGATCGAGACAATAGACCAAGCGTCTAGAGGCTCCCAAGTAGAGGGGTCACCAACTTCCCCTACACCACGCAAGGAAGCCTCGACGAGAGTAAGAGTAAAACCCAGCAAACTTCCTTCCTACTTCGAATGCCCTAGGTGCCACTGGCTCGAGGTAAGAGCAGGCATAGAACCGGGCTCAATATTGGCCGATCGAGGAACGCCCAGTACACCGAACTCCGTTCTATCAGTAGACCCTGCAACATTTGGGAATGTTTTTCATAGGATTATTGAGATTGGAATTGGAAACCCCGGACCGGGAGAGAACGGCCCAAGCACGCCTCTCCCGTCTTCTTGGACCACCAAGACAGCAGACAGGATAACCGATGAAGAAATTCACAGAACCGTGTTCTCTGAGCTCCTCCCACCAGATGCGAACACCGAAAAGGTAGCAGAGGCCACATCCAAAATGGCGCAGCGTATTTCGAACGGAAAGATGGGCGAGATGGTACGCGGCAAGGTGTTCGATGGAAGGCGTGTGGAGGGTCTCAGGACCGAGATGCCATTCCATGTGTCAATCCCCGTCTCCTTTGACTCTGTAAAGAGAAGCAAGTGGTCTCCAGACGGGGAAGAGATCCTCATCACGATCGATTCGACCACCATAGATATGAGCGGAGTGATCGACATGGTTCTCTGCGCGAGAAACGAGAACGGCCCTTCGTCAATCAGAGCCATCGACCTAAAGACAACCGAGGCCCACTCCCTTCTCGACCAATCTCAGAGCGGACTATTGGATGCACTAGGAGACGAATCAACTGGACCTTCCTGTGATTCTGAGGAAGCCCTCCTTCACAAACACAGGCTGCAAATGGCACTGTATCACCATGCCCTGGAAGAATCAGAATCTGACAGGTTCAAGGCAGGATTGCCCCATAGAGAGGTCCTACCCCCAGCAATACTGGTAGGCCTTACTGGCAGGCTAGTCGAATACCCCACAGCGCTCATCGAGGAGGCAAAGGCAGACTTGATGGAGACTCTATCCAGGACTGCTAGGATGTCTCTTGCCTCCGATTTCCCGATTTCTGAGATTGAGAAATACCTCGAATCTCCAAACCAAAGGTGCAAGAATTGCACATTCACCGAGAAAACCCAGTCGAAGAGTCCATGAGTGAATACTCGGGCTAGGGGTCATGGCGATGGACCTAGGATATTTGATGGATAGAAGTGATGAGATATGGGAGAACTCAATTCTGCCTAGCCTGTCTGAATTCATAGGAATCAAGGCACTCTCCCCTCTATTTGAGCCAGATTGGGCCGATTTGGGCGAGTTAGATGCTACCATCAAGCTGTTCTGCGGATGGCTGGATGAACAAGGAATCAATGGAATGTCATATGAGGCCCATAGGATCGACGACCTTTCCCCGGTCCTGCTAGTCACTATCGAGGGCACTGGACCCGGTGAGGTAGTGCTCTACTCCCATCTCGACAAGCAGCCATCAAAGCCAGAGTTGTGGTCAGAAGGCCTACACCCCCTGAGGGCTGTCAGGCGGGATCCATGGCTCTATGGCCGAGGTTCTGTTGACGATGGTTACGGAGGGTACCTATGTGCTACCTCAATCCGACTCCTGCAAGAGGCAGGATCGCCACATCCACGTTGTACGATGATCATTGAAACCTGCGAGGAATCAGGGTCATTCGACCTCCCCCCATACCTAGAGGCACTGACAGATCAACTCGGTGATCCCGACATGGTAGTCGTCATGGACAGCGGAGGGCCGGATTATGACCACGTGTGGGTGACAGAGGCCCTAAGAGGCCTGGTTTCGGGCACGCTCTCGGTGAAGGTCTCCCACGAGGGAATCCACTCTGGCAACTCAGGAGGCTCGATCCCCTCTTCATTCAGGATTCAGAGAATCCTCCTAGACCGAGTAGAAGACTCAGCAACCGGTCGAGTGCTGATACCCGAGATGCATGTCGAAATCCCCCAAGAGGTGAGGGACAAGGCCATTGCACTCAGCGAAATAGTGGGGGGGAGCATCTGGGATCAGTTCCCAACCGTCGACTCGCTAAGGCAGGCCTCGGAAACCACAGAGGACATGATCATCGCAATGAATTGGGAGCCAACACTTTCGATAATCGGAGCGGACGGGATGCCATCGGTACAGGTCGCAGGAAACGTCCTTCGAACCAATACCGACCTAAAACTAAGCTTCAGGATACCACCAGGAGTCGACTCAGAGGCCGCACTAGCATGTGCCAAGTCAGTCCTCGAGGACGACCCCCCATACGGGGCCGAGGTCACATTCACCCCAGACTCATGTGCAGACGGATTCCACGCCCCTCCACTCGATGGGAGTGTTTCGGATGCAATCCACGATGCCTCAACCGAGTTAACAGGCCTCCCCCCATTGGCAACTTGGACGGGTGGGACGATACCATTCATGGCTATGATGCAGGGAAAGTACCCCAAAGCGATGTTCCTGTGCACCGGCTCCTCAGGCCCTGGAAACAATGCCCATGGTCCCGATGAGAAATTACACATCCCCTCCTCGAAGAGGCTGACAGTCGCTCTTTCTGCAACAATCTCAGCTATTTGCGGAAACCCCTGATTAGCCGTTTCTCCGCGACCTAGGTGCCGCCGGGATTATATCGGGGTCACCTGCGCACCATGGAGGATGGTTAATGGATTCGGTGGTAGAAACGACCTAGACGACTCAGCTGGAGCAGACCCCCAACCGACTATCCAAGAACTCGAGCAACAGGCCGCCAAGGACAAGGAAGCACTGGACAAGCTCCTAGTGGCATATCAGGCGCAAGAGGCTGATCTCAGTGAGATGAAGTCCCAGGTGGAGACTCTGAACCGAGAGCTCATCGACAAGGAGACGGAGAAGGAGGGCATCAACAACCTCCTCTCAAATCTACGCAGGCAGAAGGACGAGATGGAAGTCGATCTAGCCACGGCGAACACGAAGATCCCATACCTGGAGAACAAACTCGAGAAGACGGAGGAGTTGCTAGATAGGGAGAAGGCAAGACTCGGGCAGGTACTCACAGTCGCCGAGGAGATAGACGAGTCAAACCAAGCCGCACAATCTGAGCTCTCCGCGAGGGACGATTGGTACGTTCAGCACATGCAACTCTTCGAGGAACTCAATGAGGCCATTCAGACTCGTCACGACATGATTGACAGGGCCATTGCCACAGCCAAGGACATTCACTCCAAGCAGGAGTCATTCCAGGCACAAAAGCAGGCTGTGATTGAGGAGATCAAGGAGATGGCAACAGAGGACGAAGATCCAGGTGACTCCGATGAACCTGAGTCTGAGGGCGAGTAACCCCTACTCGCCAACCCTCTTGATGAATCTTGCCGGAATCCCTCCCCAAACTTCACCATCCGGGATATTGGTCCACTTTGGAACTACGGCTCTAGATGCTACGACCGCTCCTTCACCGATAGTGCATCCGGGTTGCACGGTGCTTCCCCCTCCAACCACTGCGTTGTTCCCAACATGCACAGGAGCCAGGACAATCTCCCCCCTCTCGACCAGATGCCCATTTATTGTCGCATTTCCTCCAACCACCACGCCATCTCCGAGGGTCACCATATGGGCGTCATTCAGCGAATCCGTGAGAATCTGCACGCCCTTTCCAATCTTTGCGCCCATTAGTTTGTAGTATATGTTAACCTGTAGTGACGGTACTATATTCTTGATAAACATCTGTGCAACCTTATGGAAAACCAGTGACCATCCCCAAGCAATGGTGACCCAACTATTGAGGGGGTATCGCCCTTCCTTCAGAGGAGGCCGCAATAGTCCACCAAGGATGCCGCATATCAGCAGCAATGTCAATCCCCATAACAAGTATCCAATTCCTAACCCCACACAAATGCCGAAAGCTTCGATCCAGAAATCCTGGGCCTTGGACCATTCCGAGATCTCCATGAAGAGTAGGTAAGAGGGTACTGCAGCAATACCCCAGACTACGGCAGAGAAAATTGCCACAGGTATCGTAAGTAAGTGTTGGACCAATGAAAAATTCATTCTTCAGCACCTCCATCGCGAATCAATCCTGCTTCGACATCCTCTTGCCTAGCGACCCTGATTCCTTCTTCGACGTCGATGAAGATGAATAGAGACCATCCAATTAGGATGACGACAACTACGCTGGCTACTGCCATCCTGCTTCCCATTGTGGCTGCACTGATAGCATAGACGATGGGTCCGAAAACCGCAGCCGCCTTGCCTATGAATCCGAAGAAACCGAAGAATTCAGTGGATCGCGAGGATGGAGTGAGCATCGTAAAGAGACTTCTGGCTTGTGCTCCCGCTGTCCCCATGACAACTCCAACCATCATCCCTAGCATTATCCATTGCCGATTAACGCCAAAGTTCAGAGGTTCCCACACATTGTCCCTCAGTAGGTTTGGCCACCAGTCAGCAAGCTCCCCCTCAATAATTGTGGGGTGATCGTCTCCAACGGATCTACTTTCACCCATATCTCCCCCTCTAAATGAGAATGAGAATCTATGATCGCTCACCTCACCCATCTTGCTAACTAAGCCACTAGCCTGTTCGGGAGTCAAGTATTCTCTAACAACGTCATCATCGCCCCATCTCTCGCTATCGGTGGATGTCACTATCATGTATTCGAAGAAGGCATCTCTGAATGACTGGTCCCCATCACCAGTCTTGCTCACCCATCCCTTGACGCTAGCGTCCTTTTCGTAAAGCACGGTTAATTTGTACTCGCCCCTATCCTCGTCGAAGTCGTACTGGAAGTCATAACGCTCGTGATCGTCTTCAAGTTCCAGTGGGGCGAATCCAACTGCTAGTATGGCAACAACTGCATAAACTCCTAGAGACCATCCTAGAACTCTCTTCGTTCCGAACCTTTCTGCGAGCTTTCCCCCCACTACGGACATTGGCACTGCTGTGATATTCACCATCAGTAGAAGGACGAAATGCATGATTGGATTCAGCCTCAGTACAGAGTCTCCGAATGCCGAAGCCATCCCCCCAATCGTGTTGATGCCATCGAAGAACATGAGGTATGATGCAAGATAAATTGCTAGAATCTTGAATTTCTTAATTTCACCAAAGGTCTTCCCAACTTCTCTCATTCCATCTCTAATTGCTTCCACGGTCGAGCCATACTCCTTCGGATTGGGAATCTCAGGCTCTGGCGTGTACCTGAACAACTGCATTCCGAATCCAAGCCACCACATTGCACTGGTAGCAAAAATAAAACTCAGGGGCCAATGACCCCAAGCATCCCATATGCCGAAGAATCCAGTTTGTCCTACTGTTAGGTGTACAATCAGTAATAGCGACCCACCTGCAAAGCCGTATGCATATCCCCAACTGGAAACGTGATCCATGGAATCCCTATCAGCTAGGTTTGGCATGAATGCATAGTAAATCACATTCCCTCCAGCGAATCCAATGTTCCCGATTACTAGGCAGAATGCTAGGAATCTGTATGCTGACCCAGCCCCTAAGTGAGGTGCTACCCCCATCATCGCGGTGAATAATACGCCGACTATTGTGTACACCCAGAGTATCTTCTTCTTGATAGGCACCCGATCGGCTATTGCTCCAAGTACGGGACTGACAATTGCCACGAACAGGCTAGCTGAACCTAGGACAATTGCGTAGAAGGTATCTCCAGTAATCTTCAGACTTCCTACCTCGGTCCCACCTCCCGTTGACAACTCGAACATATTGGAAAGTAATTGGGGAACCAGTACTGTGAGTACAGTGAGGGCGAATGCCTGATTTGCCCAGTCATACCAGTACCAACTCCTCAGAGCCTTGTTAGCTTCATCGCTCATTCCATCTATTGTACCGAAGCTCATTCTTCTCCAACCTCGCATGAGTAAGCAGGGTTTAGTGTATCCTACAACACCTAGTGTTGCATTCGTTGAGGGGCCACACGTCAATATCAAGTGCAAAGTGCCAAACGCGTGTCATGGGCAAGTCATGTGGCATTTTGGGGGGCGGCTCCAAGGCAGTGAAAATCCACCATTTAGTGAAGGCACCAGAGAATACTTCAGAGTCGATCTCGTTCAGGGAATCTTGGGACGCCAGCAGACCAGTAACGGTGTACAAGACCCCCGAGAACCTCCCAGATGGAACTCCATGCACCGCTGCCACTGTGATCCTAAGATCCAAGGGATGCGCTTGGTGGTGGAAGTCAGGCTGTACATTCTGCGGATACTTCAATGATGTCAGAGACGATGTTTCTGCCGAGGACATGTTCTCGCAATGGGAATACGCAAAGAAATCAACCAATCAATTTGAAGGATGCCAGATGATCAAGGTGTACACCTCGGGCACATTCTTCGAGGATAGGGAGAATCCGCCCGAGTGGCAGGAGGCGGTCCTGAAGGAGACTGCTGATATGGGACTTCACTTGGTGGTTGAGGCTCAAGCCCAGATGTGCACACCAGAGAAGATTGAATGGGTTGCAGCAAGACATCCCGGGTGCACCGTTGCAATTGGACTAGAGGCTTACGACGACAGTGTTCTGAGGTTCCACGTCAATAAGGGATTCACAACCAAACAGTGGCATCGGGCAGTAGAAATGCTGAGAGAGAATGACTTGCGTGTCAAGACCTACCTCTTGTTCAAACCGCCTTTCATGTCGGAGGGCGATGCACTCAAACATACCACCTCGTGGCTCATTGATGTGGCTCCCTTCTCCGATGAAGTCTCTGTAAACCCCATGAACATACAGAAGAACACGATAGTCGACAGACTGTTCAGGAATAAGGAATACAGAACACCGTGGCTATGGTCATTGGTGGAGATGATCAAACGAGCCCATGAACATCTAAACGACTCCAGTTGTCGAATCATCGTCCATCCGACAGCAGGTGGCAAGATTCGTGGAGCCCACAACTGCGGAAAATGTGACTCCGATGTCGTTGCCGCAATAGAGAGGTACTCTGTTTCCGGAGAAACTCAGGAGTTCAAACACCTGGAATGCTCTTGTGAGTCCCATTGGAGAGCTGAGTTGGAAAACGACCTCAGTCTTCCCATTACCCTGGGATATGGCACATTCCGTCGCGGAAATCCGACAGACCTTGTCCGTGCTCCTTGATGCTATTGACAAACTGCATTCGCCCAATGCTTAAGGGCAAATCTCCGGTGGTAGAGTCGGAATTGTGCAATTCCGGGGTGATTGATTGTCCGATGACGGGTCCACTTTGATTGGGGAGTTCCTGCAAGGTGAGGGAGAACCCTCGTCGTCATGGGTCATGTTGGTGATGGGCTTCGTTTCCACAATGGTGTTCCTGATACTGTATGGCATTCTGTTCCCAAGCAGCGATCTCCCCGTCATCTCTAGCGTTCTTCCAGTATTCGCAGGCGTCTTCGATTCTGGCATTTGGTTCTTCATTCTTGGAGCAATGATAGGGGTTTTCGCAATATTGGGGACAATGCTTACTGAGGCAACCAGCGAGTGAGGTGAAAATATGGGGCTAATTACTTCCATGGCCGTTTTCTGGTTGGCAATGCTAGTCGTTTTCATCCTAGTCAATAGAGGAATCTGGGTTTTCACCGATGTTTCCAAGAGCATGAGCTTGTTCATGCTAGAGAAAGCCCTAGGTCCGCCAATAGATTTCGTAGATGGGAAGCGTGGATCAGCTGCAACCACCTGGATTATGCAGGGAGCCCTCTGGGTCATCCCCGCTTCGATAATCACCTTTTGTGGACTATGGCTTTCACATGACCACGAAGCCCTTCACAGCCTTTCATCCTGGGGGCTCAATCCAACTTCATCTTCTTTGATAACATCGGGCATCCTAGTTGCAGTTTACGGCTCGGTCGGAATGCTACTAATCGGGTCTTCCATGCACATTGTCCCTGAACTGGGCGGAACGACGCTCGCAACCGAGAAGAACGCCACCCTGATGTCCTTCGTTTGGACTCTAGCCGTCATAGTCATGTTCATTGCGGCAAACAAGCCAGAGATTGTAGGAATTAGGATTATGCCAGTTGCTACCCTTCTAACCAGCCTAGCTCTAATTGCAGTAATAGTCAACATGCTCCTTACGGCTGCTTCTCGAACGAAGAAGATGCCTCTACCAGCATGGATGATGATAATCGGAATGATCTCCGCACCAGTCTCAATCGTAGTTCTAGCAATCACTTGCTCTCTAGGCTCCGGCACAGGACAGTGGCTAGCCACCAGGATGGGGGGGACGTCTTTCTTCCTGATGATGTCGGGTGCGATATTATACGGTGCTTCCAGAGGAAGCGGGAACCCACTCTGGTCCAGGTCTCTTGCAGCAGTGACCATGGTCGGAGCGATATTATCCATCAATCCATCCGGGCTAATAGAAGGTGAGATAGCCTCTGACTTCCTTGGAATAAGTGCGGCCACATTCGAACCTTCGAGAAACGACATTGTCGCTGGCTCATTCCTGCTGGCCCTTTCACTGATCCCGATCATTGCGCTTTCTGCAAATGTCCTGGCAACGATGAGGGGAGATGACGTGTTTATTGAGAATCCAGACTCTCCGGGGATGCCCGAGATAAATCTGGCAGCTTTCATGGCAGTTCCCATCGCCATCGGCGGACTTTTCGTACTCACGGATCATCTGACGGGAACCAATGAGCTCACAGGAATTCACTCATCTCTAGTTCTGATGGGCGTGTGGGTTGTGTTCGTCCCTGCATCCCTTGGGTCAGCATTGTCCATCTTCCCCGAGGTCTCCGGAAGGAACGTCCTTTCTGTGAATCGATCTAGGTGGGCCTTCTGGTTGATGGCAGGTGGGGCATTCTCTGGTCTGGCATTCACAATGATGGCTGACTTCTCAGACATGGCTCTCCTCGAAGCCGCAGTCGAAGAAGAGAACTCAATGTCAAACCGAATACGAGTTTTGGGCTCAGTGCTCTTCTACGGAACCGTAATCGGATCGATCTATCATGCACTCAACATGATTAGTGGCTCATTTAGAGGGACCCTTGCTAGTGAAGGGCCAAACCCATCTTCAACTTCAATATCCAGTCCCTACAAACTAACCAAGGAGACCACTGTGAGGAAGATTCTAGCTCAGAGGGAAGGAAAGCTCGACACAGTAGTAGTTCCCGAATCTAGTACCGATCTCCCAGGTAGCGCTACTGAGATATGATCTGACCACATAGTCAATGGGTCGATAGGTTCTGCCACCATCGGGATAGCATGAGAATCGGTCTTGTCGGGAAGCCGAATGTGGGAAAGTCAACGGCATTCTCTGCACTAACTCAAATTCCGGTTGACATTGCAAACTACCCCTTCACAACCATTGACCCTAACGTTGGAGTGACTTGGATTCCCCTACCAGAGAGTTGTGCTTGCTCGAGCCTAAGGGAACGGAGAGAGTCATCGGGCAGGCTTCAGACTACCGAAGCCGCAGATCAAAGGGTAGGCAGCATCTGCGTTCCCAATTCTGGCTCATGCTCCGGATTCAAGCGAATGGTCCCAGTAACTCTCGTTGACGTAGCCGGCTTGGTTCCCGGTGCCCACGAGGGCAGAGGTAGGGGGAACCAGTTTCTTTCTGACCTCTCAAGATGCGATGCCCTAATTCAGGTAGTTGATGTATCCGGTTCCACTGACTTGGAGGGAAACCCAGTTGGCTCAGGAGGTTCAGAACCAATAGATGAACACCGCTTCCTACTCGGAGAATTAGACTCGTGGATAATGGGAATAATGGAAAAAGGATGGGATCGAGTTTCTAGAAAGGCCCAGGCCGAAGGGGCCCGAGCAATTCGCGAGCACTTTCTCGAGAGATTAACGGGGATCGGTGCGACAGAGTATCACGTTGCTGCAGGCTTCTCATCAGTCGAGAGAGAACACCAATCTTCGACAGATCCTGCTTTGTGGGGCCAAGAAGAGCTCAGAACTTTGGCTACTGCTGTCAGGAAGTCGTTGTTCCCAATCTCAGTAGCAGCCAACAAGGCGGACAACAGGTGCTATCATGGATCCGAGTTATCATCCGAAGTCGAATCTAACGGAGGCACAGTGGTCTTCACTAGTGCCGAGGCCGAGCTCGCCCTTCGCCGAGCATCCTCCTCTGGAATGATTTCCTACCAACTAGGAGACTCCGACTTTGAATTAACAGCCGATGGGGAAGAGAATCTTACTGAGAAGCAGAGGACAGCATTAGAGTCAATTTCCACCACCCTATCTTCTTGGGAGGGGGGGGGCCTCGTCGGACTTCTGTCGGAAGTGGTATTCGGACAACTATCCAGAATCGTAGCCTACCCAGTTCAGGACGAGACCCATTGGGTCGATGGGGATGGCAAAGCCCTACCAGACGCGATATTGATACAAAGAGGAACTACTGCTAAGGGACTAGCATTTCAGGTTCATTCTGACCTTGGGGAGGGGTTCGTTAGAGCCATCGATGCTAGGTCGGGAATGGTGATAGGGGCCGACCATGAACTAGCTGACGGAGATGTAGTGAGTATTCAGGCAAAGACTTAGCCATCGGCAGCCTCGATAATCAATTCATAGAAAACAACGGTCCAAGTGATTTCAAATTCCTCATTGCTATCAAGGAATCCTCCTATTGGTGTTGGGGTCGTTTCTATCGTAGCGGTGATTGTGGCTATCCAGGCCCCTCTCCCATTTCCCCCATCATTCCACATCTCCCTAATCTCATTCTCATCCATTTCCTCTTCGGTGAAACCATCTCCTGTGTAACCCGTAGTTACATCCCAACGGATGGAGAACCCACCATTCCCGCCACCAGAGCAGGCTCCCTCTGCACTCTGGTCGTCAATTCCTTCGACACCACTGAGATCACTTACTCCATCTACACTGTCAGTAAAACCAGGGCCCACTTCATCATTATCGTTGCAAGAAACTTGTAACTCCACATATCCAATGCTTAATCCCGAATCTTCGTTTACGTCGAAGAAAGAATCGTGGCTTTCCCCATCACTAAGGGTCACGGTCTCACTAAGCGATGTCGTACTTTCTTCGAAACTAACCAGCAGTGAACCCGAAAGCCCGGGAGAACCACCCCCAGAGGAATCATCGTCAATCAAGGATGGCAGAGCTTCGAAGTAGATGGGGAATGCAACTAGGAAAACTAAGGTTCCTGCCAGTGTCTTAATCTTCTGAGGCGTGTCTACAAGATCTTGGAAGTCCATGGCCGCGTCGCTCTTCGCTCTCAGAGCACCATATCAAATGCTCTCTCTATCTGCACAATAGCATCTGCAATCATCAATCTTGCGGACTTTCCCAACCGTCTATTTCGACCCCTTCCTTGGAGAACAACTTTCGTGACTTTCTGAATTCAGGTAGAAGATAACCGATAACCGATCTCTCCATGAAAGTCCATTTCCACGGGCACCTTGGAAGGTTTCTTGACCAATCAACCAAGAATCCTCTCCACTTCTCGTTGTCAAACAACTCTGGAATTCGGAAGGAAACGAAAGACATCCTTCCAGAAGAACCGGGCACATAGCTCCAAGTTCGAATCGCTAGACCTTCTGCTTCCCCTCCAATCACCTTCAATCCAAGGACTCTAGCTCTCTTGGCAATTGGCACAATTATTGCCCATCTTTGGACCAATGTTGTCTCCTCGAAGCGACCCATTTCCCATCCTCGGCTTTCGCCGATGATTCGCATGGCTCTGATTGCTTCTGTGGGTACAATACTGACTGGAATCTCAAGCATCCGCTCCATTTGTCTCAGACCACCCTCGAGGCCCTCGCCCATAGCGGCTTCGCGTCATTCGTTCCAATCTTTGCTTCAGCCGAATAGGGAGCCAAGACCTTCGAAGCCGCCCGCCTCTTCCTCGGGCTCCTCAGCAGCCTCTTCCTGAGCTGGAGCAGCCTCTGGGGCAGCACCACCGGAAGAAGCAGAGGGAGCAGCCGAGGCCACTGGGGCGGCAACCGCGGTCGCCATGGCCTCATCGATGTCGACGGAGCCTAGAGAGGCGACTAGGGCCTTAACTCGGGCCCCGTCAGCCTCGACTCCAGCAGCCTTCAGCACTGAGCTGACGGCCTTGTCATCGATGTCCTTTTCTGCAGAATGCAACAACATTGCAGCATATACATATTCCATTTCATTCACCTTTTTTTTCATCCGAAGAGATCGCCGAGTCCACCGAACCCTGCATCCTCTTCCTCCTCTTCCTTCTCGGTTTCAGCCTCAGCGGCTTTTTCCGATTCAGTCGCCTCGGAGGGGGCGACTTCAGCACTCTGAGATACTGCTCCTAGAGCAGCTTGTAACTCTTCATCAAGAGCTGAGGAATCTAATTGTCCAGCTAGGGACAGAGCACGTGAGCGTGCTTTCGATAGTATTGCCGATGCCGTCGCGTCGTTGACGATTCCAGCCTCCAAGGCAACAGACAGAGACTCTGAAGCAGCCTTGGAAATGAGAGTCGGAGTGGTCGTGGAGGAGAACCATCGTACGTTACAAGCCAGGTTGAAAGCGCCAGAAGTCGCACTCACTATATCGTTCCTGAACCCGTCTGTGTCAAGGTCTAGATCAGAAGAATGGAAAAGGTGACCTTCCTCGATGGCCCCTATTAGGATTATACCAATCTCAATCGGGTTGATACCCAGCTTTGCCAGCATTATCCCCAAGTCCGCAGAAATCACATCTCCCTGGGAGAAGGTGGTGTCCCTCTGGATCGCTACTTTTCCCTTGTCAATCTTAGCAGGGATACCTACTGCATTGAACTCTCCAACAATTGGCCCAGGTCCGAATTCTGTGGGGCCTGCGGGAATTGTAACGTCATCTGGGAATGTTTCTCCTGCCTTGGCTGCACGGCCTTGGCGTGTCTTCTCCAGCTCCCCAAAAATCTCGAATGCACTCATTGAGTCGCTGTGAACCACACAGGGCTGATGAGCCCCTTCGAGAAGGGCCGCTATCTCGTTCTCCGGCCTACCAGCTTCTGACCAAGCTATCTTCATCAATGACTTCTTGACCATTTTGATGCTCATTCTTTCCCTCAAGGTGTTCCGCATATCGATCATGTTGCTTGCAGGAACTCCCGAGACATCGACGACAGCCACAACGCCATCGCTACTGAAAATCTCCGTTAACTCAGACACTCGATCCTTCTTCCATCCAGCTACCTTTGGGATCACAAGATCACCTCGACTCTAATGGACGGGCCCATGGAGGTCTTGACAAAGCAAGACCGAATGTTCCCGGACCCCCTCTCAAGCTTCCCAGTTACCCTATCCCAAACGGCCACAGCGTTAGCAGTCAAGTCGTCAATACTCTGTTCTCTTGAACCCACTGCGGCGTGGAAGGTTATCCTGTCCCTTGAACGGACAATGGCCGTATCCTTCAGTCCGGACGCCAGAGCAGATGGATCAAGAGTAGGCGGAACCGGTCGAGGCATCTTCCCCCTTGGTCCCAGTACTCCTCCCAGGAACCTACCAACTGTACCCATGTGTGGAATTTCCGAGAGGAAGAAGTCGTAATGCTTGGCCATCTTCCTAGCCTTTTGCCTGTTCCCCCCCAAGTCCTCAATCGTGGAGGGGTCAATCACTTCGAGACCACCAGCCTTCGCCTTGGATGCCATCTCTCCTCCAGCGAACATTGCAATCTTGACAGGCTTCCCCCTACCGGAGGGAAGCCTAACCTCTTCCTGAATCCTATTTGTCGGTATTTTCAGATCAACGTCCTTGATGGTGAACGAAATCTCGATGGATTCGACAAAGCTCCTCTCCGGGGCCTCATCGATTGCCTGTTGAATCGCAGTTTGTAGATTTTCTCTCATTTTCCTCACCTCTGCGGTTCGCGAGGCTCACGCCTCTCCCGCAATTCGTGTGAATCTAGCTGAAATGTTCGCTAAACTCCCCCTCGCTCATGGCGTTCAGGGCCACCTTTGGCTCCATGCCTTCGACTCGAACTCGCATAGAAACACAAGTACCCATTACTTCTCGGCAACGCGCGTAAATTGACTTTCCAGTGAGTCGGGCCTTCTGGCCCTCAGCTATTTCCTTGACCTGATCCATGGTCAGGTTCTCGGTAGAGGCTTCCCACGACCCATTGCACTTCTTCTTCCCCAGTGTTTGAATCACCTTGTGTGGCGTTTCGTTGCGTGCTGACATGAAAATGACCTCTTATCGTGGAACTCGCCGACCTGCTCTCCCTATTTGATAATGATGTAAACCAAAAAATGACCCTTCTCTGGTCACTCCACCCTCTGAGTGACCCTCACTTGATCTGCCCGAACAGTAAGCGCAACCGGTACAGCCGCTTCGAATAGCTCCACAGTGACCTCTTCCTTGGTTTCGGCAACTCTGGTCACTCTTGCTGCCTGTCCCCTGAATGCCCCCCCGGAGATCTCGACGATACAGCCTTCCTCAATACCCGAAGTGGCTGCTTTCGGCTCTAGATAGGGGAGGACGTCCTCAAGAGGAGCCTCTCCGCCCAGCACCTTGCTGCAGTTCTTTAGAGGGGTTACTCCTACTCCAACTCGTCCAATCAACTTCTGGACGTGGTGCATCGCTGTAGCCTCTATGAAGATGAAACCCTTCATGTAGTGTGGACTGAGGACTCCGAAGATCTTGTCTTGGATATCCTGGAGAGAACCAGTCCCAGATAATCTTGCCCTGATTTCGCCGGCTACGTTTTGTTCTTGACCGATTGAGGTCTTGAGAATGTACAGGTACGAAGCCACATCGCCGTACATCTCCTTGAGTTGAGGGGTGGCGTAGTCTTTGGTCTGAATCACTCCAGGGTCAACCCATTCGCTGTTCTTGTATAATGCGCCTGGGCTGATTTCAGCCTCCTCGGTGGCGAAGAGTATAGGAGTCACGTCATTAAGACGATTCTCATAGGCAAGCCCTCTGGCCGTTCCGGAGCGAACAAAACTCATCTTTTCTGGGCTTATTCCAGTACACTCTGCAACTCTTGAGACTACAGAATCGTAGTCATCGGGATCACCTAACCCATAGATTCCATCCCATGCTCCAGGGAAGTCAGCGACCTCATCTGATCGCTGCATCAACAGCACCTTCTCTCCGCTTCGGAGATATACCGTATAAGCTTCTGACATTATTACACCTCAGCCTATCAGCCATTGGAAGAATGGAGGGAAAACGTTGACCATAAGCGCTAGAATAACGAAACCAATAGCTCCAAGCACGAACATTCCAATCCCACAAACTATCACAGTTTGCCTAAATTCTTGCTTCGAGGGCTTCTTAGCCATCTTAAGAATCCTAGCGTAGGAACCCGTTTGAAGTCCCTTCACACGCCCCTCAATCTCGTCTTGCCAAGACTGTGCTAGCTCCTCAATCGGACCTACCTTGGAGTTCTCAACCGCCATGTTACCACCTAGAAGCACCACGGCGACCCACAGATTCCATTTAAGGACGACGGGAAGCAGAAGTTCTATTCCCATTCAATTTGAAATTAAACTAACTTACGAATTCCACGGTTCTGTTTCTGAGGTTTCTCATCTGCGTATGGAGCGAAGCCCCATGGATCTGCTCGCTCTTAACTCCGGTTAGAACCAGAAGGACCCTGATGTCGCTTCCCATCGAATCATCTGTGGTCACCCCCCAAATCATTCTGGCATACGGATTGATGCTCTCTCGGATTATCTTCGCACATTGCTCGGCTTCTCCGAGAGTCAGTCCTGGACCGCCGACTACGTTTACCAGTGCGCCCCTAGCATCAGAGATATCGATGTCAAGCAGAGGTGACTGCAATGCCTCCATGGTTGCCTTCTCCGCACCTTCATCGACACTCGCCTCACCTAGACCAA
>Ga0315329_10000144_pt1 | contig 27577 bp, 30 predicted proteins | sample M150032315metaG_FD_203459 | JGI IMG/M metagenome (GOLD analysis project Ga0315329, IMG submission 203459) | Ammonia-oxidizing marine archaeal communities from Monterey Bay, California, United States - M1 500m 32315 | ecosystem: Environmental > Aquatic > Marine > Coastal | place: USA: California...
TCGAGGCCACTGCTGGCAGCGGGTCATAGTCGACTACCACGAGTTCGGCTGCGTCGGCCGCCCGGTAGCGGTCGTCGGCCAACACCACGGCGACGATGTCGCCGACATGATTGACCTCAGCGGTCGAAACTGGGAAGTGCGGCGGGTTCGCCATGTCGGGAGTAACAGGCCATGCACATGGCAGCGGTCCGATCCACAACTCCATCGCTTCGAGATCAGCTCCGGTGTAGACGGCGTGCACACCGGGGGCAGCAGCGGCATCAGCCGTTTCGATGCCGAGGACCTTGGCGTGCGCGTACGGGCTGCGGACCATTCCCATCCACAACTGGCCGGTGACTTGGATGTCATCGACGTACTTGCCTTCACCGGTGAGAAGCTTCGGATCTTCCTTGCGAAGCATCGGTGTGCCAACGGCGCTCATGACGCACCTCCCGCGGCAGCGAGCACAGACTTCACAATGTTGTGGTAGCCGGTGCAGCGACAAAGGTTGCCCTCAAGGCCCTCTCGCACGTCGGTCTCACTCGGGCTGGGGTTCTCACTGAGCAGCGACGTTGCTGCCATGACCATGCCCGGCGTGCAGTACCCACACTGGAGGCCATGGCACTCCATGAACGCCTGTTGCATCGGATGCAGCGTGCCGTCATCGTCGGCCATGCCTTCGATCGTGGTGATGTCTGCGTCGCGTGCTTGGACGGCGAACATCGTGCACGACTTCACCGACTCGCCGTCGATGTGCACCGTGCAGGCTCCACACGAGGAGGTGTCGCAGCCGATGTTGGTGCCGGTGAGTCCGAGTTGTTCTCGGATGAAGTGAACCAGCAGCGTTCTCGGTTCGCAGTCACCTGAGTGGGACTGCCCGTTGACGGTTACGTGAACTTCCACGCTTGCTCCTTGGCTGATGAGGGTTGGGCTACTGAGGTTCGCACATGAAAGCGAATGTAGCCAGTAGCGCACCGCGGTGGTCCACCCCGGGTGACCTTTCAGCGCGGTTCAGAACGCGCATGAGGGTCGCTTACCCCGTCAAGCGATGGCGATGACGACAATGACGATGGCGATAATCACCACAACGACAGGGATCAGGCGCTTTGCCATCGCACCACCGGCCACCTCAAGAAGATCAAGGGTGTCTGTCTCTGTGTCAGCGCTGCCACCGGCAGATCCATCGCTCGACGAACTGGTCTGAGCCGGCTCACTGACAACATCGTCCGAAGCCACTCTGGGCTTGCTCTCCGCTTCCTCGCCAGCCGGGGAATTGAGCTTGGTGCGGATGCACTCAGCGAACTGGCCGATCAGCTTCTTCGACACATCGGCCATCACCCCGCGGCCAAACTGGGCGACCTTGCCAGCGACCTTCAGATCGGTGTCAATCGAGATCTTGGTGCCATCGCCCTCTGGCGTGAGCACTGCGCTGATTTCAGCTGACGCGTTGCCAGCGCCACGGGAGTCGCGTCCACTCGCAGAGAGAAGTACTCGATGGTTGGTTTCGTCAAGTTCAGTGATCGTGGCTGTGCCTTTGTACTCCGCAGAGACCGGGCCAACCTTGATCTTGATCTTGCCTTCGAATGTGTCGCCGTCCTGGCCAGTGAGTTCGGCACCTGGAAGGCAGGGTGCAATCGCCGGAATATCGGTGAGCAAAACCCACGCCTGTTCAACTGTCGTGGGTACACGGAACTCGTTCTCGATCTTCATGCGTGGATCCTAGTGGCCGATCTGAGTCGGTCGCCTCACGACACCACGGGTAGCAAGCACCGAGGACAGCGCGAACAACCCGGCCGAGATGCCAAGCACAATCGGGATCGACATCAACTCCGCAATCGCGCCAAGCATGAGTCCGCCAACCAGCTGCGCAATGGCGGTGGCCTGGCCCATCAATGAGTGGACCGTGGCCCGCACCTGCGAAGGAGCGTCACGATTGGCCCAGCCGTCAAGCACCGGCCATAGGGCCTCGCGGGTGGAGTCCTGCATCATGTAGCCGATCGCGATCACCACGACGATGCTGGTGACCGACGCCAGCGCGCCACCGATTGCCGCCACAGCCAACAGCACCACAGCGAGCCGGGCCACGCCGTATCCCGACTCGAGGACCCGCCCTGCCACGGCGTTGACCGCGAGACCGGCAAAGGCCATAGCGATGAACAAGATGCCAAGTATCAGGAGAGAACCGTCATCGATCGAACCACTGTCGAGAAGGTGCTTGTAGCCCAGCCGGTCGAACCCTTCTGCCCCCATGTCGAGTGCCACGATCACGAGAACCAGCATCCTGAGCCGGGGAGTCCCCCGCACCGCCGCGATGCCTTCCCGCAGCGTCTCGAAGAAGCCCCGATCCTTTGCATGGCCAGGGACGAAGTGGTCCTCACGCAAAACGACGTAGAAGTAACCGCCCATCAAAATCTGGATGACGCCGAGCGCGAGGCCCGCCCACCGGACCGAGGCGAGTTCGCCGACCACGATCGTCACCGGAAGCGCGACCAACGCCACTGCAATGCCGAACTGATGCTTGCGGATCAGCAGCCGGTCAAGGTCGTCGTCGCTGTGTTCGCCCATCCCCTTCAGCTCGTCGGTGACCCACGCCGTGTCCGCGCCACTGCGAAATGTCCAGCCAATGCCGAAGACGGCTTGGGCGGGCAGGATCACCCAATAGTTCGTGCTCGCCACAGCCCAGATGAAGCCGACCCCCATCACCACTTGAGCGATGATCAGCGACCGTTTCCGAGAGATGAGGTCAGCGACCACCCCGGTCGGTGTTTCGGCAAGCAAAACCGAGGCCTCCAACACCGTGCCTAACAGCACCAACTCGAGCGGCCCGAGGTTGAGTTCGACAATCCACCACACGGTGAGCACAAGCCAGAACGCCCATTCGATTCCTTCTGTAAAACCGGCAGCGCGAACGAAGACACGCGCAGGGTCGTAGGGCTTGTTGGACACTCGTCGACGCTACTTCGCGGCGGCGAGCAGGTGCTGCAGGGTCCCCGCCTCCTACCCTGGGTCCTCATGCCTGACTCGTCAGCTCTGGTGGAATCGGTTGATGCCGTACTCGCGGCGCTCAACAAACACGACTATCTCTGCGACCGCGGCCTAGCCACATCGATTCATCTCGCCGCCTCGCTGAGGCGGCCCCTGCTCTTGGAGGGCGAGGCCGGCGTCGGCAAAACCGAGGTGGCCAAGGTACTGGCTGCTGTGACCGGCGGCGAACTGATCCGGCTCCAGTGCTACGACGGCATCGACGCCGCTCAGGCCCTGTACGAGTGGAACTACACCCGTCAACTCCTGCATCTCCGAGCCGCCGAGGCCACCGGCACCGCCCAGGCTGACAACACCGACGCACTCGAAGACGAATTGTTCACCGAGCGCTTCTTGATCCGCCGGCCCCTGCTCGCGGCGATCGATCATCGCTCCGAGATCCCGCCCGTTTTATTGATCGACGAGGTCGACCGAGCCGACGACGAGTTTGAGGCGTTCCTACTCGAAGCCCTGTCTGACTATTCGGTCACGATTCCCGAACTCGGCACATTCCACGCCGACAACCCGCCGATCGTCGTCATAACCTCCAACCGCACCCGCGATGTGCACGATGCCCTGAAGCGCCGAGCCCTGTACCACTGGGTCGATCATCCCAACTTCGAACGAGAGGTGGCGATCATCGCGGCGAAGGCGCCGACGGTGCCAGGTCCGCTTGCCCGCCAGGTTGCGGCTGCGGCCGGCGAATTCCGTGAAATGGGCTTATACAAGCCGCCGGGAGTCGCCGAGACACTCGACTGGGCGAACGCCCTTCATCTGCTTGGAGCGAGTGAGCTCACCGAATCCAACGTCGACGACACGCTCGGCGCACTGCTCAAATACCGCGAAGACCAGGATCGCGCTCGACGCACCGGTCTCGATGCCGTCATCAAGGTCGCCCTCGGCGCCTGAGCCGAACGACCGGACACAACAGTGACCGTCCCCGATCCAACCCTCCCGGATCTCGACCGGGTCGTCGCGGGCTTCGTTCACTGCCTTCGCCGCGGAGGGCTTCCGGTACCGATCGGACAGTCGCTTCGCTTCCGCGAGGCACTCGATGTTCTCGGCGTCGGGTCCGGTATCGACGTCTACTGGGCAGGACGAGCCACGCTTGTCTCGCGGCCCGAAGAAATCGCGATGTACGACGCCATGTTCCTCACGTTCTTCCACCACAACACGAGCGGCCTAACAATCCGCTTCGATGACACCGTCGAGACCGAAGCCATGGCCGCGGATGAAGACGAAGACGGAGGGGACAGCGACAACGGCGAAGGCGAGGACCAACCGGTTCTGCGCTGGAGTGCGACCGACATCTTGCAGGACAAAGACTTCGCCGACTTCACGCCGAGCGAGCTCGACGAGGCTCACCGGGCCATGGCGAAGATGCGGCTCCAGCCTGCCCGGCAGCGATCCCGACGTCGAGAAGTTTCCCGCACGGGCGACCGACTCGATCTACGTCGCACTGTTCGGGCCGCAATGCGGTCTGGGGGCGAGCCGATTGACGTCGCTCGTACCCGACGAGGCGAGCGGACGCGCCGCGTCGTTCTGCTTCTTGACGTGAGCGGCTCGATGGAGGCCTACGCCCGCGTGCTCATCCGTTTCGCCCACGCAGCCGTCGTCGGGCGCGGTCGCGTCGAGGCCTTTGCCCTCGGTACGCGCTTGACCCGTATGACACGTCAACTCGGCTCCCACGACGTCGACGAGGCCGTGGCCGAGGCTGCCGAGGAGGTCGTCGATTGGTCGGGGGGCACGCGACTTGGCGAGGCCATCGGTCACTTCAACGACGAATGGGGCGTTCGCGGCATGTCCCGCGGCTCCATCGTCGTCATCCTCTCCGACGGCTGGGACCGCGGCGACCCTGCGGGAATGGCCGAGCAGATGGCTCGCCTGAAACGTACGGCCCATCGCGTCGTGTGGGTCAATCCTCTCAAGGCCGGACCCGGATACGAGCCGACCGCTCGAGGCATGGCCGCCGCGCTCCCTCACATCGACGAGTTCCTCGAAGGCCACTCGCTGCGCAGCCTCGAAACCCTGGCTGACGTCCTGGCCTGAGAACAGACGGGGGATCAGCCCCCACTGTCCCGACTTTGGGGGCATGATGCCGAGATGACGATTCCTTCGACAATGGCGGCCGTGCTACTCACCGGGCCGGGCGGCTTCGACAAACTCGACTACCGGACCGATGTCGCTGTGCCCGCGCCGGCCGCTGAGCAGGTTCTCATTCGGGTTCGTGCCGCGGGCGTGAACAACACCGACGTGAACACGCGAATCGGCTGGTACTCCAAGAGCATCACCGGAGACACCGCCGAGGCGGCCGCGGTTGAAGGTGACGGACCCGAGGACGGCGGCTGGGCAGGGGCACTCGCCTTTCCACGTATTCAAGGGGCCGACGCATGTGGCGAAATCGTGGCCGTCGGCACCGGCGTCAACTCCGCCCGCATCGGGGAACGCGTCATCGTCGGCACGATGCAACGCCACCCAGCCGGCGATCGGCCCTGGACCACGGCCGTGTTCGGGTCCGAGTTCGACGGCGGGTTCGCGCAGTACACGGTTACCCATCATCTCGAGGCGCACGCCATCGACTGCGACTGGACCGACGTCGAACTCGCGTCGATTCCTTGCGCGTACTCGACCGCTGAGAACATGCTCCACCGGATCAACCTCGGCGAAGAACACGTCCTGATCACCGGCGCGTCCGGCGGGGTCGGTTCGGCCGTAATACAGCTGGCCAAGCGCCGGGGGGCAACCGTTACCGCCGTCTGCAGTACAGCGAAGGCGGACGGCGTACGCGATCTCGGCGCGGATCGAGTCGTCGACGGCAACGCCGACCTTGTCGCCGAGCTTGGCGAGAATTCGATCGATGTCGTCGTAGACCTTGTGGCCGGCCCGGGCTGGGGAAAGCTCGTGCAGATACTCAGGATTGGCGGTCGCTACATCACCGCCGGCGCCATCGGCGGGCCGCTCGTCGAGCTCGACATCCGTGACCTCTACCTCAAAGATCTGACGTTGAAGGGCAGCACGTACCAAGAGGCCGGCGTGTTCGAAGACCTCATCGGATACATCGAGCGGGGTGAGATCCAGCCGGTCATTGCCGGCACATACCCATTGTCTGAGATTGTCCAAGCGCAGACCGACTTCCTCGCCAAGGGGTTCATCGGCAAGCTCGTGCTCGTTCCCCCAGGCGACTGACATGACCGAGGCCGCCGGGGTCACACTCGCTGAGCTCGAAGATGACCCTCACCGGATCTGGCACCAGCTCCGCGCCGAAGGACCAGTCGTCTGGGTCGATGCTCTCAACGGCTGGGTGATTGTCGAACGCCAAGCTGCGGTGAAGGCCATGCGCGACTCAGTCACGTTCACCGTCGACGACCCCCGGTTCAGTACCGGTCAGGTCGTCGGGCCATCCATGCTCTCAACCGACGGCGCTACCCACGACCGGCATCGGGGGCCCTTCGTCAGCGCATTCACCGCGATCGCCCTCACCGATGCAATCGACTGGTGTCGTCGTGAGGCGGCTCGACTCGTCGCCTCGATCACGGCTCGAGGAAAAGCCGAGCTACGGACCGACCTCGCCGCACCGCTGGCCGTCTCAACGATCGTGCGAACCCTTGGTTTGTCGGACGTTGACGACGAGGAGGTCCTCTCCTGGTACCGGACAATCGTCGCCGAGGTCGAGGCGATCAACTATGGGGGGCTCGACAAGGACAAGAGCCTCGCTGCCAATGATGCTCTTATCGCCGCTGCCCGCAGGACGATCAACGACAACCCTGCCGGCTTCCTTGCCGGCGCGGCCAAAGATCTCACTGCCATCGAGGTCGCATCCAACGTCGCCGTCATCATGTTCGGCGCAATCGAGACATCGGAGGGAGCGACGGCGAACGCTCTGTGGCACCTGCTCACCCACCCCGAACAACTCGCGCTGGTTCTCAACGACCCAACGCTGATCCCGGCGGCGGTCGAAGAGTCGCTCCGGCTTGAACCAGCGGCCTCAGCCGTCGACCGCTACGCCACTCGCGACACCGAACTCGCTGGAGCTTCGATCCGAAAGGGCGACTTCGTCCAAGTGTCGCTTGCGGCTGCCAACCGTGACCCATCGGTATTCGTCGAGCCCGACGACTACCAAGTCGGACGGCCCAACACGCGGCTGTCAACAACATTCGCCTACGGCCCCCACGCCTGCCTCGGGATCCATCTGGCCCGAGCGGAAAGCATCGCCGCCGTCGGCGCGGCCCTACGAGACCTCCCGAGCCTCCGCCTTGACCGAGATCAAAGCCAGGGCCCACAAGGACTCGTCTTTCGAAAAGCTGCCGCCGTCACGGCGACCTGGGATACACCAGCTAGCTAGGCCTTCTCGGCTGGCGATACCCATGCAAACGTGGTCGCTCCCATAGCCGAATAGCCTCGTTCCCCACATGACAGAGCAGTCTCACTTTGAACGCGACACACGAATCACCTCGACCGGGGCCGGGCGCTGGTCGACACAATTGTCGTCGGCCTGGAATATCGGTCCCAACCCAAACGGGGGCTACCTGATCCTTCCGATGCTGCGTGCCATGTCCTCGCTGGTCGACCATCCCGACCCGATCACGATCACCACCCACTACCTCCGACCCGGACTTGCGGGGGCCGAGGCAGAGATCCGCGCCGAACTGGTGAAACCTGGCCGTCTCGCCAGCAACCTGCGCGGCTCGTTGCATCAGGACGGCAAGCCTCGTCTCGAATCATTAGCCGCTTTCGCAGACCTTGGTGCATCGACCGGCCCGAGCGTCGACGTCTCGATCCCTGCGCCCGACATTCCTTCCCCCGACGAGTGCATCGTGCGGTCCGGCATCGATCAGGGCGTGGAACTCGCGCTGCTGTCTCGCGCCGAGATGCGCTTGCATCCAGACTTCGCCAACGCCGGGTCACTGGACGAGCCCGTCATCGATGGATGGGTTCGCTTCTCTGACCACACCGAGCCGAGCACGCTTTCACTTCCGTTCTTCGCCGATTGCTGCCCGCCATCGATTTTTGCCACCCACGGCCGCGTCGGATGGGTCCCAACGCTGGAGCTGACCGTCCACGTTCGCCGGCGACCGGCCCCTGGGTGGCTCCAGGTTCGCAACCGTACCGAAGACTGCCAGGGCGGGCGGATCATCGAAACCGGCTGCATCTGGGACTCGACCGGCACACTCGTCGCCCAGATGCGCCAAGTGGGACTCCTCCTCGAACACGGGTAGCAGCCCCTCGAACACCCGGGGCAGTAACGTCCTGGGCATGAGCAGCGCCGACGTCGTCGTCATCCGAGGAGGGCAAGTCGTCTCAACCAGCGGTGCCACCGCAGCAGACGTCATCGTTGAAGACGAACGCATCGCCGCCGTCGTCGCACCCGGCTCAGTGGCCGCTCTCGCCGCGGCGAGAGACGCTCGAGTTGTCGATGCCGATGGCTGTTATGTCGTGCCTGGTGGTGTCGACGTTCACGTTCACCTCCAGCTTCCAATGAGCCCCGAGGCCACTTCGAGCGACACGTTCGCCACCGGCACCGCCGCTGCGGCGTGGGGCGGCACAACCACAGTGATCGACTTTGCAGGCCAAATGAAGGGCATGCACGTGCGCGATGCGGTCGAAGAACGCCTGGCCGAAGCCGATGGGCAATGCGCCATCGACTACGGCTTGCACCTTTCGATGGGCGACGTCGACGAAACCGCGTTGAAGGAAATGGGCACACTCGTCGACGAGGGCATCACCAGCTTCAAGTTTTTCATGGCGTATCCAGGCGTCTACTACTCCGACGACGGCCAACTCCTCCAAGCCTTCCAGCGCTGCGCCGATCTCGGGTCGATGGCGATGATCCACGCGGAGAATGGGATCGCCATCGACGTTCTGCGCGATCAGGCCGCATCTCGAGGCGACACAGGCTCTGTTTGGCACGGCCGCACCCGCCCCAGCCGTCTCGAAGGTGAAGCCGTCCATCGTGCTGCGGCGCTCGCCGAAGTCGCCGGCGCGCCTCTCTACATCGTCCACCTTTCCTCCAGCGATGCACTCGAACAGGTCACATGGGCTCGTCAGCGCGGACTCAACGTGTTTGCCGAAACCTGCCCCCAGTACCTCTATCTCTCCATCGACGAACACCTCGACCAGCCTGGCCTCGACGGTCTTCGCCACATCTGCTCGCCCCCACTCCGCCCGAGCACCACCCACGACACTCTCTGGCAGGGACTCCGGCGCGACGAACTCGCCGTGGTGTCCACCGATCACTGTCCGTTCTGCGACACCGAGAAGCTGCTCGGCACCGACGACTTTCGGGTCGCCCCCAATGGACTGGGCTCCATCGAGCACCGGATGGACCTGATCCACGCGGGAGTCACCGCTGGCGAGATCAGCCTTGCCCGCTGGGTCGAAACCTGCTCGACCACCCCCGCTCGTCTCTTTGGCCTCTACCCGAAGAAGGGTGTCATTGCCCCCGGCAGCGACGCCGACATCGTGGTGTATGACCCCCATGTAACCCAGACCCTCGGTGCCGACACCCACCACATGAACCTTGACCATTCGGTCTGGGAAGGTATCGAGATTCCAGGGCAGGTGCGCACTGTTCTCAGCCGCGGCTCGTTCGTGATCGACGATCGTTCCTACGTCGGCCGCGCCGGCCACGGCCGGTACCTGCGTCGCGACGTGAGCGATCTACTGGTCTAGAGCTTCCGGTGACTCGTTCGGCGCAAACGGCGCCACGGCGATCACCTCCACACTCGGACCAAGCAATGTATCGAGTTCGGCCAGGTACTCGGCGTGAGCCTTGGTGGCCTGATTGATGAGAACAACAAAGCGAGCGCCCGCCGGCAGCCCCTTGCGTGATCCTTGATCACTGAGGAGAACGGCAGCGAGGCGACTCGGCGTGAGCACGTCGCCGACCGAACATCCGGCGACGTCGGCAACCCGGTCGGGCCGCTGGCACTGGACGTCGATCGTGGCGCCGAGCGCCATCGTTCCCACACACGCCACCAGGACTGTGGTGGATGAGGGAACGACTGGCTCATAGTCGAGCGGTGCCTTGAACGGCTTGCCTCGGGAACCATCGGCCTCGACGACGACATGATCAGCCAGGCTGAACCAATGATCGGCTGTCTCCGGTGTCACCCCGACAGCTTTGCGAACGCCATCTTCGTGCCAGGCAAGAACGCATCCCTCCTCGGTGAGCGCTGACAACAGCTCGCCGTCCGTCGGCGCGAACAAGGTCTGACGACCACCAGAGCGGCTTCTACCCATCTTGGTGGTCGTAGTGAGGATCACTGAACCATCCAGCTGGCGTCCGAGCGCAAAGAGGGCCGTAGTTTTCCCGCCGCCCCCGACGAAAGCCACCAGCTCGCTCGGCCCAAGTTTTAGCGCATCAACAAGCTGACCGACTCGAATCGAACGCATCTCGAGACCGTAGCGCCAAGCCATGATGCCCCCGGTGCCAATGCCAGCGACCATCGGAAGGAATCATCACGCCATCCATCACCCCCGGCGGTCATTTCGCAGCGCCCAACACCCTTGGCGCCCGCGTTCGCTCGCTGTTTCTCAAAGTCTTGCGAAAATCACTTCTCGGAATTGACTTGCAACTCTGAACGCCTAGTTTCTACCGCATACATTCATGTTCTCGAAAATAAGCTGTTTTCGAAGAACAGACCTTTGGAGAGGGACCCAACCATGAAGCGACGTTTGTTGCTCCTTTTGTCAATGCTGCTCGCGTTCACGCTCGTTGCGGCCGCCTGTAGCGACGATGCCGAGACTGACGCTGTCACCGCTGCGTTCATCTACATCGGCGAACCCGGCGATGCCGGCTGGACGTGGGCTCACGACCAGGGGCGTCAAGCAGCCGAGGCTGCCACCGGTGCCACCACAATCACCTTCGAGAACATCCCCGAAGGCAGCCCGGAGTTCGATCAGGCCGTGCGTGACGCGATCGCCGACGGTGCTGATGTGATTTTCGCCACCTCATTCGGCTACATCGACGCTATGGAAGCCCTGTCCGCAGAGTTCCCCGACGTCGCTTTCGACCACGCCACCGGCTACAAGTCCAACGACACCAACTTCGGAAACTACTTCGGGCGCATCTACCAAGCCCGCTATCTCACTGGTCTCGCCGCAGGCGAAGCCAGCGCATCAGGCAACATCGGCTATGTAGCTGCCTTCCCGATCCCTGAGGTCATCCGTGGCATCAACGCCTTCACGCTCGGCGTGCGCGCGGCTAACCCCGACGCCACCGTCACGGTCAACTGGACCTCGACCTGGTTCGACCCGGCCGTGGAGGGCGACTCCGCCCAGGCCCTGCTCGACGGCGGTGCCGACGTGATCGCCATGCATCAGGACTCGACCGCCGCTGGCGAGGCCGCCGAAGCCGCTGGTGCGCGCTGGGTGTCGTACAACTCCGACATGAGTGCCTTCGCCCCCACCGCCTACATCGCCTCCGCAATCTGGGACTGGGGTCCGTACTACGCCTCAACCATCGAGAAGGTCGCCGCCGGCGAGTACAACGGCGGCGCCTACTGGGGCGGCATGGACGACGGCATCGTTCAGATCGGTAGCCTTGCCAGCGACGTCTCCGACGACACCAAGGCCCGCATCGCTGATCTCACCGAGCAGATGATCGCCGGTACATGGGATCCGTTCACTGGTCCCATCAACGATCAGAGCGGCGCTGAAGTCATCGCCGCTGGTGACGTGCCCAATGATGGTGACCTACTCGGCATGTTCTACTTCGTTGAAGGCGTCATCGGCGAAATCCCGCAGGGATGAACCAAGCTGCTGTCGAACTCGACGGCATTTGGAAACGCTTTCCTGGTGTGATCGCGAATGCCGGGGCGAGCCTCACGGTTCGTCCCGGCACCGTTCACGCCGTTCTTGGCGAAAATGGGGCGGGTAAAACCACCCTGATGAACTGCCTCGCCGGGGTCTATCTCCCCGACGATGGGACTATTCGCATCGACGGGCAGGAGGTTCGTTTCTCCTCGCCCGCCGATGCGCTCGCCGCCGGGATCGGCATGGTGCACCAAGAGTTTCGGCTCGTCCCCACCTTCACGGTGGCGGAAAACGTCGTGCTCGGCTCGGCGCCCAGCATCCTCGACATGACGGCCATCAATGGCGCTGTCGCCGCGCTCGCTGAGCGCTTCGGCTTCGACGCCGACCCCGAACGACCAGTCTGGCAACTCAGCATGGGCGAGCGCCAACGGGTCGAGATCCTCAAGGCCCTGTGGCGAGACGCCCGTGTTTTGATTCTCGATGAGCCAACCGCTGTGCTCACTCCACAAGAAGCGGTCGAACTCGGAGCGGTACTACGACAGATGGTCGAGGAAGGTCGCGCCGTCGTCTTCATTAGCCACAAGCTCGATGAAGTAACGGCATTTTGTGATGAGGCCACTGTGCTTCGGGGCGGTTCCACCGTCGCATCGTCAATCGCCATCGCCGACGTCGACTCGGGCCAGCTTGCTGAGCTGATGGTGGGATCCTCGTCAGTGGCAAACCCCGGGCCCCCACATGTTGGTGTTCCCGGCGACGTTCTGCTCGATGTCTGCAAGCTCACCGTCACTGATAGCCGCGGCCTAACCGCCGTCGACTCACTCTCACTCGAGGTTCGCTCCGGCGAGATCGTCGGTATCGCCGGCGTGGCCGGCAACGGACAACGTTCGCTCACCGACGCAATCGCCGGGCTCGAAACTGTGGACTCCGGCTCAGTCACAATCAACGGGATTGATGTCACCACAACTGGCATCCGCGAACGGGTGAATTCCGGACTCGCCTACATCCCCGAGGACCGACTCGGTGTGGGCCTTGCCCCCAAGCTCCCCGTCACACACAACGCTGTCATGCGCAGCTATCGCACAATGCGCCAAGGACCCATGCTCTCGTGGGATCGCGCCAAAGCCTTCTCCCAAAACCTCATCGAACGCTTTGGGGTAAAGGTCGGCCGGGTCGATGACCCGTTGGCATCGCTTTCGGGTGGCAACCTTCAGCGGCTACTCCTTGGTCGCGAACTCAGCGGTAACCCAAGCGTCGTCGTTGCCGCCCAGCCCACCCGCGGCCTCGACGTCGCCGGCGTTGGCGCAATTCAGAACCTGCTCGTGTCACAGTGCGACGAAGGCACCGCTGTCCTCATGATCTCTGAGGATCTCGACGAACTCATCGCCTTGGCCGATCGCATCTTGGTGATGTCGAGAGGTCGCATCGTCGGCCAGTTCGACCCTCGCCAGGCCAGCCGCGCCGAAATCGGCGAAGCCATGATCGGGGCGCACTCATGAAGCGGCTCGTTCTCGCCCGTCGCGAACATCCCACTCGCGGTGGCCAGCCGGTCGCTTTCCTTTTTGGTCTCGTATTCGCGCTCATCGGTGGCGCACTTCTTCTCACAATCTCCGGCGACCCGGTCTTTGACACGTATGAGCGAATGTGGGACCGCAGCTTCGGGTCGTTCGACACCATCAGCGCCACCTTCAACCGCGCCGTACCGCTGGCCCTCGTCGGCTTGGCCGTCAGCATCGCCGCCACGATGGGCCTCTGGAACATCGGTGCCGAAGGCCAAATCCTCTTCGGGGCAACAGCCGCCACCTTCGTCGGACGTCTCTTCCCCGACCTGCCCGGACCCATTCTGATCATCGCGATGCTCCTCGCTGCCGCGCTTGGTGGTGCCCTGTGGGCGTTCGGTCCCGGGCTCGCCCGTGCCGAAATCGGCGTAAGCGAGATCATCACCACGCTGATGCTCAACGAGGTCGCGCTTCGGTTGATCATCTATCTCCAGACCACGAAGTGGAAAGATCCCGATGGGTTTGGCTTTCCGCAAATCACGGCTCGCCCCGAACAAGCAAAGCTCGGCGCCATCTGGGAACGAGCGCATCTAGGAGTGCTCATCGCTCTAGCGGTGATCGCTGCCTTTGCTTGGTTCATGAACCGCAGCGTGTGGGGTTACGAGCTCAAGATCGCTGGATCCTCACCCAAGACCGCCACCTACGCGGGCATCTCGATGCGCCGCAAGGTCATCGGCGTGATGGCATTGTCGGGGGCCGTCGCCGGTTTCGCCGGTGGGATCGAGTTGAGTGGATCGGCGGTTCGGCTCAGCGAGAACATCTCCAACGGCTTCGGCTTTGCCGGAATCATCGTGGCTGCGCTGGCGCTCATGCGACCAAGCGGCGTAGCCGTTGTCGCGCTCGCCTTCAGCGCGCTCCAAGTAGGTGGGCTAAGTATTCAAACGCTTGGCGTCTCGTCGGCCGTATCCACCATCCTGCAGGCGCTGATCCTCTTCGGCGCCATCGGTGCTGCGGTGTTGTCGACCTACCAAATCCGCCTGATCGAGCGGAAAGTAACGGCATGATCTTCGCCGAACTCACGATCAGCGAGACAGCCATCATTGGTCTCTTCGTCGCCACTATCCAGTTCGCCACCCTCCTCTTCCTTGCTGGCCTCGGCGAAACCATCAGTGAACGAGCAGGCGTCCTCAACCTTGGCGTGGAAGGAATGATGGCCATCGGCGCCGTCTTCGGTTTCATCGGAGCGGTCGAGAGCGGTTCGCCCTGGATCGGGCTCCTCGTTGGCATGATCGCCGGCGGACTCATCGCCCTTCTGCATGCCACCGCCGCCGTAGCTCTCGGCGCCGACCAGGTGGTCAGCGGCCTAGCACTCACCATGCTCGGACTCGGACTCGCCGACTTCATCGGCGACGACTACACCAGCGACCCGCGGCGAGCATTGTTCGCCGAGGTCGACATCCCAGGGCTCAGCGACATCCGATTCATCGGCGATGTCTTGTTCTCCGCTTCGCCGGTCACCTACCTGGCGATCGTTTTCGGAATCGCGGCATGGTTCGTTCTCAACCGAACCTCCATCGGGCTGGGCCTTCGCGCCGTCGGCCAGAGCGCGTCGACCGCCGATGCCGCCGGCCACAGCGTGGTGGGGATGCGCATGGGCGCCGTTGTAGTTGGCGGTGCACTCGCCGGCATGTCCGGGGCATACCTCTCCACCTTCGTTGTCGGCGCCTGGAGTGTCGGCGTCACTGCCGGCCGTGGCTGGATCGCGGTTGCCCTCGTCATCTTCGGGGCATGGCGTCCGGGGCGTGTTGCCGCCGGAGCGCTGCTCTTTGGTTTCACGCTCGCCTTGCAGAGTCGGCTCCAGCCGTTCGGCGTCAGCTTCTCGCCGATTCTCGTCTCGATGCTGCCGTACCTGCTCACCGTTGCGGTGCTGATCGTCATCTCGATCCGAGCGCGCAACCAACCCAGTCCCAGCCCCGCCGGGCTCGGCATCGCCTATCGCCGTGAAGAGAGATAGCAAATGAATGTCATGATCGATCTCTGTGTCGTGCCGATCGGGGTTGGCACGTCGGTATCGGAGCACGTCACCGCGTGCGAGCGTGTTTTCCAAGACGCTGGGCTTTCGCACCAGATGCACGCCTACGGCACCAATGTCGAAGGAGAGTGGGACGACGTGATGGCTGCGGTGAAGCGGTGCCACGAGGTTGTTCACGAGATGGGGGCACCACGCGTCACATCATCGATGCGATTCGGCACACGCACCGATCGGACCCAGACCATGGCGGACAAGATTGCCAGCGTCGAAGCCAAGCTCGCGGACTCAGAGTGAGACCGAGGCGTTAGCCTTTCTTCCTCGTGAACCTCGGTCGTCGCTTCCTCACCATTCCTGCGGTGCTTATCGCTGCATCGCTCGTCGCCACCGCATGTGGCGACGCCAGTGATGACGATGTCGTCGCATCGATCGCTGACCAGACCCTTACCCAGTCCGAGCTCGATGCCATCTTGGAATTCGGCGATGCCACCGTCCCTCAGCTGCGCGCTGATGAAGTCAGCACCTGGCTTCAGCGACTGGCGATGTCGATGGAAGCCGAGCGGCTTGGCCTTGAACCCACCGACGAGGACCGCGATTCAGCCGATTTCACCGCTGGCGCGCTGATCGCTCGGCAGCCCAATCTCGACCGTGACACGCTCATCGAGGAGATTCTGATCAGCATCGTCCTGGGCCGATGGGCCGACGAAGAAGCCACCACTCGCGACCCCCTCGATCCACCCGATCTGCTTTGCAGTAGCCACATCCTCTTCGAGGCAGAGGCTGACGCACTCGTGGGCCTGGACCGCTACATCAACGGCGAAGACTTTGCTGACCTGGCCATGGAGCTTTCGGTGGGACCAACCGGCCCTGCCGGCGGGAGCCTCGACTGCCAGCTCACCGGTACCTTCGTTCCCGAATTCGAGGAGTTGGCCTACAAGGGCGAGGCCGGCGAGGTCGTCGGGCCGGTCCAGACACAGTTCGGCTGGCACCTCATCAAAATTCAGAGCATCGGTCCGGCCACTGCTGAAATCCATCCCAGTGCTGACCCTCAGGTCATTGAACAGGCCGCGGCCCTCGTTTCTACCGCGTTGGTTGAGAGCGTCATTCTCGACTTCCAAGAAGACGCGCGGGCCCGCTACGCAGACTCAGTGACCGTGGCCGAGTTCATCGGCACCATCGATCTCTCGACCTACGAAATCACCGCTGCCGAATAGCCAATGGCTCACCCGGCCAACGGCTCAGCGGTAATGTCGCGCTGATGCGTATTTCTCAGATCTGGCGCTATCCGATCAAGTCGATCGGGGGAGAGTCACTCTCCACAGCTGCAGTTGACGTCACCGGACTGACCGGCGATCGCGGGTGGGGTCTCGCCGATCCAGCGACCGGCACCGTGCTTACCGCACGTCGCGAACCACGACTACTGCTCGCGACCTGTCGCCTCGTCGACCGTCATCCGGTCACCACAACCGCCGAAGGGGCCGAGCTGCACACGAGCGCCGACTACAGCGACTGGCTTGGTCGACCCGTCGAACTCGTTGCGGCGGGCGATACCGGCGGAACCTTTGAGAACCCCATGGACCCATTCGGCGAAACCGACTGGATCAGCTGGACCGGGTCAGCGCGGGCATGGCACGACAGCGGGCGCACTCGCGTCTCTCTCGTGTCGACGACAAGCTTGGGAAACTGGGATCAACGCCGCTTCCGCGCAAACATCATCCTGGAAGGCGACGGCGAAGACGCTCTCGTCGATCAGTCAGTACGGCTCGGTACATGCATCCTCGACATCACCAAGCAGATCGATCGCTGTGTGATGGTCACTCGTCCCCAGCCTGGTCTCGATCGCGACCTCGGCGTCTTGAAGACGCTCATCCGCGATCGCTCGAACCGCTTGGCCATCGGGGGCCTCGTAGCCGAACCCGGGTGCATCGACATCGGCGACGAACTCACGAAGGCGGGAGAGGACGGCGCGCTTTCCGGATGACCGTTGTGGACCTTTCGCTCGCTGCCCCACCCGACTCCAGCTATCAACTCGATCAAATGCTCGAGCTACTGAACACCGACGAACGCGCCCGTTCCGCGCGATTCCGACGCCATGAAGACCGTCGGACGTTCATCACCGCCCATGCCCTGACCCGACTCGCTCTCAGCCGTCACCATCCCGCCATCTCCCCCAGCGAGCGGACGTTCGAAATAGGCCCATGGGGGCGCCCTCAACCCACGAACCCAGACATCGGCAAACTACAGGTCAACCTTTCCCACACAAGCGAGATGGCCGCAGTCGTGGTTGCTGATGCGATCGAGATCGGAGTCGACGTTGAATATGTGACTCCCGACGACTGGATCTACGAGACGATCAACACAGTGCTTTCGACCGACGAGTCCACGTCGTTGCTCCGACTCGACGAAGAATCACGACGTGAACGCTTCTTCCTCTACTGGACCCTCAAGGAGAGCTACATCAAAGCCCGCGGCATGGGAATTTCACTTCCCCTGACCAAGATCTCGTTCGCGGGAAGTAACAGCGAGGGGGTGGTGCTCGACATCGAGCCTGAGATCGACGACAACCCGACGGGCTGGCAGTTCGCCCTCTTTCATCCTTCCCCGACCGTGCGCGGCGCAGTGGCGGCCCGAACGGGCGAGCTTGACCTCCAGTCCTCATGGCCAACGCTGCGATGAAGACCAGATCGTTCCTGGTCGTGGGGGCCATCATCATTGCCGGATGCGGTGGCGACGATGGTGTTGTTACTCGCGACCCAACCGCAGAGGAGGCACTCGCCATCACCGCCCTCGTGGGCGCTGACCTTCCACTCAACGAACAGCGCTGTGTCCTGCAGGGCATCGTCGACCTGGGGATCAACCCCCAACAGGTCGTGGACGGCTCGCTCTCCGCCGATGACGATGGTGCCATGCTCGCCGCAGCTGCCGAATGTGTCGATGATCTTGCATCGCTCGAGCCATTCGTCCAGTCGTTCATCGACGGCGCCGCCGAGAGCGGCACCGTGTTGTCCGTAGAAGAAGCTCAATGCTCGATTCGTGCCCTCGAATCCGACGATCAGGAGGCCGCCATCCTTGACTGCCTCGGTGACCGGGTCAGCGATGACGAGGACTATGGCGATGACCTCGTCCTCGACCTGCTGTGGGACCAGTGCGGCGGCGGCAACCCGCAGGCATGCGATGAGCTCTATCGCGACGCCCCCATTGGGAGTCGGTACGAGACCTACGGCCGAACCTGTGGCGATCGGCTCCCCGATTCAGCAGGACTCGAGTGCTTTGATCTGATGAACTGAGCTATTCCGCCGGGGGGCGGTGGCGATGCCTATCACGGCGAAGACACCGTTGTACTCGTAGTCGTCCTTCGCGATGAAGAACCCGTTCTCGAGATGAACGTGAAAGCCGCGATCGGCGTCGACCAGCCGATCCACGTCAAGTAGCGTGCAACAAGAGCAGCCGATGAGGAGTAGCCATGTTCTGTCTTGCCGACATCGTGAGGGACAACGCGGCTGAGCGGCCTGACAAACCTGCGTTGATCTGTGATGACCGAACGCTCACCTATGCCGAGTTGGATACAGAGTCGTCGCTGGTTGCGAACGCCCTTCTTTCCGCCGGAGTCGGGAACCAGGACCGGGTCGGGATCATCGCCAAGAACATCCCCGAGTACTTCACACTCACCTATGGCGCAGCCAAGATCAACGCTGTCTCGGTGGCAGTCAACTGGCGCCTGGCCCCAGCGGAGATGGGGTACATCCTCGACAACGCCGAGGTCGGCGTCGTTCTCGTGGAAGACGAGTTCCTGGGTCACCTCGACACGATGGAACTTCCCCGCAACCCCTTGATCGTGGCCATCGGCGGTAGCCCCGGGCACCTCAGCTACACGGACTGGATCGCAGATGCATCATCGGAGGATCCCAACTACCCGACCGACACCGACGACACCGGCGTGCAGCTCTACACCTCGGGAACGACAGGGCTTCCAAAGGGCGCCGAGCTGAGCAACCGCAACTTCGAGGCAATCATGGGCCCCATCACCGACATGATCGGCTTGGACTCCGACGACGTCGTGCTCCACGTACTGCCAATGTTTCACATCGGGGGCAGCGGCGTGGCCAATGTGGGGCTGTTCAACGGATGTACCAACATCGTGCATCGCGACGTCGACCCTGGTCGGATCTTCGCCGATATCCCGAACCACAGGGTCACATCCGCGTTCATGGTCCCCGCCCTACTCCAGGTGCTCCCGATGATCCCCGGCGCGAGCGATGTCGACTACTCGTCATTGAAGAAGATCTTCTACGGAGCATCGCCGATCACCGAGGAGGTCCTCATCGCCTCGATCGCCCTGCTCAAATGCCCCCACGCCCAGGCGTATGGTCTCACCGAAACCACCGGCGTGGTCACCTGGCTCAACGCAGAAGACCACGACCCCGGCGGACCGCGTGCTCACCTATTGCGCTCTGCGGGGAGGCCCATCGACGGGGTTGAGTTGCGTATCGTCGACCAGGACACCGGTGAGGATCTCTCCGAGGGTGAGGTGGGCGAGATCTGGGTGCGAACCGTCCAGAACCTCAAGTGCTACTGGAAGAACCCGGAGGCGACCGCCGAGGTGTTTCCCGAAGGCCGAGACGAGAACGGGTTTGGCTGGTTCACCACCGGTGACGCCGGTTTCATGGACGACGGCTTCCTGTTCATCCATGACCGTGTGAAAGACATGATCGTCTCCGGCGGCGAGAACGTGTATCCCGCCGAAATCGAGAACGCGATCATGGCGCACCCCGGCGTCGCCGATGTTGCCGTCATCGGTGTGCCCAGCGACCGGTGGGGCGAATCACCCCTCGCCCTGATCATCCCGGCCGAGGGTGCCGATCCCACCGAGGAAGAGCTCATCGCTCACTGCAAAGATCGCCTGGCCCGCTTCAAGCTGCCCACTGCAGTCCAACGCATCGATGCCATCCCGCGCAACCCGTCAGGCAAAATACTGAAAGTCGAGCTGCGCAAACCGTACTGGGAAGGACGAGATCGCTCCGTCAACTGACGGACGCACACCCGAGAAAGCACTCGGTGTTCCCGGCGTAGAACGCGTCGACTGCTGCGGGAGCGACCGCCGTTTCAGCAGGACTCGAGTGTTTCGCCCAGATGGGCTGAGCTACTCGGCCGGTGGCCGATAGAAGAGCATCAGCTGACCCGCACCGGCACCGACCCCACCGACCCCAGCAATGAGCAAACCTGTCCAACCGTCGAGGGCCTGGATCAGGTCGAACTGACAGTCGAGCGAGTACTTGCCCGGCCCGGTCGTGGCGATAGCGATGGCGATCACGGCGAGGACAAAGTTGTACTCGTAGCCGCCCTTCACAATGAAGAACCCGTTCTTGAGATGGACCGTGTAAGCAGCGACCGTCATCAACGCAACAAACGCCAGCGCCGCAAACGGCGTCAGTAGCCCGAGCGCCAACAGCAGCCCAGAGCCGATCTCGGTTGACGCGGCCAGATTGGCGTGAACCTTGCCCGGCCGCATTCCCATCGAGTTGAACCAGCTTGCGGTCCCTGCGACGCGACCGCCGGAGAAGTACTTCGCGTAGCCATGCGCTGCCATGGTGATCCCGATGGCAACTCGCAGAATCAGAATTCCGAGACTTGCTTCGTCAGGGCCAAGGGAAAAATTGGCAGCAAGCAACTCTGCCGACATAGTGCTGTTCAGTACCTGACTCACGATCAACGATCTCCCATCTTTCACAGCATTGTAGAAGACTCTCACCGTGCCGTTCCTATTGAGCGCAACCCGATCGCCCTTCGTACCCGCCGGCGAGGCCTTTGGCCGTTGGCATCCCGTCGATCTCGCGGCCTACATCGCCAACGCGGCACTGAGCCACGCCCAACTCGACCCCAGCGATATCGACGAGCTCTGGGTCGGGTGTGAGGAACCTGTCGGTGCGCAAGGTGCCGATATGGCTCGCGCCATCGTGCTGAGCGCGGCGTGGCCCGAACACATAGGTGGCACCGTGCTCGATCGCGGGGAAAGCAGCGGAACCGCCGCTTTGCATGCCGCGGCTGCAGCCATCGATTCAGGACAGGTTGGGACCGCAATGGTGCTCGGTGTGCACTCGGCCTCAGCCGTCACCCCGGGGGCCTCGGCGCTCGGACGCAACTATGGCCGTCCTTGGGGCGACGGCCCCGCGGCACGAGTCGCCGATGAAGGCGGGCTTTTGCCCGCGCCGCGCCAGGCCGAAGCTGCCGCAACCGTGGTCGGTATCGACAGATCCGCTCAGGACGCGTGGACCTGGCGTAGTCATGAGCGCCGCACCGCAGCGTCATCGCCTAGTGCAGTCGTGCCCACCGACGCACGACCTGCAGACGGAACAGCCGTGCAACGCGGCACCACAATCATCGGCGACACCCTCCGCATTATGCCTAGTGACCTGGCCGACCTCCCGCCGATGTTCGATCGCTCTGGAACAGTCACCGGCGCCTCCATTGCGCCCCCGGCAGACGGCCTCACCGCCATCATCTTGTCGCGGGACGTGGGGAGCGGTACCGGGCGTCTGATTGGCACCGCCCGCGCCGCCGGACACCCGCGTGACCCCACCGGCGGGCTGACCATCGCCATCACCACCGCCTTACACGACGCAGACCGCACCACGGACGCCATTACCACGTGGCATTTGGCCGAGCGCACTGCGGCCGGAGCTTTGCTCGCATGCCGATGTCTGACCAGCCTTGGCGTGGACCCTGATCGCATCAACCCCCAGGGGGGTTCGCTCGCCGTCGGGGACGCTGGCGCCGCCGATGATCTGCGCCTCAGCGTCGATGGGATCAGCGGCGCCAGACGCGACGACACCGTCGCTGCAATCTCCTACGGGATGACCGGTGCGGCCGTCAGTGTCTGGACTCGGCAATAGGCTGCTGTCGTGAACGTGTTCAACGTGCTCGTCGCCATCGGTGCGGCCTACGCCATGATCCGGATCGGCCTTGCGATGTTGCGCGGACTCGCAACACCGATTCCCGAACCGCCGCCGGCCGGCGAACTCCGCAAGGTCAAGATCGGCTTTCGCTGCACAATCTGCGGAACCGAGGTTCGCATGACCATCGCCCCCGACCAAGACCCGGCACCTCCCAGGCACTGCCTCGAAGACATGGACCTGGTCGCGCCGATCGAATAATCCACAGCCTGTGGAAGAATCGGGGGATAATCACACGCGTGTGATTCCCGTCGAGCCAAATACGGCCTATCCTCACGGCCATGTCGCAAAAGCCTACAAAGCGCCGCGTCTCCGGGGGACGAACCACCCCTAAGGGAACCCGACCCGACGGCTACCACGCCGAAACCATGAGTCATACCGGTCACGAGGACATGGCAGCGAGTCCCCTCTGGGTACCCGTGCTCATGTTCAGCCTCCTCCTCGGAGGCGTCATCGTGATCCTGCTCAACTATGTGGGATCGATCTGGGACACCAGCAACGGCATCCTGCTGCTCGGACTCGGCATGATCCTCGGCGGGATCATCACCGCCACACAATACCGCTGACCAACTAGTCGAAATTTTCCCAGTACCGGCTCGGCATCGGGCCCTTCTGATGCTTGTACTTCGACTTCAACGAACTCGAGCCGTACGGCACATCGGCAGCAGTGGTCATGTGCTGGAACGAGATCTGTCCGATCTTCATTCCCGGGTAGAGCGTGATCGGCAGGTTTGCGACATTGCTCAGCTCCAACGTGAGCTGCCCATCAAATCCTGCATCGACAAAGCCGGCGGTGGAGTGAATCAAAAGACCAAGTCGTCCAAGGCTCGACTTCCCTTCGAGACGACCCACAAGGTCATCCGGCACCCCTACCCGTTCCAGCGTCGACCCAAGCACGAACTCGCCCGGGTGAAGCATGAACGGTTGATCTTCGACAGCCTCGACCAGTTCGGTCAGCTCCTCGAGATTCATCTTCACATCGATATGACCCATGGTGTGGTTTTTGAATACTCGGAACCAGCGGTCGAGGCGTAGGTCGACCGAGGACGGCTGCAGACCCTTCGGGTCAAGCGGATCGATGATGATGCGGCCAGCATCAAGCTGCTCGCGAATGGTGCGATCGGACAAGATCACGAAGAAGCTCCAGGATGGTTGACAGTTGCGTGTAGAGGCGTGGGGACCCGATCGAGATCGACTTCAATCGGCCCACTGCGATCAGGATGGTCGCCGCTTCGAGCGACATCATCGTCGAGCAATTCGAGTTGCGCACCACGGGCGGCGCGAGCACCCTGCATCCAGTGGGAGCGACAGAGCAGGTCATAGGTGACCTCTCCCGCGATCGAAGCGCCGGTATCGCCAATCACAACCATTTGGCCGGACACGACCTGTTCGCCGTCGACGAAACGGGCATTGTGAGTCGCTCGTTCTCCACACCAGCAACGCGCCTCGACCTGAATCTCCGTGCGCCGGTCGGCGAGTTCCATGAGCCGCGCCGAACCAGGGAACATCACGCCTTGGAACGTGGTCAGCAGTCCGAAGGCATACACATCGACGCCGAGTTCGTCGACCACACGGGCCAACTGTTCGCATTGGACCGGATCATAGAACTGAGCCTCATCGCATATCACTGCATCAACCCGCCCGAGCGTGCTCACCCGCTGACGAACAAGCTCAAACAGATCAGAAGTGGCCTCTACCACCTCTGCATCAGCGGAAACTCCGAGACGGCTTGAGACCCGGCCCTCGGTCCGGTCCAGCTGTGTCGTGAGAATTGTGTGAAGTCCGCGAGCCCGCAGATTGTGATGGATCTGCAACGCCTGGGTGGACTTCCCAGACCCCATGGTCCCGAACGTGAAGCGCAGTTTCGCCATCCCCGGCGACCCTATCGTGGCTACGAGACCGTCGCCCGGTCGGCCGACCGCTCCGCGAACCGTGTTCGGACCTCTCATCCCCTCGACGGGTCGTTGCCGCAGCCCACCAGTACCGCATCACTCTTAACATCGCCCACCCAGGAGTAGAGCAACACTGTTGGCGTGTCGGCGAACCGTTGGGCATGGAGTTGCCAGGGCCGGTGATGGACGGCGTCACCGGGCGCAGTCGCCCGCCACTCGTCGGTTCCGTTGCCGAACAACGGCTCACCGAAAAGCACGTGGTAGAGCTCCTCGGCCGGGTGCTTGTGCAACGGATAGACCAGGCTGGGCCCCCACAGACCCAGCCCGATTCGAACGCTCGGGTGCTCGATAATGGCCGGTGCGGGGCCGACGAGTTGCACGTACCCGTAGTTGGCGAGATAGGCCGCATCGAGAACCTGGCGATAGCTGGCAGTCTGACGCCATGGTAGATCGGCGCCGATGCGCACAAATTCCTCGATGATCGCGTCGATCGCCGGATCGATGCCGGTCGGCCTCACTGCGACAAGGTGCCGCACTACGTCGAGCCGGGGACGGTGAAGCATCGTCGTCGGCGACTCCACCACATCGAGGACATCAAGCACCTCGGCCACCATCGGGAACTCCGGAAAGGGTGAACGGCTGCGGTGGAACTCGGCGATACGTACCAGCAGATCATCGATCATGGCCGTAGCGTGCCACACCTTCGGCGCCATCCCGCTACGATCAGCGCTCTGCGCGGGTGTAGTTCAATGGTAGAACATCAGCTTCCCAAGCTGAATACGCGGGTTCGATTCCCGTCACCCGCTCCGACCGGTCCCGTGCGGTTCGCTAACGCGCACGACGCTTGCTGGCCGAGTCGACACGCAAGCTACCATTGCCAGATGGGCCTAATCGGCGAGTTGAACTACCAGGTGAGAGACGCGAACGCGTTCCAACGGATCACGCAGAAACTCGCCTCGAGCAAGCCGGGAGCGTGGGTGTTTCAGCGCTCACTGCACCCGATCGATAACGGGCTGTTCAAGTTGACGAAAGGCAAGGTCACCGTCGCTGGCGTGATGGCCGGCCTCCCGGTCATCGTGTTGACCACCACTGGCGCCAAGACGGGAAAGCTTCGCACCATGCCCTTGCTGGGCATCCCCATGGGCGATGACATGGCCGTGATCGGATCCAACTTCGGCCAGACATCCACACCGGGGTGGGTCCACAACCTTCGAACCCATCCCGAAGCCACTGTCTCATACGGCTCGGCGATGGTGGACGCCCAAGCACGGCGAGCGACCGAGGCCGAGGCGAACGCCGCGTTCAACGCAGGCGCGGCCTTCTACGGCGGGTTCCCGAAGTACCGCGAGCGGGCCTCGCACCGCCATATCGAGGTGTTCGTCCTCCAACCTCGCTAGAGCCGCGCGACCTCACTCCGGAGGCCACCAGTCCTCGCTCTGTCGACGTGCGCCGCCCCCCTGCCGACGATCGATCCACAATGCCAGTCGTCTCAACGGTGACCCGGCCAAACGCTGCCATGCCCGGTTGCGGCGAAGGGTGTAGTCCCGCGTGTAGGGACAAACCCGGACACACACCGCACAATCACTGTTGATCTTCGACCAATAGTTGAAGCACTTCTCGCCGTCGACCGTCCACTTCTTCACACCGATCAGGTTCGACTTGTTATGGCGATCGGTAGACGGTGCTGCGTCAGGGATGGCCTTGGACGGGCACCCTTTCGAGCAGGCGTTGCAGATGTCGCACATCTCCTTGACCCCGAACCGAACCGGCCGGTCATGAGCCAGCGGCAGATCGGTGAAGATCTTCCCAAACCGCACACTGGTGCCGAACTCCGGGGTGATCACAAGCCCGTGCTTGCCGTACTCACCGAGACCGGCCTTGATCGCATATGGAATGGCGAGCGCGGTGTCGTTCATGCTCGGAATGGCCTGATAGCCGAGGTTTCGGATGTACTGCGCCAGCGTGAGCAGTACCACGGCGTCATGGCTGTAACCCATGCCGGTGGCTGCCCCAGACAGCGCCGAAGGTGCCGTATCGATCAGCGTCGAGTCCATCGCCTGACCAATCACGATGACATTGTCGAGATCGTCGGGTAGGTCATTGGGCTTGGCCCCACCGCTCTGTACCGAAAATCGCTCGGTGTAGGTCCACCGGTGGTCGTAGACCGTGACACCGATCAGGTCAGCACCGGCGGCCCCCGCCGCATGCTTCAGAAGTTGAGCCGCCCGCTGCGGTGATCCCAGGTCGTGACGCTCCGCTGCACCATCGCGCAACATCGACAACGGATCAAGGAATCCGTCTCGACGGTCCTCGCCTTCATACATCTCCGCGAAGATGTCGGTCACATGCCACGCGGCGTTGCGGAACGCATAGTCGTTCTGCCGGAACCCCCTCGCCGGCCGCCATTCGGCGAGTGGCCGCCGGTACGTGGCGTAGAACCGATCGGCCTTCTCGTCGTGGATTTCGGGGTCGAATCGTGACCGGCTGAAGACATCGTCGACCTGACTGAACCGCTCGAAGTCATCACCCACGCAGAAACCACATGACGTATCCAAGGAGTCAGCGGACACGGCGATGCGGGCCCTCGTTTTCGCTCGTTTTGTGCCATCGCCTCTACCGGTGTGCATCGACTAGCCGGCCGTAGTCCAGCGACCTTGCATGGCATAGTCCCCCATGTTCAGCCGGGGACCGGCAATCACTGCGGGGGCTTCACCGCCCGGGGCGGGCCAACCCAGGGTCACAATCATGGACGCCTCGAAGCCGTCAGGAACGCCCAGCAACTCGGCGACATCGTCGATCCGATGGATCGTCACCGGACACGTGGCGAGGCCTTCCCCATGGGCGGCCACCATCAGATTCTGGAGATGGCGCCCGACATCGAACTGCAAACGGACGCTGCCGTGGCTCTCATGACACGCCACGATCACAATGGGGGCACCGGGAATCCAGCCGGCAAAATCTCCCGTGGCGCTCAGCGCAACCTTGTCGTCGTGATCGGTGACCACCACGAGGCGAACCGGCTGTTTGTTCTTGGCCGACCCCGCCATCCGGGCCGCATCGAGCACACGGCCGAGCACCTCGTCATCAACATGGTCGTCGGTATACGCACGGGTGTCGCGCTTGGTTCGCAGAGCAGTGAGGATGTCCATGGCCGCAGTCTGTCACCACCGACGGGTGTCAGCAGAACTGCCTCAGACACACCCGTTCGTCATCGAGCCGAGACCGGTGATGGTGGTGACAATTTCATCGCCAACAACCAGATACTTGCCCTGAACGGCTCCCACGCCCTCGGGGGTGCCCGTGAAGATCACATCTCCAGGCTCGAGTGTAAGAATCGATGAGATGTAGGCGATGAGCGTAGGCACGTCGAAGATGAGCTGTGAGGTGTTGCCGTTCTGGCGTTCTTCGCCGTTGATGGCGCACGTGACGGTGAGGTTTGTCGGGTCATCGACGAGG
>Ga0315329_10000149_pt1 | contig 26937 bp, 29 predicted proteins | sample M150032315metaG_FD_203459 | JGI IMG/M metagenome (GOLD analysis project Ga0315329, IMG submission 203459) | Ammonia-oxidizing marine archaeal communities from Monterey Bay, California, United States - M1 500m 32315 | ecosystem: Environmental > Aquatic > Marine > Coastal | place: USA: California...
GAAGAAGGCAGCCCCGAAGAACGTTTTCGGTTCGGCATCTCAATCTCCTCAGAAATCCCAACTCAACAAAACGGCTAGGACCCCGACTCCAAGAAGCCGAACTCAGATTGCACCGCCACCATCTGTACCAGGAGCAAAACCAAAACCAAAAGTCATCCCTGTTAAGGCTCCTATTGAGGTGGCCGTAGAACCCATTGTGGAACCGATTGTAGAACCTCAAAGTATTCCTATCGAAGACGATTCTGCCGACGCGGAGAAACACGAAGAAGATGTCCTCGAGGAACCATTACTGGGCGGGACGAAAAGGAAAGATATCGGCCTTGATGAGAAAACAAAACAAGTCCAACCGAAACAACCTCCTGTGGATTCGGGAAAGAGCTTGAAAGCTAGGCAAATAATTCAAGACAGCATGCTCAAAGCATCCCTGGCAGTCGAAGCAGCAAGATCACAGAAGTTAATCGATGCAATAAAACCAGCAGTCACTAAAGAGGCTCCTAAGAAACCACAGAGGAAATTCAGGAAAAAACCCTCTTACCAACCAGCAAATAGGGCACGAAGACTAGATAGAAGCAGACATATGGAATACAAGTACGAAATGCGCGGACTCCTAGTAGATATCGGCATCGCAGAAGAGCACCATTCAAACCTTCTAGCAATAATCTGGGCTAGGGGTGAGAGGCAGACAACCAAGGAGGCCAAGAAATTCCTCGATGAGAAACTTGGTGAGGGTATTATCGATGAAGAACAAATGTCTTCCTTGGAAAAGATCGTCGAATCATACACAGTTCGAAGATGAAAGTTGAGAATGGTTCTTGGGTTGTAACCGTCTCGACAATTTGAGGGGAAAATAATCGATAGCAAGGAAGATGCCAATTCGGGTTCCGCCGGCAATCCCCCATATCGGAGTGGCATCCATCCAGGAATGTATAGGGATAGACTTTGGACAATGAGGCAGTATGCCGGTTTCTCTTCACCAACTAATACAAACAATAGATTCAGGAAATTACTGGACAGTGGACAGACTGGGCTATCAATAGCATTTGACTTGCCAACTCAACTAGGTCTTGACTCCGATGACGAACTATCATCTGGAGAGGTCGGGAAGGTAGGTGTGCCAATCGATTCTATTCACGATATGAGGGAGCTTTTCGCAGATATCGATATGGGTTCAATTTCGACTTCAATGACAATCAACGCGCCAGCAACAACCCTCCTGGCATTGTATGCTGCGGTGGCCGAAGAGCAAGGTGTCGAGAACAACAAAATATCCGGCACAGTCCAGAATGACATTCTAAAAGAGTACATCTCGAGAGGACTTTACATCTTCCCACCAGATCCCTCTATTCGACTAACTACTGATCTGATGTCTTGGTGCAATGACAACGCTCCACGATGGAATACGATTTCAATTAGTGGATATCACATGAGGGAAGCCGGATGCACAGCTCCTCAGGAAATCGCTCTTACTATAGCAAATGCAATTTTCTATGCCCGTAAGGCTATTGATATTGGTATGCAGATTGATGATTTTGCCCCTCGGATGTCATTTTTCTTCGCATGCCACAACAACTTCATCGAAGAGGTAAGCAAGTTCCGTGCAGCAAGACAATTATGGTACGAATTGGTAGAGGAAGAGTTCTCCCCAAAGAATCCAAAATCGTCACAGCTAAGATTCCATACTCAGACTTCTGGTGTTACTCTAACAGCTCAACAACCATTGAACAATGCTATTAGAGTTGCATACCAAGCACTTTCTGCAGTCTTCGGGGGAACCCAGTCGTTACACACGAACAGTTTCGATGAGGCGTTGGGTCTGCCAACGGAGAACTCTGTAAGACTTGCACTTAGGACCCAACAGATAATCGCCGAGGAATTAGGCATCATCAAGCATGTAGATCCACTAGGAGGTTCACAAACCATCGAGCAAACTACTGACGAATTGATTCTCCAAGCCCGTTCGATTATCCATGATATTGAAGCCATGGGCGGTGCAATGGAGTGTGTGAAAGCAGGTCTTCAGCAGAGAATGATCCATGAAAGTGCATGGAGCCAGTTGAGTAGGGTAGAGAATGGCCAGGAACTAGTTGTCGGGGTGAACACTCATGTTGATGCGGCAGAGCCAAATTTTGAAGGACTAATTCTAGACTCGAGTGAGGCAAATGCTAAGATATCCCATCTAATTGAAATGAAGGAAAATAGGGACAAAGATTCCGTCAACGACTCACTTCTCGAATTAAGGAAGTGCTGTAGAAACGGTTCGAATGTAATGTATCCGATAATTTCAGCGGTAAAGGCAGAGGTTACAGTCGGCGAAGTAAATACAGTATTGAGGGAAGAGTTCGGAACATGGGTCGCTCCAAGTGGTGTTTGAATGGCTGATGGCACTGTTAATCACATTGGAATAGCGACACTTTCACTAGATAAATCGGAAGAATTGTGGTCTAAGTTGGGGTTCTCACCATCTGATGACCTGATTAACCAAGAGCAAGGAGTCAAGATCAGGTACATGGAGGGAATCGGGCGTACTCGCATAGAACTCCTAGAACCAATAGGTACGGAGTCGCCAGTAGGTCGTTTCATTGAAAGTAGTGGCCCGGGTGTCCAGCAGATTGCTGTAAACGTAGCAGACATTAAGTCAACAATTTCTGAATTGACAGAAATCGGGGTTAGAATGGTATCAGACGAACCAGTAATTGGTTCAGATGGCCACAGAATAGCCTTCGTCCATCCATCATCTGCTGGTGGTGTCCTCATCGAACTCGTTGAATCGTCTAAGTGAGAATCATCAAAAAGGGCCTCTAACTCGGATTACCATGATTGCATCATTGGAGAGATTTGTAAAACTAGACCCAACTTGTTTAGGCGAAATTGAATCTGAAAGAAATTTCATTAGGGACACACTTGAGGTACTCAGGGCAACGGGGGAAATCTCTAATGACGCATTTCTGGATGCAGGAACGATCCAAGGAGGTTTATCTCTTCTTCTCAACTTGTTATCCCAAGGAATCTCAGAGAAAGAGGCCTTCGAACAACTAAGAAGTCTCAAGGCTAGGGCCGAGATCCTCAATGACACTTATCCGGGTCTCGATAAAAAAGTAGAGAATATGCGGAAATAATACTCCAGTATTACTCCAGTAATATTATATCCATATCAATTTTGGCAGGAACATGCCAAAGATTAGCCTCGACATGCCAAATGAAATCGTCGAGGATTTGAAGGAGCATGTTGGTGATTCAAAGAAGTTCGTTAGTCTCGCTGATGCTATTAGAACTGCATGCAGGAAGATGCTGGATCAACTTGACGAAATTGATCACAGGCATGGAAGGTTGGAAGAATGAATAATCCTGGAAGGAATGAGGCCGTGGAAGCAGTAGAGGTACTCATCAGATACATCGAAAAGTGCAATTCTAGCCTCAGGGAGGGGTTGCAAAATACTCCTGAGAGGGTAATCGAATCATTTGATGAGATATTCTCCGGATACTCCAATGATGCCCACGAAATTCTCGATTCCACATTCAACTCTGAGGGCTATGATGGAATAGTCCTTCTACGAGATATCGAGTTCCAAAGCACCTGCGAGCACCATCTCCAACCATTCACCGGCCGTGGCCATGTAGCATATATCCCATTGGATAGAATAGTGGGAATTAGCAAACTCGCACGACTTCTTGACATGTACTCCAAGCGACTTCAGAACCAAGAGAGAATTACTCATTCAGTCGCCAATGACCTTGAGTCTATTCTCAAACCCCTTGGTTGCGCGGTGATTATTGAGGCACAACACGGTTGTATGAAATGCCGTGGGGTGAAAAAGCAGAATTCAGTAATGACAACCAGTTCAATGCGAGGGGTCTTCTTCGAGAAGTCCGAGGCTAGAACTGAGCTTCTGCAGTTAATCCGTTCAGAACCCGTTCGGGGGTGAAAATTTCCTGAATTATCCTATAGTAGAGATTTTCCATTCTGTTCAAGGAGAAGGGTTTCACGCTGGCGTCCCTCACGTGTTCGTTCGATTCGGAAATTGTAATCTTCGCTGCGATTGGTGCGACACTGATTTCATGAAATACGAAGAGATGGGCTTGGATGAAATTGTACAGAGGGTTCTTTCGTTCAATTGTGACAGAGTGATTTTCACCGGTGGAGAGCCAGCAATGCAGGACCTCTCAACAATTGGAAAAACTCTGAAGGAGCACGGCCTCACCCTCTCAATAGAGTCCAACGGGACTCTTCCTATTGATCCAATAATAGACTGGATTTGCATTAGTCCAAAGGACCAACTTTATCCAAATATTTCAATTAAACAACGAACTGGGGACGAGCTGAAAGTAGTATATTGCGGCCAGGACTTGGTGATGTATGATAATCTCAAATCCGGATTCGATCACCACTTCATACAACCATGTTACATCGAGGAAGACTCAGTAGAGCAAAACGGATTTTCGTTCAGGCAAGTTGAGCTAGTCGTTAAGAGGAACCCTGGTTGGCGACTGAGTCTTCAGACCCACAAGTGGATGGGGGTGCTCTAATTTGCGCGCATTGATGTCCCTCTCAGGTGGAATGGACAGCACGGCTCTACTGATGAGGATGCTAGCTGATGGCTACGAGATTACCTGTCTTACTTACGATTACGGACAGAAGCACTCGATAGAGATAGACAGAGCTAAGGCAAATATTGAATATCTGCGAAATAATGGAATTATTGTCGATCATATCGTTATTGATCTAAAGTCTGCCATGCACTCACTAAATTCAGCTCTGACTAGTGACGAAATAGTAGTCCCTGAGGGGCATTACGAGTCCGAACAAATGAAACAGACTGTTGTGCCTAACAGAAATGCAATCTTCTCGTCCATTATGTATGGGCACGCACTAAGCATTTCGAATAGCGAACAAACCGACGTGATCATAGCACTGGGGGTACATAGCGGAGATCACGAAATTTATCCAGACTGCAGGCCAGAGTTCTACGCGGCGCTCGAGAAAGCCCTTTCGATAGGTAACTGGGGTAGTGAGGGCATTTCTTTCCACTTGCCATACATAGAAGGGACGAAGATTAGCATCCTTGAAGATGCTAGAGATTCAATAACACTTCTTGGTTTGGACTTCGAAATTGTATTCAAGAACACAAATACATCATACAACCCAGATGATGTGGGAAGGAGCTCAGGGAAGTCTGGTGCTGATGTCGAGAGGATACTGGCCTTCCACACTATTGGGGTGGAGGATCCCGTCCAATACACCGACGGTTGGGAAGCAGCCCTTGCAAACGCACAATTTGAACAGAGGAAACATGAGGCATCATCATGAACACCAAGCATCCGAGATTAGATCCAGAGAGAGATTCAGAGTGGCGACGACGTCTTACGGATCTCCAATATTTTGTAACTCGTGAAGCTGGTACTGAGAGGCCAAACACTGGTGCGCATAACCTTGAGGTTAGGGATGGCGATTATCATTGCATATGCTGCGATCACTTGCTTTTCACATCAGAGATGAAATTTCTTTCTCAATGCGGGTGGCCCGCATTCCATGCCGAGCACAAAGACGCGGGGATAAGAAGACTGGAAGACACGACCCTCGGAATGCTAAGGATAGAAGCCAGATGCGGAAGTTGTGATGCACACTTGGGACACATATTTGATGACGGACCATTGGAATTCGGCGGGGAGAGGTACTGCATTAACTCAGCGAGCGTGGACTTCAAAATGGGGGAAGACAATGACAACTAGAATTAGAAGATGGATAGAGACCGACACCGGCCACAGGGTTCCGAACCACATGAGCAAGTGTCGACACATCCATGGTCATAGATATAGGTGGGAAGCCGAGTTAGAGGGTGATGTAGTTTCCACAAGGGGAGTTTCAGAAGAGGGAATGCTGATGGACTTCTCTGACGTATCTGCAATTCTCACTAAGTACATTCACGACGTCGTCGATCACTCATTCATTGTATACGAGGGCGATAATGATGCCATAGAAGCATTATCATCCATGGGCGATAGTCATCGCACAGTCATTGTACCATTTATCCCAACTGCCGAGAATCTGGCTAGGTGGGCATTTGAGCAAATTGACAAACATATCACGTCATCGTACGGAAACAATTTGCGTCTACATTCTTTTCATGTACGAGAGACCCCTAAATCATGGGCTACATGGATCCGATAAATTAAGACTCATCCAAAACAGCATCCTCGAAAGAATCGGCAGCTTCAGAGATTATCCCAATTAATCTGTGAATCTCGTCGTCCTTTGGAAGCCCCCTCATAATTACTCGAATCAACGTCTCTTCGATCCCTTTTCTCTTATGCTCCTTCGTAGGAATTGATTTGGAAAGTCTAATCGCTTCATCTCGGAACCTATCTCTCAGGGCAGGTTCCAATAATCTCCCCCCTGCTCCCGAAGGTGCTCCAGTGTGGGAATTTATGAACCATGAGAAGCAGATTATAGCTACAGCGTGGCTCAGATTCAGTATCGGGTAACCCTCCCATGTTGGAATTGTCAATAGTAGATCGCACATTCGTAATTGCTCATTCAGGAGTCCCCTTCCCTCGGGTCCAAAAACAACGGCAACCTTTCCATCGACTCCTTCGAGACGCTCGGGTAGCTCATTTGGAAGAAGGAAATGCCTCATAGCGGTCTTTTCACCTTCTTCCCTCTTTCCTGATGTACCTATTACTAAGGAGCAATCTGAACATGCATCCATCAGAGAATCTACAAGTGTGGCCCGATCAAGAACTACCTGTGCATTCTTTGCACGGCTCCTCGCCTCCTCTGACCATTCCCCTTTCCTGCCAACTACCCTGAGGTCAGTGATACCGAAATTCATCATAGAACGAGCAACAGCACCGATGTTCCCATCATGCTCCGGCTCAATTAATACAATACTGATTTTTTCATTGAATATTGGCAGCGAGCCTCCTCGTCTTTCACCCATAGTATAGCGACCCCGTACTAGGTGATGAGTGGTGCGCTAATCCACTCTGCGCTGCACATACCGGGTAATGTATCCAGCTATCCAATTACGCATTCTTTTGTTGTCAACATCTGAGAACTCAGAGACAAGATGCTTGTTGGTGTCAAAGTCATCCGTGAACTGGTCTGGATACATCTCCACTAATCTCAGTGCTCTTGTTTTGATGAATGATGGCCTAATGTTGCCCATATTTAATCCTCCAGTAGCTTGACTTCCAGAGGAAAGCCCTCTTCGCGAGTGCAGACGACCCTGATCTTGCGAGGAGGATTCTGCATGCCTCTAGCCCAAATGGCGTGGTTTACAGACTCATCAATCCAGATTTCCTCTTCTTCGGTCTTCTTCATGTGTCTAGAAACATGAATTTTTACTTCCGCCATAGCTCTCTTAGCCCTGTTTGTTCTAGGGACTTTCCATGCAGCTCTTAGTGGAATCGTGATCTCTTTTACCTCAGCCATATATTCACCTCTGTAGCTTTGAACGGCGCCACATATGGCGCTTAGGGTGAGTATTAGTATTCCTGTTTGTCCTCATTACAACCCAAACAGGGACTCTCTTGTTCTGTTTAGTCACCTTGTTCAGGCGTTTTTTCTTGGCGAAGGGTTTGTTTCGAGCCATATTCTCCCTCAGTACCTTTCCAAACCTGGATACTTCTCCTCTGCTTCTCCTCGAACAGAATGTGCAACTTGGTCTAGAAGCGCGTGTCCTTTAGAACTGATTATTCTTCCACTGTTCACTGTCCCTGCAGAATTCATAGAATTCTCGATTAGTCCAGATTCGGCTAGTTGCTGCAAAATTTTGCGAGCAACGTTTCTCGAACCTGCAACCGCCTTGTTCTTTTTCACTCCACGATCTTTAGCGCCACCAAACTCCTGTGAAATTCGGTTTGTACCGATTGGCCCCTTAATTGCTACTTTCCTAAGAATAGAAGCTGCTCTTGTGTGCCACCAGTCATCCTGAACGGGGGGCCTTTCCCTGTGAGTCCCGGTCTTGACCTGCGATGCCCACTCTGGTGCGGAAATCTTGTCATACGACTGCATTTTCTCGGCTAGACCCGAAATAAGTAGGCCCGCCGGTACGTCGTAGTATGTCGTCATAGGTTCACCGTGCGTGCCGCCCGTCCAACAGACCGTATTTAACCGTAATGAAACGTTTTTTCTACAGCATGTCACACTAATTTGCCACAACAAGCATTCAATAAATACTTGGTACTCGAAAATACGTGAAGAGATCGCTCTCAAAGAATCCCAACATGCTTCGCACCATGGTGGGTACCGGGTTAACTTTGATTATTCTCCTCTCGTACGCCGTTTACTCAAATACCGTTGACTCCGAATACTATGCATATACCACTACTAACGATCACCAAATCATGGAAGTTACATCTGAATCTGAGGGCCATGCCCAATGGTACTATACGACAAATTCAGCGATAACATGGGTCAATTTTTCTGTCGATGGCGCCCCGCCCGGGGCGACTCTAACGATTGAAGCCGAGGGATCCAATTGGTCCCATTCACCGAGCCTTGGTCTTCAGAACCAGAGTTACATATGCAATGAGCCAGACTCAGATTACTCGAAGTACCTGGAAACATGCGAATATAGTAGGGTACATTCAATCGAACTCGAAAATGGTAGTGGCACACTTCGTGGAAGGGTCTCCCTAGAACTTCCAATCAAGGGCAAGGGATATCTGGAAAGTGCGAACCTCGAAAATGCCCAAAATGAAGCCAGTGAATTGATAAATTCGGCAAAAAAGACAATAACCTGGAAAATCAAGGTTGAGGATGATGGAGAAATTGCTTCCAGTGCTGGGATGCAAATAGAATACGAGTATTCTTCCCATGAACTAGTGAACTTGGAGAAATTCAAACTCAACCCCGTGCAAGAGACAGTTTACAGCTTCTCTGCATTAGTTGGTTGCTTCTTCTTGGTACTAGTGATACCACTCTTGATCTTCTTTTCCGCCAGATATAGGGAAAATATGAACGAGGGGCTACGGGCCACTATCGAAGAAGAGTGAGCTCTTTCTGTTCTATTCGCTTTCATCCTCAAATCTTTCCCGGTTTAATGTGACAAAGCCCAATTCAACAAATTCCGCAATAGAACGACTAACTCTCTCCGAGGCTGGTGCAATTTTTTCCTCGAAAAAGAGATCCATTTCGAATATGATCTGGTCCAAAGTCCTAGTTCCGTCCATCAATGTCCAGAGTTTGCTATTCATTTCATCCAGTGGCCTTCGGATTACCGTAGGTGCTCTAAGTAAATTTGCAACTTTCTTCTCAAAATCGCTCAAGTTCTTGTTCACAATAATAACAATATTTTCGGAATCTGTCGCAATCCATTCAATTTCCACTCTAACTGGATATATATCACCAGGCATAATCACCACATTGACAGAACCATGTAAATAGCAGATGTTATACCCATTGCAACGAAAATTCGTACTTTGGTGATATCATTTAGGATATTATTCGCCCACCATGCGGAAACACCGCATATGGACATCACCGTCAATGAAATCACTGTTTGTGCTGACAACGTTGCAGCAGCCACTTCTAACTCCTCAATTTGGTTGTGTTTTCAACAATTGATACTGCTAGCCCGATAACCCTGCTATTGATGTCATCACTAACGAGAGAACCATCTTCATTGAATGCTTCTTTTATGTTTGGAACCGCTATTTGCTCTGGAGTAACCCACCCATGAATCCACCTTGCTGCTATCCTCATATGATTGAGCGTATTGTTGCTAGTCTGGCCTCCAAGTGTACATATTAGGCCGAAGACCTTCCCGGAAGTGTGTTTTGAGTATACCCAGTCGAGGCTATTTTTCATGACTCCACTCATAGTTCCGTGATATTCTGGGCTTGAAAGAACAAATGCATCAGCCGAAATTGCCATCTCCTGAAAATCTTTCACATTGGGATCATCCCAGCAACCTTCAGCACCAACCAGGGGCAAGGGGCGAGCACCGTGATCCCAGATTACTGTTTCAGCACCTAGTTCCTTACACTTATCGAGGACTATCTCTAGCATTCTACCATTCGCCGAGTCCAGATCGTAGGACCCGCAAATTCCCATAACAACAATTGGCTCACTCACGATACGCTCAGGCGACACCTAGTCTTCAATTGTCCTCTTCAGGGATTGCGAATACTTATTCATCAGATTTTCTCCGTAGTGAATATGGGAGCTAGCCTAGCAGAGACTCTCATTGAGGCGGCTGCCCTTTCCAATTCAGGAAATGACTCCGAGGCAATCGAGTCATACCTATATGCGGTAAGTATCGACTCAGATCATGCAACTGCTTGGTATTGTCTTGGTGTTCTATATTCCAGGACCGGATTAATGGAAGAAGCAGTTGGGGCGTTTGAGCAATCGGACAAAATCTTTCCTAACCATCCGCCAACTCTAGCAAATCTGGCTTACCTGTTGGCCGATCAGAATCCAATGGATGCATCTGAATATGCAAAATCCGCAATGGTATCAATATCGGACGATGAAAAATTGGCCTCAATAGCAGAATATTCCGAACCTATCGACGAACCAAAGAAAATATTCGTTGAAGCTAGGCAGATTGAAGACGATTCACTCACAATAAATCAGGATTTGACTCTTGAAGAAAATATAGATAGATTCGATGAGGCCCGTTCTTTTACATCAACTGGAGATCATTCTCGCGCAGTGTCTATCTGGAAAGCACTCCTCGAGGACTCTCCCAATTCTCCAGAGGTATGGCGGGGGCTAGGTGAGGCTTTGCGCGCCGCTGGATACGATGATCGGGCAAATCAATGCCAGAAGAGGGCCGCTACCATAGAATCCGAGCCTCCAGTGGATGCAATCGACGCGGATGTTGCTGTTGGAGACTCAACTGAAGCGCTTATCCTTGCAGTCGAGGAGGTTCAGTCCTATGCCCAAGTAGAGCCCGAGCGAGGAGATATAGACGAGGCAGTCGGGTGGTACAACATGGGAATCAACCTTCTGAGTGAAGGCAAAAACGACGAAGCAATTTCCAGTTTTGAGAAGGCTATTGGCGGATGCCCCCCCACGGAGATAGAGTTGAAGGTGAAGGCCCAAAATGGACGAGGTAACGCCTTGTATAACTCTGGCAGATACCCTGAGAGCGTTGTTGCATACCACACGGCGATAGGCATGGATCCAAACAGCGTTTCCGGGCGGACTCTTTTCAACATGGGTTCTTCGTATGCCGCAGTGGAAATGTTCGATGACGCCATCAAGTGCTTCACTCAGGCTCTGGAGAGGGGCTTGGACAAGCAAGACTCCGAGTTATGCGAGAAGCAGATTAGTCGATGCCGGCTCCTTTCACGTGAGCAAGCAAAACGACAGTCTCGCAACTAATGCATAGGGACTATTGAGACGACAACGGACTTGCTAGTCGGAGTATTACTGCTATCTGCAACGCTATCAAGTGGTATGAGGACATTGGATTCCGGAAAATATGTAGCAACGTTTCCGGGAGGGATATCATATTCAACGACAGACCACGAATGAGAGGAAATCTCCCTTCCCTGAAAATGAGAGGTAATGGTGACCTTCTGAAATTCTTCCCATCCACGAGAGTCGATATCTTTCCGACTCATTAGGACGACCCGCCTATTTCCTGAAATCCCCCTGTATCTATCATTGGTGCTGTATATTGTCGTATTGTACTGGTCATGAGACCTAATTGTCATCATTAGAAACTTGTCTTCATCTACAATAATTGGTTGTAATTTATGGGTAATGAAATTTGCCATCCCAGATTCGGTATTGAATTCTCGATCGTCACGTGGAGGATTTGGCAAGTAGAAACCTCCATCATTTCTACACCTAATATTGAATGACTCAAATCCTGGAATGGTCCTCTCGATACTATCGCGAATATTATCATAATCTCCAATTAGACTTTTCCAGGGAATGCCCGTTGAACCCCTTTCTTCCTCAATTGCCATGGCCAACCGGGCTACGATGCTGCATTCCGATAATAGGTGAGGGCTGGCTGGTTTCCTATTCCCTATGGATCTGTGAACCACGCCCATCGAGTTCTCCACTGTGACAAATTGCGAATGGCCAGCGGTTTCGTCTCTCTCCGTTCTGCCCAGACAAGGCAGGATGATTCCCATCTTACCAGAGATTAGGTGGGATCTATTTGGCTTTGTAGAGATCTGTACTGTCAAGTTACAATTCTGCAAAGCCTCCGCTGTAGAATTTGTGTCTGACATTGCTGAAAGAAAGTTGCCCCCCATCGAAACAAATACTCGGGCCCCCCCCCTCTTCATCTCTCTCACTGATTCAACGGAATCCAAACCCTTCTTACTTACAGGTTCAATACCAAACTCAAGATTTAGTGATTCCAGGAATTCCATCGGTGGATCATGGTTAATCCCAACGGTTCTGTCTCCTTGGACGTTTGAGTGACCTCTAACTGGGCATACTCCAGCTCCATCCCTGCCTATATGGCCCCCAAGTAGAAGCACATTCGTAATCTCTTGTATTGTAGCAACGGAGTTCTTGTGCTGGGTTAGGCCCATGGCCCAGCAACAGATAGTTGACCTAGACTTGCCAATCAGCTCCCCAATCCGTATTATTTCTGATCTCTCAATCCCACTAATCTCCGATATTTCTGACAATGAACTTCTCAATACCTCAGTGCGATATTTTTCATAACCGTAAGTATGTCTTTCAATGAAATCATCGTCTTCATCATTATTGGAAATTATCGCCTTAGCAAACCCCCTGAATAGTGCCTGATCCCCGTTAACTCTGACTCTAATATGCTCGTCTGATATTGATGTGCCACGGCCTAAGACCTCTAATGGATTTTGAGGGTGTTTGAATCTAACCATGCCAGTTTCCATTAGTGGATTTATGCTAATGACCGATGCTCCGGAACGCTTTGCATCCCTCAGAGCTGTAAGCATCCGAGGGTGATTAGTTCCGGGATTTTGTCCAATGACAATGATTAGATCAGCCTTATCGAAGTCCTCAAGCTTTACCGTACCCTTGCCAACCCCAATACTCTGCGATAATGCAACACCAGATGATTCATGACACATATTTGAGCAATCGGGCAAATTGTTTGTTCCAAAACTCCTAGCAAGTAATTGCCATAGGTATGCCGCTTCATTGCTAGTCCTCCCAGAGGTGTAGAAAATAGCCTCATTTGGGGAATTAAGCTTTGATAGCTCGAGAGAGATTGCATTGAACGCCTCATCCCATGACAATTGCTCGTAGTATTCAGAACCTTCCTTCAGTACAAGTGGGTGCGTCAAACGTCCTTGACTGTTAAGCCAATGATCAGGCTTCTTGGATAATTCAGCCACACTCCATTTGGACCAGAAAGTAGGCCCCGCTCTTTTCTTAGTAGCCTCATCTGCAATGGCCTTCGCACCATTCTCGCAGAATTCGGCGAATGTCCTTTTTGAGTCTGGATCCGGCCATGCACAGCCAGGGCAGTCAAATCCATAGAATTTGTTGACTCTGGAAAAATTGGAAAGGCTTGCAATAATCCCCATTTTGGAGACTCCGTGTTTGGCAGTAGAAATTATCGCGGGCAAACCAGCAGCCGACTTACTCGGAACGCTTTTTTTCGGTAGATTCTCCTCAAGAGGAGTTGTTGCTTCCGGAGTTACTCGCACAAACCAAATTTATACGTCACACATTTCAAAGTACTGAGGGTAAGATAATGTCTTTCCCATAATCTCAGAGGGTGTGAAAGAAGCATGAAGGAAAGGAGATATAGAAATCCCCGATCATCCAAACTATTGCAAGATTCTCCTAACTCCACTAAATAATGTAATAGAATCATCCTTCGCAAAACAACCTAGTGTCATCCCATGCTCTTTGGCCAAGTCAACGGCAAGGCTACTGGGAGCACCGATTGCAATCATTATTGGAAATCCTGCACGAATAGATTTCTGAACGAGCTCATATGAGGCCCTGCCTGAGACAAATGCCCCCAATCCAACATTCGGAATACGTCCCTCATCAATATATGACCCCACCAATTTATCAAATGCATTGTGCCTTCCGACATCCTCGAACACCCTCTCAATGGAGCCATTACTGGTGAAACTAGCACACGCATGAGATCCTCCTGTTTGTGAGAATATTAACTGCTTACGAGTAACCGCCTCTATACAATTTGCTATGGCATCTAAACTAATCTTCATTCGCTCATCCAATTCATTAGCCCCTTCCAACATTCCTCCTTCGAAACTTGCCCTCCCGCAAATCCCACATGACGATGTCACTGTACTGTTCCTACAGTGCTTCTTGGGGTCGAAATTCGCGTTTTTGTATAATTCGATTGTTGCGTGGTCATTGTCAATTTCAAATTTAGAAACATCATCTATGGAAGAAATAATTCCTTCAGAGTAAATAAAACCTAGAACTAGTAGCCTGTCATGACCGCCTGTCCTCATTGTAATTCCAAGTTCATGTCTACCGTGTACTTGATTTTCGATAATAATTGATAGAGGTCTTTCACATGCAACACAGTCAGTTCCCCTTGCTATACCTTCGTAGGTCAACTTAGCAATTTCTCGCGATTCAAGTCCTTCCATGACCTCTGGAGATGAGCATGATTGATATGTGTGACGAGTGATTATAGGAACCGTTGAAATAGAACCATTTCAACAGCAATTCATGGGCATACTAGGTGGTGAAGGTTTTTCCCTCCCCGTAGTCACCGAAACTGAAGTAGTAGACGTCGAGCTCAACTTTACCGAAGCAGCAATAGGAGCACTTCGGCAAAACATGTCTGGAGACGAAGAATCTCATGTATTGGTGATTAGTGCACAATCGGGCGGCTGCTCGGGCTATCTTTATGATATGAAAATTATTGAGGATCCCGGCGATGATGGATTTCAGCGAATCGATATAGGCGATTTTGATGTCTTAGTACACAACACGGATAGCTCAATGTTGAATGGGATAAATATTGATTTCAAGGAAACTCTAATGGGGGGCGGATTCCAAATAGAGAATCCCAATGCAGATCGATCCTGTGGTTGCGGGCAGTCATTCGGCTGAGGTCGTTTTTTGTCACTATCAAACCCACGATCGGAATATTTTGTCCGAGCTGATGCGGTTACCTTGATTCAGGGAGGTGATTCCCTCAATGTTCTAGACAGAATTGTGTCAACCAATATATTAGACATGCCAAACTTGGCCAGTAGAGATGCATTATTCTGCGATTATAATGGTCGAATATGTGACTACGGGACGGTATATACCATTTCTGGCAAAGTCCTGCTAATTTCTTCTGCTGCACAGCATGATATCACACGTAGAACACTAGTAGATGGAACTTCATGGGATGAAGATTGCGAAATTTTGAATGCCGATAATGCAATTTTCCGAATATCCATATTCTCTACTGATTCCCATGACAAGTTCTCAGGATTTGGAATTAATTTCCATTCCGCAGAAGCCAATCAGTTAATTGAGTCAGGTGACCATCTTTTCGTTAAGCGAGAATCATCATTTTGTGACCGACTCGATATTCTTGTAAAATCGGACAATGTAAATTCCATCAAATCAATTCTTAGTGGATTAGATTTTGTGGAAATGGACTCCGAAAGATGGGAAATCTGCAGAATTATTCTTGGCGACCCTACCATAAATGATGCATTGGGAAATCTTCCGGAAGAGATGGGCATGGGCACCCTCGTTAGTAACGACAAGGGATGCTATCCGGGCCAAGAAGTACACGCTAGAATAGAGAGCCGAGGCAGGACTATCAAGAATTTTTGCAGGCTCACTGGGAATTCCCCCCTCGAGGTTGGCAAGCATTCCATTACTGATTCCGGTTCTATTTCGGTAAGTTCCTCAATTTCCATCGATGGAATCACTCATGCACTTGCAATGATTCGACTAGGGGAATCGCCAAAAGAAGTAGTACAAATTGATGGGGACGACTTCTCAATGGAGCTACTCAGTTATCCGTGACTATTGCATCATAATCCTCATCTGATTCAATCCAGACGGACAGTGGCATCAATGGAATTAGTCTTAGAGAGCCCATATTCCTATTGAACAGATATACATCTGGATTGAAAACCTCAACCATCTGTTTTTGGAATGCCATCCTAACTCCATCACCCCTATTCCTAAAGAATAGAATCTCCACGGTTATCCCAATTATTGTTGCTGTGTAAAGGACCAGCAGTACGCTAATAGAAAATGGGACCGGATCAATCAGTAGTTCCCCCGTACGTATCTTTGATCCATACATCAATTGCCTAGATAGTAGGAATACCAGACCCACCCCTACCCAGGGGCCAAGCTTCTCATCGACATAAGACTCCATAGGGATAATCCTCCTGTTAGTTGGATCTGCGAATGTAAGTGTGCTTTCAGTTGCGGCTCTAATGACAGAAATTGCTGAAACTAATATGATGTAAACTAAAGCACTCAGCAGTAGCACGTGGAAAGAACTCATAGGCGAGTATGAAACTATCAGATACGCGAACAGACCAAGAAATACAGTAGTTGGCATTCTATGAATTGATGCTAGTGCCTTTCCAAACTGCTTCGAACCGTCATCCAGCCTGGGAATACCGATTATCTCCCAGCGAGTATACTTCTGAATCACTATTGCTACAGCAGCTAGCATCCTCTTGTCAATTAGAATCCACTCTACTAGCCTCAAGAACGGCATCATCGGTATACTGATGATAGCTGCGAAAATACCCACCAATGGCCAAAGAATCAGACTCGGGAAAAGTAGGAAGTGCTGAATCCTTAGTCTATGCAGCAGATCTGACTCAATCCTACCCTGCCTTTCTGACGACAGGTGAACCCTTCTAGCTTCGGAATCTAACTCACCCCGGTATCGAACTAGCGGCATCCCTGCATCCAATACTCTACGCACTTTCTCCCTGTAATGCTCGTGTTCAGGTTCAATACCAACCCACCATCTCCATGCTATAGATACTGGAAGAGCAAAAAATATAGGAGAAACGAGAATCAGAACAGATGTGAGCAACGCCTCGTAATCATCGGTCACGTCTTCGCGTGCAGTTTCGCCACTATAATGAAATTGTAATTATACAATAAAAATTTGCTATATTGAACCTTCATAATTAGTAGCGACAGTCTTCCAATCGACTACGTTCCACCATGCTTGGATGTAGTTTGCTCTGCCGGGCCCGTAGCTCTTGTAGTAAGCGTGCTCCCAAACATCAACGCCGAGAATTGGGATGCCTTCACCAGTCATTAGCGGGTTATCCTGGTTTGGCGTAGAACAAATACATAATGTGCCATTTGATACACATAGCCATGCCCAACCACTACCAAATCGAGTCATTGCAGCGTTAGCGAATTGCTCTTTCATTGAGTCAAATGATCCAAATGTGTCGGCAATTGCATTAGCAAGGTCACCGCTAGGTTCTCCTCCACCATTAGGGCCCATGGTTTCCCAGAACATCTGGTGATTCCAGTATCCTCCGCCGTTATTCCTGACTGCTGTATTATCGAAATGCGCGGTCATAAGTTCCTCAATGCCCAATCCATCCATTTCAGTCCCTTCTATTGCTGCATTCAGTTTGGAGGTATATCCAGCATGATGCTTGGAATGGTGTAACTCCATTGTCTCTGCATCAATGTAAGGCTCTAGTGCGTCATAATCATATTCAAGATCAGGTAATTCAAATCCCATGGTATCTAATGCCGAATTAGGGGTGTTGGATATCAATCCACCGGAACCGAATCTCACAATGTTGATGCACATCTTCCCCCAGGTTGTATCATGGCTCGCATAGCAGTGACGGACGGTATGTCCCCCGAAGCGATCGCAATGCTCGAGAATGAAGGCTATGAAGTCGTAGTGAGGCATCATGAACCAGAGGAGATTTCTAACGGTTCACTTGCTCTTTTTGATGCTGTTGTAATTAGAAGTGCTACAAAGCTAACAGCCCAACAGATTTCATCATCGATAACTGCGGAAGGGGGTATTCGCTTCATTGGTAGAGCTGGCGTCGGGGTAGACAACATTGACATCGATGAAGCTACAAAAAATGGAATTGTTGTTTGTAATACACCGGGTGCTTCAACTCGAAGTGTTGTAGAATTGACAATCGGCCACCTAATTGCTTCGACTAGGAATATCGCTACTGCTGACAGGAATCTACGTGCTGGTGATTGGGCTAAGAAGAGGCTCAGAGGCTCGGAGATTGGTGGTAAAAGACTCGGCTTACTTGGGTTCGGAAGAATCTCACGTGGGGTAGCTCAGGCTGCGAGGTCATTTGGAATGGAAGTCCATGCATACGACCCATATGTGCGTGGTGAAATTAGTGAGGTCATAATGCACGATGATGTGGATGAGATTTTTCGCCACTGTACTCATGTATCGGTCCATTGCAACCTCACAGATGAAACTCGAAATTTTGTTAACTTGGATAGAATATCATTGATGCCCGGGATAGGGGCCGATGGCATAGAATGTGGGAACCACATTGTAAGCTGCGCAAGGGGGGGAATTGTCGATGAAGAAGATGCTGTGAAGGCCTTGGCGACCGGTCAACTGCGAACCCTTGCACTTGATGTATTCGAAAATGAACCACTGGGTGATAGCCCTCTTCTTGATTTCGAATCTTTTCATGGAAGTCCCCACATAGCCGCATCCACGTTGGAAGCCCAAGCCAGAATCGGTATCGAGATGGCAAAATTACTGATCGAGTTCTTTGAGACTGGTGAAACTAGTACTTCACTCAACTAACCTTGTAAAATGAGAATCATTCCAAGTTATGCATTTGTGTAAGGGCACTAGCAAAGGGTGCTAGATTCTCAGGCATATCAATGCCAGAAATTGGAGATTTCAGAGATATTCCGAGATCCTTCTTTGCCTTCCAGACCATTGAATTGAACTTCTCTAGAGTATTGGTTAGAGAACGAAACTCATCGAATCGTTCGACTCCACATGAGGGTGGCAACTGTGGGAAGTTCCTCACATCGACAGAGCTACTGCCATATAGGGTCGTGCTGAGATAATGTGTGAAGAAAGGACATATCGGCGAGAAGGCACTCATCAGATCTCGAACAATCCTGTGCAAGGTCCATGTGGCCGATTTATCCCCACCATAGAGTCTCGATTTAGACATCTCCAACCAGTGGCTTGGAAAAACTCCTGTACCAAATGACTTGATTGACTGAGCTGCAGTGTATATGTCGATATCCACCCATGCAGACTGAACAACAGAAAGTGTGGAGTCGAACTCAGCTAGTATCCAGATGTCTTCAATTTCTAGTTCTGGCGGAGTTTCAAGATTTTTCGGTGCATTGAACTGGCTAGCGAACCTGGCGATGTTGAAAATCTTAGTTAGTACTCCGTAATACTTGGTTTCAATTTCTTCAGGATTGATGTGGAAGTCATCTCCTACCTGTGCATCACACGCCTTCCATAGTCGGAAGCATTCACTCCCAATCTTATTCGCCTTGAGGGTAACTTGCTTTCCATCGGCCCCTTTGAGCTTCCAAGAGCCAGTACGCCCGCCAGCTCCACATTCTAGAACGCTATCTGCGTCAATCCCATTGCCCAGAGACTTTGACATCTTCCTGCCCCATGGGTCCATCCCAAGTCCATCGACCCAAATATTCTGGAAAGCCGGTTTGTCAAATAGTAAGGCGCTCTTTAGTAGAGTGTAGTACAACCAAGTTCTGACAATTTCCTTGCCTTGGGGGCGGATAGATGTGGGAAATGATCGATTGAACAGATCTGGTTGGTTCAGATAACCCGAGACAAACAAGTTGGAGTTCGACGAGTCCATCCACGTATCGAAAACCTTCTCTTCGCCAGAAATTTCCCCTAGGCTTCCCTCAAATTTAGAAAACTCACCCAAATGATCCTTCGTTTCCCTTTCGATTACCTCAGAACCCGGGGGGGGCCCTTCTCTCCAGGGTTGGACATATACTCCTTTAGGTGGTACGATTACCTTTGTTCCATCTTCAGAGTACCATATTGGGACCTCTGTGTGGTACCATCTCCTTCGACTAATTGGCCAATCAATGGAAATACCATCAACCCAATCATGAAGGTACTGCCTATTTCTCTCGGGAATGAATCGACTACTCTTGGATAGATCAACTAGTCTATCTAGGACGTGGGTTTGCCTGACATACCATTCCTTGAGAAGAATGATTTCGATTGGGTTTCCACCCCTCTCACTCACTGGAATTTCCTGGTCTTTTTCCTCGGTGGACTCTAAGCGGTTAGAGTCTTGCAGTAGTTTGGTCGCTTCGATTCGTGCATTACTTACTTTCATCCCCCTAAGTGGGCCTGAGATTCCAGTCATTTCGCCGTCTAAATTTATTGCTAAGAATGGCCTTAAACCTAGTTCCCTGAATATTGCTACGTCATTCTGATCCCCAAAAGAACAGACCATCAGAATCCCGCTGCCAAAATCCATCTTCACAGATGGATGTGCCATAATCTCGACATTTCCCTCTCTTTCGGAGACGGGCAAGGGGAGATTCACACTCTTCCCAACTAAGTGAGAGTATCTTGGATCTTCGGGGTGTACCATCACGACGCCGCATGCGCAAATCATCTCTGGTCTGGTTGTTGAAATGGTAATGTCCTCACCATCTTCAGTTGTCCAAATCACATGACACAATTTTGTTCTGCGTTTAATTCTTTTAACCTCTGCATCGGCAATTGTAGTCCCTTCTACTGGATCGTAGATGTTAGGCCTCAGATCCTCTACAATATCGCCACTCTTGAATAAATCAACAAATATTGACTGTGAAACTGCACGATAGTCAGGCGAATCAGTTAGGTACTCATTATCATAATCGCAAGATAAACCTACTCGTTTTGCAGTTTTGCGCATTGCTTGGGTGTATTCTTCTATTGTCTGGGAACAAATGTCCAAGAACTCTGCTCTATCGAATGTCCTCATCTTTTTCCCAGTCTTCTTCTCGACCGTGAACTCGATATTGATGCCGTTTCGGTCCACCCCCCACGGGAATCTGACTTCCTTTCCCAGTAAACGCTGACTTCTTGCTATGACATCGATCATGCTGTACTGAGCTACGGCGCCAATATGCCATGTCCCACTAGGGTATGGGGGCGGGGTATCAATTACGAAAATCTCTCTTTCGCTACGAGGATCAAAACTGTATCTTTCGCGATATGATTCTTCTGAGAAGTGCGACTCTTGTATGCGCTTCTCAAGGTCCACGCTCCATCTCTTATCAGAAATTCTTGGCTCACCCACAGTATCACCATATTATTGGAAAAGTCTGGCGTTCTTGACCATTGCCATATCATTGCAATAATACACATCACGAAACATGTCTTCCGAGGGGTTGAAGGTATGCCGTTTCACGTCGTAGCAGGAGCGACATGGCGAAGAAGCGTATCGGCGACTCATTAGGCCCGTCATTCAACTCAATAATCGATGGTGCAAGAACTGGAATTTCTAATACTAATTCAGGGACGATCAAAGGATCAATTGCTAAGTTTAACAACCGTATCCGAAGGAGATTCCGAGAGGCAAATAGCTCCAGCATCCTTACGATGTTCCCAATTTGGGCTGTTCTATTATCACTTGTTTTCACTTTGTCACTACTGCCTCACTCTGGGGTATTGGACTGCAGAGATAGTTTTGATAATCCAGCATTCTGCAGTGAAGATCCCGCCCTAAACGTTAATGGTGATCTAGAGGTTTACCTGCCGACCAGTGATGACCCGCACAGCGTAAAGAATCTCATTGCTCAAGTCGAGGAAGACTGGACTACCAATGTCATGGTGATATACGTGGAGTCGTATAGGTACAATGTCAGCCAGATTAACATACTTGACCAGATCGATAGTGTCGAGAGGGTAATCAATAATCAGACGAACGATAAAGGGGTCGATGACAACGTCATCTACGTACTATCAATTTCTACAGTAATTAAGGAAGTTAACTCAAGTGGAGGCCGTGTGGTCAAGGCCTTCTTTTCCGGTCTTGCAGAAGCTACGGGGAACCAGCAACTCTCGGATGAGATAAATGAGACGATAGATGCTCAGAGCGATCTGATTGGGAACTATGCGATTCCCGATGAACAACAGAGAGTCAACCAGATTCTCCAAGAAATGCCCCAGAACGCCTTAGACAAATTAGTCAGAGATGTCGGGACGTCCACGGAAGAACTCAGCGCTTATGGTTGGAATCGTGCAGTGATAATCATAGGAATTGCAGATGATACCGGAGACATGTCAGTAGGAGATATTGTTGCCCAAACCCAAGAAAAGATTGATGAAATCGGTGAGAACAACAACTGGGGCGCTCCGGATTCCCAGGGCAAGTGCCCTATTGAGGAAGATTCGTTGTGCCTCCGGATGACACTAACTGGACCGGCACCTCTGACTAATGCCGTAACCGAGGAGTCATTCAAGATGTTCTGGGAGGCTTTCCCGAAAGGATGTGCTATCGTTGCATTCATGCTGTTCATATTCCATTGCGACTTACTCCAAACAGGACGGATTCGTTTCGTTCAAGGAATCAAGGTTGTGATTATCGCTGGTTTGCCTACTCTTTGTGCTGTCTGGGTTACACTGGGGATAATCGGTTTGATTGATTACGAAGTCACCATGACTGTGATTCTTGTAGGGCCAATAATCCTCTCGTTAGGGGTTTCTTATGGGCTCCACATCACAAACAGGTATGCGGAATCCAAGGGCACCCCGCATGAGAAGATGGCCGCTGCTCTGAACTCCACTGGTCGGGCGGTATTCCTGTCTGCAATGACCACGGTAATTGGCTTCATTTCACTTACCTTTGCACCCATGAAGCCCATCCAGACCGTTGGTTGGGCTTTGGCGGGTGGGATTGTCGTGGTTTACTTCATGACTATGATAATGGTCCCCAATCTAACAATTCTACTCGATCTGAAAAAACCCTCTCATCCCCCTCCGAAAGTCTTCGTTGCAGCAGTTAACTTGCCAGTGAAGTGGTCTCGAGTGACACTCGCATTATTCCTAACACTGATGCTAATCTCAGCAGGATATAATCGACAGAATGTAGAGGAAAATATCGATCTCCTGAAAATGGCTCCCAATGAGGTCGAGGCAGTTCAGAAAATGGCTGTCTACTCAGATGAGTTCGAGGCAGGCCAACCTGGATTCTTGCTCGTTGAGGCCAACATTCAGGCAGAACCAGAACTAGGCATAGGATCGATTACAGCAGAACACCCCTATGCTAATCTCGAGGGAATCGAGAATCTAGAATCTAATTGCAATGACGTAGAAAACGCCACTGCCGTGTCAATAGTCTTCCTAATGAAGGCAATTGCCGTCGGAGTAAACGTCTCTGGAGAAGAAATTCTCGACCAGGTCCCAGAAGAAGTCTGGGACCTCACCCCAGAGCCGATTAAGGAAGTTGCAGAGCTGATATTCGACCGCGAACAGTCCGGAAACGTATCCTTCTGGACCATTCTAGATACTTTGGACGCCCAAGAGGACGATGGTGGAAGGCAGGTTCAGAATTTCCTGATATACGTATTCTACAACAGCATGACAGAGGAAATGCGAGAGCTCTTCATTTCACCCGATTACCAGAGAACGCTGATCTACATCGATATGCCATTCATGGATGTCAAATCCACTGCCGTGACCGCTGAACAGATCAATAATTGGGCCAGGGCCGCCGGAGACTCAGAGAACCCAATTTCCGTACTAGGTGACACCCTAATTGGGGTTGCTTCCATCACAATCGAGGTGAATAAACTGATTGTCGAATCCCAATGGTCATCTCTTGCCTTCGCCTTAGGTTTCACTGTGATCACACTAGCGCTGGTATTCAGAGATATCAGATTTGCACTTCTAACTACAATTCCTGTTGGCTTCACGGTTGCAATGCAATGGCTAGTTATGGACACCGGGGGTGTCACCCTATCGCTCGTGACTGTGATGATAGGCTCAATTCTAGTTGGTGTTGGAATTGACTTTTCCATTCACATTGCTAACAGGGTGAAGGAATTGGGTGGTTCATTGGATGCGATTCGCACGGCCTGCGCCAGTACGGGGATGAGTCTTTTCGAAGCAACAGTAGTTACTGCTGCTGGATTGACCTGTGCTTATGGCATTGATATCGATGCAATTAGGCCGTTCGTTACAGTGGTCATCATTCTACTCACTGTAGCATCATTGTCGGCATTACTATTGTTGCCAGCCATATACTCCTTCATGGTGACTTCCAATCTTGGGCTCACTGGGGGGATGTCAGCAATGGTGCAAACAGCAGGTTTGAACAATATTGCAACTAGTAAGGGTGCTTCCGACATTACGCGAGACGCAGTTGTTTTCGAACAAACTAGGGATGCATGGTGAAGCCAATGTTGATTTCCTTCCTATGACTACGATTTACATGGTAAATTATTGGCTGATGAAAAGCGAACCCCATGTCTATTCATGGGAGCAACTCGTTACTGATGGGTCGACACATTGGGATGGAGTAAGGAACTACCAAGCACGGAATATTATGAGGGACAAAATGGCCGTAGGTGACTTTGTTCTTTTCTACCATTCAAATTGCAAACCACCACATGTGGCAGGCGTAGCCAAAGTCTGCAAGGAAGGATATCCAGACTTTACCGCTCAGAATGTAGATTCCAAGTATTTTGATCCCAAGGCAACACCGGATAATCCACGATGGATGATGGTCGATATAGAACCGATATCAGCACTCGATTCCATTGACCTACCGGATATGAGAGCCAATGGCGATTTAGAAGGGATGCCCCTATTACAGAGGGGTCAAAGATTGTCTGTACAGCCAGTTTCCAGTGAACACTTCAGCATTGTGTGTTCAATGGGCGGTGTGGATGCCGATGAAATTTTTAGACTATCGTCCTGAGTCTCGATTGGTGGGCATGTCCTCGGTGGACGCTCGTCACCAATGGAACTTGCACTCCAGTCTTCTCCGTCCCGAAGTCCCAAGGCATCCAGCATCCCCGGTCGGGCTGCTCGCTTCCGCGCCTGACCTGGTTCCCGGGCGTAAGACGCTCGGCAAATCCCTCCGGATTTGCCTCCCGCCAACCTGGATCTCTTGGGGGCGAGACATCGCAGTCAACTGGAGTAATTCCAGAGGTTCGTTTGCGCCGCCCTCGGACTTCGGGTCACCATTTTCGACGATTTGTGAATAATAGAGCACGTCAACTCCCCCCCTAGCCCATATATAGCGTACAGAGGTCACGTATGAACATGACCAGTGGTCATGATTCGTATTTTGAAGGGCATCCCGTCTGAATTTCGTATGAGTCAATGATCCAGAATCCATTCTGAAAATTCAGATTGCCGCGGACAGCAATGGTTCGACCTTCGTCAAAGCCGTCTGGTATTGGAGAATCAGCAAAGTCAACCAATATCTCGTGGGAAATACCGTCAAGGATGAATCTCATATCTGAATTGTCAATAGATTCAGGAGACACAACCCCCCTAACGAAAACCTTGCTATCTTGAAATCTTTCAGGCTCGTTCATTATCTCATCTACTGAATACTGAACCTCTGGAACCACGCTTGCCATCATTAGTCCCAGTATGGCTATTGATGAGCCGAATACTATTGCAAGTCGCGTGATCCTAGTTAGTGCCACGACATATTCTCACGACCCTTCGCTAAATGTGTTTGTATCCGACGGCTTCGCTAATAGAAGCGAAGCCAGACTCATGGACCCTCTTCTTCAGGCCCCTAACGATAGATGACACGACTGTAGGGCCATTGAACACAAGTGCAGAATAAAGTTGAATTAGCGACGCCCCAGAGATTATTGCCTCCCAAGCCGAGTCCTTTGAGTCAATTCCCCCCACTCCAACGATTGGCAACTTTCCGTCGGTTTCATCGTACACCATATTGATAACTTCTAACGCTCGAGAATGCAATGGTCGACCAGACAGGCCACCATCGCTCGAGAATGCTTTTCGCGACTGAGTTGTTAGCGGAATGGGTCTTTTGATCGTGGTATTGGTGGCGACTATGCCATCAATTCCCATTTGTTGTGAAAACGAAACAGCATCCCTAATATCATCATCATTGGTGTCCGGAGACAGCTTCAATAGGATGGGTTTTGAGTGACTCTTCATAGATCTAATGGAATTACAAGATTTTAATATCGACCCGAGGTATTCATGGCCCTGAAGATCCCTAAGTCCAGGCGTATTGGGTGAAGAAATATTCAATACAAACATGTCCGCATGGTCCCACAGCAACTCTAGTGTCGCTGCATAATCATCAGCCGCGTGCTCATTTGGTACCTTCTTAGAACGACCAATATTTGCGGCAACTGGGGACTTCGGCCATCGATTTGCGGACTTCCTTGCACTAAGCCTTTTGCGCATCTCCGAAGCACCTGGGTTATTGAAACCCATATTGTTTACTAGTGCATGGTGTTTGTTAGCCCTAAACATCCTGGGTTTGGCATTCCCATCCTGCGGATACCTGGTGACGCCACCATATTCGCACCATGAGAATCCCATTGCTGACCACGACAAAAGTGCCTCTGCACCTTTATCAAAACCCGGGGCCAATCCAAGAGGATGGTGGAATAACTTACCGAACACTTCAATCGGCACCTCAGGTGATCTGTATAACGCATTAAGCAATGATTGCCCTGATTGAGTCTCGCCGATTGTCTTCAGAGCTTTCATGGAGATTGAATGGGCATTTTCTGAGTCAATAAGACGAAGTGCTGGATTTCCGAAAAGCCTCCATGCTACTCCCATCAATGTTGCCAATCGAATCTATTCTTCAATAGTTACGCATGAAATATTGAAAAATTCAATTTTTGTAGCCCAATTACATTCGGTTACACGCGCGAGCGCGCGAGCGCGCGCGTTGCAGCACCATCTCATCACTCATGTTTATACAGGGCATGTTGCGGCGATTCAAATCCTGAGGAGTAATATTGAAACTCGTAATTCTTGAGTCCGGAGCCAAGGCTCGAACCATCAAAAAGTATCTCGGCAAGGGTTGGATAGT